>Ga0081538_10000517_pt1 | contig 43195 bp, 40 predicted proteins | sample TabmetS5T2R1_FD_71022 | JGI IMG/M metagenome (GOLD analysis project Ga0081538, IMG submission 71022) | Tabebuia heterophylla rhizosphere microbial communities from the University of Puerto Rico - S5T2R1 | ecosystem: Host-associated > Plants > Roots > Rhizosphere ... | reverse complement strand
GGCGGTCCCGCGGGCTCGCGAGGGCCACGTCGTTGCCCACGGAGCCGGTCGGCTCGGCGGCGTCCCGGGCCATCGGGGCGAGGATGATCTTGAGGTCCTCCTCGGTCCAGCCGAAGGCGAGCTGCTTCGCCCGGAGCGGCTCCACGCGCGGCACGCGCGGGCTCTTCTCGGGAAGGTCCTCGATGTGGACGACCCGGTCGTGCAGCCACTCGCCGTAGGGGCGCCGCCGGGCGAGCTCGGACTTGACCTCGGCGTCGGGCACGATCCGGTCGCGCTCGAGGTCGACGAGGAAGAGCTTGCCGGGGCGCAGGCGGCCCTTGGCGACGACTTCGTCCGCGCTCACCTCGAGCACCCCGGTCTCTGATGCGAGCACCACCCAGCCGTCCTTGGTGACGACCCAGCGGCCGGGGCGCAGGCCGTTGCGGTCGAGGGTGGCGCCGATCACGCGACCGTCGGTGAAGGCGACCGCGGCGGGGCCGTCCCAGGGCTCGATCAGGGACGAGTGGTAGGCGTAGAAGTCGCGCACCTCCTGCGGCAGGTCGGGCCTGCCCTGGTACGCCTCCGGGATCAGCATCGACATGGCGTGCGCCGGCGAGCGGCCGCCCAGCACGAGCAGCTCCATCAGGCCGTCGAGGGAGGCCGAGTCGGAGATGTCGTCGCGCAGCAGGCCGCGGATCTTGTCGACGTCGTCGCCGAACAGGGGCGAGGCGAGGGTCAGCTCGCGGGCGCGGTGCCAGTTGCGGTTGCCGCGCAGGGTGTTGATCTCGCCGTTGTGGGCGAGGTAGCGGTAGGGGTGGGCGAGCTCCCAGCTCGGGAAGGTGTTGGTGGAGAAGCGCGAGTGGACGAGCGCGAGGCGCGAGACCAGGCTCTCGTCCCTGAGGTCCGGGAAGTACTGCGACAGCTGCGGCGCGGTGAGCATGCCCTTGTAGACGAGCGTGCGGGTGGAGAAGCTGGCGATGGCGAGCGCCGGAAGGTCGTGCTTCTCGACTCCGCGGCGGATCACGTAGAGCTTGCGCTCGAAGGCATCCTGGTCGGCCAGGTCGTCCGAGGCGGCGACGAACAGCTGGCGTATGCACGGCGCCGCCGCCCGGGCGAGGACACCGCAGTGCTCGGGCACCACCGGCACGTCCCGCCAGCCGAGCACGCGCTGGCCTTCTGCATGGACGGTGCGCTCGATGAGCTCCTCCGCGTGCTCCCGGGCCCACTCGTCGCCGGGGAGGAAGCAGACCGCGACCCCGTAGCGGCCGGACGGCGGCAGCTCGAAGGTGAGTTGTTCGCGGAGGAAGCGGTCGGGGATCTGGAGCAGGATGCCCGCGCCGTCGCCCGTGTCGGCGTCGGCGCCCTCGGCCCCGCGGTGCTCGAGGTGCTCGAGCGCCCACAGCGCCCGCGAGACCACCTCGTGCGAGGCAGGTGCGTCCAAGTGCGCGACGAACGCCACGCCGCAGGCGTCGTGCTCGTAGCGGGAGTCGTAAAGGCCGCCCGGAGGCCGGACTTGGAGAGGTGCCATCGCAGGGTTCCTGGGGTTGCGCGCGATCTCGGGTTCGCGCGCTCTCCGAGCGGCGCGCGCAACGGGGTGGGGAGCCGGGAATGATACGGCTCCACCCCTCGGCACACTCGTTAGTGTGCAGCCGACCGGTGGCTGCGACGATCACGGTCCTCTCTCAGAAGGGCGGCACGGGCAAGACGACGACGGTCCGCACGATCGCCGACGCCTACCGCCGCAACGGCCTCGAGGTCCTGTGCGTGGACCTCGACCCGCAGGGCAACCTGTCCGACTACTTCGACGTGCCCGCCGACGCCTCGCCGACCGTGGCCGACGTGCTGGCCGGCCAGGCGCGGGCCGCCGACGCGATCCACGACGACGTCCTGCCCGCCAACCTCGGCCTGGCCGAGGCTGAGGTGATCCTCGCCGGCAAGATGGGCCGCGAGCTGACGCTGAAGCGGGCCCTGCGCGATGTGAAGCGCCGATACGACCTGGTGATCGTGGACTGCCCGCCGTCGCTGGGCCTCTTGACCGTGAACGCGCTCGTCGCAGCCGACCACGCGCTGATCTCGAGCGAGGCGGAGTACTTCTCGCTGCAGGGGGTCGAGCAGGCGCTGGAGGTGGTGGAGCTCGCAAAGGAGTCGCTGCATCCCGAGCTCGACTGGCTGGGCGTGGTGCTCAACATCGCGGACATGAGACTGGTACACGCGCGCGAGGCGCTCCGGTCGCTGCAGGACCGGTTCGGCGAGAAGGTGTTCGAAGCGGTCATCCGGCGGAGCGTGCGGTACGCGGAGTCGGCCGAGCGAGGCATATCGATCCTCGACTACCGGCCCGAGCTGGGCGCCGACTACCTGGCGCTGGCCGCGGAGATCCTGGAGCGGCTGGGCGACTTCGATGATGCGCGAGAGCGGCTGGTGAGCGCGTCGAGGTCGGCGGCGATTGCGTCCTCGTCGTAGCGGAGGCCGTCCGCGGTAACCCTCACGGTCCGGAGCTTTCGCGCCAGACGCCTGTCGCGACGCCGGTCCCGCTCGAACGCGCTTCGCGTGCCGTGCGCCGCGAAGCCGTCCAGCTCCACGATGAGCTTGTCGGCCGGCCAGAGGAAGTCGACCTCGTAGCCCTCGACCATTGCCCCCGCCACCGGCCGAGGCAATCCCCTGCGCTCCACCATCTCGAGAAAGCGGTCCTCCAGCTCCGACCGGGTCCACTGCGGTTCTGCCCGCGCGATCTGCAGCAGCCGGGCGCCGCGGCGGCCCGGGTTGCCTTCAACTGCAGCAATGAGGGAGGTCATGTCCAGGAGGCGGAGGTATTCGGCCTCGGCGATGGTCCTCTTCAGGGCGCCGGTGTTGAGCACATCCGCGAGGTCCAGGAGGGTCCTTGCCACCGTCGTGGTCGGGATGCCCTCGTGGACGGCGACCTCGTCTTTGCTCAGCCGGCCGGAGCGGTGGACCCTGATGCCGGTTCTGCTTCTTCGCCCGGCGCGCCTCGGGATGGTCACGTCGATCCTGGCCGCGGCGGTCCGCCGGATGCCCCAGTGAGCCGCGGCGCTGGCATGGGACAGGACGGCCCCGTCGCCGCAGGCCAAGACGGCGGCCAGCCAGCGCCCCTCGGACTTGAGCACGTCATGGCCCACCGCGTATACACCGCGATGGAGCCGGTGGAGGCGCTTGGTCCGAACGCGCTCGGCGATCCCATGCTCGCCCAGGCCCACACGGCGCAATTGCTCCCGGGTAACCACGCCGTACTGGCTGCGCGCAACCGCACTCAGGCGCGCCTCCAAAGAGGGTTGGTCGGTTTCTGTACCCATCTCGGTACACAAAGCGCCCAGCCCCTCGAACCCGCCCCCTTCGCCGGCCCAAGCCCCGCTCCGTTAGCCTGCCCGCACCCATGGAGCCCGACCTCCTCTTCAAAACGGCAACCGAACTGGCGCGCCTCGTCAAGTCCAACGAGGTCAGCGCTCGCGAGCTGACCGAGCTCGCCCTCGACCGGATCGACGACCTCGACGGCGACCTCGGCGCGTTCGTCCATCTCGACCCGGACGGCGCCCTCGCCACGGCGGACGGCATCGACTCGAGCGACGAGCGCCCATTCGCGGGCGTCCCGGTCGCGATCAAGGACACCGCGGTGGTCGCGGGCATGCCGTACACGCTCGGCTCCGACATGTTCGGGGACTTCGTGCCGGACCACGACGCCTTCGTGGTCAGGCGCTTCAGGGAGGCGGGCTTCGTCATCGTCGGCAAGACGAAGCTGCCCGAGTACGGGGTCCTGCCCGTGACCGAGCCGCGGCGCTACGGGCCGGCCCGCAATCCGTGGGACACCGAGCGCACCCCCGGCGGCTCTTCGGGCGGCGCAGCGGCGGCCGTGGCGTCCGGCATGGTGCCGCTCGCGCACGGGTCCGACGGCGGCGGGTCGATCCGGATTCCCGCGGCCTGTTGCGGGCTGGTCGGACTCAAGCCGAGTCGCGGGCGCATCTCGCGCGGGCCCGACCAGGGCGACGACTTCCTCGTCCAAGACGGCGTGCTCACCCGCACGGTGGCCGAGACCGCCGAGCTCCTCGACGTGCTCGCCGGCTACGAGCCCGGCGACGCCACTTGGGCGCCGCCCCCCGACGAGCCGTTCGCGCAGACCGCCGCGCGCGAGCCGGGCCGGCTGCGCATCGCGCTCACGACCACGCCGGCGATTGACGCCGCCGACCTCGACCCTCTCTGCGAGCGCGCCGTCCGGGATGCCGCCGAGCTGCTCGCGTCGCTCGGCCACGAGGTGCAGGAGATCGATCCGCCCTGGGCGGGGCAGGATCTGCTGCAGGCCTTCACGCTCGTGTTCAGCACGCCGCTCGCGATGGGGATGTGGTTCGGCGGCCAGGTGACGGGCCGGGAGCCGAGCCCGGATCTCGTAGAGCCGCTGTCCTGGACGATCTGGGAGGGCACCCGGCAGCACAACCCGGTCGACTACCTGCTCGCCCGCACCCGGCTGACCGCCGCCTCCCGTCCCATCGTCGCGCTCTGGGACGAGTACGACGCCGTCCTCACCCCCGCGCTCGCGCAGCGCCCGGTCAGGATCGGGGAGATCGACTCGTGTAGCGATGCGCCCTGGGAGGACTTCCACCGCTCGGGCGAGTTCACGCCCTACACGGCCATCTTCAACGTCACCGGCCAGCCCGCCGTATCGCTACCGCTCTTCCACGGCGACGACGGACTTCCGCTCGCCGTCCAAATCGCCGGCCGGCCGGCGGGCGAGGGGCAGCTTCTCTCCCTCGCCGCTCAGCTCGAGGCCGCCCAGCCGTGGGCCGAGCGGCGGCCGGCTCAGAGCGCGAGCACCGGCTCCCGGTCGCGGTCGTAGGTCAGAAGGGCGAGCGCCTCCGGCGGCTCGACCCAGCGAATCTCGTCGACCTCGTCGTTCGGCACGAAGCCGACGTCGTCCACCACCTCCATGGCCCAGTAGCGCACCAGCTTCGGGCGCCCCCGAACCTCGTATTCGACCGCGGGGAGCTCGCGGACCAGCCGGCAGCGGAGCCCGGCCTCCTCTTCCACCTCGCGGAGGGCGGCATCCTCGAAGGACTCGCCGGGGTCGAGCTTGCCCTTGGGAAGCGACCAGTCGTCGTAGCGCGGTCTGTGGACGACCGCCACGAGGCCGTCGCGCATCACCACACCTCCCGCCGCTTGCACCCGATCCACGGACCTGACGCTATCCGAGCCGGGGGGCGAAAACACCCGGCCGCCGCCTTTGCCGAACATGGACTTCCGCGCGCTCCACGCAGCCGCAGCAATCGCGCTCCCGTTCTCACAGGCGTGGAGCGACACCGGGCTGATCACTCGCGACGACGACTGGTCGGGCGCCGCCGCCGTGGTCGGCCATCGCGGGGACCGCTTGACGGCGGCTGCGGGAACCGATCCGCGCAGCGTTACGGCCGACGGCTCCCGCACGCCCAGGGACGTGAACGCGAACGAGCGGGACCCTGCGGCGGTCGGCCTCGCCGCCGGCGTCTCCGAGTTCGAGCTTGCGGATCCGGTGGTCGCCCTGCAGGGCTCGGCGACGGCGGCCGCGCCGCACCTGGTGATCTCGCTCGACACCCGGGGGCAGACTCGGGTGGCGGTCCGGTACCGGCTGCGGGACGTCGATCGGTCGTCGAATGCGGACGCCGTGCAGCCGGTGGCCCTGCAGTATCGCGTGGGGGACTCGGGTGCCTTTGCCGCGGTCCCGGGCGCGTTCGTCGCGGACGCGACGACCGGTCCCGGGGCGGCGACCCTCGTCACACCGGTCGCGGCGGTGCTGCCCGCAGCGGCCGACAACCGGCCGCTGGTGCAGCTGCGCGTGATCACGACGAACGCGACCGGCCAGGACGAATGGGTCGGGATCGACGACATCGACGTGCGCGCGGGCGGCGGGATCTGCGTGCCGGCGCCGCCGGCGCCGCGGCCGGGCACCGCGCCACCCGACGGGCCCGCCCCACCCGTACCCCCCGCTCCGGCACCCACCCCACCTTCCCCAGCCCGGCCGGCTCCGGCCCTCACCGACCTGACGCTGACCCCATCCGCATTCATGCCGGCGCGGAGGGGGCGGGCAGTGAGCCGGGCGGGACCTGCAGGCAGCCGCGCTCGCCGCCCGACGAGCCGGCCCGGCCGGCGCGGCGGCTCCCTGACCTTCCGGCTCTCGCGCCCGGCGACCGTGCGCTTCCGGGTGATGCGCGCGGACACGGAACGCGGCCGCTTCACGGTTCGGGGCCGGCGCGGCCTCAATCGACTCCGCTTCAGCGGCCGCCTTCGGGGCCGCCCGCTTGCGGCCGGCGGCTACCGCCTGGTCGGCCAGGGCATCGCGCGTGACGGACAGGCCTCGGCCCCGGCGAGCGCCGACTTCCGGATCGTCCTACAGCTCCCGCACGTCCGCGCCGCCCGCCGCGAACGTGACCCTCCTCACCTCGCAGTCCGGGGCCGTGCTCCGCAGCGCGTCGACCACGCTGCCCGTCTGCTGCCAGTGGCACCAGAACAGCACGGCCGGGCCCGCGCCCGAGATCGTCGCCCCCACGGCGCCCAGCTCGGTCGCGCGGTCCACGAGCTCCATCGAGCGCGGGTAGAGATGCCGGCGGCGTGGCTGGTGAAGCCAATCGCGGAGGCCGCGGCCGATCAGCGAGAAGTCGTCCTGCGCGAGCCCGAGGACCAGCGTCGAGGCGTGCCCCACGTTCCGCACCGCCTCCCCGAGCGGCACCTGCTCCGGCAATACGGAACGGGCCGCCTCGGTCGGGACCTCGTGGCGCGGGATCGCCAGCACGCCCTCGAGGCCCGGCGCGGGATCGAACCGGACCGGCTCGCCCTCGCCGGGGCAGATGACGAAGCCGCCGTACAGCGCGGCCGCCACGTTGTCCGGATGGCCCTCCAGCTCGCGCGCGAGGTCGAACAGCGGCGCGTCGAGCTCGTAGAGATGGTCCGCGGCGCTCAGCCCCGCGACGATCGCGGCTGCGCTCGACCCGAGCCCTGCCGCCAGCGGTATCTCCGAGCGGACGTGGAAGGTCAGCCCGTCGGCCGGGCGCAGCCGCTCGAACGCGCGGACGCACAGGTTCGAGCGGTCGCTCGGCACGCCCGGCAGGTCGCAGTGCACGAAGAACTCCCCGGTCTCCTCCACCTCGAGCTCGAGCGAGAGCGACAGCGCGGCCGCGAGCACGTCGTAGCCGGGCCCGAGGTTCGCCGATGAGGCCGGCACGCGGACGATCCGGTGCCGCCTCACCCGAGCACCGCCCGCTCGACTCCCTGGATGTCGGGTTCGCACGGGACCACGGAGCCCGCGCGGTTCATCGCGGTCTGAGGGTCCTTCAGCCCGTGACCGGTGAGCACGCACACGACCCGCCCCTCCGCGCCGTACCTGAGCAGGCCGGCCACCGACGCCGCCGACGCGGGCTCGCAGAACACGCCCTCGCGAGTCCCGAGCAGGGCGTACGCGTCCAGGATCTCGGCGTCGGAGACCGCCCGCACCTCGCCCCGCGAGGCGGTGAACGCGTTCATGGCGTCCTCCCAGCGCGCCGGGTTGCCGATCCGGATCGCGGAGGCGACCGTCTCCGGCTGCTCCACCGGCGCCCCGGACACGAGCGGCGCGGCGCCCTCCGCCTGGTAGCCGTGAAGCCGCGGCGCCGACTCGTACTCCTGAAACCCCTTCCACCAGGAGGTCACGTTGCCCGCGTTGCCGACCGGGATGCACAGCACGTCCGGCGCCTCGCCCAGCTCGTCGCAGACCTCGAAGGCGCCGGTCTTCTGCCCCTCCACGCGGTAGTCGTTCACCGAGTTGACGAGCGAGATCGGGTGGCGCCGCGCCAGCTCGCGCACCAGCTCGAGCGCCTGATCGAAGTTGCCGCGCAGCGCGATCACGCGCGCCCCGTGCATGAGCGCCTGGGCGAGCTTGCCGGTCGCGATCTTGCCCTCGGGCACGATCACCGCGCCGCGCAGCCCGGCGCGGGCGGCGTAAGCGGCCGCGCTCGCGGCGGTGTTGCCGGTCGACGCGCACACCACCGCCTCGGCCCCCTCGCCGATGGCGGCGGACACGGCCACGGTCATGCCGCGGTCCTTGAACGAGCCGGTCGGGTTGGCGCCCTCGAGCTTGAGCCAGACCTCGCACCCGGTCAGCTCGGAGAGGTGCTCGGCGCGGACCAGCGGGGTGTCGCCCTCCCCCATCGTCACGAGCGGGTCGACTGGCAGCCGGTCCCGGTAGCGCCAGAGGCTCAGAACGTCTCCTCGATCACCCGGATCACGCGCGGCGGCTCGCGGACGAAGTCGAGCCGCGAGATCAGCTGCACCGCGGCCCGGAACTTCGACTCGAGGACCGGGTGCATGACCATCACGAGACGCGCCTCGTCGCCCAGCCCCTTCTGCACCACCGACCGGATCGACACGCCCTGCAGGCCGAGGATCTCGGCCACCTGCGCCAGGACGCCGGGCCGGTCGGCCACCTCGAGATGCATGTAGAACGAGAACTCGACGTCGGTGACGATCGGCTGCTCCACTGCCGGCGGGGGCAGCGAGGGCGGCGGAATCATCGCCGAGATCACGTCGCCCAGCACGGCGCTCGCCGTCTGGATCCCCCCTGCCCCCGGGCCGCTCAGGGTGATCTCGGTGATCGCGGGCGACTCGATCGTCACCGCGTTGAACGCGCCGTTCACGCTCGCCAGCGGGTGCTCGGCGTAGAGGAAGGCGGGGTAGACGTGAACGGCGATGCCGCCGTCGACACGCTCGGCCGAGCCCACCAGCTTCAGCGACAGCCCGAGCTCGCGTGCGTACGCGATGTCGTCCGGAGTGATGCGCTCGATCCCCTCGTAGCTGACCTGCTCGAGCCGCACCGCCGCGCTGAAGGCAAGCCGCGCCAGGATCGCCATCTTCGCCGCGGCGTCCTTGCCGGTCACGTCCTCGGTCGGGTCGGCCTCCGCGTAGCCGAGCGCCTGAGCCTCGCCGAGCGCCTCCGCGTAGGTGGCGCCCGTGGCCGCCATCTGGCTGAGGATGAAGTTGGTGGTGCCGTTCACGATCCCGTGCACCCGCTCGATGTGGGCAGCCGCCAGCGTCTCCGCCATCACGCGGATGGCCGGGACGACCCCCGCCACGGCGCCCTCGAAGCGCAGCTGCACGCCGCTGCGGCGGGCCGCGTCGAACACCTCCTCGCCGTGCTGGGAGAGCAGCTGCTTGTTGGCGGTGACCACGTGGCGGCCGGCGTCGAGCGCGCGGAGCACGTAGTCGCGGGTCGGCTCGATCCCGCCCATCAGCTCCACGATCAGGTCGCTGCGCTCGAGGATGTCGTCGAAGTCGCCGCGGCTGCGGGTGAGCACGTCCGTCAGCACCGGACGGAGGGCGACCTCGCCCTCGATCGCGTCCGCCCGCTCCTCGAGCAGTTTCGCGAACGACGAGCCGACCGTGCCGTGGCCGAGCAGGCCGATCCGGAACTCAGGCATCCCGCGCGGTCAGGTCGTCGTACGTCTCGCGGCGCACGACCACGCGGGCGTCGCCGTCCCTGCAGAAGACGACCGGCGGTCGCGGCAGCGCGTTGTAGTTGTTGGCCATGGCGTGGGCGTAGGCGCCGGTGGCGGGGATGACGAGCACGTCGCCGGGGCGGGGATCGTCGAGCCTCGCGTCGCGCACGAGGATGTCGCCGGACTCGCAGTGCATCCCGGCGATCGTGCAGTCGAGGTCGCCCCCGAAGCGGTCGGCGATCTCGGCCTCGTAACGGGCGCCGTACAGCATGGGACGCAGGTTGTCCGACATGCCGCCGTCCACCGATACGTAGGTGCGCACGTCCGGGATCCGCTTCACGGTCCCGACCGTGTAGATCGTCACGCCCGCGTTGCCCACCAGCGACCGGCCGGGCTCGCAGAGCACCGTCACGCCGTCCGGCGCCCCTCGCAGCAGCGCATCGACGTACTCCTCGATCGACGGCGGCCGGTCCGCCGCCGTGTAGGCGATCCCGAGCCCGCCGCCCACGTTCAAGAGCGGCCAGTCCCCCATCCGCGCGAGCAGCTCGGCGAGCCGCTCGAACGCCTCCAGCTCGAAGATCTGCGACCCGATGTGCGCGTGAAGCCCGCGGAGCTCGATGCCGGCGTCGCGACAGGCATCGACCGCGCGCGGCACGTCGTCGACTCCGAAGCCGAACTTCGAGTCCTCCTGCCCGGTCTGGATGTAGGAGTGGGTGTCCGGCCTGATGCCGGGCGTGACGCGCAGCATGGCGCGCGGGCCGCGCCCCCGCAGCCGCTCGATCTCGTCGAACGAGTCGACCACGATGTGCCCCACGCCCGCCTCGAGCGCATAGTCCAGCTCGGCCGGCGTCTTGTTGTTGCCGTGCATGTAGATGCGAGACGGGTCGACGCCGCCGGCCAGCGCATGGTGCAGCTCGCCGGCGCTCGCCACGTCGACCGACAAACCCTCCTCCGCGAAGAGCCGGAACGCCGCCGTGGCGGGAAAGGCCTTGCCCGCGTAGATCACCTCGAAGCGCTCGGTGCGGGATCGAAACGCCTCGCGATAGGCGCGTGCGCGCGATCGCATGTCGTCCTCGGCGTAGACGTAGGCAGGCGTGCCGAACTCGCGGGCGAGCTCGAGGATGTCGCAGCCGCCGACCTCCAGCCGGCCCTGCTCGTTCAGCCGCGAGCCCAGGGGATAGACATGCGAGACCGCCACCGCCGCCATGGGACGGCGATTATGCAGTACGACAATGCGTCAGCCCACGCCCACCCTGCCACAGCTCGGGGACCACGACGGCCTGTCGTACGCGCTGTTCATGCCGGATGACGAGCCACGCGCCGGGGTGGTGATCCTTCACGGCGCGGGGTCCGCCAAGGAGTCGCATTTCGACTTCGCACGCGGCTGCCAGGCGGACGGCATCGCGGCTCTCGCCTACGACGCCCGCGGTCACGGCCGGTCCGGCGGCCGGTTCGGCCCGGGCGCGCTGGATGACGTCCTCGCCATGGTGGGCCTGCTCAGGGAGAGCGTCGACAGAGTGGGCCTTCGAGGATCGAGCATGGGCGGCTTCCAGGCGATCCACGCCGCGGCACTCGACCCCTCGCTCTCCGCGGTGGTGGCGATCTGTCCGGCGCCGGAGGACCTCCTGCTGCGGAGCCTGCGCTCCGGCGAGGAGCTTCGCTTCGACTGCGACGTGCCCCCGACGGAGATGTGGCTGGAGACGCTGGACATCTACGACGCCGTAGGGAGCCTGGGTCCCGAGACCGCTCTGCTTCTCATGCACGCGCGCGGGGACGAGCAGATTCCGTGGACCGTCAGCGAGCAGCTGCACGAGGCGGCACACGACCCGAAGCGCCTCCTGATCCTTCCCGGCGGCCACCACCGCTCGCTGCAGCACGACCTCGAGCTGCAGGCGGTGTCGCGGCGGTTCCTGCTTGAGGCGGCCCGGGTCTAGGGGAGCCCGCCCGGGACCCCGCCGACCTGGCCCGTCGCGCCGCCGACCTTGTCAACGACGCCGCCGACCGTCTCCGTGGCGCCGCCCACCTGATCCGTCACCCCGCCCACGACCTCGTCCACCTTCGGAGCCACCTGGTCGGTCACTCCGTCCACGGCATCACCGGTATCGACCACCGGCGCCTCGAGCGGCGGTGCGGCGCGACCGACGTTCCCCCCCGCACCGTCGGTCGCGTCGTCAACCGCGTCCCCGATCCCGCCTACTACATCTCCCGCGCTGGGAGCCTGCGGGAGCCGCCCGTCGTCAGTCTCTCCGACGGGGAGCGAAGGCAGGCGACGACCGTCGCCCTTCCCGCCGCCGCCGTCGCCGCTCCCGGCTCCGTCGCCGCCAGCGCCGCCCGGGGTGGAGCCACCACCTGCGCGTTCACCTGCGACTCCGCCCTCGCCGCGTAGTCCCTTCGCGCCCCTGACCGCCACGCTCCGGCCGGCGGCACGCCCCCCGCGTACCCCATCCCGGCGCCTCGTCAGCGAGCCGTCCCGACCCGACCGCGAGCCCTCCCGCACGGCCTGGCTCCCGGCGGCTGCCTGCCGGCTCCCGCGCACGTCAAGCCTGTCGAGGCCGTCGTTGCTCGCTTCGCCTGGGTATCCACGGAAGGCCACGATCGCGCTGACCACCGCCAGCACGAGCAGGAAGAAAGCGATTAGGACCCCGGACGTGCCGAGGCTGGCTATATAAGCCCTGGAGGCCTTCACTATGGGATTGGGGTACGCCGCAAACTGGCCATGCGGCCTGCTCCCTCAGTACCCCGAATCGGGTACGACAGAACCTGCCGCCGCGGCGAGCCTAGCGCGAAGCCGCGGCGAGCGGCGCGGGCGCTCGCCCCCGCCGCCCTAAGTGAGAATCATTCTCGTTAGGCTCTTCGGCGGTGCCGTCACCGCTTGACCTCGCCGACCTCCCGTTCCTGCGCGAAGCGTTCGTCGAGATCCTGCTGCTCGGAGCGGCCGGCGGCCTCCTCAGCGCCTGGATAGTGCTGCGGCGCCTTGCGTTCTTCTCGCACGCGGCAGGCTCGGCGACGTTCCCCGGCCTGGTCGCCGCCGACGCGTCAGGGATCAGCCCGACCGTCGCCGGCCTCGCGGTGGCGCTGGGGTATGCGGGCGGCGTGGAGCGGGCCGGGCGAGCCGGACGCGAGCACGGCGAGGCCACGGCGCTCCTCCTGGTGGCAGCGCTCGCCGGCGGCGTGATCCTGGCGAGCGACGTCTTCGAGTCCGGCGCGGCGGTGGACCGTCTCCTGTTCGGCACGCTGCTGGGACTCGGCCCGGGCGACCTCGTCCTCTCCGCGGTGGTGGCGGTGCTGGCGGCGCTCGCCTCCGTCGCCCTCGGGCGAACCTGGGCGGCGATCGCCTTCGATCCCGACTCGGCCCCCGCCCTCGGCCTGCCCGCCGCCACCGCCGATCGGCTGCTACTCGGGCTCGTGGCGGTTGCCGCCGTGGCCGCGATCCCGGCGGTCGGCGCGCTCCTGGTCGCGGCGGTCTACGTCCTGCCGGGCGCGGCGGCGCGGCTCCTGGCGCGGTCGGTCCCGGCGCTTCTCGCCTGGTCGGTCGCGCTCGCGCTCGCCGAGGGACTGGCCGGCCTCTACGTGGCGTACTGGCTCGACCTGCCGCCGGGCCCGCCCGTGGCCGTGCTCGGGGCGACCGTGTACGCGGTGCTCGCCCTGGCCACGCTGCGCATCCGATGAGCGAGCGGGCCGTCTTCGCCCAGGACCTGGCGGTCGGCTACGGCGGCCCGCCCGTGCTGCGCGAGGTGTCGTTCGCCGTGGCCGCGGGGCAGACGGTCTGCGTCCTGGGCCCCAACGGCGGGGGAAAGACCACCCTGTTCCGCGCGCTGCTCGGCGAGCTCGAGCCCGCGGACGGGACGGTCAGCGTGTCCGGCCGCCCCGCCTACGTGGCCCAGACCGAGCGCACCCGGCTCGACTTCCCGGTGAGCGCGTTCGATGTCGCGCTGATGGGGACGCTCGCCCGCGGGCGCTGGTGGCTGCCGCCGCGGCCCGACGACCGCGCCGCCGCGCGCAGGGCGCTCGGCCGGGTCGGCCTCGCCGACCAGGCCGAGGTCCCGTTCGGCGAGCTGTCCGGCGGCCAGCGCCAGCGCGCGCTCCTCGCCCGCGCACTCGTGCAGGACGCGCGCGTGCTGCTGCTGGACGAGCCGCTTTCCGGCGTCGACCCCGCGAGCGCAGGCCTGATCGACAGCGTGTTCGCCGATCTCCGCGGCGAGGGTCGCGCCCTGCTCGTGTCGAGCCACGACGTGGAGAGCGCCCGCGGCTTCGACCTCGTCCTCTGCCTGCACAGGCGACAGGTGGCCTTCGGGCCACCCGGTGAGGTGCTCCACCGCGCGACGCTCGAGGCAACCTATGGACGCGAGCTGATCGTGCTCGACGAGGCCGGGCCGGCGCGCGCGGTCACGGTCCAGCACCACGAGCACGGGCCACACGAAGAGCGATGAGCGGCATCGAGCTCCGTGCCATGCTCGAGGTGGTCCTGGCCGGCGGGTTCTGCGGCGCGCTCGGGTTCTGGGTGCTGAGCGAGCGCCTCGCCTACGGCGCCGAGTCCCTCTCCCACGGCCTGCTTCCGGGGCTCGTCCTCGCCGGCCTCGCCGGCGCGCCGCTGCTCGTCGGCGCCGCGGGCGGGGCGGTTGCCGCAGCCGCCCTGATCGCCCTGGCCGTCCGCGACCCGCGCGCGGGCCCTGACACCGGCACCGCGGTGGCCGTGACCGGTCTCGTGGGACTCGGCTCGCTCCTCGCGCTGGCACCCGATGCCCCGCAGCGGCTCGAGGAGCTCCTGTTCGGCGACCCGCTGGGCGCCACGGACACCGACCTCGTGGCGGCGGCGGTCCTCCTCGCCGCCGGCGGCGCCGCGCTCGCGTCGCTTCACCGCCCGCTCGTCGCCACCTCGTTCGACGCCGCCGGGGCGGGCGCGCTCGGCCTGCGCCCGGCGCTGGTGCGGCTCGCCCTGCTCGCCATGCTGGCCGCGGCGATCGCGGTCGCGGTCCAGGGGCTCGGCGCGCTGCTCGTGCTCGCCGTGCTCGTGGCGCCCCCGGTCGCCGTGCGCCGGCACGTGCGAACGCCGGCGGCCACGATGCTCGCCGGGGCGGTCGTCGCCGCGCTGGCCGGAGTCCTCGGAATCCAGCTCTCCTCGCTGGCGGGCACAGCGGCGGGCGCGTCCGTGGCGTTGGTCCTGTGCGCGGCGGCCGCCGCGGGCGCCGCGCTGCCGGCTCGCGCCTAGGCGGGGACGGGCCGCGCCGCGCCCCGGCGGTTCAGCACCAGCGCCGTCCCGCCGGCCACCATCGCGATGCTCACGAGCTGAGCGAGGGTCAGCCCGGCCACGACGGAGTCGTTGCGGCGGATCAGCTCGACGAGGAAGCGCTCGAGGCCGGCGAGGATCAGATAGAGGCCGAAGAGAATGCCCGGGGCGAACCGGTCGCGCAGTCGCCACAGGACCACCGCGACGAGGCCCATCGCGACCGTCTCGTAGACCGGCGTGGGATGCACCTCCTCCGTGGTCGGCACGGTCCCATCCGGGTAGGCCATCGCCCACGGCAGGTCGGATTCGATGCCGTAGTCCCCGTCGCCCGAGAGCTGGCAGCCGACACGGCCGATCGCGTAGCCGATCGCCAGCGGTACCGCGCAGGTGTCGAACATCTCGAGGCTCAGCCAGCCCCGCCAGCGGGCCCAGAGGACGACGCCGAGCGCGCCACCGACTACGCCGCCGAACCACACCAGGCCGGAACCGGAGAAGACGTTGGAGAGGACGTCCCCGGACACCTCGTCCCAGTTCTGGATCAGGAAGTCGACCCGCGACCCGACCAGGCCGCCGATCAGCGCGGCGAAGACGAGCTCGTAGGCCCAGTCCGGGGGCTTGCCGAGCTCGTGGAGGCGGCGACCGATCACCGCACCGGAGACGAGGAAGCCGAGCGCGAAGCAGATGCCGAAGGTCTGCAGGTCGAGCGGGCCGAGGTGGATCTCGGGCTGCATGCCGGAGCGCAGAGTAGCCAGCCGCCGCTCCGACTCCCGTACGATGACCCCGATGCGGAGAGTGGTCGTCGCGATGTTGCTCTGCGCGGCGCCGCTGTCCGCCGGTTCCGCGTACGCCTACCAGGACCTCCCGGAGCGGCAGGCGCTCCGCGAGGCCGTCCGCACGCGAGCCGGTTCCGCACGCGCGGCCGGCGTCGTGCCCCTGCCGCTCCCCGAGCCGCGCCGCGCCGGCGCGGCGTCCGCGGGCGAGCTCACCCGCATCGCGCGCAGCCCCGGACCGCAGCGAATCCTGGTCGGCGCGCGGACGCACTCCGACACGGCCGGCATCGCGCGCGTGCTCGAGCGGCTCGGCGCCGAGCCCGAGACGTTCGAGACGGTCGGCGTGCTCGCGGCGACGGTCCCCTCCGGCGCGGCGTTCGCGCGCGCCCTGGGCGGCGACCCACGGGTGGCCTACGTCGAGCGGGACAGCCGGCTGCGCGTCGCCGCCGACCCGCTCGACAGCGTCGACCCAGTCACCGGCATCAAGTACACGTGGTTCTACGACGACGTACGAGCCGCCGCGGCCCTGGTCGCCGCCGGCGGCGGGTCGCAGCGCTCCATCGCGGTGATGGACACCGGACTGGACACGGGCCACCCGGAGATGGCGGGCCGCATCGCCGGCACGTACGACACCGACACGCAGAGCGCCGATGTAACCGACTTCATCGGCCACGGCACCTTCGTCACGGGCCTGATCGCGGCCATCGACGGAAACGGCGTGGGCGGCAAGGGCGTTGCTGGCAACACCCGCGTGTTCGCGATCAGGGCGTCTCGCGACGGCGGCTTCAACGAGCGTGACCTCCTCCGCGGCATCGCCTTCGCGACGCGCCGCGGCGCCGACGTGCTGAACCTGAGCCTGGCCGGCGACGGCATCGGCCGCAGCGTGGCGCGCGCCCTCGGGGTCGCCTTCTTCAACGACATCCTTCCCGTGGCCGCCTCGGGCAACAAGGGCGCGGAGCCGAACAACCCGGTCCAGTACCCGGCCGCCGTCCTGGGCGGAGAGAGCGGGGCACCGGGGATCGGCCTGTCGGTGGCCGCCACACGCCCGGACGGGACGGTCGCCGACTTCTCGACCCACAACCGCTTCGTCAGCCTCGCCGCGCCCGGCGCCGGCCCGTCCGGCTGCCAGCACGGCGTGCTCTCCACGCTCCCGTCCCGCCTGGGGACCGAATGGGACGACCCGCGCTCGTGCTCGCGCCTCGTGCTCGATCCGAGCGGCGCGCGCTTCGCGTACGGGGAGGGGACGAGCTTCGCGGCACCGATCGTCTCCGGAGTCGCGGCGCTGGTCTGGCAGGTTGAGCCCAGGCTCGCCTCCGAGCAGGTGGCCGAGGTGCTGATCCGCTCGGCGCGCCAGACGATCGGGCGCGGCTGGAACCAGTTCTCCGGTGCCGGCATCCTCGAAGGCCAGGCCGCCTCGGCGCTCGCGCGCACCTACGACGTGACGCCACCCCGGGCCCGCGCGCGGGCCAGACGGCGCGGCTCGAGGGTCAGGGTGCGACTCCTGTCGGCGACGGACCGCACCGAGACTGGCCGCGAGCTGGCGGGGCGGGTGAGGTACGGGCTGCTCGTCTCCCGCGACGGCGGCCGCGACTTCCGCACCGTGGTCACCGGCCGCCCCCGCCCGTTCCGCCGCACGGTCCGGCTGCGCGGACGTCGGGTCAACGTGATCGTGGCCACGGCCTGCGACGGCAACGGCAACTGCGGGGTCAGGCGGCTGGGTCGCTTCCGCCGCTCTCGCTGAGCGCGAGCAGCGCGGCGAGCGCGGTCGTGACCGGCACCGCGGCGATCAGGCCGATCGAGCCCACGAGCGTGGCCACGACCTCCTTGGCCACGACCTCGAGGTTGAGCGCGTCGCCCAGCCCGATGTCTGAGGAGCTGAAGATGAGCAGCACGGGCAGCGAGGCGCCGACGTAGGCGAGCACCAGCGTGTTGACGGTGGCGCTCACGTGGTCGCGGCCCACGTGCAGGGCGCGTGCGAAGAGCTCCCGGAAGCCGAGGCGCGGTCCGGCGCCGCGCAAGGCGAGCACCGTCGATGCCTGGCTCACGGTGACGTCGTCGAGCACTCCGAGCGCGCCGATCACCATCCCCGCCAGGAGGAGCCCCTCGAGCGAGAGATCCGCCCCGGTCAGCTGAAGGAAGGTCGCCTCCTCGCTCGAGAACCCGGTGAGGTGCGTGGCCTCGGTGAACACGAACGCGAGCAGCGCCGTCAAGAGGAGGCTCGCCGCCGTCCCGAGCACCGCCGCGAGGCTCTTCGGGCCTCGCCCATGCGCGAGCGGAATCGTGATGAGCGCCACCGCCAGCGAGCCGACCACCGCGACCGCGAGCGGCGACTCGCCGTCGAGGATCGCCGGCACCACGAACAGGAGCACGACGGCCAGGCTGAAGCCGAGCCCGAGTAGCGAGAGGGCCCCGCGCAGCCGTGCGAACAGAAGCACCACCAGAACGAACGCCACGGCGAGCACGACCATCGGCGCACCTCGCTGGAAGTCGACCAGCGTGTAGCCGGTGCCCGCGACCGGCGGCGCCCCGGGGGGCGGCTCCGGCGCCTCGGCGACCCTGATCCCGTCCCCGGGATCCACGTCCGGCTCGAGCCCACCGGTGGCGCCGAGCTGCAGCTGCACCCGGCGGCCCGCATCCGGGCCGCTCTCGAGACGGGCCGTCACGTCCTGGCAGCGCTGCCGGGAGAAACCCGGGCAGAGCCTCTCCTCGACGGACACCACCTCGGCGTCCTCGGCGTCGACGGTCAGGCCGGCGCTGGTCCGGACCTGGGTGTCGCCGGGCCAGAGGATCGCGAGGCCTATCGCCGTGCCCACGGCAAGGGCAACCGCGACGCCCGTGAAGAGGCGGTGCACCTAGTGCTCCCCGCCGAAAGCACCGTCGATGATCGGGCGAGCCAGGAGCGTGCCTGAGAGGCCCGGGAGCGCAGTCGGCGCAGCGCAGCGGCGAGCATCGCGGGCGCACTCAGGCGCGGTCATGGCCGCCCGAGCGCGACGGTAATTGAGGCGGTGAGCACCTACCTAGAGATAGCCCATCGGGTCGACCGGCGACCCGCCCACGCGCGTCTCGAAGTGGAGGTGGTCGCCGAAGCAGTGGCCGGTGCAGCCCACGTAGCCGATCACCTGGCCCTGGCTGACCGAGGCGCCGTTCGAGGTGGCGAAGCTCGACTGGTGCGCGTAGCACGTGGACAGGCTGCCGGTGTGCTGCACGCAGGTGTAGTTGCCGTAGCCGCCCACCCAGCCCATCAGCACCACTTGCCCGGCGTCCGCTGCGCGGATCGGCGTGCCGCTCCCCACCGCGATGTCCACGCCGGCGTGGAGGCGCCCCCAGCGCATGCCGAAGGGCGAGACCACCGGGCCGTTCACCGGCCAGATCAGCTGGCCGCTCCCCTGCTTTATCGGGCCAGCCCCGGTCGGGTTCGCCAGCGCGGCCTGAACGCGGGCCTGCTCGGCCTCCAGCGCGCGCAGGTCGCCCTCGAGCGCCACACGGCTGTCGCGCACCTGGGCGAGCGCGCCGCGCCTGTCGGCGCGCGCCGACGCGAGCTCGTCGCGCGACGAGACGAGCTGGCTCTGGGCGGTGGCGATCTGGTCGCGCTCGGCGAGAATCCGCTCCGCGGCGAGCTGCTCGCGCTCCTCGAGGTCGGCGAGCTGCATCGCCTGGTCGCGCGCCAGGTCGCGCAGGTCGCGTACGCGGTTCGTGATGTCGCGGTCCTGCTCGGAGATGCGCTCGAGGAACTCGGCCCGCTCGAGCAGGTCGCCGAAGCCGTCGGCCTCGAGCACCACGGTCAGGGCATCCGGGGTGTCGGACTTGTAGATCTCGACGAGCCGTGCCGCGAGGACGACGCGCGCCTTGGCCAGCTCGCTCCGGAGGCGCTCGAGCCGGTCGCGCGCCTCCTCGAGCCGGTCGCGCACCTCGAGCAGCTCGGCGCGCTGGCGGTCGAGGCTCCGCTGGGCGCGGTCGAGCTGCTTCTGGGTTGCGTTGATCTCGCCCTCGAGACTGTCGATCCGGGTGCTGAACCGCTCGATCGTCGTGGAGAGGACACCCTCCTTGTGCCTCGCGCCGGCGATCTGCTCGCGCTTCTTCTCGATGCGCTGCGAGAGCGGCGCGGACAAGCCGGGCAGCGGTAGGACAAGGAAGGCCGCAAGGCCCAGGGTTATGGGAACCCAGAAGGTCTTTCTCATGGTCTTCGGCGCGGGACGGTTCCCCCGTTTCCCCGCGTTATGCAGGGAATTTCAGCGCACGAAGGCGGTGACTCTAGCAGGGGTCGTCGCCGCGAAGGGCGGTTGTCCCGCCCCTGCAAGCGGCCATTCACGAGTCACTAGAATCAGGGCCATGGCAGCTACGCAGCGAGCGATCTTCCCACGCGATACCGGCCTTCAGGTCCGGATGCTCTTCACGTTGTTCCTGCTGGGGCTGCTGTACGTGGCCCTCATCGGCGCGCTGCTGGCGGCCGGCTCGGGCATCGTGCTCATCGTCATCGTCATGGCCGGACTGAGCGCCGCCCAGCTGTTCTTCTCGGACAAGCTCGCGCTCGCCGCGATGGGCGCCAAGGAGGTCTCGCCCGAAGAGGCGCCGGGGCTGCACGGGATGATCGAGCGGCTCTGCATCCAGGCCGACCTGCCGAAGCCGCGCGTGGCGGTCGCCGACACGCACGTGCCGAACGCGTTCGCGCTTGGCCGCTCGCAGAAGAGCGCCACGGTTTGCTGCACGACCGGGATCATGCACGTGCTCTCGCCCAGCGAGCTCGAGGGCGTCATGGCACACGAGCTGTCGCACGTGAAGCACCGCGACGTGCTGATCATGACCATCGCCAGCTTCTTCGCATCGATCGCCGCGCTCATCCTGCAGTTCGGCTTCTTCTTCGGCGGCGGCGACGACGAGAACCCGAGCATCCTCGTGGTGCTGCTGGTCTCGTTCGTGGTCTACATCGTGTCGTTCTTCCTGATGCTCGCGCTGTCCCGTTACCGCGAGTTCGCGGCCGACCGCGGCGCGGCCATCATCACGGGCCGGCCGAGCGCGCTGTCCTCGGCGCTCGTGAAGATCTCGTCGGCGATGCAGACCGTCCCCACTCAGGACCTGCGCCAGGCCGAGCGGCTGAACGCGTTCTTCATCGTCCCGGCCAGCGTCAAGGGCACGGTCCAGACCCTCTTCTCGACGCACCCGCCGATGGAGAAGCGCATCGAGCGGCTCCAGCAGCTCGAGGACTCCCTGCAGCGCGGCATCGCGGCCTAGCGCGTGGGGTTCCTCGACGCTCTCCTCGGAGGCCGGGGCAAGAGGGTCAAGGGCGCGGCGCCCGACCGGCTCTTCGCGATGACGACCGCGAACGTGACGCTCGAGACCGGGCTCGGGCTCAAGCACAAGGAGACGGCAGGGATCGTCTTCCAGCCGCTCGGAACCGCGGACTTCGAGGGAATCCTCGAGGAGACCGAGGAGCTCCTGCGCGGCACCACCGAGGAGACCGGCACCGAGCTGAAGTCCCACGAGGACGAGTTCGGCTACCGCTGGCTGATCCTGCGCGACGCGGACTTCGAGGACCTCGTGGTCGCGCTCAACACGGTGTCATCGCAGCTGCAGGGGAGCGGTTACGGCGACCGCCTGCTGTGCGCCGTCTTCGCGTTCGAGGAGAAGGGCCGCCCGCTGTACTTCATCTACAACTTCAAGCGCGGCGCCTACTACCCCTTCGTGCCGGCGCCGGGCGACAAGGCCCGCGACAACGAGCGGGAGCTGCGCCTGAAGTCCCAGGTGGGAAACGAGCTGCCCTTCGAGGAGGAGATCTCACGCTGGTTCCCGCTCTGGGAGATCCCCCTGTAGGACGCCGGCATGCGCGCGGAGGTGGCGCGCGTGCGTTGAAGCTAACCGGGAGGGTCGAGAGTCCGGTTGGCATGGACGGCATATGGGCGCTGCCCGCGATGAAATCGCGCTCCGAGGATGGGACGGTTCCGGATGTGCGGCGCTATATCGGTGCCACTGCGGACATAGCTTCACGGCGGCCGTTACAACCTGTGTGGCGTGCCCGAGCTGCGGTACCGGGCAGGCCTGGTAGGGAGAGCCCGCCGAAAAGATTGGGGTCGGGACTCGGGGGTTCCCCCGATGCTGTCGCGCGCCGGTGGATGCAGGCTGGCGCGCATGAAAGCGCTGAACATCACCTTCGTGCTCGCCTTGGCCCTACTGGTCCCGGGGAGCGCCAATGCGGTCACCATGACCGAATACGAAGTGACGATCGAGGGCGAGGCGACCTATGCCCGCACAGACGTCTGGCCGTCGCCGCCCCTGGGCCAGTGGGAGCAACGTCTCCGGGCCGCCTTCAAGTGGAAGACGCGCATCCCGTCCGTGACGTTCATCGGCAAGGAGGTCGGGGCCACGTCCGACGTCGTGACCCTGCTGACCGATGTCGACGCCGACATGCACGTCACCATCCCCACCCCGGAGGGCCCGCAGACGGGACTCTGCACCGGCGACAGCGGGGCGGCGAGTCCCAGCTGGCTGGGGGCCGGTGTCATCCCGACGCCGGCCCCTGACGTCGAGAGCCTCGACGTGAGGGTGCTGGGCGGCGCCGTGTTCCAGCTCCCGACCTGCTCCGGCGCGTTCGCCCCCGGTCCTCAGGCGTTCGCCGTCGAGGGCACTGGGGCAGAGATCCCGTTCGGGCCGTTCGACGAGCCCTTCGAGATGCCGCACGAGGCGATTGGCATGGGCAAGATCATCCAGCTGCTGTCGTCGAGCGCGACCGGCAGTCGCTGCCCCGGCTACGCCGACGGCACGGCCTCGTGCGCCTTGAGCTGGAAGGCCACGGTCACGTTCGTGCGCACCGCCCAGCGGGAGCTCGGAGACGACCAGCCGCAGGGCGGTGACGACGGGCTCGACGAGGGCGACATCCCGCTCCCTCCCGGTCCCCTGGACGATCTCCTCATCCCCATGCCACCGAAGCGTGCGAAGCTCAGCGCCAGGGCGAAGCAGGCGAAGCTCTCACTCACCTGCTTGGTCGCGTGCTCGGGCACCGCCACCGCGTACGCCACGAAGGTTGGGGCGAGCGCTGCTGCCGGCCGCCCGCTCGCCCGTGTGCGCTTCAAGGCCCCCGCGCGCCGCGCCACGACGGTCGTCCTCCGCTTTGGCCCCTCCGCGCGCCGCGCGATCCGCCGCGCCCGCGGGGTACGCATCCAGCTGCGTGTCTCGCCGCGGGCGGGAGGGAAGCCAGTGAGGCGGACGGTGGTCCTGCGGCTGCCAGGAGATCAAATGCGGCGCGCCTCGTAGAGCTGCGCGCGCTCCACGGCCGCCGCGGCCATCTGCGCGAGCTGGACGAGGACCGCCTCGTCCAGCTCGCTGAAGTCGCCCTCCAGCTTGTCGAACGCCTGGATCAGGCCAATCTCCCTGCCGTCGAGAGCGGAGAGCGACGCCACCAGCGAGCTGCGTGCGGGCTGCGCGGAAGGCTCGGGCAAGGAATCGGCTTCCGGCTCCGCCGTCGCAACCACGTCGATCGCGGTGCCGTCCGCGAGCCGGACCCGCGCGCAGCAGCGCTCGGCATCGACGAGCTCCCGGGCGTGCTCGGCGGCGAGCTGGAGGATCTCCTCGAGCGAGCCGGTGCCGTCCAGCGCGAGCGAGGCGTCGGCCAGGAAGCTCGACAGACGGCGCAGCATCTCCGCGTGCTTGCGCTCCAGGAGAGCGCGCTCGCGGGAGTCCCTCAGGACGCGCTGGAACATCTCGAGGGCGGACAGGCTCTCGAGGAAGAAGTCACCCGCCGCGTCCACCGTCTCGACGGGTTCGCCCGTTTCCAGCGCAGCCGCGAGGGCCTCGTGGTGGACCGCGGCGAGATCGAGCAGGCCGAGCTCCTCGGCTACGGCCGCCCGGCCGAGCTCGTAGCCGGCGCTCAGCGCCTCCTCACCGGGCGCCTTCAGATACGCGGCCAGGGCGGCGGCGTAGCGGCCCCGGAAGTCGTCGAGGCGGGCGCTCACGAGAGCCTCCCGAGGTAGCGCACCGCCACGACGAGCGCGTCGTCCGTCGGCCGCCCGTGACGGCTGAGCACACGCTCGGCGATCGAGGAACACGTCCCGGTCATGTCGAGCGAGTCCGCGAAGTCGCCGCGCACGCCGTCGGTTGCGAACAGCAGCAGATCTCCTCGCTCGACCGGTAGCGTGGCCGGGGTCAACGGCGGCAGCTCATGGCCGGCGATGCCGCCGCGCAGGAGCAACGATTCGCTCGGCGCGGTCCACGTTCGGTTGCGCACGAGCCTGCCCTCGACGTTCCCGATGCCGAGCCAAGTGATCGTGGCCGGAGGGTCTGCGAACACGGCAAGGCTGATTGCTGCACCGCGCGTGGGCCGGAGGGCCTCGTGGCAGCGCTCGGCCGCTTCCACGGCGTCGGCGTCCGCCCAATCCTCCAGCACCTCGGCGGCTGCCTGGGCGGCGTGCGCGGCGTTCGGCCCGTGCCCAAGCCCGTCGATCGCAGCGACCAGTACACGGTCCCGGTCAAGCGTAACCACGGCGCGGTCACCGGACACCTCCTCGCCCGGACGGGCGCGGACGGCGATGCCCCACTCGAGGGACGGCCGCGCGGCGTTCAGCGTCTCTCGCGCAGCCTCTCCAGCTCGTCCCGTATCCGCCATTTCGCCGCTTTGATCGTGGTCCCAGAGCCATTGCCAGACTCGATCTCGAACTCGTCCATGATCCGACGGGCGCCTGGGAGCCCAAGCCCCAGCCCATTGCCGGTCGCGTACCCGTCGCGCAGAGCCGCGTCGACGTCCCGTATGCCCGGTCCGGAGTCGCGGGCGATGACGATCACGCCGCAGCGGTCGTCCTCCCGTGCGGGGCGTACGACGATCTCACCGGCTCCGACGTGCACGACGATGTTGCGGCCAAGCTCCGAGACCGCGGTTGCGATCAGGGTGCCGTCCATCCGCGAGAAGCCGAGCCGCTCCGCGACGGCCCGCGCCTCCGCACGTGCGCGGACGAGATCGACGTCGTTCTCGATCGTCACGAGGACGTCACCGTCCATCCGCGCGCGCCCCGTTCGTCACCCGGCTCTTCAAGACTTCGAGCCCCTCCTCCAGGTCGAGCGCAGTGTGGAGCGGCTCGAGATCGAGCTGGAATTGGACCATCGCCACTGCCACCTCGGGCTGGATCCCGACGATCACGGTCTCGGCCCCACGCAGCCGAGTCGTCATGGCGATCGTGCGCAACGAGCGCGCGACGAAGGAGTCGATCACGTCGATGCCCGCCACGTCGAGCACGATCCCGCGCGCGCGCCGTCGCCCGACCATGTCCGCGAGGTCGTCGCGCAGCTCCAGGATCTCGCTGTCGCTGAGCGCGGATTGGATCGAGGCGATCAGCCACGGTCCCTGCTTGAGGATCGGAATGGCCATCTCAGGTCCGCTAGGCCTCGGTGGACGCCGAGTCGATCTCGGCCACGCGGTACCCGAGCAGCCGCTCGCCCTCCTCGAGCCCGCCTTGAAGGTCGCCGACCGTCTGCATCGTTCTCAGATCCACGCCTAGGTCGACGAGCGTTTGCGCGATACGGGACGAGAGCCCGGTGATGATCGCGCTCGCGCCCATGAGACTGCAGGCCTTGACGGTCTGGACGAGGCTGTTCGCGACCGACAGGTCGACGCTGGCCACGCCGGTGATGTCGATCACGACCACCTTGGCCCGGTTCTCGCGGATGGCCTGCAGCAGCTGCTCGGTGAGCTGGCGGGCCCGCTGCGAGTCGAGCACCCCGATGATCGGCAGGATCAGGAGCCTGTCGCGCACCTGCAGCACTGGCGTCGACAGTTCGCGGATCGCCGCCTGTTGCTCGCGGATCACGCGCTCGCGCTCCTCGACGAAGCTCACGCCCACGGTCGCGGCGATCCGGTTCGCCGCCGGCTCGTAGGCGTCGAGCACGCGGTTGAGCAGCTCGGGGTCGCCCTGGTGGCGGACGAACAGGGCACGTGCGAGCACGTCGCGCAAGAGGAGAACGATGCCGAGCACCTCGTGTGTCTCCACCCCGCGCCGCACGATGCGCTCCGACAGGTCGCGCGCGTAGGCCTGCAACGCCTCCACGCTCCCGGTCTCGAGTGCGTCGACGTAGTTGTCATAGACCGCTGTGACCTCCGAGAAGATCTCGTCCGGTCGCATGACCCGCAGCAGCTGGGCATCGGTGATTCGGGTCGCCCACTCCTGGCGCAGCTCCGGCCTCTTCTCGCGCAGGTGGCCTACGAGGTCGCTCAGCACCGTCGTGTCGACCTCGGCCGCCTGCGCCGCCACGTCCGCCACGGCATGGCCATCCGTGTCCATCTTCATTCCTCCTTGAGGAGCGCTCGCTCTGGCTGTCGTGTTACCCGGAACCGCGGCGAACGCTCATCCATCTCGGTCCGCGCGAGCGCCCTCGAGGAAAAGAGAGGTGACGCCGGCGACGGTGTCCTCGACGCCAAGCGAGGGCCGCGTCCGTATCACGCTCACGACGATGCCGACGAGCGACTCCATGAGCCACGATGCCGGGAGATCGTTCCTCACCTCGCCGGAGGACTGCGCCCGCTCGATCAGGCCACGCAGCGGGGCCGCGACGCGTTGCTCGAACTCCGCGCTGTCGGGACGCGCGGTCTCGCGGGACAGCACGACGAAGTAGTCGCCGACGGTGACGAGAACCCGCACTGCACGCTGAAAGGCCTCCGGCACGGAGACCTCCTCGAGCCTTGCCGCCTGGAGCCGATCGCCGGCTTCGGCGGCCGCGAAGTGCCCTAGCGCCTCGAGCAGCGCCTCCCGGTTGGGGAAGTAGCGGTAGACCGTGGCGCGTGCCACCCCGGCCGCCGCCGCGACGTCGGCCATGCTCGCCTGGTCGCCGCGCTCCGCAAGTGCTCCGGCCGCCGCCTCGAGGATCGCGGCGCTGACACGAGCGCGAAGCGATGTCTGGGTCCTCATGGACACGGCTGTCTCATTTCGAGCTTAGTTTGTCGCGCGGTCGGAGATCCCCGGCCCCCCACTCGGCCGTTCCAACCGCTCCGCGGCCCCTGGTTGGGCGCGTGAGACATAGATGTCTTATTTGAGGTTTGCGGGCCGCTTGAATGGGACATAAGTGTCTCATCTAGACAATTCGCTGTCGCACCGTGAGACGGCAGCTGCATTCGATCCCACCAAGGGAGGAGAGATGACCAGGCAGGACCCCGCCGCGGCCGAAAGCGGTCGTGACTACACGCGGTACCCCGATGATGGTCTGAGCCTCGCGGAGCTGGAGGCCCAGTGCGGCACCGCGCTGCCCGACCGCGAGGCGTTCTCGACCATTCCGTCGGATCCGTCGACCGCGCTGCTCGACATCATGGTCGACCTCGATGCCGCGCTGGACCTGGCGGCGCCGATCAACGCCGCGCTGGCGGCGAACGCCAACGTAGCGCTGCCAATCGACGCCGCCGTCAGCGCGAACGTCCTCTCGCCCGGCAGCATCTCGCTCGCCGACGCGAACCAGACGTCGATCATCGAGCAGGTTCTGCAGGGCGACGCGACCGCATCGTCCAACCAGGACTCGGCGATCATGCAGGGCGAGGAGGGTGGCACGGCGGTCACCGACGCGGGCGGCCAGACCGGTGAGCTCGAATCGGCTCCCATTACCGGGGATCCGGCGGAAGGCATCACACCGGTCACCGACACGGCTGCCGGTACAGAGCCGGTCGCGGAGGCCGCGGAGCCGGTCGCGCACGCCACCGAACCGGTCGCGCACGCCGCAGAGCCAGTCGCGCACGCCGCAGAGCCAGTCGCGCACGCCGCAGAACCGGTCGCGCAGGCCGCAGAGCCGGTCGCGCAGGCCGCAGAACCGGTCGCGCACGCCGCAGAGCCGGTCGCGCCAGCCGCGCCGGTCGAGCCGGCTGCTCCGGCCGAGGACGTCGCTCCGGCCTCCGACGCTGCTGCCCTGGCGGAGCCGATCGAGCAGGTCACCGCGGTGCCCGACGACGGCGCCGCCGCCGGCGTGCCCGCCGGTGTCAGCGAGTTCGCCCGGTCGGCTCCGGGCGCCATGAGCAGGTAACCCGAAGGAGCATCAAATGACTGACCACATTCAGCTCATAGAGGGCCTCACGGCTGCGGAGCTCGAGGCGGAGATCGTCGAGAGCCTGCCCGAGCGCGCAGTGATGTCGACGATCAACGTCTCCAGCCTCGACCCCACCGTCGGCACGATCGAAGCTGTCACTGACAGCGTCGCGAGCCCGGCCGACATCGCGGCCGATGCCGGCGTCGGCGGTGCGACGGCCGTGCCCGAGCCGGTGGCCGATGTCACCGCCGTACCCGAGCCGGTGGCTGATACCACCGCCGTGTCAGAGCCGGTGGCCGACGCCGCCCCGGCGGCGGATGCCACGGCTGCCCCCGAGCCGGCCGTCGACCAGGGCGGCGTCACCGACCAGGTCTCCGCCCCTGCCCCCGACGTCACGACCACTGCGGTCGAGACCGGGGAAGGGCAGGCTCCTGGTGGCGTAAGCGATACCGCCCGGAGCGACAGCGGCGCGGCCGATCTCGCGACCGGCGGCACGGCGGACGCGGCGAGGCAGGCCGTCGACGCGGCAGCTCCAGCTAGTGCGGCCATTCCGGAACCGGTGGCCGATACCGCACCCGCCATCCCCGACCCCGTCGCCGTTCCGGTGAGCGACGCCGTCGGGACCGCGGGTGCCGTGGCGGAGGGTGCACCGGCGCTCGGCGAGACGCTCGGCGGCGTGAACGACACGGTCGGGCCGACCGTCGACGCTGTCGGCGAGACCGCGCCCGCGGTCGAGGGCGCGCTCGGGACCGTAAACGGGGTGCTGGGCCAGGCCGGGCCCGCCGTCAACGACACGGTCGACACGGTCGGCGGCGTCGCGAACGACACGGTCGGGACCGTCGGCGAGACGCTGCCCGCCGTCAACGACACGGTCGACACCGTCGGCGGCGTCGTGAACGACACCGTCGGCACCGTCGGCCAGGCCGCCGACGACATCCTGCCCGACGTCAACGAGACGGTCGGATCCGTCGGGGACACGTTGACCGACACGGTCGGCTCGCTTGGCGACGCGCTGGACGGCACGTCGCTTCTCGACCTCGACGTCGACCTCGACCTCGACGTCGACGCCGCGGCGCCGATCAGCGCGACCGTTGCGGCCAACGCCAACGTTGCCGCGCCGATCGATGCGGCGGTCAGCGCCAACCTGCTGTCGCCGGATTCGGTCTCGCTGGCCACAGCGGACCAGCAGTCCTTGATCTCACAGACGCTCGTCGGCGAGGCGAACGCGACGTCCAACCAGATCTCGTCCATCATGCAGGGCGAGGAGGGTGGCGACGCCGCGGCTGACGCCGGGGGCCAGACCGGCGTCGCCGAGCCGGGAGCGGGCTCGTGAGATCACCGGAGCACCATGCGGTTCCCCCGCCCGCGGTGCCCCGGCCCGCGTGGGGCATCGCCTGCATGGCGCGCGTGCGCGCCGTGCGGGCGACCCCCGCGGGACGCACCTGAGGAGCACACGATGGCCGCCGTCGCGGCACATTCAGCGCCGACCGCTCCGGCGCCGCGGCATGCCGAGGGCCTCGAGCTCATCGGTCGTTTCGAGGGCTCCGGGTTCAAGGAGCCTCCCTATTTGGCCCGCCGCGCCGACGGCCAGGTGGTTCAGCTCTCCGCCCTCCTCTACACCGTCGCCGAGGTCGCCGACGGCCGGCGCAGCGTCCAGGCGATTGCCGACGACGTCACGCGTCGCGTCGGACGGCGCGTGAGCGCGGCGAACGTGCAGTTCCTCGTCGAGCGGAAGCTCCGTCCCTGCGGGGTCCTCGCCGCAGCCAACGGCTCGACCCCGGTGTTGCCGAAGCGCTCACCGCTCTTGACCCTGCGAGCTCGCCGCCGCCTTCTCGACGAGCGGACCGTGAATGTGATCGCGCGCGGGTTCGAACCGATGTTCTCGCCCCTCGTCGTCGTGGCAGTACTCGCCGCGCTCGGCATCTTCGATGCGTGGCTGTTCTTCGTACACGGCATCGCCGGAGGCCTCGTCAGCGCGCTGTACAACCCGTCGCTCTTGCTCGGCGTCTTCGGGGCCGTGATCCTGGCCACCGCGTTCCACGAGATCGGGCACGCCGCGGCGTGCCGATACGGCGGCGCGCGTCCGGGTGCGATCGGGGCGGCGCTGTACCTCGTGTATCCGGCCTTCTACTGCGAAGTGACCGACGCGTACCGCCTGACCCGCGCCGGCCGCGTGCGCACCGACCTGGGAGGCGTCTACTTCAACGCGATCTTCGCGCTCCTCGCCGGCGCCGCATTCTTTGCGACCGGCGAGGAGGCGCTGCTCCTCGTGGCCGCCGTCCAGCATCTGATCATCGTGCAGCAGCTCCTGCCGCTGCTGCGCTTCGACGGCTACTACCTGCTCAGCGATCTCACCGGCGTCCCCGACGTGCTCTCGCGCATCGGGCCGATCTTCCGCAGTCTGATCCCCTTCCGCCTGCCGGAGCCGAGGGTAGCCGAGCTGAAGCCGTGGGTTCGCCTCGTCGTCACGGCCTACGTCGTGACGATGGTGCCGCTCGTACTGCTGTTGCTCAGCTGGCTCGTCCTCGGCATGCCGCGCATCGTCGCGACCGCAGTCGACTCGCTCGGCATTCAGGCCGCCCGCATCGAGGAAGCCCTTGGCGCCGCCGAGTGGTCGCTGGCGGGTCTGGGGGCGCTCGAGGTCGTCGCGCTGCTGCTCCCGATGGCCGCGATCGGCCTCACGCTCGGCCGGCTCGGGCGCGCACTCGGCCGGGCGCTGGCCGCATGGGCCAGCCGGAGCACATCGCGCAGGATCGTGGCGGTTGCAGGCACGACCGCGATCGTCTCCCTCCTGCTCGCCACGTGGTGGCCGAACGGCGAGTACGAGCCGCTGCGGCCGGGTGACCGAGGAACGGTCGGCGACGGCATTCAGGCTCTCGACGACGTCCCGACCGTTCGCGCCGCGTTCACGCCGGGCGAGGCCACCGAAGTCGACCGGGCACCCACCGGCCCGGACTACGCCACCCCCGGCAGTCGCGACGAGCCGCCCCCGCTCGGCGACGTCGAAACGACCCGCCCGGAGGACCAGGGCGGACGTGTCCTGCCCAACGTGGGCGAGCCGAACGGGAGCGTCGGCGAGACCCCGACGGAGACGACACCCACGCCCCAGTCTCCCCCCGCGTCTCAGTCGCCCCGTGAAGGCCCGCCCACCACGGGCGCGATGCTCCCGGCGGAAACGCCTCCGCCGGCGCCCCCTGCACCGGGGGATGACAACGTGGCACGGGCCGTCAACATCACCGATGGGGCGCTCCTCTTCGTGCTCGCCTTCGACCTCCAACTGGTCACAGAGGGCCCGGTGGATCAGAGGAACGTCGCGCAGGCCTACGCGAGCTGCGAGGGCTGCCGCACGATCGCCGTCGCCGTGCAGGTCCTGCTGGTGATGACCGACGTTCAGCAGGTCGTTCCCGTCAACTACGCCGAGGCGATCAACTACGCGTGCACCGCCTGCGAGACGCTCGCCTACGCCTGGCAGCTCGTCCTCGACACGGGTGGCGAAGTCCAGCTCACCGACGACGCCCTCGAACGGCTCGAGGAGATCGAGCGACAGCTGAGCTCCCTGCGCGACTCGGATGCCTCACTCTTCGCGATCCAAGACGAGGCCGACCGCCTCATGGAGGAGATGCGCGACACCGTCGTCACTGGCACCGAACCCGCCAGTCCGCCGACGCCGACGGACCTGCCCGCCACCGGCGAGACCTCGGAACCGCTCGCGGATCCTGCCGTGGAGGCACGTGACGACGGCACCGCCACGAATCCCCTTGCCGAGGACGAGGCGGACACCGGCGAACCCGAGACCGCAGAGCCCACGCCCACGACCACGCCGGAGCCGCCGCCCAGCACGACGTCGGAGGCGGCCCCACCGGAACCACCCCCCACGACTACGACCGAGACCGAGACTGCTCCGACTACCACCCCCGACCCGACCACGACCACGACGACCACGGAGACGACGCCGACCACGGCCCCGCGCTGAGACCAGTGCACCGCCAGCGATACCGTTCGAGGCATGACCTCCAAGGCGGATTTCACGGACGACGAGTGGGCGCAGCTCGAACGCTCCCCGATCGTCGCGGGCATGGCGATCTCGCTCGCCGACCCGGGCGGCCCCATCGAGGCGTTCAAGGAGACCAGCGCCGCGCTGAAGAGCATCCTCGACACCGCGCTCGCCGAGCGCCGGAACGAGCTCGTCGAGTCGGTGGCGAAGAGCGCGGCCGAGAAGACGAGGGCGCGGCAAAACCCGCTTGGCGACTTCAAGCCGCGCGGCGGCCAAGCTGGGGACGCGATCGTGTCCGAGCTGTCCGCGGTCAACCAGCTGCTGGCCGAGAAGGCGACGCCGGAGGAGGCCGAGGCGTTCCGCCAGTGGCTGCTGGACACCGCCCAGCGGGTCGCCGAGGCGGCGAAGGAGGGCGGCTTCTTGGGCTTCAGGGCCGAGCAGGTCAGCGAGGGCGAGGAGCGAATGCTCGGCCGTCTGCGCGAGGTGCTGTCGACATGACCACAGCCGAAACGACGGAGGAGCGCGAGCTCCTCGCCGCGGCCCGTGGCGGAGACGAGGGCGCCTTCCAGCGCCTCGTCGAGCCCCGCCGCGGCGAGCTCCTCGCCCACTGCTACCGCATGACGGGCTCGGTCCACGACGCCGAGGACGCGCTTCAGGAGGCGATGCTCCGCGCGTGGCGCGGCCTCGCCCGGTTCGAGGGCCGAAGCTCGCTGCGGTCCTGGCTCTACACGATCGCCACGAACACCTGCCTGAACCTGATCGAGCGGCGGCCAAAGCGGGTGCTGCCGATCGACTACGGCCCGTCCGTCGATCCACACGACGGGGGGCTCGGGCTGCCCCCCACCGAATCGGTGTGGATGGAGCCGTTTCCCGATGAGCAGGTCGGCCTCGCGGACGGCTACGCCGCGCCCGAGGCGCGCTACGAGCTGCGTGAGAGCGTCGAGCTCGCCTTCGTGGCGGCGCTCCAGCACCTGCCCGCCAACCAGCGCGCCGCGCTCATCCTGCGCGAGGTGCTCGGCTTCTCGGCCAAGGAGGCGGCGGCGTCGCTCGACACGAGCGTCGCGTCCGTGAACAGCGCCCTCCAGCGCGCGCGGAAGACCGTCGACGAGAGCCTTCCCGAGCAGAGCCAGCAGGCGACCCTGCGCACGCTCGGCGACGACGGCCTCCGCAAGGTCGTGGAGGGCTACATGGACGCCATGTCGCGCGGCGACGTGGAGGCGGTCGTCTCGATGCTCGCCGAGGACGCCGCCTGGTCGATGCCGCCACTGCCGGCCTGGTTCCACGGGACCGAAGCGCTCAGGGGCTTCCTGCAGTTCGGGCCGCTCTCGGGCGACTGGCGCTGGCGCCACCTGCCCGCGCACGCCAGCGGTCAGGCCGCGGTCGGTAGCTACGCCTGGTTCGAGCCGGACGGGACCTATCGGCCATTCGCGCTCGACGTGCTGACGCTCGAGGGCGAGAAGATCAAGGCGGTCACCTCGTTCATCACGCGCTCGACGCTGAGCCGCGACGAGCACTTCTACGAGCGTTATCCGGAGCAGCCGATGGACGACTCGAACCTGTCCGCCCAGTTCGAGCGCTTCGAGCTGCCGGACGAGGCTTAGAGCTCGACCGGCACGTAGGCGAACTCACCCACGTCGACCAGGCCGCCGTCGGTCAGGCGGAGCTCCGGGATGACGGAGAGCGCCAGGAACGAGAGCTGCATGAACGGCTCCTCGACGGTCACGCCGAGGGCGCTGGAGGCCGCCTCGCCCAGCCATGTGATCTGGTCCGCCACCGCGGGCGCCGGGCGGTCGCTCATCAGGCCCGCCAGGGGCAGCGGCACCTCCGCGATCACCCTCCCGTCGAGCACCGCGACCTGGCCGCCACCGAGCTCGGCCAGCCGGGCGACCGCGACGGCCATGTCGCCCGGGCCACCCGTTGTGATGGCGCCAACCGCCACGCAGTTGTGCGCGTCGTGGGCCACCGTGGAGGCCATCGCGCCCTGGCGCAGGCCGAAGCCGGTCGTGTAGCCGAGGCCAATCCGGCCGGTGCCGCGGTGGCGCTCGACAACCGCGGCGTGAGAGAGGTCCGCCCCCGAGTCGCCGAGCGTCGCCTCTCGCGCGAGCGTGGTCAGGCTGCGGCTCTCCACACCCACCGCCCGCACACGCGTTCCCTCGGGATGGCTGAGGGCGAGCGCCCCGGCATCGGGCGGCGTGCCGAGCTTCACCGTGCCGCGGAGCAGCTCGGGCACCGGAGCGCTCGGGACCGCGCCGGGAAGGACTGCGCCGTTCTCCGCGACGAGGCGGCCCGCCTGCCACACCCGCGCCGGCCGCCAGCTGCCGAGCTCGTCGAAGCAGAGGACGTCCGCCTGGTGGCCCGGGCCGAGGCTGCCGAGGTGGTGGAAGTTGTGGTAGCGGGCGGGGTTCGTGCTGGCCAGCAGCAGTGCATCGATCTCGGACACGCCCCCCGCCACGGCCAGCCGCGCGCAGTCGTTGATGTGGCCGCGACGAAGGAGCGTGTCGGGCTCGCGATCGTCCGTGCAGAAGGCGGCCAGCTCGGAGCCGTGCTCGATCACGTCCGGGATCAGAGCCTCGAGGTTCTGGCTCGCCGAGCCCTGCCGGATGAACAGCCACATCCCCTTCTGGCGGCGCTCGTGCGCGTCCTCGAGCCGTGTGGTCTCGTGGTCCGACTCGGCGCCGGCGGCCAGGTAGGCGTCGAGGGAACGCCCGTTCACGCCCGGGCTGTGGCCGTCCACGCGCCGGTGCCCCGCCGCCGCGATGCGGGCCAGCATCTCCGGGTCGCCGCCGATCACGCCCGGGAAGTTCATGACCTCGGCGACGCCGCGGGCGCCGTGGCGCTCGATCAGCTCGCGCACGTCGCCGGCGTCGAGCGCCGCTCCGGCGCTCTCGAACGGCGAGGCGGGCACGCAGCTCGAGGCGTAGATGCCGAACGTGAACGGGAGCGGCTCGGCGGCCGCGGCAAGGGCGGCGATGCCCGGCACGCCGAGCACGTTCGCGATCTCGTGCGGGTCCGCGGCGACGGCCGTCGTGCCGTGCGGCAGGACGGTCCGGATGAACTCGTCGATCCACAGCTTGGTCGACTCGAGGTGCATGTGGGCGTCCACGAACGCGGGCGTGAGGGCGCTCCCGGCCACGTCCACGACCTCGTGCGCGTCGCGCTCGCCCCACCCGGCGATCGTGCCGTCGGCGACCGCCAGGGCAGTGTCGACCCACTCGCGGGTAGCCGGGCTGAACACCCGCCCTCCGCTTATCAGCAGGTCGGCCGGCTCGTCGCCGCGCGCTACTGCGATCGCCCGGGCCGTGGCGGGCGGGCGCGCCACTAACGGCCCCGCTCCACCGTGGCGTCGATCAGGCCGAAGGGCTCCGTCGTGGCGTGGAACACGTCACCGCGATCCTCGATCCCGAAGCGGGACACGTCGTAGGGCAGGTGGTGCCGGTTCGGCAGGGTGAGGTGGATGCGCTCGATGGCGGGCTGCGCTTCGAGCACGGCCTCGCCCATGCGGTGGAGCGTGAACTGCACCGACGGGCTGTGGTGGTCGGCGAAGGCAGCGAGCAGCGTGTCGCGGACGCGCGCCCAGTCCGCCTCGTCGGGGTCCTCCCGGTAGTCCCAGCGGGCCGCCACCGCGGTGGCGAGTATGCGGTCGCCGGTCTCTGGCAGTGTCGTGAAGCGGTCCCGCTCGAAGCCCGCGAAGGCGGAGCCGGCCGTGCGCAGCACCAGGAGATCCTCCACGCCGCCGGCGTGGCGTACGCCCTGCTCGTCACCGCTGACCTCGTGGAGCCGGGTGCCCCCGGCGCCACGCTGGAACGCGTGCTCGCCGCCGGGCAGGCCCTCCCAGGGGTGCTCTCGCAGGCGGGCGGTGGCGCCGCTCACGCGCTCGTGCCCGAGGAAGTGCTCCACCAAGTCCGCGCCGAAGGCGGGCAGGGAGTCGAGCGGCTTCTCGGCGGCCAGCGCGTAGACGACGTTCCGCATGGTGTCGGTCGCGACCAGGCCGGTGTTGTCGCCGCGCGTGTGCACGGCCTCGAAGTCGCCTTCGAGCGAGATGTCGACGGTGAGGTCGCGAAGGCCGCGATCCCTGCCCACCTTCACCAGCCGAATCTCGGACTTGCCGTAGCTGTTGGCGCCGAGTGGCACGCTCAGCTGCCCCGGTAGGTGGAGTAGCCGAACGGGCTGAGAAGGAGAGGCACGTGGTGGTGCTCCTCGGGCCGCTCGACCGTGAACTCGATCGTCACCTCGGGAAAGAACCCGCGCGTACCGCCGGCGTCGAAATAGCCGCCGGTGTCGAAGCGGAGCCGGTAGGGCCCGGCTTCGTCCGGGGCGCCCAGGTCGGCGAGGCGGCCGTCGTCGCCCGTGCGCCCGCTGCCCACCTCGGTCCAGTCGGGGCCGCGCTCGAGGGTCACGGCGATTCCCGCGGCCGGGCGACCCTGTGCCGTGTCGAGCACGTGCGTGGTGATCGGGCTCACGCCGGGTCTTCCGTGACGAGGTCGGCCAGCCGGAGCCCCACGATCTTGCCGACCTCGGTGAGCGCCGTGGCCTCCTCTGCTTCCACGTCTCGGTCCAGCCGGGCCGTGCCCCAGGCGAGCAGAGAGTCGACGGAGTGCTCACGGACGCAGGCGATGAACGGGAAGCCGAAGCGGGCCCGGTAGTCCGAGTTGAGGGCTCGGAGGCGGTCGAGCCCTTGGGGCGTGAGGCGATCGAGACGCGCGCCGCGCTGTTCGCGCTCCGAAGCCTCGGTGAGCTCCCCCGCCGCGGCCTCACGACCGGCGAGCTCGGGGTGCGCCCGCAGCAGCTCCAGGCGGCGCTCGCGGGGGGCCGTGCGAATGGCTGTCTCGAAGGCGAGGCGCAGGCCGGCGACCGAGCCGAACGGGCGCTGCCGCCACGCCTCCGCGGCCACCCAGGGCGAGTGCTCGACCACGGCGCCGACGCTTCGAACGAAGGAGTCCTCGTCCATCGCGTCGATCTCGGCGATGGTCGAGCCCACGTGCCGCGCGCTGAGGGCCATGGGATCGCAGCGTACCCGCCCGCCGCTTGCGCCATCATCGCGGCCGATGTCCGACGCCAGGACCGTGATGGAGCGCTGCGATGCCCTCGCTCGATGCAGCGAAGAGGCCGACCGCTTGACGCGCCGCTACGGGACTCCCGCGTTGGCGGAGGCACGGGAGCTCGTGGCTGGATGGATGCGGGACGCGGGCCTCGACACGCGCTTCGATCCAATCGGCAACGTGGTCGGGCGGCTGGCCGGGGACGGCGAGCGCACGCTCGTGCTCGGCTCGCACCTCGACACGGTCGTCGACGCCGGCCGCTACGACGGCGCCCTGGGCGTGCTCGCTGCTCTGTCGTGCGTGGCGCGCTTGCGCGAGCGGGAGCTGCCGTTTGCCCTCGAGGTCGTCGGCTTTGCGGACGAGGAGGGGGTCCGGTTTGGCACCGCCTTTCTGGGAAGTGCCGTGGTGGTTGGGTGCTTCGAGAAAGACTGGCTGGGGAGGGTGGATCGCGATGGCGTGACGCTTGGGGACGCCGTGCGTGGATGGGGTGGCGATCCAGAGGCGCTCGCCGCTGCGCGCCGGCGCCCCGAGGAGCTGATCGGCTATGTCGAGGTCCACATCGAGCAGGGCCCGGTCCTCGATGACGCCGGCCTGCCGCTCGGGGTGGTCACCGGGATCGCCGGCCAGTCCCGCGCCGGCCTCACGTTCTCCGGACGGGCGGGCCACGCCGGCACGACGCCGATGGGCACGCGGTGCGACGCGCTGGCGGCCGCCGCGGGCTGGATCGGCGCCGTGGAGGTGGAGGCACGGGCCCACGACGGCCTGGTCGCCACGGTGGGCGAGATCGCGGTGGAGCCAGGGGCGGCCAATGTCATCCCAGGCCGAGCGGCCGCCTCGCTGGACGTGCGCCACGCCGAGGACGGCGTGCGGGAGGGAGCCGTGCGGGCGCTGCGCGAGGCGGCGCTGCGCATGGCGGACGCGCGGGGCGTGGCCGTGGCGTGGGACGAAATTCAGGCAACCAAGGCAGTGCCCTGCTCGCCCGAGCTGACCGAGGAGCTGGCCGCGGCGGTGGCGGGCACGGGCCGCGAAGCTCCGCGCCTGACGAGTGGCGCCGGTCACGACGCCGCGATGATGTCCGCCGTGACACCGATCGCAATGCTGTTCGTCCGCTGCGCCGGCGGCATCAGCCACCACCCGGACGAATCGGTCCGCGAGGAGGACGTGGCAGCCGCCCTCGACGCGACGACGGCCTTCATCGAGCGGCTCGCGAAGGAGCCGTCCTGACTAGGGGTCCATATAGGCCCCTAGAACAGGACAGTTCTCAGAAACCGTCCCGATACACGTCCTTGTAGAGCAAATACTCCGCGGTCCGCTCTTTGCTCGCCGTAAACGACTGCGCGCAATAGGGCGCCATGTAGATGAAGTCACCGCCGGCCACGTCGTGCTCCGAGCCGTCCAGGTGGTAGCGACCGCCGCCCGCGGTCATAAACAGCCCATGCTCCTCGTCGTGGACCTCCACCTGAGGCAGGCCGACGCCCGCGTCGAACGCCAGCAGGCTCATGTTGAAGTCGAGCCGCGCGTCAGTCGGGTCCAGCAGCTCGCGGCGCCGTAGGCCCGGCATGTCGGTGTCCGAGAACGGCTCGTCGTCGCGGTGGCCGGCGCGTGCCTCGGGCGCGCCCAGGCCCGGCCACTCCTCGAGCCGGCGCTTCAGCCAGAGCACCTCGGACGCTCCCTCACCGCCGTCCAGCTCGAACGACATGTCCGGCGGCAGGTAGCACCAGCTCCCCGGCCGCAGCCCGAACTCGATGCCGTCCGCCCGCACTGCCACCTCGCCCTTCAGCGCGTACAGGAAGTCCTCGAACCCGCCTGCCACCGGCTCCGAGGTCCCGCCGCCCGGCTCGAACGCGAGCAGGTACTGGCCGAAGCGGGCCGGCGCCATCCGTGGCGTCACGAGCTTGTACACGAGCGCGCCGCGCAGGTTCGGGAGGCGGCTCGCGTAGCGGTTGTCCGGCCGCAGGATGAAGTACGCGCGACTCACGCCGGCCAGCCTTTCACCTCCGCCAGGTCCTCGGGGCGCGCCGGCACCCGGGTGAGCTCGCGCCCGGTCGCGTCCCGCAGCGCGGCCAGCACGGCCGGGGTCGACGTGATCGAGGCCATCTCGCCCACGCCCGTCACGCCGTAGGGCGCGTCCGGATTGCCGAGCTCCAGCACCAGCGAAGGCATGTCGGGCGCGTCGACGATCGTCGGGATGCGGTACTCGCCCAGCGAGCGGCTCAGCACCACCCCGCCGTCGACGACCATCTCCTCCATCAGCGCCAGCCCCAGGCCCTGCATGCCGCCGCCCTCGAGCTGCCCCTCCACCGCCATCGGGTTGATCGCCCGGCCCACGTCCTGAGCGCACGCCAACTCAGCCACGCGGGCGACCCCCAGCTCGACGTCCACATCCACCACCGCACGGTGGGCCACGAACGCAAATCCGGCGTGGACGTTCTCGCCGCGCCCGGTCGCCGGGTCCATCGGCGCGGTGGCGCGGTGCCGGTAGGTGGCCTCCTCCTCGATGCCCTCCTCGGGAATGGGCTCCGCGCCGAGCCGCTCCCGCAGCGCCCGGCACGCCTCCCCCACCGCCCCGGCGATCATCCACGTGAGCCGCGAGGCCGACGCCGCGCCGGCGGACCCCACGCGGGTGTCCGCGGCCACGAAGCGCACGTCCTCCACGCCGAGCTCGCTGCGCACCACCTGCTCGATCACCCCGACCACACCCTGCCCCACCTCAGCGGCCGCGGTGTGCACCTCGGCCACCGGAGCCCCGTCGACGGCCAACAGGCGCACGCGAGCCACGGTGTAGTCGTCGAACCCCTCGGAGAACCCCACGTTCTTGAACCCGAACGCGTAGCCCACGCCGCGTCGCACGCCCTCCCCCTCGGTCGTGCCGAAGGCGCCGCCCGGCCAGCCGCGGTCTCCCTCGCCGGGGGGCCCCGGCAAGGGCAGGTGCCGGATCCCGCGGAGCAGCCCCTCGGCGTCCACCGGCCCGGGGACGACCTGTCCCGTCGGCATCGCCGCGCCGGTGGTCAGCGCGTTCCGGATCCGGAGCTCCACGGGATCCATCCCGAGCCGTCCGGCCAGGCGGTCCATCTGCGCCTCGTAGGCGATCGCCACCTGCGGCGCGCCGAACCCGCGCATCGCCCCGCAGGGCGGGTTGTTCGTGTAGGCCACCGTGGCCTCGATCCGGGCGTTCGGCACGTCGTACGGGCCGCAGGCCTGGGTGGCCGCGTTGGCGATCACCGCCGTCGAGCTCGACGCGTAGGCGCCGCCGTCGAACAGCAGCCGGGCGCGAACGCACACCAGCTGCCCCTCCTCGGTCGCGACGTGCTCGTAGTCGAGCAGGGCGGGATGGCGATGGACGTGGCCGACGAACGACTCGTCGCGCGAGTACGCCATCTTCACCGGCCGCCGCGTCGCCAGCGCGAGCATGGAGGCATGCACGTGCACCGAGAGGTCTTCGCGCCCGCCGAAGGCGCCGCCCACGCCGGCCAGGACGAGCCGCACGCGCTCCTCCGGCATGCCGAGCGCCGCGGCCACCTGCTCGCGGTCGAGGTGAAGCCATTGGGTCGCCACCTCGAGCTCGACGCCCCCGTCCTCGAGCGGCCGCGCCAGACCCGCCTCCGGCCCGAGGAAGGCCTGGTCCTGCATCCCGATCTCGTAGCTGCCCCGGACCGTCACCGGCCCTGCCGCGGCCGGATCCCCATGGACGATCCTCACCGTGCGGAGCTCGTTGCCGTGCGGGTGCAGTCGCGGGGCCGCATCCGTGAGCGCCGCGGACGCATCGGTCAGCGGCTCGAGCGGCTCGTAGTCGACCGCCACCAGCGCGGCTCCGCGGCGCGCAGTGGCCAGATCCTCGGCGGCGACGATCGCCACGGGCTCGCCGTGGTGGCGCACCTGGTCGAAGGCCAGCACCGGCTGGTCCTTGAAGGGGCCAGTGCCGACGCGCTTCGCGCCCGGCACGTCCGCGTGGGTCAGGACCGCGCGCACCCCCTCCAACCCGCGCGCCGCAGCCGTGTCGATGCCGCGGATGCGCGCCGAGGCGTGAGGGCTTCGCAGGGTGACTCCGACCAGCATGTTCTCGGCGCGCAGGTCCGACGCGTAGTCGAACTGCCCGCTCACCTTCGCCCGGGCGTCGCGCCGGGGAAGGCGCTCGCCGATGGCGCCGCGCACCCGCTCGCCGACGCTCATACCGCGGCTCGCTCCCTCAGCCGTGCGCTCTCGCGCGCGAGGTCGGCCGCCAGCACCGCCGGGTCGGCCGTGCTGAGCTCGCCGTCCTCAACCACCGGCTCGCCGCCGACGAACAGGGCCTCGACCGGCCGCGGCGGTCCGAGCACGAGCGCCGCGATCGGATCGTCGATCCCGGCGTGCCCGGGGTCGTCGAGCCGCCACAGGGCGACGTCGGCCAGCGCCCCCACTTCCAGGCGCCCCAATTCGTCATCCCGTCCGAGGCAGCGCGCTCCGTGCCGCGTCGCGAGCTCGAGCGCCTCCCGCGCGGTCAGCGCCGTGGGGCCGCCCCGCGCGCGTGCCATCAGGAGACAGCCGCGCAGCTCGTCGGTGATCTCGCCCGACTCGTTCGAGGCCGCCCCGTCGACCCCCAACCCGACCGGAGCGCCCGCGTCCACCAGCCCGCGCACCGGCGCGATTCCGGCGCCGAGGCGGGCGTTCGAGATCGGGCAGTGCGCCACGCCTGTGGCCGTATCGCCCATGCGGCGGACCTCGCGCTCGTCGAGATGCACGCAGTGGGCGAGCCATACGTCGTCGCCGAGCCAGCCCACCTCCTCGAGATACTCGAGTGGCCGCACGCCGTAGCGCTCGAGGCAGAACTCCTCCTCGTCGTGGGTCTCGGCGAGGTGGGTGTGGAGCCGCACGCCGCGCGAGCGGGCGAGCTCCGCGGTCTCCGCCATCAGCTCCCGGGTGACGGAGAACGGCGACGTGGGCGCGAGCGCGATCCGCACCATCGCGCCCGGGGAGGGATCGTGGTGCCGGTCGATCGCAGCGGCGCTTGCGGCCAGGATCGCGTCGCGATCCTCGACGATGTGATCGGGCGGCAGCCCGCCGTCGCTCTCTCCGAGGTCCATGCCGCCGCGGCAGGCATGGAAACGCAGCCCGATCTGCGCCGCGGCGTCGACCTCGACCGCGAGCAGGTCGCCGGCATCGGCGGGGAAGACGTAGTGGTGATCCCAGGCCGTGCCGCAGCCCGAGCGAGCGAGGGCCGCGAGCGCGGCGCGCGCTCCCGCCGCCACCGTCCCGTCGTCGATTCGCGCCCACACCGGATACAGGGCCACGAGCCACTCGAACAGGGTCGCCTGCTGGGCCAGGCCGCGGGTCGCGCATTGGTAGAAGTGGTGGTGGCAGTTGACGAAAGCCGGCGTGGCGAGCAGTCCGCGGCCGTCGAGACGGCGCGCGCTCTCCGGACGTTCGGGCGCCGGCCCCGCACCCACCGCGGCGATGCGACCGTCCTGCAACACCAAGTGGCCGTCGTCGAGCTCGCGCCGGTCGTCGTCCATCGTCGCGATGGCGCACCCCTCCACGATCGTGACGCCGCTCATCGCTCGGCCGCGATCCGCACCGCCGCGACGATCTTCTGGTAGCCCGTGCAGCGGCACAGGTTCCCGTTCAACCCTTCGCGTATCTCCTCGACGGACGGGTCCGGGACCCGCCGCAGCAGGTCCCGCGCGGCCATCACGAACCCCGGCGTGCAGAAGCCGCACTGCACGCCGCCGGCCTCCACCAGCGCCGCCTGGACCGGATGGAGCTCCCCGCCCGGGCCGGCCAGACCGGCCGCCGTCTCGACCTTCCGCCCGGCCGCCTGCACGGCCGGCACTAGGCACGCGCACGCGATCTCGCCGTCGATCGCGACCGTACACGACCCGCACTCGCCCTCCTCGCACGCGTTCTTCGCCGCGGTGAGGCCGAGCTCGTCCCGCAGCACGCGCAGCAGGCTCTCTCCCGCGAGCTCCTCGGGTATCTCGCGCTCGGCGCCGTCCACGCGCAGCCTGAGATTCACCGCCACTCCCCGCGCCCGCGCCAGGCGCGCGCGAGGGCGCGGCCGGCCAACACGGCCGCCGCATGCCGCTTGTAGGCGTCCGAGCCGCGCCCGTCGGGCCAGGGGCGCACGGCCTGCGCGACCAGCTCGCCCACCTTCGCGAGCCAGCCGGCGTCGAGCTCGCCCTCGCCGTCCCAGGGCGCCTCGGCGGCCACGAGCTCCTCGGCGGCCGGAGCTCGGAGCGGCGTGGGCCCCGCGGCCGCCACGGCGATGCCGGCTGCCCGGCGCGGGAGGTCGAGCACTACGGCCACCGCGCAGGCGGCGCGCGCCATCGCGTTCCGCGCGCCCACCTTCGCGTACCCGGCCGGCCCGGCGGCGCGCGGCACGAGCACGGCGGTGATCAGCTCGTCCGCTCCGAGGTCGCATTCGAACGGGCCGACCGCGAAGTCCGCGACCGGCACGCGCCTCGTCCCGGAGGCCGAGGCCAGCTCCACCTCGGCGCCGGCGGCCGTGAGGGCGGCGAAGATGTCCCCGGACGGGTCCGCGATCGCCAGCGCGCCGCCAAGCGTGGCCCGGTTGCGGACCTGGCGGGAGGCGATCGTCCGCGCGGCGGCCGCGAGCACCGGCAGAGGCTCGGCGAGCTCCTCGAGCTGGCGGGTGTACGTCACCCCGGCGCCGAGGCGGAGCGGATCGCCGTCCTCGACTTGGCGCAGCTCCGTGACGGCCGAGAGGTCGAGCAGCGGACCGGGCCGCTCGCCCCGGTTGCGGAACGGCATGACCTCCGTCCCGCCGGCCA
>Ga0081538_10000516_pt1 | contig 43216 bp, 45 predicted proteins | sample TabmetS5T2R1_FD_71022 | JGI IMG/M metagenome (GOLD analysis project Ga0081538, IMG submission 71022) | Tabebuia heterophylla rhizosphere microbial communities from the University of Puerto Rico - S5T2R1 | ecosystem: Host-associated > Plants > Roots > Rhizosphere ... | reverse complement strand
GGATGGTGATCGCACGGCACCTCGGGCTCTAGACAGGCGAACGCTGAACCGCACGCTGCTGGAGCGCCAGGGGTTGCTCCGGCGGGCCGAACGGCCGGCGGCCAAGGTGATCGAGCACCTCGTCGGCCTGCAGGCGCAGGAGCCGCGCGACCCGTACGTCGGGCTCTGGTCGCGCATCGACGGCTTCCATCCGGAGGAGCTGGAGGGCCTCCTCCAGGAGCGCAAGGCGGTGCGGACGACGCTCATGCGAGGGACGATCCACCTCGTCACCGACCGGGACGCACTGGCGCTGCGGCCGGCGCTACAAGGCGTCTGCGAGCGGCTGTTCTGGCGCGGGAGCCCGTTCGGAAAGCGCCTCGGCGACATCGACGTGGAGAAGGTCGTCGCCGCGGGGCGCGCGCTGCTCGAGGAGGTGCCGCGCACGCGCGCCCAACTCCGCACGCTCCTGGCCGGGCTCTGGCCCGACTCAGACGCGGACTCGCTCGCCAACGCGGTCGGCTACCTCGTCCCGCTCGTCCAGGTGCCGCCGCGCGGTCTCTGGAGCCGTAGCGGACGGGCGACGCTGACGACCGTTGAAGCCTGGCTGGGCCGCCCGCTCGGCGCCGTCACCGCGCCCGACCAAGCGGTGCTCCGCTACCTGGCGGCGTTCGGGCCCGCGAGCGTCAAGGACATCGCCGTGTGGTCGGGCCTGACCGGCGTGCGCGAGATCGTGGAGCGTCTGCGCGGAAAGCTGCGGACGTTCCGGGACGAGAACGGCACGGAGCTCTTCGACCCGCCCGGCGCGCCGCTCGCCGATCCGGACACGCCCGCGCCGGTGCGCTTCCTCCCTCAGTACGACAACGTCTTCCTCTCCCATGCCGATCGCTCGCGGATCGGCGACGGAGCCAACCGCCCGGGCCTCGGCTTCGGCGACGGCCGCTTCTTCAGCCTCGTGCTGATCGGCGGCTTCCTGCGAGCCGCGTGGCGGGTGGAGGACGGCGACGTTGTCGTGAAGCCGGCGCGGCGGCTCTCCAAGCGGGACGCGGCTGGCGTGGAGGCCGAAGGGCGCCGGCTGGCCGGCTTCCTGGGCGCGGGCAAGGTGCGCATACTGCCGCCGTGAGCGGCACTGTCTACGCGGGCGCCTCCGGCTTCTCCTACCCGTCCTGGCGCGGCGCCTTCTACCCGGAGGACGCCAAGCCCGACGCGTTCCTGCGCCACTACGCGGAGCGCGTCAACGCGGTCGAGCTCAACAACACCTTCTACCGCGTGCCGGAGGAAGGCCAGTTCGACCGCTGGGCGGCCCAGACCCCGGAAGGCTTCCGCTTCGCGGTCACGATGAGCCGGCGGCTCACCTCCTTCGGGCGTGTCGAGGGGGTGGACGAGTTCTGCCGGATGGCCCGCCGGCTCGGCGACCGCCTGGGCCCGCTGCGGATCAAGGTCCCGCAGGCCCGCGACGACGGCTTCCTCAGGCTCCTGCTCGACTCGCTCGACCCCGAGGTTCCGGTCGCGCTGGACTTCCGCCACGACTCGTGGGACGACCGCGGCGTGACCGCCCGGCTCGACGAGCGCGGCGTCGCGCTCGTGGACGCCCTGGACGGCGCCGCCTCGTTCCGCTACCTGCGCCTGCGCGAGCCGCCGTACGACGAGGCGGCGCTGGCGGCGCTCGCAAGCAAGATCCGACCCCAGGTCGTGGCAGGAGTGGACGTGTACGCCTTCTTCCGCCACGAGGACGAGCCGACGGCGCCGCTCTACGCCGAGCGGCTCCTGGAACTCGTCGAGGAGTAGGCTCTCCGGCCATGGAAGGCCGCCCTGAGGTGATCGTGGACGTGGTCTTCGAGGACGGGTTCTTCTTCCTCGCGGTGGCGAACATCGGCGACCGGCCCGCCCTCGACGTGAAGACGACCTTCAACCGCAAGCTCGTCGGCCTCGGCGGGACGAGGGACGTCGCCGCGCTGCCGCTCTTCCGCAACATTCCCTTCCTCGCCCCCGGGAAGGAGATCAGGACGCTCCTCGACTCCGCGCCCGCCTGGTTCGCGCGGGCACGCTCGCATACGATCACCGCCCGAGTCGCGTACTCCGACCCGGAGAAGAGGCCCTACAAGGGCGCGATGACCCACGACCTCGAGATCTACCGCGAGCTCGCCTACCCGAGAGGAGCCTGAGATGCCGCCCGCCCGGAAGGACCCGTTCAAGAGCTTCAGCTTCCTCGTCGAGATCGACGGCGTCGCCGCGGCGACCTTCAGGTCGGTGAGCGGACTCGCGGCCGAGGCGGAGGTGATCGAGTTCCGAGAGCTCGGGGGGTCCCACTCGATCAAGCTCCCGGGGCGGATCCGCTACCCGAACGTGATCCTCCGGCGCGGTCTCACGACCTCGCGCGACCTGTGGGACTGGTGGGAGACGGTGCGCGACGGCGCCATTCAGCGCCGCACGGTCCTGATCGCCGTCCTAGACGACGCCGGCCAGCCGGTTCTCCGCTGGCGGCTCAGCGAGGCGTGGCCGGCGAAATGGGAGCTCTCCGAGCTCGACGCCTCGAAGAACGAGATCGCGATCGAGTCGCTCGAGCTCGCCCACGAAGGGCTCGAGCTCGTCTAGCTGGAAGAAGGCGGCGGACTGCGCCGTCCTGAGGTCATGCCTTATCACCCCAGTACTCAGCTCGTGATCGCCCGTGACCGGCAGGCCGACCTCCTCGCCGAGGCGGAGCGGCACAGGCTGGCCGCGGCTTTCCGTCGCGAGGAGCCAAGGCTGCGCGATCGGCTCGCGGCGCTCCTGCACCGCGGCAAGGATCGGCGCCGGGAACCGCACATGGCTCCGGCCGCGAAGTAACGGCTACCGCAGGCGCACGACCACGCGCCACCCTCGCCAGGCGCACGAGTAGCTCCGCGATCTAGCCTTCTGCTGCCGCCAGCGTTCGCTCGACCAGCTCGGCGGGGATGTCGACGCCGAAGCGCTCGTGCAGAAGGTAGAGCTCTCGAAAGTCCTTATCGGTCAGCTCGTAGCCCGCGTGGACGAGCACTTGGGCCTCGGGGGTCAGACACCGAACCTGCCTCCTCTCCACCGTGCCCCGCCCCGAGAACCCCTGTGCCGGATAAACCCACGACTCTCTCTCGTCCATCTGGTAGATGCCGCCGCCCTCGGCATCGAACGCAACGGGATGGACATCGACCTGCCTTCCCTCGGAATCGACCAGGACGAAGCACTTCGGCGGAGCGCCGTCGACCAGCTCGTAGTCGAGGCCCTCGAGCAGCTCGATGATTCGCGCGGAGTGCCGAAGCTCCGCGACGAGATCGAGGTCGTCGTGCTCACGGGTCTGGTGTCCGAGCAGCGCATCTACACCCCAGCCGCCGTCGAGCCAAACGTCGATGCCATCGAGTTCCACCCGCTCGACGACGCCTAGCAGGGCGGCCGCGTCTATCGAGGCGCTGGGTTGGCGGCTGCGGTACGCCCGCTGCGTCATTGGGCGGCCCGGCCCTAGCGAAGGCGCTCGACCGCGTAGCCTTGCTCGTCGAGGCGGGCGAGGAGCTCGTCGCAGTGCTCCTCGTCGCGCATGGCGAGCGTGAGCTCGATCTCGGTGCCCGTGACCGGGAGGTCCATGCCCTCGCGGTGGTGGTCGACGCCGAGAACGTTGGCGCGCCCTTCGGCGACGAGGGTGAGCAGGTCGGCGAGGTTCCCCGGCCGGTCGCTCACGCGGGTCCGCACGACGAGGTAGCGGCCGGCCCGCGTGAGCCCGTGGCGCAGCACCTCGATCAGCATGCTCGCGTCGATGTTCCCGCCCGAGAGGAGCGCGCAGGCCGCTCCCGACCCCGCGACCTTGCCGGCCAGGAGCGCCGCAACGGAGGCGGCGCCCGCCCCCTCGACGGTCAGCTTGCAGCGCTCGCTCACGAGCAGGATCGCGCCCGCGATCTCGGCGTCCGTCACGGTGACGACGTCGGCGAGCCTGCCCTCGAGCAGGCCCCGGGTCAGCTCTCCGGGGTGCTTGACGGCGATCCCGTCGGCGATCGTGCTCCCCGTCGGCTCGAGGCCGGCGAAGGGAGCGCAGGCGGCCGGCTGGACGCCGACGATCCCGAGCTCCGGCCTCAGCTCCCCGAGCGCGAGGGCGATCCCCGCGGCCAAGCCGCCGCCGCCGATCGGGACGACCACCGTCTCGACGTCGGGGGCAAGCTGGTCCGCGAGCTCGAGGCCGAGCGTCCCTTGTCCGGCGAGGACGAGCGTGTCCTCGAAGGCGTGCACGTACGTCTCCCCGGCCTCGACCCGTTCCTGGGCGGCCGCGGCCGCGTCGTCGAAGCCTTGCCCGGCGAGCACGACCTCGGCGCCGTAGCTCTTCGTCGCCTCGATCTTCGCGGTCGGCGCGTCCTCGGGCATGAAGACGGTGGCGCGCACCCCGGATTCCCGGGCGGCCCAGGCGACCGCCTGGCCGTGGTTGCCGGCGCTCGCGGTGACGACTCCGGCGGCGCGCTCGGGCTCGGTCAGGCTCGAGATCCGGTTGTAGGCCCCCCGGATCTTGAAGGAGCCGGTGCGCTGGAGGTTCTCCGCCTTGAGCCAGACCGGCCGGCCGGAGAGGCGCCCGAGCGTCTCCGACGAGATGACGGGCGTCTCGCGCGCCACGCCTCGGAGCCGCTGCCGCGCCTCCTGGATCTCAGCGAGCGTCGGGCCTGTGGTGGTCGCCATCCTGCACCTTGACCTTGAATACCCGTTCCATGATCTCACGCACCGCGCTCAGGGGATCGAGCTCGCGCCGCTGCACCTCGCCGAGGAGGCGGCGCAGCTCCTCGTCCTCGGCCACGGCTTCCTCGAGGCGCTTCTTCGCGCGGGCGCTCGCCACCGCGAACACCTCGCCGGCGAGGTTGGCGGCGCGGCGCTCGGCCAGCGTCCCGCTCGCCTCCAGGTGGCGGCGGTGCTCGACGACCTTCCCCCAGAGCTCCGGGATTCCCTCGCTTCGCACGGCCTCGGTGAGCACGATCGGCGGCTTCCAGTCCCGCTCGGTGTCGAGCGCGAGAATCGACCGCACCTCGTTCACCATCGTCTCGGCGGCCGGATGGTCGCTCTTGTTGACGGCGATGACGTCGGGGATCTCCATGATCCCCGCCTTGAGCGCCTGGATCGAGTCGCCCGACCCCGGCATGAGGACGAGGATGACGGTGTCCGCGATCGTGATCACTTCGACCTCGCTCTGACCGGCTCCGACGGTCTCGAGGAAGAGCAGCTCCTTGCCGGCCGCGTCGAGCACGAGCGCCGCCTGCAGGGTCGTCTCGGCTAGACCGCCGAGGTGGCCGCGGGTCCCCATCGAGCGGATGAAGACCTCGCGGTCGAGGAAGTGGTCGGCGAGGCGGATCCGATCTCCCAGGAGCGCACCCTTCGTGAACGGGCTCGACGGGTCGACCGAGATGACGCCGACGCTCCTCGAGTCCTCGCGCACGAGGCGGACGAGGGCGCTGATCAGGCTCGACTTGCCGACGCCGGGCGGGCCGGTGACCCCGATCGCGTAGGCGCGGCCGGTCTCGGGGTAGAGCGCCCGGATCAGGTCGTAGGCGAGCGCATCGCCGTTCTCAATGAGCGTGATCGCCCGCGCGAGGGCGCGCCGGTCGCCCTCGCGGACGCCTTCGACGAGCTCCTCCAGCGTCCAGCTTCGAGGAACCCGTTTCAAGACGAAGCCCTGTTCCGCCGGGCCGCGCCGGACGGCGCGACGCGGCGTCCTCGGTTGCGTCCGTAGCCTCCGGCTACGAACGCGCCCTGCGTCCTTGCCCCGCACTCACCCAGCACGCCCCGGCGGGGAGGCGTCATCTCAACACGGGTTCTACGCAAGCGCCTGGACGCGCCCGAACGCCTGCGCGAAGAGCTCGTTCTCCTCCTTCGTCCCGACGGTCACGCGGATCGCGCCGGAGGCGCCGAAGCCCGCGAGCGGGCGCACGATCACGCCTTCGCGCAGGAGGGCATCGAACACCGGGCGCGCGTCCTCCCCCACCTCCGCGTAGACGAAGTTCGCGACGGGCCGAGGCGCGAGGTCGAGCTCCAGGCCCGCGCAGAGCTCCACGAGGTGCGCCCGGGCCTCTGCGTTGAAGGCGCGTCGGAGCGCGAGCTCGGCCTCCTCGCCGAGGCTGGCGACGGCGGCGTCCTGGGCCGACTGGGTGATGTCGAAGGCGTTCCTCACCTTCTTGATCGAGTCGACGACCTCCTTGGGGCCGATCCCGTAACCGACGCGCGACCCGGCGAGGCCGTAGATCTTGGAGAACGTGCGCAGGACGAGCACGTCGCGGCCCAGCTTCGCGTGCTCCTCGACCCCGTCCGGGTAACCCGGCTCGTCGATGTACTCGAAGTACGCTTCGTCGAGCACCGTGAGGACGTGGCCGGGCACCCGCTCGAAGTAGGCGTCCACCTCGTCGCGCGGGATCATCGTCCCGGTCGGGTTGTTCGGGTTGCAGAGGAAGACGATCTTCGTGCGGGCCGTGATCGCTGCGAGGATCCGCTCGACGTCGTAGGCGTAGTCCGTAAGCGGGACGCGGACCGGCACGGCGGCCATCTTGAGGGTGGCGAGCGGGTAGCTGGCGAAGGACGGCCAGCCGAAGACGACCTCGTCGCCGGGGTCGAGCGTGGCGAGCGCGAGGTAGGAGATGATCGCGTCGGCCCCGGCCGCCACGGCGACGTTGGTCGGCTCGACGTCGTGCTTCGCGGCGAGCGCCTGGACGAGGCGCCAGGCGCCTCCGTCGGGGTAGCGGTTGAGCTCGGGAAGGCCCTGCCCGAGGGCTTCGAGCGCGGCCGGGAAGGGCCCGAACTGCCCCTCGTTCGAGGCGAGCTTCACCACCCGCTCGAGGCCCAGCTCGCGCTGGACCTCCTCGACGGGCTTGCCCGGCTCGTACGGAGTCAGCTCCGCGAGCGCGGGCCTGGTCAGATCGCGGGCCACGCGGAAACCTTAACCTGTCGTCCCATGGACGAGATCGGACTTTTCCCCTTGAACCTCGTGCTCGTGCCGGGCGAGCAGGCGCCGCTCCACATCTTCGAGCCGCGCTACCGCGAGCTGATCGGCGAGTGCCTCGACTACGGCAACGAGTTCGGGCTCGTGCTCGAGGACAACGAGGGCATGCGCGACGTCGGCGTGCGTTGCGCGGTCGTCGAGGTGATCGACCGCTTTCCCGACGGCCGCCTCAACGTCGTGGTCGAGGCGCGCGACCGCTTCCAGCTCCTCGGCCTCACGGAGGGCCGCACGTTCTACACCGGAGAGGTCGAAGACGCCCCCGACGAGTCCGACACGCCGACCGAGGACGAGGTGGAGGACTGCCTCGCCGCGTACGCGCGGGTCGTAGCCGCCGCGGAAGCCGAGCTCGACGACCTCGACCTCGACGCGGACTCGATCGCCTACCAGATCGCCTCCCGCGTCGACTTCGGCACCGAGATCAAGCAGGGCCTCCTGGAGCTCCGCTCCGAGCGCCAGCGCGTCCTCCAGCTCGCGCCGATGCTGAACCAGGCGGCGGAGGCGGTCGAGCGCGAGACGGAGATCCGCCACCGCGCCGGCGGCAACGGACGTGTCGAGCCGCTGTAGTTCCTCGCCCTAGCTCTTTGCCGCGCGGCGGACGCCGTGCACAGGCCGGCCGGACGCTTCCCACGCGTAGTAGGACGCGCTCGGGCCGAACGACGGCTCGTAGGCGACGATCCGAGGGTTCCGTCCCACCTCCTTCGCGCGCTGGGCGTGCCAGAGGAGGTTCGGGTCGTCCCGGTCGACCCAGACGAGGATCAGGTGGACGGCCGTCATGAACTCGGCCACGAAGCTGCAGCCCGCCGCGGGGCAGGGGAACGGGTCCGTCCGGACGCAGAACCAGCCCGAGTGATCCTCCCCGGAGTCGCCCGTCCAGAGCTCTTCCTCCTCGACGAGCTGCTCCTCCTCGAAGAGGACCGAACCACGCCTCGGATCGAGTGGCTCGGTCACCGGATCACCTTGGCCATGAGGATGGCATCGACGAAGCCGTCGGCGCGCCGGTAGTGGTCGTGACGGTACCCCTCGCGCTCGTAGCCCATTTCCTCGTAGAGCGCGATCGCGGCGACGTTGTAGGGAAAGACGTGCAGCTCGATCTTGTGCACGCCGACCTCCCGCGCCCAGTCCTCGGCGGCCTCCATGAGCGCACGGCCGACGCCCTGGCGCCGGTGCGGCTCGGCGACCATGACTCCGAGGTCGGCGACGTGCTCGCTCGCCGGGTGGGAATCACGGGCGAGGGAGATGCGACCGACGATCCCGTCCGCGGTCTCGGCGACGAAGACCGCCGCGTGCGTGTGGCGCCGGAGGGCGCGGAGGTAGCGGCGTTCCTCCGACGGAGTCCGCCAATCGCCGTTGGTGATCAACCACCCCTCCGGCTCGGCGCCGACGGCCCGGGCCAGCTCGACGAGCGCCGCGGCGTCGCCCGGGGCCGCCCGGCGGACGAGCACCCTCATGCGGCCACCACGATGCCGGCGCCCACCCTGCGCGGGTCACCCGCAGCCTCGAGCCCGCCGTCCGGCCTGAGGGCGACCACCGAAGCGCCCCCGAAGTAGAGGTTGCGGTCGCTCCAGCGGTTGACCTCGTACCCGGCTTCCTCCAGCCGAGCGGCAGCGCCGGCGGCGATGCCTCCTTCGAGCTGGAGGACGCCTTCGTCGAGATGGACACGCGGGGCCGCTATCGCTTCCTCGGCGCTCTGGCCGTGGTCTAGGACGTTGACGACGATCTGGAGGATGGCGCCGCGGAGGCGGATCGAGCCCGCGCTGCCCACGACGAGGCGCGGCCGTCCGCCTTGCAGCACGACCGAGGGCGCCATCATGCTCGTCAGCCTCGTTCCCGGGCGGGCGACCTGGCCTGGCGGGTTGAGGTCGGGCTCGCCGAGCATGTTGTTCAGCTGGATGCCCGTTCCGGGGACGAAGAACCCCGATCCGCAGCCGGTCGTGGCGGAGAGCGAGGCCGCGTTCCCGTTTCCGTCCACGACGCTGATATGCGTCGTCGAGGGCACGCCGGCAGGCTCCGGGACGGGCTTCCTCAGAGCTTCGCGGGCGGCCGCAACCGCATCCTCGATCCGCTCGTCGGCCAGGAGCCGGCGGGCAGCGCCCCCGCGGTAGAGGTCGCTGACGAACCCCGGCCCCCGCAGCCGCGCCGCTTCCCTCATAGCCTCGGCGACGACGGCGATCCCCTCGGGGCTCCCCGCGGGGGCCATGGGCCCCAGCCGGTCGAGGACGCGGAGCGCGAACGCGATCAGGAGCCCGCCCGAGGAGGGCGGCGGGTTGGAGGCGAACTCGGCGTCACGATAGGCCGCCCGCACCGGGCGGCGGGCGACCACCCGATAGTCGGCCAGGTCGGCCTCGGTGACGGCGCCTCCGCGCTCCCGAACGGCCTCGCTCATGCGCCGGGCGAGCTCGCCGCGGTAGACAACCCCCACGCCCTCCTCCGCCAGCCATTCGAGCGTCCCCGCGAGGTCGGGCATGACCACGTGGTCTCCCTCCACCAGAAAGCGCTTCCCTCCGTACACGGACCGGCCTTCGGTTTCGCTCCGGAGAATCGCGTCGAGGATCTCGTGCAGGAACGCCTGCCCGGCGTTGAGGGCCACGCCCGCTCGGGCGAGCTCGACCGCCGGGGCGACGAGCTCGGCCCACGGAAGGGTCGCGTACCGACGGTGGGCAGCGGCGAGGCCCGCCGGCATCCCCGGCACCGCGACGGTGGCGGGACCGATCAGGAAGACCTGGGTCGTGCGCGCGTCGAACGCGACGTCGACCGCAAGCATCTCGCACCGCTCTCCAGGCGGAAGCCCCTGGCCGGGGACGGCGGCGAAAAAGTCGAGCAGCCGGTCGGCGCCGTCCCTCGCCCGATGGACGAGCATGAAGCCGCCACCGCCCGGCCCGGTCAGCGGGCTCTCGGTCACCCAGGAGACGAACGCCGCGGCGATGCACGCATCGACGGCGTTCCCTCCTTCGGCGAGGATGCGTGCCCCCGCCTCGGCTGTCAGCGGGTGGCCGGCGGCGACTGCGCCCTTCATGGGCAGAGGGTAGCGCGGTATTTGGCCCGCCAGAGCGTGCGGCACACGTCAGGTCCCCCACGCCTCGGGAGGCTTGCGGCCCCCTTCCTCGAGCGACCAGTAGTCGCGCTGGGCGACCACGCGACCGTCGCGGTCGAACCGGAGCAGCGCGACGCCCGCGATCGTCACCTCTCGGCCGTTCTCGACGAGGATTGCCCAGTACTCGACCGTGGCCCGATCGCCGGCGACGACGGGCTCGCCGAACCAGCAGCCGCCGAACGCCTCCTGGTCGGCGAAGGCCCACGCGCGTCGAGCACGCCCTCCCGTCCTGCGTGCACCTCCCTGAACGGCTGCGAGCGGAAGACGACGTCGTCCGCGTACACGGCGGCGAGCGGGCCGGGGTCCTTCGTGGGCCACGCATGCCGCCAGGCGTCGACCCAGGCGCCCGCCGCAGCGTCGGCGTCCACGGCGCCGCGCCGCCTACAGGTCGCTCAGGAAGCTGGGCGGCTCGAGCGGTTCCGCCTCCGCAGATCGCGCGCTCACGCGGGCCGGCTGCCCGATACCCGTGGCGATCACCGTCACCCAGACCTGGCCGGCCAGCCGCTCGTCGATGGTGGCGCCGAAGATGATGTTCGTGTCCTCGGTGGCGCCACGACGGACAACCTCGGCCGCCTCGTTCACCTCGAGCAGCGTCAGGTCTTCGCCGCCCGCGATCGAGAGGAGGATTCCTTTCGCGCCGACGAGCTCGGTGTCGATCAGCGGCGAGCGTAACGCACGCTCGGCCGCCTCGTGCGCCCGGTTGTCGCCCGTGGCGAATCCGATTCCCATCAGCGCCGAGCCGGCGCCGGACATGACGGCGCGCACGTCCGCGAAGTCGAGGTTGATGAGACCGGGCATCGTGATCAGGTCGCAGATGCCCTGGACGCCCTGGCGCAGGACGTCGTCGGCGATGCGGAAGGCGTCGAGCATCGAGGTCGAGCGGTCGAGCACCTCGAGCAGGCGGTCGTTCGGGATGACGATGACGGTGTCGGCGACCTCGCGGAGCGCATGCGCACCCTCCTCCGCCTGGGCCCGGCGGCGAGTTCCCTCGAAGCGGAAGGGCATCGTCACGATGCCGACCGTGAGCGCACCGACGTCCCGGGCCAGGCGCGCGACGATCGGCGCGGCGCCCGAGCCGGTGCCCCCGCCCTCGCCGGCGGTGACGAAAACCATGTCGGAGCCGCGCAGGACGTGCTTGATCTGATCCTCGGCCTCCTCGGCAGCGCGACGCCCCAGGTCGGGATCGGCGCCGGAGCCCAGCCCCTGGGTCAGGTCGCGTCCGATGTGGAGCTTGATCGGCGCCTCGCACTGCTTCAGCTGCTGGATGTCCGTGTTGACGGCGATGAACTCGACCTGCGAGATCCCCGCCTCGATCATGCGGTTGACGGCGTTCAGCCCGGCGCCGCCGACGCCGACGACTCGGATGACCGCGAGGTAGGCGGCGGAGTCCGGGCGCGGGGTCGTACGCATGCGCGGCGCAGGCTCGAACGGCGCGCGCGCAGGCCTCTCTCTCCTGGCCCCCGCCTTCTCGGGAGCCGCGCGGGGCGCTTCCGCCGACGTCTGGCCGGTCTCCTCGACCGGCGCCGCGGACTCGACGGTGGCATCGGGGTCGGGCGCTTCGGCCGACCTCGTGGGCGCCTCCTGGCCGGGCTCGCCTTCCTTCCCGGACTGGCGCTGCGCCGCCTCGGTCGCCCGGAAGAGCTCCGCCAGCGGGCCCTCACGCATGCTGGCGCGGCGTCGCCCCATCGAGCACCTCCTTTGCGAGCTCGCGGTAAGCCTCGGCGGCGCTGCCCGTCGGGTCGTACTTGAGCACCGAGCTTCCCTGGACGGGCGCCTCCGCATAGCGGACGGTCTTGCGGATCCGGGTCTCGAAGACGAGGTCGCCGAAGTTCTCCTTCAGCATCTCGACCGCCTCCTTGGCGTGGAGCGTGCGGCCGTCGTACATCGTCGGGAGGATGCCTCGGATCTCGACGGTCGGATTGAGGTTCTCACGGATCATCGAGAGCGTGTTCTCGAGCTGGACGAGCCCGCGGAGCGAGAGGTACTCGCACTGCACCGGAACGATCACGCTGTCCGCGGCGGTCAGGGCGTTGATCGTCAGGAGCCCGAGCGAGGGGGGCGTGTCGACGAGGATGTAGTCGTAGCGGCTCCGCACCGGGAGCAGGGCCTTCTGCAGGGCGCGCTCGCGGCCGATCATGCTCGAGAGGGCAAGCTCGGCACCCGCGAGGTCGATCGACGAGACGGCGAGGTCGATCTCGGTTCGGTGGATGACCTCTTCGAGCGGGAGGCTGTGGACGAGGACGTCGAACATCGAGCGCTCGACGGTGTCCGGGTCCATGCCCTGGCTCATCGTCAAGTTGCCCTGCGGGTCGAGGTCGACACCGAGGACTTTGAACCCGTGCTCCTGGAAGGCGACGGCGAGGTTGAGCGCCGTCGTCGTCTTCGCCACGCCACCCTTCTGATTGGCGAGCGCGATGACCTGACCCAGCTTGACTCCCTGCGAAGTAGGCGTCCGCCTGAGCGGACGCGTGAGGATTCCGGAAAGGCCCATCAAGGGCTCCTGTTTCGTGCCAGGGTAGCACAATCCTTCTCGGCGTCCCGAAGCCGCAATCCGGCTTGGCAAGCGGCTCTGCGGGGTCTTCTCAGCCCGATCCCGGAGAGGTCCGCGTCGGCGAGTCAGCGCCGGAGCGCGAGGAGGGAGAGCATCTCGAAGCAGGCGTTGGCGGCGACGAGCGCGGTCACCCCGGCGGGATCGAACGGCGGCGAGACCTCGACGCAGTCAAAGCCGCGGAAGTCCAGGCCCGCGAGGGAGCGGACATACGTGAGCGCCTCCCTGCTCGAGGGCCCGCCCACCTCCGGCGTTCCCGTTCCGGGCGCGAACGCCGGGTCGACGAAGTCGATGTCGAACGAGAGGAAGCAGGCGGCCGAGCCCACCCGGTCGCGGACCCGCTCCGAGAAGCGACCAGGGCCGAGCGCTGCGAGCTCCTCGTAGGTGAGCGCGTCGATTCCGAACTGCTCCGGCAGGCGGGCGTCCCCGGCCTCGTTCAAGGAGCCGCGGAGCCCTGCCTGGATCGATCGCGCCGGGTCGACGAGGCCCTCTTCCACCGCACGGCGGACGACGCTCCCGTGGAAGAGCTTCTGACCGAAGTACTCGTCCCAGAGGTCGTGGTGCGAGTCGAGCTGGATCAGCGCCAGAGGACCGTGCACGGCGGCGAGCGCGCGGAGCTCGGCCAGGAGCACGGTGTGGTCTCCGCCGAGGCAGACGGCCGTGACCCCCGCACGGGCGATCTCCTCCAGGGCGGCGGCCGAGCGCTCGAGCGAGTCCGCGGTCGAGCCGGGCACCGTGGGAACGTCGCCGTAGTCGACCAGCGAGAGCTTCTCGACCACGTCCACGCTCAGGAGCGGGTTGTAGTTGCGAAGCGTGACCGACACGCTGCGGATGCCCTCGGGGCCGAAGCGAGCTCCCGATCGGTACACGACTGCCCCGTCCGTGGGGATGCCGACGATGGCCACGTCGATGTCCTCCAGGTCGCGGACGTGGGGGAGCCGCATGAACGTCCGCGGGCCCGAGAAGCGCGGTGTCTCGAAGGCGTCCGGCGGGCCGTAGCGCGGCATGGGGCCGCGATTATAGGGGGGTGGATTCGGCCGTCTCGGGCACCACCTCCTCGTTCGCGGCAAGGGTCGCGCGACATCCCTCGAGGGCGGCCGCCGCACCGGCCGTCGCGCTCTCCCGCATCTCGCTCGGCCCCTTCTCGCGGTGCCCACGGGCTCCGCCGCGCTCTGCCGCGAGCCAGGCTTCGCCCTCGGCGAGAAGCTGCCTCACCTCGGCCAGCAGCTCCTCGGCAGGAGCCTGAACGCTCTGAAGCGCCTCGATGCGCTCGAGTCGCAGAATGACGTTGCGTGCTTCGTCCACGCTCCCGAGGCTACGCCCCGGGACCGCGAGAGTGTGTGTCGTTCTGTGTCGAGTCCTGCGCGGAAGTGCCCGTACATTCGCGCCGGTAGACGAGCAGCAGCAGGGCGATGCCGCCGATCGCGATCGCCAACGTGATCCAGCTCCACTGGAAGATCGGGAGGAGCGCGCCCAGCACCATGCCGACGACGAGCAGCCGGCAACGGCGGCGGCGCATCAGCTCCGCCCGGTCTGGCAAGGTCATCCGGCAGCGAGGACGCGCGACGCGGAGCTGACCTGCGGCCGCGGGCGCAGGCCGAGCAGCGCCTCGTCAAGCGTGGCCACGAGCTGCTCCCGCGAGCCCTCCAGCAGCGTCTCGACGAGAGCGCGGCGAACCGCGTCCTCCGCCCGGGCGCCCGGCCCGTCGCCGTCGAGGAGCGCCCGGAGCGCGATCAGGAGGTCCTCACGCTCACGCGCGGTCTCGCCCAAGAGGACGGCGGCACGCATGGCGGCCGCCCACGGCCCCTCCTCGCAGCCGAGCAACGCTTCGAGCGCCTCGCGAAGCTCATCCGACCGGTGCGCGCCGCCGTGAAAGAGGGCGAGCTCCCAGCGGTCGAGCGCCTCCAGCATGTCGTCGGGAGCCTCCGCGAGCCGGCTCTGCAGCTCCATCACGAGCGGTGCGCGAAAGACATCGAGGCGCGTGGCCTGACCCGGCGGCACTTGGGCGGCCGTCGCCGGCATCGGCCTGACGCCGTAGGGGCGGAAGTCGAGACGCTCGAAGACGACGGGGCCTGCGGCGACGGCGCCGGGAGTCGCCAGGCGCAGGGCGCTGACCGTGCGCCCGAACTCACTCGGCGCATTCGGCACGCGGCACGCCTGCGAGTCGAGCTCGGCCTCGAGCTCGAGCACGAGCGTCCGGTCGACCTCACGGCCCCAGCCCCGCGGAAGCAGCCGCCCGGCGTCCGGCCAGGAAACGGTGAGCTCGTTCACGGCGGCCGGCCGCACCCGGACCCCCCTGCCAAGCTCTGTCGCGCTCCCGGCCGTCAGGCCGACGACAGGCGCGAGCGCCGTATAGGCGCGACGGTCGCCGAAGAGCGAGCGCTCGAGCTCGGCATAGGAGCGCTCGAACCCTGTGTCGTCCCAGTCGAAGCCGCCGCAGGCCTCGGCGGTCGCGACGAGCAGCGGGATCAGGATCGTGCGTCGGAGCGCCTCGTCCTCGCCTACCCTTTCGTCCGCATGAGCGCTCGCGAAGAGGGCGGCGGCGGGCTCGTCCTTCAGCGCCGCGAGCGCTTCGCGGGCGTCCTCGCGAAGCGCCAGCCGGCCCGCGCGCTGCTCGATGAAGGAGCCGACGAGCGGTCGGTACTCGTACAGGGTCGGCCGGTTCGGACCGGCATGCTCCTCGAGCGCGATCGGGAGATCGGCACCGCTTTCGAGCTCGATGCCGAGATCGAAGAAGGCGCCGAGACAGAAGCCGCGGAGCGCGCTGAAGAGCTTCGGCGAGCGGGGAGCCTTGCCGATCCCCCCGCGCGCAGATCCATTGTCGCCGGCCCGGTCGGACACGCGGAACGGTTACGCCCCCGCGCCGCTCGTTCCTGCCTGGCACGCTGGGCACCAGTACGCGATCCGTGCCTCGTCGCCTTGCGGCTGGGAGCGAACGGGCGCCCCGCAGCGAGGGCACGGACGCCCCGCACGGCGGTAGACGCGCCGCTGTCCCCGGCCCGCGTGCATGAGGCGCGCCGCTTTCTCGAGCACACGGCGAAGGGAGGCATCGTCGAGCTCCGAGAGGGGGCTCCACGGCGAGAGAGCGGTCTCGAAGAGCGCCTCGGCCCTCCACATGTTCCCGATCCCGGAGACGAGGCGCTGGTCGAGCAGCGCCTCCCCCACCTCGCGGGACTGCCTGACAGCGCGGAAGCGCGCGAGCATCCCGTCGAGATCGGGCGGAGTCGCCATGATGTCCGGCCCGAGCCGCCCCGCCGCCGGAGACCGCCCGCGCGTGAGCTCCAGCACCGGGCCGTTCCAGAGAACAGCCTGACGCAGACGGCCGCGAAGCACGAGCCAGGGCCTCCCGAACGGCGTGCTCCCGGCCGCCTCGACGCGCCACCTCCCGCGCATGCGCAGGTGGCTGCGGAGGACGAGACCTCCCTCGAACTCGAGCAGAAGGTTCTTGCCGACGGCGCGCACGCGTTCGAGCCGCCGCCCATCCAGGCGCTCGCCCAGCCCCAGGGCGGCGGCCCGTGGGTGCGGCGTCTCGACGGCGACGACCTCGCCTTCGAGGACGCGCAGCCGCTCGGCGGTCTTGTGCAGCGCGTCGCCCTCAGGCACTTCTCGCGCCTTCGAGGGTCACGCCCTGAGCACGGCCCGGCGGGGGCCGGCGACGAAGCCGGCCTCGACGAGAAGGGCCATCGCCTCGGTCTCGGCCACCGGCTCGCCGTCGAACCGCTCGACCGCGAGCCTCTTGAGACCGGACCGCCGCACGTGATCGACGAGCGCGGCGAGCGCCGTCCGGAGCCAGCCCTCCTCCGGCTCGCGAAGAGGCACCAGCGAGCGCCCTCCCCGCTCGGCGAAGAGCGCAGCCTCGCCGCCGAGGAGGACGACGTGGGCGCCGGCGACCCGCGCGGCGCGCGACCGTGAGCGCTTCGGCCAGGGAAGCGCGGCGCCGTACGGCTGGGCGGGATCCGCGGCTGCGAGTACGAGGGCGGCCTCCTCCTCTGGCCGCTCCCGCAGTCGTTCGACCGCACCCGGTAGGGCGAACTGCGCGCCGCCGAGGCCCTCGACGAAGTAGCCGCGTCGACAGACCCCGAGTGTCTCGAGCCTGCGCAGCTCGTGATAGACGGGCGCGTAGCCGCCGGGAATGCCCTCGGCGCGAACGCCGTCCCTGGTGACCACCCCGTGCCGCTCGAGCAGGAGCTCCGCCAGCGTGCGGGGATCTCCAGCGCCCGGGAAGAGGGGGGCTGCCGACGACCAGCGGCCCTGAGTCGCCGTGATCGCGTTCGCGCGGCTGCGCGAGAACCGCCGGGGCCGCTTCTCCGGGCGCGGCGACTGGAACCGTCGGCTCGCGCGGAGCGGCTGCCAGGCGTCGTTCGTCACCTCGCCGGCCCAGACCAGCTCCCAGAGAGCAGGGAGCGCCACCTCGCCTTCGAGACCGGTCGCGGCCAGGAGGTCGAACCAGAAGAGCGCGCCGTCGGAGAGCGCCGCGCGAAGTGCCTCGGCCGTCTCGCCCTCGGGCGGTGGGAGCGCGCCGGGACGTCCGAGCACGGAGGCGTCCTCGCGGAAGTAGAGGGCGACCCGCTCGAGACCGGCTCCGACCCAGACGACCTCGCCCGAGGCCGTCAGCTGGTCGAGCCAGGCGGGCTGATAGCCGGGCACGCGGCGCGGCAGCACGTCGGTCTCCCAGAGGGGAACGGGCAGCGAGACACCCTGGAGCGGCACGAGCGCCTCGCGCAGCGCCGCCCGGCGGTCGACTCCCTGCCAGCCGGGCAGGAAGCGCCCGAGCGCGGCCGGCTCGACGGGCTCGACCTCCTTGCGGAGGCGCGCGAGGCTGGCTCGGCGAAGGCGCCGCAGCACGTCCGGATCGCACCACTCGCGCTCCCAGCCGCCGGGGCGGAGCTCGCCGCGGACGAGGTCCAGCCCGGCAAGGCTCTCTTCCATCCGCGCCGGATCCAGGCCGAATCGGCGCGCCGCTTCCTCGGTGGTGAAAGGCCCACGCCCTCGGGCGAAGCGGCGGAGGATCCAGCCGAGCGGGTCTTCGCCGCCCTCGAGATAGGCATCCGGGAGGCCGGACGGCGGCATGGCGCCGAGCGCGTCGCGGTAGCGGCCGGCGTCCTCGGCGGCGATCAGACGCTCGCCGCCCGCCAACCGAACTCGCACGGCCCGACGCTCGGCTTCCAGCGCGGCGGCCAAGTCCTCGTCAAACTCGCCCTCGGCGAGGTCGCCGCGCCGCAGGAGAACGTCGTGGAGGGCGTCCACGCTCGTCGGTGCTCCCTGCAGCTCGTCCTCGACCTGCTCGAGCGCCGCCGGGTCGATCAGCTCGCGGAGCTCCTCCTGGCCGAGCAGCTCCTTCAGGAGGTCGCGGTCGAGGGCGAGAGCCTGCGCCCGCCGCTCCGCGAGGGGCGTGTCGTCCTCGTACATGTACGTGGCGACATAGTCGAACAGGAGCGAGGAGGCGAACGGCGAGGCGCTGGGCGTCTCGACCTCGACGAGATCGACGCGGCGCTGCTGCAGCGCGCCGAGGAGCGCCCGGAGGGCCGGCAGGTCGAACACGTCCTGGAGAACCTCACGATAGGTCTCCAGCACCACCGGGAAGTCGGGATAGCGGCGAGCAACCTGGAGCAGCCCTTGCGCTTTCAGGCGCTGCTGCCAGAGCGGGGTCCGCTGGCCGGGCCTACGGCGGGGGATCAGGAGCGCGCGGGCGGCGTTCTCGCGGAAGCGCGCGCCGAAGAGGGCGGTGCCGCCGAGCTCGGCGACGACGAGGTCTTCGAGCTCGTCCGGGCCGATGAGCAGGTCGTCGAGCAGCGGCGGCACCTCGGCGTCGGGGAGGTGGAGCGCGACCCCGTCGTCCGACCAGATGAAGTTGACCTCGAGCCCGAGCGACTCGCGGAGACGGGCGGCGAGAGCGAGCGCCCAGGGGGCATGGACCCGGGCGCCGAAGGGCGTGAGGATGCAGAGGCGCCAGTCCCCGATCTCGTCGCGGAACCGCTCGACGACGACCGCGCGGTCGGAGGGAAGCACGCTCGTGGCCTGCTCTTGCTCGCGCAGGAACGTGAGCAGGTTCTCGGCCGCGCGCTCGTCCAACTCGTGCTCGGTCACGAGCCGCTCGCGGGCGCGGTCGTCGCCGAGCGCGACCAGCTCGCGGCCGGCACGTCCGATCGCCTCCCCCAGCTCGTAAGGTCGGCCGACGCCCTCTCCCTTCCAGAACGGCACCAGGCCCGGGATGCCCGGGGCCGGCGAGACGAGGACGCGGTCGCGCGTGATTTCCTCGATGCGCCAGGTCGATGCGCCGAGAAGGAACGTCTGGCCGGCACGCGCCTCGTACACCATCTCCTCGTCGAGCTCGCCGACGCGGCCGCCCCCGTCCACGAGGTGGACGCCGAAGAGGCCGCGGTCTGGGATCGTGCCGGCGTTCGTCACCGCCAGGCGCCTCGCACCCTCACGACCGCGCAAGAGCCCGGCGACGCGGTCCCAGGTGATTCGCGGCCGGAGCTCGGCGAACTCCTCCGATGGGTAACGGCCGGCGAGCATGTCGAGGACGTTCTCGAGCTGCTGGCGCGAGAGGTCGCGGAAAGGCCAAGCCCGCCTGACGAGCTCGTGCAGCTCGTCGACGGTGATCTCCTCCTGCGCGCAAACGGCGACGATCTGCTGCGCGAGGACGTCGAGCGGGCTGCGGGGAATGCGCGTCTCCTCGATCAAGCCTTCCTTCATGCGCCGGACGACGACTGCCGACTCGAGCAAGTCGGCGCGGAACTTGGGGAAGATGCGGCCTTTCGAGGGCTCGTCGAGGCGGTGGCCCGCCCGGCCGACCCGCTGGAGCCCGCGCGCGACCGACTTCGGCGATTCGACCTGGACGACCAGGTCGACGGCGCCCATGTCGATTCCCAGCTCGAGGGACGACGTCGCCACGAGGCACGGGACGTCGCCCTTCTTCAGGAGCTCCTCGACCTCGACCCGCTGCTCGCGGGCGAGCGAGCCGTGGTGGGCGCGCGCGATCTCTTCCTCGGCAAGCTCGTTCAGGCGGAGGGCGAGGCGCTCGGCGAGGCGTCGGTTGTTGACGAAGACGATCGTCGAGCGGTGCTCCTGGACCAGCTCGAGCAGCGCCGGGTAGATAGACGGCCAGATCGAGCTGCCCTCGCCCGGCTCCCGCATGTCCTCGAGCGGGACGACGACGCGGAGGTCGAGCTCCTTGCGCGTGCCCGCGTCGACGAGCTCGATCGGGCGGCCGCCCGAGACGAAGCGGCCGATCTCCTCGAGCGGACGTTGGGTTGCGGAGAGCCCGATCCGCTGAACAGGCTCGCCCACGAGACATTCGAGCCGCTCGAGGCTGAGCGCCAGGTGCGCCCCGCGCTTGGAGCCTGCGACGGCGTGCACCTCGTCGACGATCGCAACCTCGACGGCGCGGAGCGTCTCGCGGGCGCGCGAGGTGAGCATCAGGAAGAGCGACTCCGGCGTCGTGATCAGGATGTCGGGCGGGCTCTTGAGCATCGCCGCCCGCTCCTTCGGCGGCGTGTCGCCTGTCCGGACGGCCACCGACAGCTCGGAGCCGATGCCGGCCAGCGGCCCGCGCAGGTTTCGCTCGACGTCGTAGTTCAGCGCCTTGAGCGGGCTGACGTACAGCACCTGGGTGCCGCCGCTGGGCCTGGCCCGGTCGAGCGCCCAGAGGAAGGCGGCGAGCGTCTTCCCCGAGCCCGTCGGTGCCTGGATGAGGACGTTGCCTCCCGAGGCGATCGCCGGCCAGCCCAGCGCCTGCGCGGGTGTCGGGCCGTCGAAGGTCCGCTCGAACCAGCCGCGAACGACCGGGCTGAAGGGCGCGAGCGCGCTCACCTGACCAGCGTACCGCCTGCCGGTCGGGCGGCCGCTGGGCGCCTCAACCCTGCTCTATTTCTTGGGGCACCCCGGCCCACCACCCACTTCCGAGCCTAGCGACGGAAAGCGCACCAGTGGTGCGCAGATCGTGCCGAGAGTGCCACCAGCTGTGGCGAGAGCGTGGCCGGTGCCGAGTTGCAGGCGACTAGAATCGATTCATGGCCGCGACTCGACCCACGCACCTGTACTTCACGGGTGACGACGAAGCCGATCGGTTCCTCGCCGAGGAGCCACTTGCCCTCCTCGTCGGCTTCGTCCTCGACCAGCAGGTCACGGTGCAGAAGGCCTTCTCCGGCCCGCTCGAGATCCGGCGGCGGCTGGGCAGCTTCGACGCCGCCACGATCGCCGGCGCCGACCCGGGCGAGCTCGAGGAGCTGTTCCGCCGGAGGCCCGCGATCCACCGCTTCCCGCGGAACATGGCCAGGCGCGTCCAGGAACTGTGCGCCGCGGTGGCCGAGGACTACGGAGGTGACGCGGAGCGCGTCTGGCTCGAGGCGGAGAGCGGCGAGGAGCTGGAGCGTCGCCTCCTCGCCCTGCCGGGGATCGGGAGCATGAAAGCCCGCTCGCTCCTGGCGATCCTCGGGAACCGCTACGGTATCCGCCCGCCCGGCTGGGAGGACGTCGCGCCCAATTACCCGACGCTCGGGGACGTCGACTCCTACGAGGCGCTCGAGGACTACCAGGAGAAGAAGCGCGCCCACAAGGCCGCGCTCCGCGCCGCCAAGAGCTAGAGGGCCCCGGCGAGGAGCGAGCTGCGCGCCTCGCGCACCATCTCGCGCGCGATCACGATCCGCTGGATCTCCTGCGTGCCCTCGTAGATCTGCGTGATCTTCGCGTCGCGCATCATGCGCTCGACCGGATACTCCTTCATGTAGCCGTACCCACCGAGGATCTGGACGGCTTCCGTGGTGACCTCCATGGCCGTGTCGCCGCAGAAGAGCTTCGCCATCGCCGAGAGCTTGGTGAGCGGCTCGACGCCCTCGTCGATCGCCATGCCGACCTTGTAGAGGAGCCCGCGCGCCGCCTCGCACTTCGTCTCCATCTCGGCGAGCTTCGCGGCGATGAGCTGGTGCTCCGCGATCGGCTTCCCCATGGTCTCGCGTGACTTCGCGTACTCGAGCGCATAGTCCGTCGCGCCCTGCGCGATCCCCAGCGCCTGGGCGCCGATCCCGGGACGGGAGCGGTCGAGGACGCGCATGGCGACCCTGAAGCCGTCGCCCTCCTCGCCGATCCGGTTCGCCGCGGGGATTCGGCAGTCGGTGAAGAAGACCTCACCGGTCGTCGAGCCCTTGATGCCCATCTTCGGCTCGATCCGGCCGACTTCGAAGCCGGGCGCATCGGCCTCGACGATGAACGCGGAGATGCCACTGTGCCCGGCGTTCGGTTCGGTCTTGGCGAAGACGACATAGAGCCCGGCGACGCCTGCGTTCGTGATGAACCGCTTGGAGCCGTTGAGGACGTACTCGTCACCCTTGAGCCTGGCCTCGGAGCGCATCGCCCCGGCGTCGGATCCCGAGCCCGGCTCGGTCAGCGCGTACGCCGGAAGCCATTCGCCGCTCGCCAGTCGCGGCAGGTAGCGCTCCTTCTGCTCCTCGGTGCCGTCGTTCTTGATCGCGAGCGCCCCGAGCTCCTGGAGCGCCAGGATCAGCCCGGTCGTGGCGCAAGCCTTCGAGATCTCCTCGATGGCGACCAGGACCATGAGCGTGCCGGTCCCCGTGCCCCCGAAGCGCTCCTCGAAGGGGAGGCCGAGGATCTCGTGGTCGCGCAGCAGCTCGACCATGTCCCACGGGAACTCGGCCGAGGCGTCGATCTCGGCGGCACGCGGCGCGATGCGCTCGCGGGCGAGCGTTCGGACGAGGTCGCGGATCTCGCGCTGCTCGTCGGAGAGCGGCTCGAACCCCACGCCGCGGATTCTAGTGTCAGCCCTGCCCGCTTCTTCCCCGAACAAGTCGTGACAGATCCGGCACGGTCCGCGCACCACGCGTGCGGATCTCGGCTGTACGCTGGAAAGCGGGTGGTGGGACGGGGTGCCCCTAGGGAGTTAACGCGGAGTCTGGCCCTCCGTCGGTGCCCAGTCGAGATCGCGGACCGCGAGCGGGATGCGCACCACGGGCGCTTGCGCCTCGCTGGGAAAGACGTAGACGCTCGTGTGGGCCGCCACCGCCGTCCAGCGGTCGTCGGGCGACCAGGCGACGGCCCGTGCCGGCGGCACGCCCGCCGGGAGGGCGACCTCGTGACCGTCGCTCGTGAACAGCGGCGGATCGCGGCCCAGAATCGCGTAGTAGCGGCCGGTCGAGCTCGGCCGGATTGCGTGCGCCTCTCCCACCCACCACTGGGGATGCACGAAGAGCGCCTGCCTCCCCTCGAACGCGGCGAGGACGCGCTCGCCCGCCTCTTCCGTCGAGTCCGCCAGCACCACGTAGCGACCGCGTTCGAGACCCACCGCCCGCGCCGCTCTGAACTCAACGTCGTCGTAGACCGGGTAGGGGAGCCCGGCCCGCAGCCTGCGTGAGAGCGCCTCGCGCGAAAGCACGACCTCCGCGGTGCCGTAGCCGAGGCCCGCCCAGACGACGTCGCCGTCGATCGCCGTGACTCCTCGGGTAGGCGTCGCCGGCCGGCACATCCTGAACGACGGCGCCCGCGCGGGCGCGAGGCTCGGTAGCGTGACCGCGCGGAGACGACAGTCCTCGTCGGAGTACGTGAGGACGCCGCTGACGCCGGCCGCCCGGAGCATGCGCGCGGCCAGCTCCTGGGCGCGCGACACCCCCGGGTCAGTGGTCGGCGACCCCTCGACGACGTCCACTCCCTCCGGCTCTTGCCGAAAAGCGTCGACGGCCGCGGCGAGGCCGAGGGCGGCGACGGCCCCGATCAGGAGCCAGGTAGCGGTTCGGCGCACGCGCGCTTCTCAGGTCCTACCACCGATCCGCACGTGCAGGTGGTTGTCGTGATTCCAGAGAACCTCCACGACCCCGCGCGGCCCGGTGAAGCCCGTGTTCGGGCCCACGTACACGAGCGTCGCGCCGGCGGCCACGAAGCGATCGACGAGATCCTGCGCAAGGCGACGGTCGATCTGCGAGACGCTCAGCGGCGGACGCTCGACGCGATCCTTCCGCGGATAGTAGATGTCGGCGTCGCGCCCGTTTTGGTGCGTGGCGTGCACCGGCCCGAACTGGCCGCCTCGGCGCTTGCTGAGATCGCCGACGCCGACTCGGGGCGCGTCCGGATGCGCTGCCGCGTACTCCGCGATCACCCGCAGGACGAAGCGCACGAGCCGGTCGCTGCCCCAGCGCCGCGAGGCGCGGTTGGGCACTCGGTGCAGGAGGGGATCCCACGTGAAGAACTCCTCGCCCTCGGCCGGGAACTTGACACCGCGCACCAGGCGGCCCGCCGAGGGCGTGCCGACGGACACCGAGTCCCGCCAGAGCACCTTGGCCTTCGGCGCAGGCGCGGGCGCAGGCGCCGGCGCCGGCGGCTCCCACGCGGCCGGCTTGCCGGCTCCAGGATCCGGGAACGCGGATGCGCACGCCGTCACGGCGAGCGCAAGCACGAGCGTGGTGAGAGCGATTCGCACGAGCAGAACGACTACGACGCCAGATCGAGGCCGGGTCCCGGACCCCGGCCCGAGCCCGTACCGTACCGATTGCCGTGAGCGCCGCCTGGCTAACCGCTGCGTTCCTCGCCGCAATCTCGCCGACGCAGGTCCCTGAGGAGTGGCACGGCGTGCTCGGGCACTCCGAGCGAGGGCAGGCGATTCGCGCGCACCGCTACGGTGACTTCTCGAGCCCGTGGACGATCCTGGTCGTCGGTTGCATTCACGGGGACGAATGCGAGGGCTTCGCGATCACGAGGCGACTGGCGCGGGGGCCGCACCCCGCGGGGCTCGACCTCTGGATCGTGCACAGCCTGAACCCTGACGGACGGCGGCTCGGCCTCCGCGTGAACGGCCGCGGCGTCGACCTCAACCGCAACTTCGGCTCCGAATGGCGGGAGAGCGGACGCCGCTGGGATCCGGAATACTCGGGCCCCCGCCCCTGGTCGGAACGGGAGACACGGCTTGCGCGGCGGCTCGTGCTCCGCGCCCGACCCGACGTGACGATCTGGTACCACCAGCCGCAGAACGTCGTCCGCGCCTGGGGCGGAAGCCGCGCGACCGCGCGACGCTATGCCCGTCTCGCCGGTGAGGAGTACCGCTCCATCCGCTGGCCGAACGGGACGGCGCCCAACTGGCAGAACCACACGTTCCCCGGCGCCGCGTCCTTCGTCGTCGAGCTTCCGGCGGGAAGCCTCGCCGACGGCCGCGCTGCGCGACACGCCCGCGCCGTCCGTCGTCTCCTTCAGCTCCCCGTCGCCAGGCCCGACCTCATCGAGGCGATCGCTCCAGACCGCCCCAGCGCCTCTAACCCGCGGTCGGCTGTTCCGGTACCTGCGCCGTGTCGCCGAGGAAGCGGGCCAGCCGCTCGGCCTCGTCGTCGGCGATCGAGACGGCCGCCTCGGCCCGCGGAGGCCGCCCGCTCCAGACGCTGAAGCGGACGTGGCGGCCCTCCTCGGCGTCGCCGAGATACCGCGAGACGCGGAGAGCCCTCTCGGGATCCTCCTCGACGAGCGGGTGCGCGGCGAAGAACTCGACGATCTTCACGCGCTGCGCGGCGCCGCACCAGGGGCAGAAGCGGAACCGCTCCTCGACCTCGCCGCGGCAGCACGCGCACGCCGGCATCGCAGAGCAAGGGTACGACGGCTGCGGGACCTCCGCAAGGCCCGCGGCCGTAATCCTGCGCGATGGACCGGATTGCGGCGCGCGCTCGTATAGTCGGCACGCGATGGCGGGCGCGGGCCGTGACGAGCGTGCCTGGGTGCGCGGCGCTCAGGCTGGGTCGGCCTCCGATTTCGAGGCGCTCTTTCGCGCCCACTGGCCGAGGGCCTACCGCGCCGCCTACCTCGTCGTGCACGACGCGGCCGCTGCCGAGGACCTCGCGCAGGAGGCCTTCCTCGCTGCTACCCGAGCTCTCGACCGCTTCGACAGCGGACGGCCGTTCGGTCCGTGGCTGCACCGCATCGTCGTCAACCGGGCGATCGACTGGGCCCGCGCGCGGGCCCTCCGGCGCGAGGTCGGCGCGGGCGAGACGATCGAGGCGTTCGCGTCTGAGGAGCGGCGAGATCCCGCCACGCCGCTCCCGGACGAGCTCGTCGCCGCGCTCGCCTCGCTCTCGCCCGACCACCGCGCCGTCGTCGTCCTCCGCTACGTCCTCGAGTACACGCCCGGGGAGATCGCGCGGATGCTCGAACTTCCGCGAGGCACCGTGAACTCCCGACTGCGCCGCGGGCTCGACGCCCTCGAGGAAGTCATCGGCCGTCCGGAGGAGCGATGAAGGCAAGCTCGGTCCGCGACGCGCTGATCGCCGTTCCGGTTCCGGACGAGCTCGAGGCCCAGCGCCGCGCCTGGGCGGTCGTGCGCGGCGCCTACGCCGAGCGAGAGCCGGCGCCGCGCCGCGGATGGCAGCTCCGGCTCGTTGTCGCGGTCGCCGTGCTCGCCGCGCTCGTCGCCGCCGCGCTCTCTCCGCCGGGACGCTCGGTGGGAGGCTGGATCCACGACCGCGTTGCCGGCGAGGAGCCGACCGAGCCGGCCCTCGTCCGGCTGCCGAGCGCGGGCCAGCTCCTCGTCGTCTCCGAGGAGGGGCCGTGGCTCGTTCGGCCCGACGGCTCCGCGCGCCTGCTGGGGAGCTACGAGGGCGCGTCCTTCTCCCCGAACGCGCTCTTCGTCGTCGCCACCCGGGAGCGACAGGTCGTCGCGCTCGAGCCCGACGGCGACGTGCGCTGGAGGGTCACGCGGCCTACGCCGGTCGCGGACGCCCGCTGGGCGCCGACTCCCGGCTTCCGCGTCGCCTACCGAGAGGGCGCGACGCTTCGCGTCGTCGTCGGCGACGGGACGGGCGACCGGCTCCGCGCCGAGAGCGTCGCACCGGTGGCGCCAGCCTGGCGGCCCGGGGAAGGCCGCACGGTGCTCGCCTACGCCTCGACCGACGGGCGTGTCCACGTCGTCGAGGCCGACGGCGAGCAGCTCTGGGTTGCCGACCCGGGCGCGACACCGGAGCAGCTCGTCTGGTCGGACGACGCGGCGCGCCTCCTCGTCGTCACCACCGGTCTGCGCCATCCGCTGTACACGGCCGGGGGTCAGCCGGCAGGCGCCCTGGAGACGCCGGAAGGCCAGGACGTGCTCGACGCGTCGTTCGCGCCGGGGACCCGGACGATCGGCTACTCGCTCTATGCCGCGGAAAGCGGCCAGAGCTCGATCGTGCTCGCAGGCGAGCGGCTTCAGCAGGGTGAAGGTCGGTTCGAGGACATCGTCTTCTCTCCGAACGGGCGCTGGCTCCTCACCGGCTGGCCCGAGGCGGATCAGCTGCTCTTCATCGGCCTTCCCGGCGTGAGGCGCCTCGTCACCGTGCCGGGGGTTCGACGCGAGTTCGACCCCGGCGGCCTGGGCGCGACGTCGTTCCCGCGTGTCGCCGAGTGGTGCTGCCGCTAGCAGCTAGTAGCGGTAGCCCGAGTCCTCGTCCTCGTCCTCGCCGCCGTCGTCGGTCGTCGTCTCGTCGGTGGTCGTGCCGCCACCCCCGCCGCCGACTGTGATCGTCCCCTCCATGCCGCGGTCGCGGTGGTCTCCGACCGGGCAGTACATCTCGTACTCGCCGTCCTCGAGGTCGACGTTCAGGTCGGCCGACTCGCCCGCCGCCAGCTCGGCGGTCTCCACCTCCCCGGTGGGGCCTTCGATGTCGAGCGCGTGGACCGCGCCGCCGTCGTTCGTGACGCGGACGGTGTAGGAGCCGGGGTCGAGCTCGATCGCGGAGGGCTCGATCGCGAACTCCCCCAGGGAGATCTCGACGACGGCACCGTCGCCGCCGCCCGGCGCGGCCGCGTCGTCGCCGGTCGTCTCCCCCTCGCCGCAAGCTGGGAGGAGTGTGAGAGCGAGCGCGGCGAGGAGGAAACGACGCATCGGGGATCCATACGTGGCGCGCGGTCGACCGGTTTCGCGGCGGTGCCGCGAACCGCGATCGAGGCTCAGGCGAACTAGCCGTGCCCAGATCACACCGACTAGGAGACACAATGAAAGTCAGAACCCTCCTCGCGCTCCTCGCCGTCAGCGTGTGCGCCGCCTTCGGGCTCGTCGCCTGCGGTGGGGACGACGACGACTCCGCCTCCCAGATGCCGACACCCGCTCAGACCGCCGGCTCGGAGCCCGACACGATGACGCCGGCCGCCGACCTCCGCGTGGCGCTTGACACGCTCCTCGGCGAGCATGCGCTCCTCGCCGTCGCGGCGACCCAGAAGGGCCTCGACGGCGCCGAGGACTTCGAGGCCGCCGCAGCGGCGCTCGACGCGAACTCGGTGGAGGTCTCCGAGGCGATCGGCTCGGTCTACGGCGACGAGGCGGCCGAGCAGTTCCTCGACGCCCCCAGCCTCTGGCGCGACCACATCCGGTTCTTCGTGGACTACACGGTCGCCCTGGCCGAGAACGACAAGGCCGGCCAGAAGGAGGCGGTCGACAATCTGATCGGCTACACCGGCGCCTTCTCCGGCTTCCTCGCCCAGGCGACCGGCCTGCCCCAGGACGCCCTCCAGGAAGGCGTGACCATGCACGTCATGCAGCTGAAAGGCTCCCTCGACGCCTACGCCAAGGGCAACTACGAGAAGGCCCACACCCTTGCCCGCGAGGCCTACAAGCACATGGTCGCCACGGGCGACACGCTCTCCCAGGCCATCGCCGAGCAGAACCCCGACATGTTCGGACGCTAGGTCCATTCAAGTGATGGTGTATCGCTTGGAGGGGCACTGAAACGGACGAACCACTCCCCGCCCGGCTGCGAATTACGTGCAGCCCGGTGACGAGCCAGCCCGGCTCGGCCAGACGCCCCCGGTGACCCCCTGCCGTCCCGGGGGCGTCGGCGCTTCTTAGAGCTCGAATCAAAATGAAGTCTCGTGTCGTCGCGACGCCTCGGGGCAGCGCGCTGCGGCGTCCTCGGTTGCCCGAATAGTCCCACTATTCGGGTGCCCTGCGTCCTTGCATCGCACTCACCCAGGACGCCGCGCCGACGAAGATCATTCTGATCCGAGCTCTTAGTATTCGCTGCGTGATCCTGGAGAACGGCGTCGTCCGCACGCTCGACCCGTCCTTGCCGAGGGCGGCCGCGCTGGCGATCGCCGGCGAGCGGATCGCCGGAGGCGTCGGCACCCACGAGACCGCGCTGGCGAGCCCGGAGCGGGTCGACCTGGGCGGTCGCTGCGTGCTCCCGGGGTTCACGGACTCGCACGTCCACTTCCCGACCTGGGCGCTCGCGCAGCGGCAGGTGAGGCTCGAGGGGACGGGCTCGCTGGACGAGGCGCTCGCGCGGGTCGCCTCCGCGGTCGGAGAGGTGCCGAGCGGACGATGGCTGCGCGGCCTCGGCTGGCGGAGCGGCGAGTGGTCGCCCGCGACCGAGCCCACCAAGGAGGCCCTGGACGCCGTCGCGGGCGACGTGCCCGTCGCGCTCATGTCCAAGGACTACCACTCGCTGTGGGTCAACTCGGCGGCGCTCGCGCTCGCCGACGGCGAGCTTCAGGTGCCGGGCGGTGTGGTCGAGCGCGACGAGCGGGGTGAACCGACGGGCGTGCTCCGGGAGGAGTGCGCCTGGCAGTTCCGCGACACCTACGTCCGGCCGACCGAGGACGAGATGGTGGAGGCGTGCCGGGAGGGCATCCCCCTCGCAGTCTCGCGCGGCGTCGTCTCGGTGCACGACAAGGACGGCTGGCTCGGCGCGCTGCGCGTCTTCCAGCGCCTACGCGAGGAGGGTGCGCTCGACCTGCGCGTCTGGCAGTCCCTCCCCTGGGACCAGCTGGACCGCCTCGAGGAGATCGGCCTCGCCTCGGGCCTCGGGGACGACCTCCTTCGCGTCGGCTACATCAAGGCCTTTATGGACGGGACGCTCGGCTCCCGGACGGCGCTCTTGCTCGACGGCTCCGGAGTGGAGATCGTCGGCTACGAGGAGTTCGTCGACATCGTCCGCCGCAGCGCCCGCGCCGGCTTTCCCGTCGCGGTTCATGCAATCGGCGACCTGGCCAATCGCCGGGCGCTGGACGCCTTCGAGGAGACGCAGGACGAGTGGCGCCCACGCGGCCTCCGCCAGCGAATCGAGCACGCACAGCTCCTCGCGCCGGACGACGTGGGCCGCTTCGCGGAGCTCGGCGTCGCCGCCTCCGTCCAGTTCAGCCACGCTCCCTCGGACCGCGACCTCGCCGACGATTTCTGGGCCGGGAAGACGGACGGCGCCTACGCCTTCCGCTCGCTCGTCGACTCGGGCGCGCTCGTCGCCAACGGCTCGGACGCGCCGGTCGAGGAGCTCGATCCGCTCCTCGGTATCAGGGCCGGTGTCACGCGCACGCTCGACGACCGCGACGCCTGGCACCCGGAGCAGGCGGTGACAGTCGAGCAGGCGCTGCACGCGACCTGCGTCGCCCCCGCCTGGCTCACGGGCGACGAGCGCCGCCGCGGGAAGCTGCTTCCCGGGAACCTGGCCGACCTCGTCGTGCTCGACCGCGACCCGCTCGACTGCCCGGTCGAGCAGCTCGGGCAGATCCAGGTCGTGGCCACGATGCTGGGCGGCCGCTGGGTGCACAACCCGCCGCCCTGGGGCTGAGTACCCACCGCGGTACAATGCGCCTATGCGCACGATGCGACCCGTCCACGACGAGGAGTGCGCGGTCGCCTGTACGGCCGACATCATCGGCTCGAAGTGGACGGCGATCATCGTCCACGACCTCTCCGAAGGCCCGCGGCGCTTCTCCGAGCTCGAGCGCTCGTGCCCGGGCATCAGCCCGCGGACGCTCTCGGAGCGCCTCCGCGTCCTCGAGCAGGACGAGATCATCGAGAAGCACGCCGCCGCTCGGCGGGCCGAGTACGAGCTGACCGAGAAGGGGACGGCGCTCCTCCCGATCATCGAGGAGATGCGCCGCTTCGGCCGCTCCTGGCTCGTTACCGACGAAGCGCACACGCACGCCCACGGCCGCAAGCGCGTCGCGCCGGCCGCATAGCTCGGTCGCTCGGGAACCTTTCTTCGGCGAGGGGTGTAACCCCTGTGATGAGACGCTTTCTCTTGGTCGCCGCCCTTGTTGCCACCGCGCTCGGTCCGGGCGCCGCGCCCGTCGCGGCGAAGGAGGACGTCAAGGCGACGCTGACGACGCCGATTCCGGTGGACGCTGCGCCGGGTGAGAAGATCACGCTCGCCTGGCGACTGACTTCGGTCGACGCCGAGGGGAAGCGGCAGCCGTTCGGGGCCTCGGGTGTCTACATCCGGCTCTTCAGCGCAAGCGGCGGGGCGCCGACGAGCGGCCCGGCTGCCGGGAACGACGGCCGCTACGAGGCAACCGTGGTCGTGCCCGAGGGAGGCATCCGCGGCGTCCAGATCGGGCTGCAGGGGTGGGCCTCCGACCCGACCGGCACGCACCGGAGCGATCTCTTCTTCCCGATCACGAACAATCCGCTACCGGAGGTGACCGACACCACGTCGGCCGCGATCGGATCCGAGCCGGCGTCCGAGCCCGCGAGCAACGTCTCCGCTCTCTTGATCGCTGCGCTCGCTCTGGCGTTCCTCGTGGGTCTGGGCGTAGCGGTTGTGTTGCTCAGGCGCCGTCATCCTGCCGCGGGCTACTAGCGCTTGACGAGGTTGCGGGCGACGAACGTGAGGTTGGCCGGACGCTCCGCCAGGCGGCGCGTGAAGAAGGGAAACCACTCCGGGCCGAAGGGCGTCGCCACCAGCACCTTGTAGCCCCGCGCAGCGAGGTCGAGCTGGAGCTGGGGGCGGACGCCGTAGAGCATCTGGAGCTCGAAGCGGTCGCGACCGACTCCCTTTCGCTGGGCGAAGGCGAGCGCGTGCACGATCATCCGCTCGTCGTGGGTGGCGATCGCCGTGTAGCCGCCGCCGGTCAGGGAGCGCTCGACGAGGCGGAGATAGGCGGCGTCGACGTCCTCCTTCCTCGGGTAGGCGACCGACTCCGGCTCGAGGTAGGCGCCCTTGACGAGCCTGAGGTTTGGCTCGAGCGGAAGGAGGCTCTCGAGGTCGCCGGGAGTCCGGTAGAGGTAGGACTGGAGCACCGTGCCGACGTTGTCGAATCCGGCCTCGCGCAGGCGTCGGTAGATCCGCAGCGTCGGGTCGACAAGCGCGGAATACTCCATGTCGATGCGGATGAAGTTGCCGAGCTCGGCCGCCCGCTCGACGACGCGCTTCACATTCCCGTAGGCGAGCTCCTCGCCGGTGTCGAGGCCGAGGTGCGTGAGCTTCAGCGCCACGTTCGCCCGCAGCTCCTCCTCATGCAGTCGCGCGAGGATCTCGAGGTACTCGTCGACAACCTCGGAAGCCTCGGCTTCGTCGAGCACGTCCTCGCCGAGGAGCGTCGTGTTCGCGTAGAGGCCGCGCTCGTTCAGGCCGCGGAGGACGGCGATGCAGGCGTCGAGATCCTCGCCCGCGACGAAGCGCGAGGCGCCCAGACGCAGACCGTGCTTCGCTGCGAAGCTGCGCACGCGCGCGTTCCCGGAGGACGCGAGGATTGCCTTGCGGAGCGCGCCGTTCACCGCCCGGCCGATCGCCACGGGTCAGCGGAGGCCGCCGAGAGCGACGAGCGTCTCGCGCGCCGTCTCGACGCCGAGTGGGACGTAGCGGGCGAGCAGGCGCTCGTTCGGCGAGTGGATGTTCGCGCCGGGGAGCGCGAAGCCCGAGAGGATCGTGGGGATGCCTCGGTCCGAGAGCGCGGGCACAAGCGGGATCGTCCCACCCGAGCGGAGGAGGAGCGGGCGCCGGCCGAGGACGCGCTCGAAGGCGTCCTGAGCCAGGCGGACGGCGGGCGCATCGGGAGGGATGAGCCCCGGCGGCGAGGACGACCGTCGCTCGATCTCCAGCTCCGCGCCCTCGGGCGCAGCCTCGCTCAGGATGCGCTCGAACGCCGCGGCGATCTCCTCGACGTCCTGTCCGGGTGCGAGCCGGATGGAGACGTTGGCCTCCGCGAAAACCGGCAGAACCGTCTTCTGGAGGATCGGCTCGCCACCCTGGATCCCGTTCACGTCCACCGCCGGAGCCGCGAAGGTGCGCAGGTAGAGCTCGTCGCCGGCGTCCGGGTAGAGCGGCCTCGCTCCGGCTTCCGCGAGCACGACCGTGCCCGGATCGAGCTCCTGCCACGACCTGATCTCCTCCTCGGTGGGGGCGATGACGCCGGCGCCCAGCTCGTCGGGGAGGGCCGCCACCGTCTCGAGCGTCCGCATGAGCGCGTGCACGGCGTTCAGGGCGGCGCCGCCGAAGACGCCGGAGTGGAGCTCGCGCTCACCGGTCCGGAGGCGAACGTGGAAGTAGACGAGGCCGCGCACGGCCAGGTCGAAGGCGGGCGTGTCCTCACGAGGCATGCCGCTGTCGAAGATGAGGCAGGCGTCGGCGCCGCGTCCGTCTGCGGCCAGAAAGTCGACGATCGAATGGCCGCCGATCTCCTCCTCGCCGTCGAAGGCGACCCTGACGTTGACCGGCAGAGCCCCCTCCTCGGCGAGCAGCCGGGCCCCCTTGAGCAGGAGGTACGCGTTGCCCTTGTCGTCGACCGCGCCGCGGCAGTAGAGGAAGCCGTCGCGGAGCTCAGGCTCGAAGGGATCGGACTCCCAGAGGTCAAGCGGCGCGGTCGGCTGGACGTCGAAATGGCCGTAGAGGAGGACGGTGGGTGCCTCCGCGACACCGGTGGAGGCGCGCAGCTCGCCGAGCGCCAGCGGGTGCGTCTCCGTCTCCACGAGCTCGGCCTCTCCCCCAGCTCCGCGGACGAACTCGCATACCCACTCCCCGGCCCGGCGGACGTCGCCGGCGTGCGTCGGGTCGGCGCTCACGCTTGGGATGCGGAGCCACTCGAAGAGCTCGTCGCGCCAGGCCGGGTCGAGCCGGTCGCTCACGCGCGGGAGTCTACGGGCCGAGCCGCCGGCTCAGGCGACGTCGCGGAGCTTCTGCGTCTCGGCCAGTGCGTGCAGCTTCTTCAGGCACTGGTTCTCGATCTGGCGGACGCGCTCGCGCGTGACGTTGAACGTGCGCCCCACCTCGTCGAGCGTGCACGGCTGCTGGCCATAGAGCCCGTAGCGCATCTCGAGGACGCGCCGCTCGCGCAGCGAGAGCGTCTGGAGGACGCGGGTGAGGGTCTCCTTGCGAAGCGTCGTCTCGGCCGCCTCGTCGGGGGCCGGTGCGCTCTCGTCAGCGAGGAAGTGGCCGAACTCGGACTCTTCTTCGTCCCCCACCGGCTTCTCGAGCGAGACCGGCGCCTGCGCGCTCCGCCTGATGTGCTCGATCTCGTCGGCCTCGAGCTCCAGCTCCCCCGCGATCTCGTCGACGGTCGGCTCCCGCCCGAGCTCGCCGAGCAGCTTGCGCTCGGTCCTGCCGATCTTGTTCAGCTTCTCGACGACGTGGACCGGCATGCGGACCGTGCGCGCCTTGTCGGCGAGCGCCCGGGCCACAGCCTGGCGGATCCACCAGGTCGCATACGTCGAGAACTTGAACCCCTTGCGGTAGTCGAACTTCTCCGCGGCCCGAACGAGCCCGATCGTCCCCTCCTGGATCAGGTCGAGGAACGGCAGGCCCTGGTTCCGATAGTTCTTGGCGATCGAGACGACGAGCCGGAGGTTCGACTCGACCATCTTCTGCTTGGCCGGATGGTCGCCGCGCTCGATGCACTTCGCGAGCTCGACCTCCTGCGCTGCCGTTAGCAGCGGAACCTTGCCGATGTCCTTCAGGAAGAGCTGGAGAGCATCGGTCGAGATCTCGCGCACCTCCGGCTCGAGGACGACGTCGGCCGCGTCCTCTCCGTCGCCGACGACCTCGATGTGGAGCTCTTCGAGCGCCGAGTAGAACTCGTCGAGCTGGGCGGGCTCGAGCTCGTCGCCGAGTGCGAGAGCGATCTCCTCGTGCGTCAGGAAGCCGGCCTCTTGGCCCTGGCGAACGAGCGTTCTTGCGTCCTCATGGTCGAGGATGACTCCCACTTCGCTGCCCTTCCTCTCCACGAAATCCCCCTCTTCCGTATCCTCAACGTAGTCGGGGCGGGCGACTTGTCAACGGTCGCTCTGCCGCAAATCTCCTGCACAAGCGCTGCGACTCTTGCACGGCGGTCGGACGTTCGTCATGCCCCTTTTGGGGGACTGTTGTTAGTCGACGTCTTCTAGACGTTCGAGCAGCCGCTGGGCTTCCCGCCCGTAGAAACCGTCGGGATCGGCCTCGCGGGCCAGGCGGAGCTGCCGGATCGCCTCATCGACTTGCCCCATCCAGGAGAGCGCGAGACCGAGGTGGTAGCGGACGATCCCGTCCTCGTCGGAGCCCGCAAGCGGCCCGAGCCGAGAGAAGGTCTGCGAGGGATCGTCCTTGTCGAACCGCCCGATTGCGTCGGCGACTTTCGCCGGAAGGCTCTCAGGGTCGGCCTCGAGCGCGCTCGCAAAGGCTGACCGGGCGGAAACGGGGCGGCCGACCCGCTGGAGGGCGATCCCGTAGACGAGGCGCTCCTCGGCCCCACCGGCTGCGGCCTGGCGCTCGAGCTCGGCGAGCTGCTCCTCCGGCGAGAGACCCTCGAGCTCGGGAGGCGTCTCGAGGGGGGCCACGAAGGGCGGCCGTCCCGGCGCGAACTGCGGGTTGAGGAGATCTTCCGCCCGCAGGGCCGCAGGAGAGTCGGGCTCGACCCGCTCGGCCTCGCGCCAGGCGGCGCGCGCGCCCTCTTCGTCGCCGCGTGCCAGGAGCGCGAGCCCCAGGTGGAGCTGCACGACGCCGCTCTCGGGGCTCTCGGCCGCGAGCGCCTCGAGTCGCTCCAGCGTGCCGTCCGGCCAGGAGGCGATCGCCGCGCCGACCGCAGCCTCGATCGACCCGGGGTTCTCGGCAAGGAGCTGCTCGAAGCGCGCGAGGCCGCCCGCCCGGTCGCCCTCGTCGAGGAGCCGCTCGGCCTCGCGCAGGGCCTCGGCCTCGCCGCCGCTCCGCGCCAGCAGCCCCAGCTCGAGCGGCGGCGCCGAGCGCTCGGCCTCGGTGGTCGCGGGCGCCGACTCGCCCTCGCCCTGGAGCACGGCGACGCCGACGACGACCGCCGCGGCGGCCGCCGCTGCAAGGCCAACCAGGACGCGGGCGCGGCGCGCAGACACGCGCCGAGCGTAGCTTCGGGCCCTTGCAGGACGCCGCCGGCAGGTAGCTATACTTCCTGAAGCAATGCCGAGCTACCGGGAGCTCCTACAACAGGTAAAGAGCGAGATCGACGAGATCGACGTGCCCGCGGCCGCGGAGCTTCGCGAGTCGGACACGCCGGTCTTCGTCGACGTGCGCGACCGGAGCGAGTGGGACGAAGGTCACATTCCGGGAGCTCTCCACGTTCCCCGGGGCTATCTCGAGTCTCGGATCGAAGCCGCCGTCCCCGACCGCGACGCCCGGATCGTCGTCTACTGCGCCTCCGGCGCCCGCTCGGCCTTCGCCGCCAAGGCGCTCGAGGAGCTCGGCTACGAGGACGTCTCCTCGCTCGCCGGCGGGTTCACCGACTGGAAGCGGAACGGCTATTCCTTCGACCTCCCGCGCGTGCTCGACGAGCCGAAGCGGCGTCGCTACTCGCGCCACCTCCTCATTCCCGAGGTCGGCGAGGAGGGGCAGCTGCGCCTCCTCGATTCCCGCATCCTCCTGATCGGCGCCGGCGGGCTCGGCTCGCCTGCGTCGCTCTATCTCGCCGCGGCGGGAGTCGGGACGCTCGGGATCGTCGACGACGACGTCGTGGACGACTCCAACCTGCAGCGCCAGATCGTCCACTCGACCGAGCGCCTCGGCGAGCCAAAGGCCGAGTCGGCCAAGCGGGCGATCGAGGCCCTCAACCCCGACGTCACGGCCAAGGTCTTCCGGGAGCGGCTGAGCTCCGAGAACGTCGACCGGATCCTCGGCGAGGGCTGGGACGTGATCGTCGACGGGGCGGACAACTTCCCCACCCGCTACCTCCTCAACGACGCGTCCGTCTGGCACGGCATCCCCGTCGTCCACGGGTCGATCTTCCGCTTCGAGGGCCAGACGACCGTTTTCAAGCCGAAGGAAGGGCCGTGCTACCGCTGCCTCTTCCCGCAGCCGCCGCCGCCGGAGCTGGCCCCGAGCTGCGCCGAGGGCGGCGTCCTCGGCGTCCTCCCGGGCGTCGTCGGCTCGCTGCAGGCGAACGAGGCGCTGAAGCTGGCGCTCGGCGCCGGCGAGCCGCTCGTCGGCCGCCTGCTGCTCTTCGACGCCCTCGAGACGCGGTTCACCGAGATCAGCCTGCGCCGCGACCCGGAATGCCCGGTCTGCGGCGACCACCCGACGATCACCGACTACATCGACTACGTCGAGTTCTGCGCCGGTCCGGCGCCACAGGTGGCGTCGTGATCAGGGTTCGCATCCCGCCCACGCTGCGCTCCGAGGTCGGCGGCGCGCGCGAGGTCGAAGCCGCCGGCTCGACCATGCGCGACGTGCTCGCCGACCTCGCCGAGCGCTTCCCCGGCCTGGGCCGGCAGGTGCTCGAGGACGGCGACGGCATCGCGCCCTTCGTCAACGTCTACCTGGACAGCGAGGACGTGCGCACGCTCGAAGGCCTCGACACGCCGGTGCTCGAGGGCTCGACGGTGATCCTGCTCCCGGCGATGGCCGGCGGGGAGCGAACGCTCACTCCCTCGCTCCTCGAGACGGTGGGCTCGACGCCGCTCGTCGAGCTTTCCCGCCTCAGCCCGCACGCCGGCGTTCGGATCTACGCGAAGCTCGAGGGCCAGAACCCGACCGGCTCGATCAAGGACCGCGTCGCCAAGGCGATGATCGAGGCGGCGGAGGCTTCCGGCGAGCTCCAGCCCGGCCGGGAGCTCCTGGAGCCGACCAGCGGCAACACCGGCATCTCGCTTGCGTTCGTCGCCCGGCTCAAGGGCTATCCGCTCACCTGCGTCATGCCCGAGAACGCCACTTCCGAGCGCGTCAGGCTGCTCGAGCTCTACGGCGCGCGCCTCGTCTTTTCCCCGGCCTCGGAGGGCTCCAACGGCGCGGTGCGGCTCGCCCTGCGCATGGCCGAGCAGGACCCGCGCTGGTTCATGCCCTTTCAGTACGGCAACGAGGCCAACCCCCGCGCGCACTATGAGGGTACGGGCGCCGAGATTGCAGACGCCCTCCCGCAGGTCGACGCCCTCGTCGCCGGTCTCGGCACCGGCGGCACCCTCATGGGCGCAGGGGATCGTCTCCGGGAGTCTTTCCGGGACGTGATCGTCGCCGGCGCCGAGCCGTTCCAGGGCGACCTCGTCTACGGCCTGCGCTCGCTCGCGGACGGCTACGTCCCGCCGATCCTCGACGTCTCGAAGCTCGACCGGAAGGTGCTCGTGACCAACGAGGAGTCCGTCGCGGGCCTGCGCCTGCTGCTCGAGCGCGAGGCGATCTTCGCCGGCGTCTCCTCGGGAGCGGTCGTGCACGTCGCCCGGCGCCTTGGAGAGGAGCTCGACGAGGGCGTCGTCGTCGCCGTCCTCGCCGACGGCGGCTGGAAGTACCTCTCCGCCGACTTCTGGACGCGTCCGCTCGGCGAGGTGGGCGCGGCCATGGAAGACCGCCTCTGGTGGTGATCCCGGCCGAGGTGCGCTCGGCGCTCGTCGAGCACGCCGAGGCGGAGCTCCCGAACGAGGCCTGTGGATTGCTCGCGCTCCGCGAGGGCGTCGCGGAGCGGTTCTTCCCCGGGCGAAACCGGGCCGCCAGCCCGTACAGGTTCGAGCTCGAGATCGATCCGGAGGTGTGGTTTCTGGAAGACGACGGCTACGAGCTCGCGGTCTTCCACTCGCACCCGGCCTCGCCGCCGCGGCCCTCGCGCACCGACGTCGAGTCGATCGGGCTTTGGGAGAGACGGCCGTACGTCATCCTTTCGCTCCGCACGGGCGAGCTGGCCGCCTGGACGATCGCGGACGAGGAAGTGAGGAGCGTGCCGGTGAGCGAGAATGCGCCCTGATGGCCGTCGAGCATCCCGAAGGCTGGAACGAGGTACGGGGCGCCCTCCAGCGCGGCTTTCGCTTCAAGGACTTCGCCGAAGCGATCGCCTTCGTCAACCGCCTCGCAGAGGCGGCAGAGGAGGCGAACCACCATCCGGACATCGCGATCAGCTGGAACGCCGTTACGGTCCGGTGGTGGACTCACGTGAAGCGCGAGATCACCGACCGGGACGTCGAGCTGGCTCGGCGCACCGACGAGCTGGCGTCCTCTTTCTCGCAGCGCTGACCGGCCTGCTTGCGGTGGGGTGCGGCTCGGGCTCCGGCGCTGACGACGACGGCGCCGCCGAGGCGCCCGCGACCGAGCTGACGATCACGTCCTGGCCCGACGGGGTGAGGGCGAGTCGTTCGAGGCGACGCTCACCTGCGGTCCGCCCGGCGGCACGCACCCGAGTCCGAAGGCGGCCCGGTCCTGCTCGAGCTCGATTAGGTCAGAGCGGAACGCTCGTCGTCCGTCAGCTCGAGCTCCAAGGCCGCCACGTTCTCTTCCAGGTGGGTGAGGGAGGCCGTGCCGGGGATGGGCACGACGACCGGCGAGCGCGCCAGCAGCCAGGCGAGCGCGACCTGGGCGGGCGTGGCGCCGCGGGCGCGGGCGATCCGGCCGAGCGCGCCCTGCGACTGGCCCAGGTCCCCCACCGCGAGCGGATACCAGGGGAGGAACATGATTCCCTCGCGCTCGCACTCGTCGAGCACCCCGTCCGCCTCGCGGTCGACGAGGCTGTAGCGATTCTGGACAGAGACGACCGGCACCAGCTCCTGGGCTCGTCGGAGGAGCTCGACGCTGACGTTCGAGAGGCCGAGGTGGCGGATCTTCCCTTCCTCCCTCAGCCTCGCGAGCTCGCCGACGCTCTCCTCGAACGGGACGTTCCGATCGACGGCGTGGAGCTGGTAGAGCTCGATGCGGTCGAGGCGCAGGCGGCGCAGGCTCGCCTCGCACGCCTCGCGCAGGTGCTCGGGGCGCCCGTCGCGCGTCCAGGCGCCGGACGCTGAGCGCACCAGCCCACCCTTCGTGGCGATGACGAGCCCGTCCGGATAGGGATGCAGCGCCTCGGCGATCAGGAGCTCGCTCACCTCGGGGCCGTAGGAGTCTGCCGTGTCGATCAGGTTGACCCCGAGCTCGACTGCCCGGCGGAGCACGCGCAGCGCGTTCTCACGGTCGTCGGGCCAGCCGAGGATCCCGGGCCCGGTGATCCGCATGGCGCCGAAGCCCATGCGGCAAACCTCCAGCTGGCCGGCGATCCGGAACGTCGACGGCACGGCGCTCACGGCCGCCAGCCTACCGAGCCGTCACGGCCCGGCCAGACGCGTCCGCGCCGGCCACGCCGAGGGGTCTGACCCCTTTTCGCGTCCCGCGGCGACAGGTCGGGGCGCCCAAACGCCGAACCATGCGGCAGGACGTGGCCGGAGCAGCCACGCCCCGGGGTCAGGCCCGGACCCTGGCCGCAAGGGTCAGGCGCAGAGGTCGCGGGCCACCGCTGCGTAGACCGCTGCGCAGCGCTCGGCGCTCGCCAGGTCGACCCACTCCTCGACGGCGTGGGCGCCCTCGCCGGCTGGGCCGTAGACGACCGTGGGGATGCCGGCGGCGGCGAGGAGGGCCGAATCCGCCCAGAAGGGGACGCCGACGACCTCGGGATTCCCCGCGTGGCGGGCGACGAGCCTCGCGAAGGGCGCGTCGGCGGGCGTCTCGAACGGCTGCCGCGCGACGACCACCCGGACCTCGCCGTCGAGCTCGCCGAGGAGGTCCCGCAGCTCCCCTTCCACCTGAGCATCGGTTTCTCCGGGGACCGTGCGCCGCTCCCCCTTGAGGAGGCAGCGCTCAGGGTAGCTCGAGAACTCCTGGCCGCCCTCGATCACGCCGGCGTGCACGGAGCCGCTCCCGAGCAGCGCGTGCGTCGGCTCGGCGCGCAGGCGCCGGTCGAGCTCCTCGATCCCGACGAGGACGTGGCCCATGTGTGCGATCGCGTCCACCCCCAGGTCCGGTCGCGAGCCGTGCGCCGCCCGGCCCTTCGTCTCGATCTCGAAGCCGAGGAAGCCCTTGTGCGCGAGAGCCAGGCGCATCTCCGTAGGCTCCGAGACGATCGCGGCATCTGCCGGGTAGCGCTCCGCGACGCGGGCCGTGCCTATGCTCGCCACCTCTTCGTCGCACACCGCCGTGACGATCACGTCACCGCTGAGCCCGCCCCGCGCCGCCTCCGCGCCCGCGAGCATGATCGCGGCCAAGCCTGCCTTCATGTCGTAGGCGCCGCGTCCGCGCATACGTCCGTCAGCGACCTCTGGCTCGAACGGCCGCTCCATGCCAACCACCCCGACCGTGTCCAGGTGCGCGTTCAAGAGCAGTGTCTTCCCGCCGCCAGAGCCGCGCGCGATTCCCACCGTGTTCAGGCGGCCGGGCGCCACCTCCTCGACCTCCACCTCGAGGCCTGCGCCTTCGAGCCACCCGGCCACGAACCGCGCGATCTGGCCCTCCCCGGCAGCGCCCTCGATCAGGTCAGGGTTGACCGAGTCGATGCGGACGAGATCCGCGAGGAGCTCCGTCAGCGCCGTCAACTACTTCTCGGCGCTGGCGGCTTCCTCGGGAGCTTCCTCGTCCACGAGCTCGCGGCCGACGAACTCGACCTCCAGGCGCTCGATGCGCTGCCCGTCCACTTCGGCGACCTCGAAGCGGAGCCCGTCGTGCTCCACCTCGTCCCCGGGTTGGGGCGCCCGGCCGAGCTCGCCGAAGACGAAGCCGGCAACGGTGTGGTAGTCCTCGTGCGGCAGTTCCGCCTCGAACTGCTCGTTGAAGTCGTCGATCGTGAACGTGCCGTGAATGCGGATTCGGCGGTCGTCGAGCCGCTCGACGGACTCGTCCGGGAGGTCGTACTCGTCCTCGATCTCGCCGACGATCTCCTCGAGCAGGTCTTCGAGCGTGACGATTCCCTGGACGGCGCCATACTCGTCGACGACGAGCGCCATGTGCTGGTTCTGGCGTCGGAACTCGGCGAGGAGCGAGGCGAGGTCCTTCGTCTCCGGCACGACGTACGACGGGCGGACGATGTCCTCGATCACGACCTTGTCGATCCCGCGGTCGTAGAGGGCGCCGAAGAGGTCGCGGACGTGGAGGATGCCGAGGACGTCGTCGAGCGAGTCGCGGTAAACCGGATAGCGCGTGTACGGCGAGTCGATGACCGCCGCGAGCGCCTCCTGCGGAGGCAGCTCGATGGAGAGCGCGACGACCTCGGGCCGCGGGACCATGACGTCGTGCGCCTCCTTGTCGGCGAAGTCGAAGACCTTGTAGAGCATCTCCTCCTCCGCCTGCTCGATCTCCTCGGTCTGCGCGACGATCAGGCGGATGTCCTCCTCCGTGTGCATGGTCATCCCCGCCGGCGCCGGCCTGACGCCGAAGAGCCTCGCGATGCCGCTCGCGGAGGCCTGCAACATCCAGACGAGCGGGTAGACGAGCCTCCCGAGCCAATCGAGCGGCACGGCCAGCCAGAGCGCCAGGCGCTCGGCCCGCTGGAGCGCTATCGACTTGGGCACGAGCTCACCGAGGACGACGCTCAGGTAGGTCAGGATCAGGAACGAGATCAGGAAGGCGCCGCCGCGCGAGAGCCAGTCGTCGAAGAAGCGCGAGAGGAGCGGCTCTCCGAGCGCACCGAGGAGGATCCCGAACACCGTGATACCGACCTGCACGGTGGAGATGAAGCGGACGGGCTCGTCGAGCAGCCTGAGCGCCGTCCTCGCGCGGCGGTTGCCGCGCTTGACCAGCTCCTCGAGCCGGCCCCGCCGGGCGGTGACGAGCGCGTACTCGGCCGCTACGAAGACCGCATTCCCCAAGACGAGCAGGAGAATGACGAGGATGCGGAGGGAATCGCTCACGCGCTCGCCGGCCCGTGAGCGTGGGTACTAGGTGGTAACTCGTCCAAGTGTCCGTACGAGGATAGCTCAGGGCTCAGAGAGCTCCTAACGTGATGATGACGCGCCGACTGGGTGCGATGGGTGGTTCGAGGCAAGGACGCAAGGAGCGCCCATACCCAGAGCGGTATGGGCGCGACCGAGGATGCAGCCTCGGGCCGCCCAGCGTGCTCAGACGGCATCGCTCCTCATTCTGTTGGGAGCTCTGGGGTCGAGCCGCTCCCAGGCCTCGTCCAGCACCCGGCGGAGGGCTCCCACCATCTCGTCGAACTCGTCGGGCCCCGCGACGAGCGGGGGCGCGAACTGCGCGCAGGTCTCCGCTCGGTCGTCGAAGCGGGTGTAGACGCCGAGCTCGCGCATGCGCGGCGTCAGAAAGCTCTTGATCAGCTGGTCGCGCTCCGCCGCGGCGAACGTCTCCTTCGTCTCCTTGTCCTTCACGAGCTCGAGCGAGTAGAAGTAGCCGTCGCCGCGCACGTCCCCGACCATCGGGTGCTCGGCCAGGAGCTGCTCGCAGCGGGCCCGGAGCTCCGGCCCCAGCTCCTGGACGCGCCCGATCAGGCCCTCCCGCTCGTAGATCTCGAGGTTGGCGAGCGCGACCGCGCAGGAGAGCGGATGGCCGCCGAAGGTGATTCCGTGCGTGAAGATGCTCTGGGGCTCGGCGAAGAAGGGCTCGATCGTCTTCGCCGAGGCGACGACCGCGCCGAGCGGCGCGTACGCGGATGTGATCCCCTTGGCGAGCGTCACGAGGTCGGGCTCGATCCCGTAGCGGCTCGAGCCGAACCAATCCCCGACCCTGCCGAAGCCGCCGACGACCTCGTCGGCGACGAGCCGGAGCCCGTTCGCGCCGCAGATCCCCCGGACGCC
>Ga0081538_10000515_pt1 | contig 43219 bp, 58 predicted proteins | sample TabmetS5T2R1_FD_71022 | JGI IMG/M metagenome (GOLD analysis project Ga0081538, IMG submission 71022) | Tabebuia heterophylla rhizosphere microbial communities from the University of Puerto Rico - S5T2R1 | ecosystem: Host-associated > Plants > Roots > Rhizosphere ... | reverse complement strand
CCCCTCAGCGGGCCGGGACGCGGACGCTCAAGAGCCGCGGACTCGTCGCCGGCGGGCGCGGCAAGCCGTGGCGCCAGAAGGGCACAGGTCGTGCGCGCGCCGGCACTACGCGGGCGCCGCAGTGGACCGGCGGCGGCTCGGCGTTCATGCCGCGGACGAGCTTCGGCGTCAAGGTCAACCGCAAGGCCCGGAAAGCGGCGTTCCGCGCTGCGCTGTCGAGCCACGCGCAGGAGGGGACGCTCGGCGTGATCGAGGGCTCTGCGTTCTCCGAGCCGTCGACGAAGACGGCAGCGGCCTTCCTCGACGCCTGGGGCAAGGACCTGCCGGCGCTCGTCGTCGTGCAGGAGGACGACGAGAACGTGATTAAGTCGTTCAGGAATCTGCAGCGCGTGCTCGTGATTACGCCGGCCGAGCTGGAGGTCGCCGCGATCGTCTGGGCGCGCTCGCTGCTCGTCAGCGAGTCGGCACTCGAGGACGTCCAGAAGAGAGGTGTGGCGTGAGTCTTCACCCGAACGAAGTCCTGCTCTCGCCGGTCGTCTCCGAGAAGAGCTACAGCCTGATCGAGGACCGCAAGTACTCGTTCCGCGTCCACCAGGACGCGCACAAGACGCAGGTCCGTCAGGCCGTCGAGGAGCTCTTCGGCGTCAAGGTGCAGGCGGTCAACATCATCCAGGTCCGCTCGAAGCCGAAGCGGCGCGGAATGATCCGCGGCCGCCGGCCGGGCTGGAAGAAGGCGATCGTCCAGCTCCGCGAGGGCGAGTCCATCGAGATCTTCGAGGGGGCTCAGGTCTAGCCATGCCGAAGAAGTTCAAGCCGACAACGCCGGGCCGCCGCCACATGACGGTCTCCGACTTCAAGGAGGTCACGAAGTCGGAGCCGGAGAAGACGCTGCTCGAGCCGGTCAAGAAGAAGGGCGGGCGGAACAACTCCGGCCGCATCACGACGCGCCACAAGGGCGGCGGCCACAAGCGCCGCTACCGCGTCGTCGACTTCAAGCGGGTGAAGGACGGCGTGCCGGCGAAGGTCGCCGCGATCGAGTACGACCCGAACCGCTCGGCCAATATCGCGCTGCTCCACTACGCCGACGGCGCGAAGGCATACATCCTCGCGCCGGCGCGGCTGCGTGTCGGCGCGACGGTCGAGTCCGGCCCGACGGCCGACATCAAGCCCGGGAATGCGCTGCCGCTGCAGAACATCCCGACCGGGACGCTCGTCCACAACGTTGAGCTCAAGCCCGGTCAGGGCGGCAAGATGGCGCGAAGCGCCGGGTCGGGCGTCCAGCTCGTCGGAAAGGACGAGGGACACGCCGTTCTTCGGCTACCCTCGGGCGAGCTTCGGCGCGTCCCGCTCGCCAGCCGGGCGACGGTGGGTCAGGTCGGCAACGTCGACCACGAGAACATCTCCGGCGGCAAGGCGGGCCGAAGCCGCTGGCGCGGCAAGCGCCCGACGGTGCGAGGGTCGGCGATGAACCCGGTCGACCACCCGCACGGCGGCGGCGAGGGCAAGTCGAAGGGCGGCCGGCACCCGGTCACCCCGTGGGGCGTGCCCACGCTCGGCAAGCGCACGCGCCGAAAGCACAAGGAATCCGATCGTCTGATCATCCGGCAACGACGCCGGGGCAAGGAGAAGCGCTAAGTGTCGAGATCGTCCCGCAAGGGCCCGTACGTCGAGGAGCGGCTGATGAGCCGCATCGAGCAGATGAACAACTCCGGCTCCAAGAACATGGTCCGGACCTGGTCGCGTGCCTCGACGATCTTCCCGGAGATGGTCGGGCACACGATCGCGGTGCACGACGGCCGCAAGCACGTTCCGATCTTCGTGACCGAGCAGATGGTCGGCCACAAGCTCGGCGAGTTCGCGCCCACGCGCACCTTCCGTGCCCATTCTGGTGACCGCAAGACGGAGGTCCGCAGGTAGTGGCACGCGCGAGAACGCAGCCGGCCGAGGAGCGCCCGGAGGTGCGCGCGTCCGCGCAGTACCTTCGAATCACGCCTCGCAAGGCGCGTCTCGTCGTGGACCACATCCGCGGGCGGACCGTGCCCGAGGCGCGGACTGTTCTCGCCTTCACGCCGCGCGCGGCCGCGCGCGAGATCGAGAAGGTGCTCGCATCGGCCGTCGCCAACGCCGAGGCCAACCACGGCCTGATCGGCGACGAGCTCGTGGTCACGGCGGCCTACGTCGACGAGGGCCCGGTGATCAAGCGCTGGCGCGCCCGTGCGCGCGGCCGCGTCGCACGGATCAAGAAGCGCACCTGCCACGTCACGCTGCGGCTACAGCCGCTCGAGACCGACGGCGCTACCACCCGGCGACCTCGCCGCGAGCAGCAGCCCGAGGCGGAGACCCCAGAGGAGCAGCCGAAGGCCGAAGAAGCGCCGAAGAAGCCGGCGCGCCGCCGTTCAGCTCCCAAGGCGAAGGCTGAAGAAACGAAGCCGAAGACGACCCGCTCGCGGAAGAAGCCGGAGGCTTCTGACGCGACTGAAGAGGAGAACTAATGGGCCAGAAGATCCACCCCGGCGGGATGCGCATCGGCGTCATCCACGACTGGAAGTCCAACTGGTACACGAATGACAAGGACTTCTCCGACGCGATCCTCGAGGACGTCAAGATCCGCGAGCACATCCTCGGCAAGCTGTCGCATGCCGGCCTCTCGGACATCCTGATCCGCAAGGACAAGCAGCGGATCACGGTCGACATCTACACGGCCCGCCCCGGGATCGTGATCGGGAAGTCCGGCGCGGAGGTCGACGCGCTGCGCCGTGACCTGCACGCGCTCACGCACAAGAACGTCCACATCAACATCAACGAGATCAAGCGGCCGGAGCTCGACGCCAAGCTCGTCGCGCAGTCGATCGCGGAGCAGCTGGCGAACCGCGTGGCCTTCCGCCGCGCGATGAAGCGCTCGCTCGCGTCGGCGATCCGCTCCGGCGCCCACGGCGTGAAGATCACGTGCTCGGGCCGCCTTGGCGGCGGCGAGATGAGCCGCTCGGAGACCTACTCCGAAGGACGCGTCCCGCTGCACACGATCCGCGCGGATATCGACTACGGCTTCGTCGAGGCGAAGACGACCTTCGGCCGGATCGGCGTGAAGGTCTGGATCAACAAGGGCGAGATCATGCCGGAGGGCTACGAGACGGTCGAAGGGCGGCGCGACGCGCGGCTCGGCGACCAGGATCAGGCGCGCCGCAAGGGCGGCCGCACCGAGGGTCTTTCCGCGTCGCGCGAGGGCGGTCGCGGCCGCAGCGCCGACCGCGAGGGGCTCGGCCCGGTGCGCGAGCGCCGCGGCGGCGGCGCCAGGCGCGGCGGCCGGGGCCGGGGCGCGCCGAGTGGAGGACGGGGCCGCGGCCAGGACAACGTCGAGCGCCCGCGCACCGACGAGACCGCCACGACGGCGGAGGGACGCGATCTGCCCGAGGTCCAGCCGGAGACGCCGGTAGTGCCGGAGCCCGTCGCCGAGGCGCCCGAGTCCACGACTCCGAAGACGCAGGTCGAGGACCCGACGAAGCTCGACCAGTCCGGTGACGAGTCGCAGGAGAAGACGGACTGATGCTGCTCCCGAAGAAGACCAAGTTCCGCAAGTACCAGCGCGGCCGCCGGCGCGGCGTGTCCAAGGGGCAGACGAACGTGCAGTTCGGCGACTACGGGATCAAGGCGCTCGAGGACGGCTGGGTGACGAACCGGCAGATCGAGGCCGCCCGAATCGCGATGACGCGAAAGATCAAGCGTGGCGGCAAGGTCTGGATCAACGTCTTCCCGGACAAGGCCGTCTCGCAGAAGCCGGCCGAGACGCGCATGGGCTCAGGTAAGGGCTCGCCCGAGCACTGGGTTGCGGTCGTGAAGCCTGGTCGCGTCATGTTCGAGCTCGCCGGCGTACCCGAGCCACTGGCAAAGGAAGCGCTGCGGCTCGCCGGCACGAAGCTCCCCGTGAAAACGAAGTTCGTGAAGAGAGAGGCGAATCTCTTTGAAGGCTAAGCAGATCAGGGACATGACGGATGAGGAGCTGGAGCGTGCCCTGGCCGACCGGCGGCAGGAGCTGTTCAACCTGCGCTTCCAGTCGGCGACCGGCGCGCTCGAGAACCCGGCGCGGCTGAAGCTCGCCAAGCGCGAGATCGCGCGCATCCTGACCGTCCGGACCGAACGCGAGGCAGAGAGTGGCTGACGAAGAACGCAACGAGCAGGTCGAGGAAGAGACCCCGGTCGAGGCCGAAGCGTCTGCAGAGGCGCCGCCCGAGCCCGACCCAGAGGCTCCCCCCGAGGAGCCAGGTCCACCCGTGCCCGAGCCCGAGACGCCGGAGCCGACGCCGGAACCCGCTCCTCCGACTGAGCCGGCCGCCGAAGGCGAGGAGGCTCCTGTGGCGGAGGCCGAGGGCGAGGAAGCTCCCGCAGAGGAGCAGCCTGCTCCTGTCGCGACGGCGAAGAAGAAGCGCAAGCGGGTACCGCGATCGGAGCGGCGGCAGCGCCCGAAGCTGAAGCGAGAGCAAACGGGCGAGCGCAAGCCGATCACGAGGCTGCCGAAGCCCGAGGGCGAGCGCGGCCGCCGTCAGGAGCGGCGCGGCGTCGTCGTCTCGGCGGCGATGGACAAGACCATCGTCGTCCGCGTCGACACCGTGAAGGCGCACCCCAAATACAAGAAGGTTGTGCGCCGCTCACAGCGCTTCCACGCGCACGACGAGCAGAACCAGGCGAAGGCCGGCGACGTCGTGCGCATCGTCGAGACGCGGCCGCTGTCCAAGACGAAGAACTGGCGGCTCGCGGAAGTCGTCGAGGTAGCGAAGTGATCCAGCAGGAGTCGAGAGTCCGGGTGGCCGACAACACGGGAGCACGAGAGATCCTGTGTATCCGCGTGCTCGGCGGCTCCCACCGGCGGTACGCCCGCGTCGGCGACGTCATCGTCGGAACGGTGAAGACCGCCACGCCGCAGGGCGCGGTCCGCAAGGGCGAGGTCGTTCGCGCCGTCGTCGTGCGGACGAAGAAGCCCTTCGGGCGCGATGACGGCACCTCGATCGCCTTCGACGAGAACGCCGCCGTGATCATCGACGCGCAGTCGAACCCGCGTGGCACGCGCATCTTCGGGCCTGTCGCCCGCGAGCTGCGCGAGAAGAACTTCATGAAGATCGTTTCCCTCGCGCCGGAGGTCCTCTAATGGCCCAGATGAAGATCAAGAAAGGCGACCTCGTTCAGGTGCTGAGCGGGAAGGACCGCGGCAAGCAGGGCCGTGTTCTCGAGGCGCGCCCGAAGGAGGGCCGTGTCCTCGTCGAGAACCTGAACATCATCAAGCGTCACACGCGCCCTCGGCCGATGTCGAACCCGAGCCGGATGGGCGCGCCGCAGATCCAGCCGGGCGGTGTGATCGAGAAGGCGGGCCCGATCCCGGTCTCGAACGTGATGCTCGTCTGCCCGGTCTGTAACCGACCGACGCGCGTCGGCATGAAGGCCAAGGAGGCGAAGAGCGGCGAAACGCGTGTGCGCGTCTGCCGCCGCGACGACTGCCGCCAGGAGATGGACCGGTAATGGCCACCGTCGAGAAGACCGTGCCGCGCCTCAAGCAGCGCTACTTCGAGGAGCTGCGCGAGCAGCTCAAGGATGAGCTCGGCCTGAAGACGATCATGCAGGTGCCGCGCATCCAGAAGATCACGCTCAACATGGGCGTGGGCGAAGCCAAGACCGAGGCCAAAGCGCTCGACAGCGCGATCGAGGAGCTGACGACGATCGCCGGCCAACGCGCGCAGATCCGTCGCGCTCGCAAGTCCGTCGCCGGCTTCAAGATCCGCGAAGGCATGCCGATCGGCGCCAAGGTCACGCTACGCGGCGACCGCATGTACGAGTTCCTCGATCGGCTCGTCTCGATCGCGCTGCCGCGCATCCGCGACTTCCGCGGGCTCTCGCCGAGATCGTTCGACGGGCGCGGCAACTACTCGATCGGGATCCGCGAGCAGATCATCTTCCCGGAGATCAACTACGACGACATCGCGGCGATCCGCGGTCTCGACGTCGCCATCACGACGACGGCGGAGAGCGACGAGCATGCGTTGGCGCTGCTCCGCGGGCTCGGCATGCCGTTCGCCGTCGAAGACAGAGGAGAGCAGTAGTGGCAAAGAAGGCCCTGGTCAACAAGCAGCAGCGCGAGCCGCGCTTCAAGGTGCGGCGCTACTCTCGCTGCCGGCGCTGCGGCCGTCCGCGCGCCGTCTACCGCAAGTTCGGCCTGTGCCGGATCTGCCTGCGCGAGCTCGCGCACGAGGGCCAGATCCCCGGCATGACGAAGAGCAGTTGGTGACCTAGATGCACACCGATCCGATCGCAGACATGCTCACGCGCATCCGCAACGCCAACAAGGCGTTGCACGAGACCGCGGAGATGCCGACCTCCCGCATGAAGGAGGGCATCGCGCAGCTCCTCCAGGATGAGGGGTACATCACCGGCTTCCGCGTCGTGAGTCCCGACGAGCACAACAGCCGTGAATCCGACCGGAAGAAGCATCGGGCGTACTCGACGCTCGTCGTCGAGCTGAAGTACGGCTCCAGCCGGGAGCGCATCATCACCGACCTCAAGCGGATCTCCAAGCCGGGCCGCCGTGTGTACGCTCCGAAGCATCGCCTCCCGCGCCCCCTTGGCGGCATGGGCACGGCGATCATGTCCACCTCCAAGGGCCTCGTCACGAGCAAGACCGCCGAGCAGGAAGGCATCGGCGGCGAGGTCATTTGCTTTGTCTGGTAGCTGATGAGTCGAATCGGAAAAAAGCCCATCGAGATCCCAGCCGGTGTGAGCGTCTCGCTCTCGCCTGGGCGAGTAATGGTCAACGGGCCACTCGGTGAGCTCAGCCAGGGCGTGCCGCAGCGGATGAAGGTGGAGCAGTCGGACGGCGAGATCGTCGTCACGCGGCCCACCGAACGCGGCGACGACCGCGCGCTCCACGGGCTGACCCGGTCGCTCGTCGCGAACATGATCGAAGGCGTCACCAAGGGCTTCGAGAAGCGGCTCGAGATCCAGGGCGTCGGCTACCGCGCCGCGCTCCGCGGCCAGTCGCTCGAACTGAGCGTCGGGTTCTCGCATCCCGTCGTCGTGGAACCGCCCGCGGGCATCACCTTCGAGGTCCCGAGTGCGACTGAGGTGATCGTCAAGGGCATCGACAAGCAGCAGGTCGGTCAGACCGCTTCCGAGGTTCGCGCCGTGCGCCCGCCGGAGCCCTACAAGGGCAAGGGGATCCGCTACCAGGGCGAATACGTCAGAAGGAAAGTTGGGAAACGGGCATGAGCAGACTCTCGACACGGCAGTTGCGCGACCGGCGGCACAAGCGCGTGCGCCGGCACGTTTTCGGGACGGCCGAGCGGCCGCGCCTGGTCGTCTTTCGCTCGAATCGCGGCATTGCTGCGCAGCTCGTGGACGACACTGAAGGCCGGACGCTCGCCGCCGCGAGCTCGCTGAACCTGAAGAGCGCGAAGGGCAGCAAGTCCGACCAGGCCGCCGAGGTGGGCAAGCTGCTCGCCGCGAACGCGAAGAAAGCAGACGTGAAGACGGCGATCTTCGACCGCGGCGGGTACCTGTACCACGGACGCGTCAAGGCACTGGCCGAGGCGGCCAGAGAGGGGGGTCTCGAGTTTTGAGCGACTTCGCGGAAACCAGAGAGCTCAAGGAGCGCGTCGTCGAGATCAACCGCGTCGCCAAGGTGGTCAAGGGCGGCCGGCGGTTCTCGTTCACGGCGCTGGTCGTGGTCGGCGACGAGGTCGACCGCGTCGGCGTCGGCTACGGCAAGGCGCGCGAGGTGCCGCTCGCGATCTCGAAGGCCGTCGAGGACGGCAAGAAGAACCTGTTCACCGTCCCGAAGCACGGGACGACGATCACGCACGAGATCCTCGGCCGGTACGGCGCGGCGCGCGTGCTGCTGCGGCCGGCGAGCGAGGGCACCGGCGTCATCGCCGGGGGCGGCGTCCGCGCCGTTCTCGAACTGGCGGGCGTCCGCGACATCCTCGCGAAGAGCCTCGGCACGACGAACCCGGTGAACATGCTGAAGGCGACCGTGCAGGGGCTCCAGAGCCTCCGGCGTCCAGAAGACGTCGCCAGGGCGCGCGGCAAGACCATCTCTCACGTCCTGCCGGTCCCGAAGATCAAGCCGGGCGAGGAGGAGAAGCAGGAGCAAGCGGAGCCGGCGCCTGAGCCGGAGCCGGTCGCGGTCGGCGCGGCGGAGGCAGCGTCCGCCGAGGAGGCCGAACGGACAGATGGCTAAGACGCTCAAGATCACTCAGGTCCGCAGCCAGATCGGCCAAACCGAGCGCCATCGCGGCACGCTGCGCGCGCTCGGCCTCGGGAAGATCGGTCGCACGGTCGAGCGCCCTGAGAGCCCGGAGACCGCCGGTATGCTGAGAAAGGTTCGCCACCTCGTCCGAGTCGAGGGCGAGGAGTAGCCCAGAACAATGGCCGAGCAGCTCAACCTCTCCAACCTGAAGCCCGCGTCTCCGCGGAAGGACCGCAAGCGGATCGGCCGCGGCATGGGCTCGGGCAAGGGTCGCTACTCAGGCCGCGGGGTCAAGGGGCAGAAGGCGCGCTCCGGCTCGCACAAGATGCGGGCGGGCTTCGAGGGCGGGCAGATGCCGATCTATATGCGCCTCGGAAAGCAGCGCGGCCAGTACTCGAAGGACGCGATGCCGATCGGCCCGCACCGGACGTTCATGGCCGGCGTCAACGTTCGCGATCTCGAGCGCTTCGACGCCGGCGCTGAAGTGACGCCGCAGGCACTCGCCGAGGCGGGGCTGATCCGCAACGCGCGCGTCGAGGTGAAGATCCTCGGTCATGGCGACTTGACGAAGAAGCTGACCGTGTCCGCCCACGCGTTCTCGGCCTCGGCCAAGGAGAAGATCGAAGGCGTCGGCGGTTCGGTGACCGCCCTCAAGGAGCCGAAGGTGAAGCGGCGGCGCAAGCAGACGAGCCGTCCCGCTCCGCAGGCCGCTCAGGCTCAGGCCGAGCCTGCGGCGGAAGCCGAGACCGAAGAGGCGCAGGCCGAGCCCGAACCCGAAGCTCCAGCCGAGGAGGAGTAGGTGTTTTCCTGGCTGACGAACGCGTGGCGCGTCCCTGAGCTTCGCCGCCGCGTGCTCTTTACGGCCGTCATCCTCGGCCTCTACCGGCTCGGGTCCTGGATCCCCGCCCCCGGCGTGAACTCCGAGACGGTCGAGAACTACTTCAACTCGTCGGCCGGCGGAACGGTGCTCGCGCTGCTGAACCTCTTCTCGGGCGGCGCGCTCTCCCAGTTCGCGATCTTCGCGCTCGGGATCATGCCGTACGTCACGGCGTCGATCATCCTGCAGCTGCTGACGGTCGTGATCCCGAAGCTGGAGCAGCTCCAGAAGGAGGGCGAGGCCGGCTACGCCAAGATCAACCAGTACACGCGCTACCTGACGGTCGCGCTCGCGGCGGCGCAGGCGATGGGCTTCGCGTTCCTCTTCCAGCGCCAGGGCGCGCTCGACGCGAACCTCGGACGCGGCGCGCTGATCGTGCTGACGCTCACCGCTGGCACGACGCTGCTCATGTGGATGGGCGAGCTGATCACAAAGCGCGGGATCGGCAACGGCATCTCGCTGCTGATCTTCGCGTCGATCCTGACAGGGCTGCCGCTCGGCATCCAGGCCTGGGTCGAGGGCGGCATCTTCGAGCGCCTCTTCTTCCCGCTGATGGCGGTCGGCGTAGTCGTCGCCGTCGTCTTCATCCAGGAGGGCCAGCGCCGGATCCCGATCCAGTACGCGAAGCGGATGGTCGGCCGGCGGATGACGACGGGCGGATCGACCTACATGCCGCTGCGCGTGAACATGGCCGGCGTCATCCCGGTCATCTTCGCTGCGGCCGTCATGGCCTTCCCGCCGACGGTCGCGCAGTACTTCCCGCAGACCCAGAGCTTCATCAACAAGTACTTCTCGTACACCGACTGGCCGTACCTGGTGCTCCAGGGGCTGATGATCGTGATCTTCACGTTCTTCTACACGGCCGTGCAGTTCAACCCGGTCGACCAGGCGGACAACCTACGGAAGCACGGCGGCTACATCCCGGGAATCAGGCCCGGCCCGCCGACCGCGCAGTACCTCGACCGCGTGCTGACGCGCCTGACGCTGCCCGGCGCGATCTACCTCGCGATCGTCGCGACGCTGCCTAGCCTCTTCATCGCCTACGCCGACGTCTCGCAGGCCCTGGCCGGCGCGCTCGGAGGAACGTCCGTGCTGATCGCGGTCGGTGTCGCGCTGGACACCATGCGCCAGATGGAGTCGCAGATGATGATGCGCTCTTACGAGGGGTTCTTGAAATAAACGTTCTGTTGCTCGGTCCGCAGGGGTCGGGGAAGGGAACGCAGGCGAAGCGGATCGAGGCCGAGTACGGCATCCCTCACATCGCCACCGGCGACATGCTGCGTGCAGCGATGGCGGCCGGCACCGAGTTCGGACGGCGGGTCAAGCCGATCTACGACAGCGGCGGGCTCGTTCCCGACGACCTGATGATCGATCTCATTCGCGAGCGGCTCGAACAGTCGGACACGGCTGACGGCTTCATCCTCGACGGGTTCCCCCGAACCTCGGCGCAAGCCGATGCGCTCGACACCATGTTGTCCGAGATCGGCCGGGATCTTTCGATCGTGTTCGAGTTCCAGCTTCCAGACGACATCGCGACGGAGCGGCTCCTCAAGCGGGCCGGGATCGAGGGCAGAGTTGACGACTCGCCCGAGGCGATCGCGCGCCGACTCGCGCTCTACCACGAGCAGACCGAGCCGCTGGTCGAGCACTACCGTCTCCACGGCAACCTCGTCGGCATTCACGGAGACCGAACGGTCAACGAGGTCTTCTCCGAGGTTCAGCAGGCGCTCGACCAGGTGGCCGCGCGCTCATGATCGTCAGGAAGTCAGCCGGAGAGGTCGAGCAAATGGCGCGGGCCGGCGAGATCGTCGCCGAGACGCTGTCATTGCTCGGTCAGCAGGTTCGGCCAGGCACGACCACGGGCAAGCTCGACCGCATCGCGGACGAGTTCATCCGCTCACGCGGCGGTATTCCAACGTTCAAGGGGTACCGGGGCCCTTATCCGTACCCCGCGTCGATCTGCACGTCGCCGAACGACGTGGTCGTGCACGGCATCCCGGACGGCTACGAGCTCGCGGAGGGCGACGTTCTCTCGGTCGACGTGGGCGTCACGCTGGACGGCTATGTAGCCGACTCCGCCTACACATTCCCGGTCGGCGACGTCGACGAGGATGCCGAGCGATTGCTCGAGGTCTGCAACGCGGCGCTCCACGCCGGGATTGAGCAGGCGCAGGCCGGCGGGCGGCTGACCGACATCTCGCACGCCGTCCAGCGGGTCACAGAGGAAGCGGGATTCTCCGTGGTGAAGAGCCTCGTCGGCCACGGAGTGGGCCGCGCGATGCACGAGGACCCGCAGATCCCGAACTACGGCGAGCCGGGGCGTGGACCGACCCTCGCACCCGGGATGACGCTGGCGATCGAGCCGATGATCAACGCGGGCGGCCAGGAGGTCGTCGTCAGGCCGGATCAGTGGACGATCGCGACCGCCGACGGCTCACTCTCAGCCCACTTCGAGCACACGGTCGCCGTGACAGAGGAAGGGCCCAGAATCCTCACAACTGCGCCGGTTCCGGCGAAGTAAGCCCGGCTCGCGATTCCCGGGCAGGTGGCGCGTCTGCCGCTTAATCGGACTCCTCCTTGGTTATGCCCTTAGTTAGTGGGCAGTTTCGTTGGGCGGATAAGCATGGGCGAGCGACATTCATGACCTCCAGCGAACGTGGCCCAGTAAAGCGTCTCCTTTTCGGAAGTGGGAGGCGCGGAGAAGGGCTCGATGCGACGTGGTACGGGGTCGGGACACTCATCTGCCTCATCGCGGGCGTCGGTGGCCTCGCTCAGGGCAGTTGGCCTGCCGCGCTCTTCCTGATTCCCGCAGTCGTGACGGGGGCTATGACTGCAAGGCAGATACGCGAGCGCAATTGGTGAGCCGCCTTCGCCCACCGAACGAGCGAAGAGAAGGCCGAGCTCCGCTGCGTGTGCGCTTGTTTGGCATCTCGATCGTTCTCGTCGGCGCGCTCATTGCGATTGTCTTTGGGTTCATCGCCCCGGCTCGCGCGGCCGAAATCGGCGTCTGGATCCTGCTCTTCCTAACTCTCGCGGCCGGTGCGTTCGGGCTATGGGCGGCCAAACGCGGCCGTTGACGAAGAAGACGGCGATACGGCTCCAGATCCTGGTATCCGTCGCCGGGATACCTCCACTCGCGATCGCCCTCGCCAAGACGGATGGGGCAGCGCAGTGGGTAGCCGCGGCTCTTGCCGTCGTGCTCTGCATCACTCTCGGCGTGCTCGCATATGCAGGAGCGCGCCAGCCCCGGCGGCTGAGCTAGATCGCTTTGCTACCATGCTCCGACCTGGCGCAGGCCGCTGCGCTACGTCCGTTTGTCCCTAGACCGCGCCCCAGAGCGCGGTTTCCGTGTGAGGAGGTATGGCCCAGAAGGAAGAGAAGATCGAGGTGGAAGGCGAGGTCGTCGAGGCCCTACCGAGCACCATGTTCCGCGTCCAGGTGGACGGCGGCCATGAGGTGCTCGCGAAGATCTCCGGGAAGATGCGCAAGCACTACATCCGCATCCTCCCCGGCGACAGGGTCAAGGTCGAGCTTTCCCCCTACGACCTCTCGCGTGGGCGCATCACCTACAGACACCGATGAAAGTCCGTGCTTCAGTCAAGCCGATGTGTGAGCGGTGCCGCGTGATCAAGCGGCACGGTCGCACCATGGTCATCTGCACCAACCCGCGGCACAAGCAACGGCAAGGTTAGGAGAAGAGTTTTGGCACGAATCGCCGGCGTCAACATCCCGCGCGAGAAGAACCTCGAGGTCGGGCTCACATACATCTTCGGAATCGGCCGCTCGACGGCGCTCAAGGTCTGCGAAGCGACTGGCCTCTCGCCCGCCGAGAAGGTGCGCGACCTGACCGACCCCGAGATCACAAAGCTCCGCGAGTACATCGACGGGAACCTCCAGGTCGAGGGCGATCTGCGCCGTGAGCGGCAGCAGTCGATCAAGCGGCTCTCGGAGATCGGCGCCTATCGCGGCCTTCGCCACCGACGCGGGCTGCCGGTGAACGGCCAGCGTACGAAGACGAACGCGCGCACCCGCAAGGGCCCGAAGAAGACCGTCGGGCGGGGCAAGAAGGTCGCTCAGAAAACCTAATGGCCCCTCCTCGTCGTCAAGCATCTCGCGGCCGCACACGCCGCCGCGTCAAGAAGAACATCGCCGTGGGCCAGGCCCACATCAAGACGTCGTTCAACAACACGATCGTCACGCTGACCGACAAAGACGGCGCCGTGATCGTGTGGGAGTCGGCCGGTTCGGCGGGCTTCAAGGGCTCGCGGAAGTCGACGCCGTTCGCGGCGCAGGTCACAGCCGATGCCTGCGCACGCAAGGGCATGGAGCACGGCCTCCAGAAGGTCGAGGTCTTCGTCAAGGGCCCCGGCTCGGGCCGCGAGACGGCGATCCGCTCGCTCCAGGCAGCCGGGCTCGAGATCCTCGGCGTCAAGGACGTCACGCCACAGGCGCACAACGGCGTCCGGCAGAAGAAGCGGAGGCGCGTCTAGATGGCCCGCTCACTCGGCCCCAAGTGCCGGTTCTGTCGCCGCGAGGGCATGAAGCTCTTCCTGAAGGGTGAGCGCTGCCTGACCGAGAAGTGCTCCGTCGAGCGCCGCAGCTACCCGCCGGGCGAGCACGGCCGCGGCCGCATCAAGCAGTCCGAGTACCTGCTCCAGTTGCGCGAAAAGCAAAAGGCGCGCCGGTACTACGGGCTCCTCGAGAAGCAGTTCCGCACCTATTACACGAAGGCGACGAAGGGCTCGGGGATCACCGGCGAGAACCTGCTCCGCCTGCTCGAGACCCGGCTCGACAACGTCGTCTACCGGCTCGGATTCGCGGCCTCGCGTGCGCAGGCACGCCAGCTCGTTCGGCACGGCCACTTCCACGTGAACGGCCGGCGCGTGAACATCCCGAGCTATCAGGTAAAGCCGGACGACATCGTCACGATGTCGCCCGGAAGCCCCGCTGAGCAGGTGATTCGCGATGCGACCGACCTCACCGCTTCGGTCGCGCCCTGGCTGCAGGCCGACCACGAGGGGATCACGGGAAAGGTCCTCAAGTGGCCCGAGCGCGGGGAGATCGACACCCCCGTCCAGGAGCAGCTGATCGTCGAGCTTTACTCGAAGTAACGACCACCGGAAAGGTTTGTATGGCTACTAGAACCAGCCTGATGGAGTTCCAGATCCCGCGCATCGTCCACGAGGAGGTCGACGAGCGGCGCGGGGTCTTCGTGATCGAGCCGCTCGACCGCGGCTTCGGCCACACGTTCGGCAACTCGCTGCGCCGCGTGCTGCTCTCGTCGCTCGAGGGCGCGGCCGTCACCTCGGTGAAGATCGAGGGCGTCGCCCACGAGTTCACGACCCTGAACGGCGTGCGCGAGGACGTCGTCGACATCATCTCGTCGCTCAAGAACCTCGTCGCGCGGCTTCACGGTGAGTCGCCGGAGATCGAGGTCCGGCTGAACAAGCGCGGCGCGGGCGCAGTGACCGGTGCCGACATCGAGGCGCCGGCCGAGCTCGAGATCCTCAACCCCGAGCTCGAGATTGCGCACTTGTCCGACAAGGGCCGGCTCGAGATGACGATGACGATCGGTCGGGGCCGCGGCTACGTCCCCGCCGAGCTGAACCGCGGGCCGGAGCACACGATCGGCGTCATCCCGATCGACTCGCTCTTCTCGCCGGTGCGGCGCGTCTCGTACGACGTCGAGGCCGCGCGCGTCGGGCAGCGGACGGACTACGACAAGCTGACGCTGGACGTCACGACGGACGGCTCGGTCGACCCTCGCGAGGCGATCGGCGAGGCCGCCGAGATCCTCATCCGCCAGCTCGCGATCTTCACCGACATCGAGAAGATCGAGGGCTTCGGCGAGGCGGCGGCGGCACGCGAGGCGGCCGCTGAGGCCCCGCTTGCGCACGGGATGGAGAACTTCCCGATCGAGGAGCTCGAGCTCGGCGTCCGGTCGTACAACTGCCTGAAGCGCGTTGGCATCGAGACGATCGGCGACCTCGTGACGAAGAGCGAGGGCGAGCTCGCGGCGATCCCGAACTTCGGCAAGAAGTCGATCGAGGAAGTCAAGGAGACGCTCGCCACCCACGGTCTCAACCTCCGCGGAGACGAGTAACGGGGCCATGCGCCACCATCGCTCGGGGAAGAAGCTCGGTCGCGACTCGGCGCACAGGAAGGCGCTGTACGCCAACCTGGCCGCGTCCCTGATCGAGCACGGGCGGATCAAGACGACCGAGGCCAAGGCCAAGGCGGCGAAGCCGATCGCCGAGAAGATGATCACGCTCGGGCGACGGGGCGACCTCGCGGCGCGCAGGCAGGCACTTGCCTACCTCCGCTCGCAGGAGGTCGTCCACAAGCTCTTCGCCGACGTGGGCCCGCGGTTCGCCGACCGAAACGGCGGCTACTCGCGGATCGTGAAGCTCGGCCCGAGGCCGGGCGACGGCGCCGAGATGGTTTATCTCGAGCTCGTCGACTTCGTTCCGCCTGAGCCGCTCGTCCGTGCGCCGGTGGTCGAGGAGCCCGCCGAGGCCACAGTCCCGGGCTAGACGCCCCGCGACTCCAAGAACACGAAGACCGGGTCCGGCGGCTTCGTTTCGACGGTGACCTCGGCGTCCTCCGGCATCGTGCCGGCAAGTTCGCGCGCCGTCTCCTCCGTGGCCACATCGACGGTGACGTAGCGCCACCGCCGATGGACACGGTGGCCGTCGCCTTCCAGGCGGCGAGCCAGCTCGATTGCGTCGCTGCGGCTCGGGAGCTCGATCCGGACGTGCCAGTCCCAGGAACCGGTGCGCTCCGCCTCCTGCTCCTCGGCTGCCTCGCGGCGCTCGAGCTCCTCCTCGACCTCTTCGCCGCTCGCCGGCAATGGGATCGACGGATCCTTCCACTCCTGCTCGACCGGATGCCAGCGCGCTGTCGTCACCTCTGCGGTCAGCTCGTCGCTCGCGAGCAGGTCGCCGATCACGCGCGCCGCCTCGCGCGCCTGGTCTTCGGTGGCGGCGTAGAGGAACAGGCGCGATCCGTCCCGTGATACGACCACGCTCTCGCCGAGCCGCTCGCGCGCCTCGTCATCGAGGTCGCCCGCGCGCAGGCGCTCGCTCAGCGAGTACCCGTGCTCCGCGTCGTCGAGCTCGACTTCGACCCGCCAGTCCTCGTCCGCCACGCGGCGATGATACGCGCCGTGCGTCTGAAGCTGACCCTCGAGTACGACGGCACGGGGTTCCGCGGCTGGGCGGCCCAACCGGGCCTGCGCACCGTCGAGGGAGAGTTGCGCACCGCGCTCGAGCAGGGCTACGGCTCAATCGACCGACTGGCCGTTGCAGGTCGCACCGACGCGGGTGTCCACGCGCTCGGCCAGGTCGCGAGCGTCGATGCGGCCGGCGGCCCGCCGCCGGAGCGCGCGGCCGAGGCGCTGAATGCGCTGCTGCCTGAAGACGTCGCGACTCTCGCCGCCGAGGAAGCAGCTTCGGACTTCCATGCCCGTCACTCGGCGCGATCCCGGAGCTACCGATACCGAATCCTCCGACGTCGAGTCCCGTCGCCCTTCGAGGCCAGGCGCGCGTGGTGGTACCCGAAGCCGCTGGACGAAGACCGGCTGGCTGACTCCGCGGATCTCCTCCTCGGCGAGCACGATTTCCGAGCCTTCACGCCGGCAGAGACGCAGCACGAGGTCTTCACGCGAACAATTCTCCGGGCGGAGTGGCACCGCCGTGGCGAAGCGCTCGAGTTCGAGATCACCGCGGACAGCTTCCTGCGCCACATGGTCAGAACGCTCGTCGGGACGATGCTCGAGCAATCACCGGCGCAGATCGCCGAGCTCCTACAGGGCGGAAAGCGTGCCGATGCCGGCACGACAGCCCCGCCGTGGGGTCTCTACCTGGAACGAGTCGACTACTAGACGCCGAAGGGCGACCCTGATCCGCCGCCGGAGCGCGGCTTTGCCGCGCGGGAGGCACACAAACGCAAGAAACACTCGGCGAGCTGATTCAGTCGCCGGCTCCGCCAACGAGAGAACCAAGCCACCGCGCGCAAGGAGGGGGCTCGTGGGGGAACCAGGGGTTCACCCACGTTTAAGGGCCCCGGACAGCCTGCAGCCAGCCACCGGGGCCCAGCGGGCGGGGGGAGAGGCTCGTTCCGCCCGCCGTCTCACCGGTTCGACGCCTTGGGCACAAATCCCACCGATACGATCGAAGCAATGGCGACGAAGGCACGAAACGCGCTGGAAAGCCGCGTCGCGAAGCTCCGCGAGGCGATCGAGCACCACAACTATCGGTACCACGTCCTCGACGATCCCGAGGTCTCGGACGCCGAGTACGACCGGCTCTTCGACGAGCTGAAGGCGCTCGAGGAGGAGAACCCGGAGCTCGTCTCGGAGGACTCCCCGACCCGCCGCGTCGGCGCCCCACCTTCGGAGCGATTCCAGAAGACGCAGCACCTCTCGCCGATGGGCTCGCTCGAGAAGGTCACGACTGACGAGGCGCTCGAGAAGTGGGCTCAGGACATCTGCAAGCGACTGGACGTACCGCCGGACGACGTCGCATGGGTGATCGAGCCGAAGATCGACGGCTTCGCCGTCTCGTTGGTGTACGAGAACGGCGTGCTTGTCCGGGGGGCAACGAGGGGAGATGGCCGCCAGGGCGAGGATGTGACGCCCAATCTGCGGACGATCCCTTCGATCCCGCTTCGCCTCCGCGGCGACGATCATCCGCCGGTGCTGGAGGTCCGCGGCGAGGTCTACATGCCGCTGTCCGGCTTCAATGCGTTCAACGAGCGGCTGATCGCCGAGGGCAAGAAGACGGCGCCGAACCCACGCAACGCCGCGGCCGGCTCCGTCCGTCAGAAGAACTCGCAGATCACGGCCGAGCGCCCGCTGTCGATCTGGGTTTACGGAGCCGGCTCCGGCGACGGCCTCGGCGTCGAGACCCAGTGGCAGCTCCTCGACTGGCTCAGGGAGCGCGGCTTCCGCACGAATCCGCACGCCGAGCGTCTCGAAACCGTGGCGGAGGTGGCGCAGCGCTGTGCCGAGTGGGAGCGGAAGCGCATCGAGCTCGACTACGAGATCGACGGGATCGTCATCAAGGTCGACTCGTTCGAGCATCAGCGCGCGCTCGGCGCGCTCCACGACCGTCCTCGGTGGGCCCGCGCCTTCAAGTGGGCTCCGATGACCGCGACGACGCGCCTGAACAAGATCGCGATCCGGGTGGGGCGGACCGGCGCGCTGAACCCGTGGGCGATGCTCGAGCCGGTCGAGGTCGGCGGCGTCACCGTCTCGCGCGCGACGCTGCACAACGAGGAAGACATCAACCGCAAGGACATCCGCGAGGGCGACGACGTGATCGTCCAGCGGGCAGGCGACGTGATCCCGCAGATCGTCGGCCCCGCCGGAGCGCACCGGCCGGGCACCAAGCCGTTCAAGATGCCCGCGAACTGCCCGCTCTGCGATGCGAAGATCGTCAGGCGGGACGGCGAGGTCATGCACCGCTGCCCGAACCGCGCCTGCCCCTCCCGGGGGCTCGAGACCTTGAACAACTGGGTGATGGCCGCAGCCGACATCGAGGGCGTCGGCGAACAGCTCGTGCGTCGGCTCTGGGACCTCGGGCTGCTGCGGTCGCTCCCGGACCTCTACCGGCTCACGAAGGAGCAGCTGCTCGAGCTCGACGGCTTCCAGGAGAAGAGCGCGACGAACGTGATCTCGTCGATCGAAGCGTCCAAGTCGATTCCGTTCAGCCGGGTGCTCTTCGGCCTCAACATCCCCGACGTGGGCTGGGTGACGGCCCAGAGCCTCGCGCGCCACTTCGGCTCCGTCGACCGGCTCGCGGGCGCGAGCCAGGAGGAGATCATGGAGGTCGAGGGCATCGGCCCCGAGCGGGCAGAGGCGATCGCTGAGTGGTTCTCGGACGACGAGAACAAGGCGCTGATCGCCGACCTCAGGCAGCTCGGCCTCCGGCTCGAGTCAGGTGCCGAGGACCGGCCGCCCGAGGGGCCGTTGACCGGCCGCACCTACGTCATTACGGGCACGCTCGAGCAGTGGTCCCGCGACGAGGCGCAAGCCCAGCTCGAAGCGCGTGGAGCCAAGGTCACGAACTCGGTCTCCAAGAAGACCGCCGGGCTCATCGTCGGGGAAGAGCCTGGAGCGTCGAAGCTCACCAAGGCCCAGCAGGCCGGCGTCCCGCTGCTCGGCGAGGACGAGCTCGCGAAGCTACTGCGCGGCTAGCACGGCCGCGAACCGATCCTGGGCGCGGCGCGCCCAGAAGTGGGAGACGGGGCCTCCGTTCTGGAGCACCGCGAACGCGAACCGGCCTCGCGCATAGCCGGACAGCGCGGACGACTCGCGCGTCGTTCCCGTCTTCGCCAGCACTCTGCCGCGGGCCGGCCCCCGCTCCATCCGATCCTCGAGCGTCCCGCTGATACCGGCAACGGCGAGGGACTGGACGAACGCCGGGCCGACGGCGGGGCTTCGCCACGCCGAGACGAGGATCGCCGTCAGCGCCGCTGCCGTCAGCCGGTTGTGCGGCGAGAGCCCCGATCCGTCAACGATTCTCACGCCCGTGAGCGGAATGGAGGCCTGGGCGAGGAGGCGTCGCACCGTCGCGGCACCGCCGGCGCTCGTGCCGGCGCCATCGTCGACGGCGCCGAGATGCTTGAGCAGGATCTCGGCGGTGAAATTGTCGCTCTCCCGGTTCATGAGGCCGACGATCCGTGAGAGCGGCGCCGACTCCGTGCTCGCGAGCTGCTCCGCCGTCGAATCGGCGACGCCGACCTCGACGCCGCGGCGAACCCCAACACCCACGGATCGGAGCGCGAGGCGGAAGTGCCTGGCGGCGGCGAGCGCCGGAGTCGTCGACATCACACCTCGGAACCGAGTGCGGTCGACGGTCAGCGCCGAGAGCGGCGGAGACTCGTTGAGGTAGTGGTGTCGCTTCCAACCCGGTCCCGTCCGGCGCGAGTCGAAGTAGGACTCGTCCGCCTCGATCCCGCCGGTGACGCTCCGGATTCCGGCGGCGCGCAGCTGGAAGGCAAGCGCGCGAAGGTCGCCGCGCGACAGCGTTGGATCGCCGAAGCCCTTGAGCACCAGGTCGCCGTTCCATGCCGCACCGACGAGCTCGCCCTCGCCGTAGACGACCGTCTCGATCCGGTACGACGGGCCGAGGAGGGAGAGCGCAGCGAACGCGACGGCCAGCTTCTGGTTCGATGCAGGCACGAGCGCGAGCGCCTGGTGCCGCGCGAAGACTGTCCGGCCTTCGGTGAGCTCGACAGCGACGGCCGCCGACCGTGACGCTCGCACGTGCGGGACCGCGAGCGCACGCGCGAGGCGTGTGGCGATCGGCGCCGAGTCGGGACGCGCGGTAGCAGCCGCGCCTCCCGAGAACGCGACGACGAAAGTGACGAACGCGACGAGAACTCGGCGCGGCACCCGGGCAATTGTAGGTCCTGTCCGCCCCAAAGATGGGCCATTCGGCCTATAGGAAAGCGCGGCGGAGAGGTTGATAATCGTGCGCGGGAGACGACCTGTGGCCAACATCGCGACGACCACCGACCGGATCAACATGCTGCTCGAAGACATCGAGCGCGGCGACTACCCCGAGCGGTCCGATCTCGAGGAGACGCTGACGACCGGCTACGCCTGGGCGCTTCAGCTGGACGCCGAGTGCGTCCAACTCGAGCGGCAAATCTCCGTGAATGCCGCGGAGCTCGCCCAGGAGACGAACGAGGAGCGCGCGCGGGAGCTCTCGACCCTCGCCCGTGTGCTCACGCGCAAGCGCCGCGAGCGCGACTCACTCCGCAGCCTGCTGGGCGTCCTCAGAAGCGGCGCCCAAGCCCGCGTGGCTTAGACCAGACCGCGGCGTACCGCGTACACGGCCGCCTGGATGCGGTTCTCGATCTGGAGCTTCATCAGGATGTTCGAGATGTGGTTCTTGACCGTCTTCGGGCTGATGTGGAGCTCCTGCGCGATCTCCGCGTTGTCCTTGCCGTTCGCGATCAGCCTGAGGACCTCGGTCTCTCGGTCCGAGAGCTCGGGCTTCGGGACGGCGGCGTCCTTCTGGATCCCCGTCGCACGGATGCGCTGAAGCACCTTCGACGCGATGTGCGGCGAGATCAGCGCCTCGCCGACGGACGCCGCGCGGATCCCCTGCATCAGATCCTGGATCGACGAATCCTTGAGCAGGTAGCCGCAGGCGCCGGCCAGGATCGCGTCCATCACGTCGCCGTCCTGGTCGGAGATCGTCAGCACGACGACGCGGGTGAGGGGTGCGAGACGAGCGATCTCACGAGTCGCCTCGATCCCGTTCATCCCGGGCATGTTCAGGTCCATGACCACGACATCCGGCGCGAGCTCACGGACCAGAGTCAGTGCCGTTGCGCCCTCGGACGCCTCGGCGACGATGTGGACGCCCTGCTCCTCGAGCAGGTTCCGGAGGCCGGTGCGGAACAGGTCGTGGTCGTCCACGAGCATGACCCGTAAGAGGTCGCTGCCGGGATTGGTCTCGGTGGGCCCGGCCGCTTCGGTCGCCATCGTCGGTATTGTCAGGGCGATCGGTCGCCCTGTCTAATTCGAGTAGACAGTGATGGTCACGACACGGCTTCCCCAGGCCCTTGCCTCCGCCACGGAGGGGAACCAGAGATCGATCCTGGCGCCCTCGATGGCGCCGCCCGTGTCGGCCGCGACGCCCAGCCCGTACCCGGGAATGCTCAGGCGCGAGCCCATCGGGATCACCGACGGGTCGACGGCGACCGCACCCCAGCCCACCGGCCGCCCGCTCGCCGTGCGCCCAGGCAGCGCATAGCCGGTCGCCACGACGGTCAACGAGTGAACGCCGCTGGAGGCGGGGCCCGACGGGATGCGCGGCGCTCCCGGCACGACAACCGGCGCCGGCACGGACTGCACTGAAGCGAGAGCTCGGGCGCGCTCCTCGAGGCCGGCGGCCCGGTAGGCGTTCGAGCGGCTCTGGGACCGCAGCGTCGCGATCGTCCTGATCCGGTCGGCGCGCGCTGCCGCGAGCGAGGCTGCGGCCGCAGCGCGTACGGCGGCGAGCTGCTCGAGCTCGCGCTGCCGCCGTGCGAGGACGGCGTTGAGCTTCGCGAGTCGATTCGACTGCACCCGGGCCTGACGCAGGAGCGTCTCGTCCTGGCGCGCAGTCAGATCGAGCGTCTCGAGAGCGTCGAGGGCAGCTCGGAGTGAGCCGGCCCCGAGGACGACGGCCAGCGTGTCGGCCTCACCGTGCTCGTAGAGCGCCTGCAGCCGGCGGGCGAGAGCGTCCCTCGTCGCCTCGATGGCGCTGCGGGAGATCCGGAGCTCCCGGTACACCCCGCGGCGGCGCGAGCGGACAACGTCCGCACGCGCCCGGAAGGAGGCCAGCTCGGCCTGCGTCTGCGCAAGACGGGCCTCGATCGCCTGCAGCCCGCCGAGCGCCGACTGCGAGCGTGCAGCGAGGGCGGCGTTCTCGCTTCGTAGGGCGGCTGCCTCGCGCTCGAGCTCGCCGGCGGTCTCAGCCGAAACGCCCGCCGCGAGTGTCGCGCAGACAGCCGTTGCCGCGACAACCGCAAGAGAACGCGTCCGCCACCCCCTCCAAGGCCCGCCCACGAGGGCGGGACGGTACCACAGGCCAGAAATTGTCGATTTGCAGGTGTCCGGCGGCGTTGTTAGGGTGCCGCACTTACTTTGAGAGTCCGGTCCCAGCCCGGGCCGCCCAGGTCTTGCCAGGTTCCGGGGCCCCATAGGTCTTGAGCACGCGCGCACTCAGTCTCCTCGCCGCTTTTGCCGTTTCACTCGTCGCGGCCGGTTCCGCAACCGGCGAGCCTGCAAGTGTCTCTTCCAAGCAGGCGCAGGCCCAAAACGTGCTTGCGCAGATCCAGAGCCTTGATTCGTCCATGGCGCACGCGATCGAGGCCTACAACCTTGCGAACGAGCGGCTCCGGGCGATTCGTGCTGATCTCGAGCAGAACCGCATCGTCCTGCGGATCGCGCAGGGGAATCTCAAGCGAGCTCAGCGGGCGCTCGCCAAGCGCGTGGTCGCCATGTACACCTCGGGCGAGTCGAACTCGACGCTGGACGTGCTCGTCGGCTCGAGCAGCCTGGCCGAGATCGTCGACGGCCTCGAGACCATGGAACGCGTCTCGTCGCAGGACACGCAGGTCCTCCGCGACGTGCGGACGTTCCGGACGCAGGTCCAGCGCCGGCGCACCTACCTCAAGAACGCCCGCGCCCGCCAGGCGGAGCTCGTTGCCGAACGCGCTGCGCACAAGGCGTCGATCGAGGGGCAGCTCGCGGAACGTCGGCGGATGCTCTCTTCGATCCGATCCGAGATCGCTGCGATCCAGGCAGCCGAGCGCCGTCGCCAGGCCGAGCTGGAGCGCCAGGCGCGCGCACGGCTCGCGGCGCCGCAGCCTCTGATCCCGGAGCTCGCGTCGGCTTCGCCCACGCCCGCGCCGACAGTCCTTCCAACCGCGCCGCCTGCGAAGTACGGGGGCGTGGTCGGCATCGCGATGCAGTACCTCGGCATCCCGTACGTCTACGGCGGATCGACGCCGGCGGGGTTCGACTGTTCAGGCTTCATCATGTACGTCTACGCCCAGGTCGGTGTCTCGCTTCCGCACAACGCCGCGGCGCAATACGGCTACGGGACGCCCGTCGACCGCAGCCAGCTTCAGCCCGGCGACCTGGTCTTCTTCAACGGCCTCGGCCACGCGGGGATCTACATCGGCGGCGGGTCCTTCATCCACTCGCCCCACACCGGCGACGTGGTCAAGATCTCGAGCCTGAGCGGCTGGTACGACTCAACCTGGGTCGGCGCCCGCCGGCTGTAGCAGCACTCCGCGCCGCTATACCCCCGGAGGGTATTGTGTCCCGGGTATGAGTGGACACGGCTACGACAAAGCCGCGCTGATCCCGCGGCTCCACCGGATCGAGGGGCAGGTGCGGGGGATCGAGCGCATGGTTCAGGAGGACAGGTACTGCATCGACGTCCTCACTCAGGTGGGGGCAGTGAAGACAGCGCTCGAGAGCCTCGCCTTCGAACTGCTCAGCGACCACGTCAACCACTGCGTCGCGGGCGCCCTGGAATCCGGCGACTCGGACGCCGCGGCTGAGAAAAGCCGCGAGCTTCTTGCCGCAGTCCAACGGTTCGCGAAGACGGCATGAGTCACGGACACGAACACGCCCACGGCCACGAACACGATCACGGCCACTCCTCCCACGGGGGATCGTTGAATCGGCTCGCCTTCTCCGCCACGGCTCACTGCCTGACGGGTTGTGCGATCGGGGAAGTGCTCGGCGTGATCATCGGGACCGCGCTCGGTTGGTCCAACCTGCCGACGATCGCCCTGGCGATCGTGCTCGCCTTCTTCTTCGGCTACTCGCTCACGATGCTGCCGCTGCTCCGCGCCGGGCTCGCGCTCGCTGCGGCGATCCCGCTCGCCCTGGCCTCCGACACGCTCTCGATCGCGGTCATGGAGTTCGTCGACAACGCGATCCTGCTCGTGGTCCCCGGCGCGATGGAGGCAGGGCTCGGCGAGATCCTGTTCTGGGCGTCACTTGCCTTCGCGCTGCTCGTCGCCGGCCTTGCCGCCTACCCCGTCAACCGCTACTTGATAGCTCGCGGCCGGGGACACGCGGTGGTCCACGCCTACCACGGCCACTAGGCGACGCGCGCCCCGCTACCGGGGTTGTCCGTACAGCTCCTCGATCTCGTCGGCGAAGTGCTCGGCGACCACCTTGCGCTTGAGCTTGAGCGTGGGCGTGACCTCGTCGTGCTCGGCGGTGAAGTCGCGGTCGAGGATCGCGAAGCGCTTCACCTGCTCGAACGACGCCTTGTTGGCGTTCACTTCGTCCACGGCCTCCTGGATCAGACCTTGGGGATCGCTCAGGCCCTTCGCCGCCTCGTCCAGCGTGATCAGCGCGATGAGATACGGCCGTCGGTCGCCGATCACGAGCGCCTGTGAGATGTACTTCGACGCTTTCAGCTCGTTCTCGATGTTCTGCGGTGCGACGTTCTTGCCGCCGGCCGTGACGATGATGTCCTTCTTGCGGTCGGTGATCGTCAGGAAACCGTCCTCGATCGAGCCGATGTCGCCGGTGTGGAGCCAGCCCTCCTCGTCGAGCACCTCGCGCGTCGCCTGCTCGTCCTTGTAGTAGCCGGCGAAGACGTTCGGGCCGCGCACGAGCACCTCGCCGTCGCCGGCGACGCGAACCTCGATTCCTGGGATCGCCGGCCCGACCGTGCCGAACCGGAACCCGCCCTCCATGGGCATGTTCACGTTCGACGCCGTCGTGCACTCGGTCTGGCCGTAGCCCTCGATGATCAGCATGTCGATCGAGTGGAAGAACTCGGCGATGTCTTTCGCGAGCGGTGCGCCGCCCGAGATCGGAAGGCGCAGCCTTCCTCCGAGCTTCGCCTTGACCTTCGAGTAGACGAGCTTGTCGGCGAGCCGGTGCTGCAGACGAAGCGACGCTGGAACGGGCTTGCCCTGCTGGCGGAGCTCGCTCACCCGCTTGCCGACGCGGAGCGCCCAGTCGATCAACCGGCGCTTGACGCCGGTTGCCTCGTCGAAGCTGGCCTGGACCGCGGTATGCACCTTCTCGTAGACCCGCGGAACGCTGGGAAGCACCGTCGGCTTCACCTGCGGCGCCAGCTCGGCGACACGCAGCGGGTCGGGGCAGAAGGCGATCGTGCAGCCTACGTAGCCGGCCAGGAGGTGGAGGCAGCGCCCGAAGTTGTGGGCGAGAGGGAGGTAGAGGAGGATCACGTCCTCCGAGTTGATGAACTCCGGGACGTCTTCGACCGCGCTGACCATCTCGAAGTAGTTGCGGTTCGTGATCATGCAGGCCTTCGGAGGACCGGTCGTCCCGGACGTATAGATGTAGGTGAAGAGGTCGTCCTCCCCGATCGCGTCGCGGGCTCGCTCGAGCGCATCCGGGTTCGACGCCGCGTAGTCGCGGCCGCTAGTGCGCAGCTCGTCCAGGTCGGCGTAGCTGAGAACGTGGCGGAGCTTCGGCAGGTTTCCCCGTTCCGCCTCGACCTTGGCCCGCTGCTCCTCGTCCTCGACGAGGACGCCGACAGCGTCGGAGTGGTCGAGCACGTAGGCGCAGTCCTTCGGCGGCAGCGACGGGTAGATGCCGGCACCAATCGCTCCGATCGACCCGAGCGCGTAGTCGAAGAGCACCCACTCGAGCGCCGTCCGCCCCAGGATGCCGAAGGCATCGCCCTTCCCGACGCCGAGTGCGAGCAGCCCGTTTGCGATCTCGTCGACCGCGGTCCGGGCCTCCTCCCAGGAGATCTCTCGCCATTCGCCGTCGGACTCGACCATGTAGGCGGTGCCGCTCCGCCCGCTCGCACGCCGCCACAACGACGCGATTGTCCTCGTGCCGGTCGCCTGTTCGACCTCCACGGCCATCGGCTCGATCTTATGCAGAAGGGACACGTGCGCCGAGGGCGAACAGATGCGGTCCCTTTACACTTGGAGACCTCTCATGCGGACGATTTGGAACGGCTCGATCAACTTCGGCCTGGTCAACATCCCGGTCGGATTGGCGCTGGCCACGAAGCCGGGCGCCAAGCAGTCCGACGTCAGCTTTCGGACGCTCCATCGAGAGTGCGGGACGCCGATCAAGCAGAAGCGCTGGTGCCCGGTGCACGACCGTGAGGTGCCCAACGACGAGCTCGTGAAGGGCTGGGAGGTCGCGAAGGGCGAGTTCGTGTTCGTCGAGGATGCGGACCTCGAGGCGATCATGGTGCACGACGACTCGCGCGCCATTGAGATCGCCCGGTTCGTGCCGCTCGATCAGGTCGATCCGATCTACTACGACCGCACGTACTTCCTCGCTCCCTCGTCGACGCCCGCGCAACGACGGCCCTACGTGCTGCTGCTGCGGGCGATGCAGGAGACGGGGATGGCGGCGATCGGACGGTTTGTGATCCGGGGCCAGGAGAACTTCGCGCTGATCCGCCCGCGTGGTGAAGCGCTCGCGCTCGAGACGCTCTATGTGTCGGAGGACGTCCGCTCGTCAGCCGAGATCGACGAGGCGGTGGAGGGCACGGAGGTCAAGGATGCCGAGATGGACCTCGCCCGGCAGGTGATCGACAGCCTGGCCGGCGACTTCGACGCGGACGAGCTCGTGAGCGAGTACAGGCAGGACCTGCGGGCAATGCTCGAGGCGAAGCTGGCCGGCGAGGACATCAAGCGGCCGGAGCCGGTCGAGGAGGAAGCGCCCGTCATCGACCTGATGGAGGCGCTGCGCCAGAGTGTCTCCGAGGCGCAGAAGCAACAGAAGCCGGCTGCCAAGGCAAAGAACTCTCGCGGGACGACCCGCAAGAAGGCAGCAGCGGGCAAGAAGTAGACCGCCGCGAAACGGGCTTAGCCCGTTTCGCCGTGTGCGTCTTTAGAGGAAGCCCCACCGACACGCTTCTCGGTCGCGCTTCGGTGTGAAGTACCAGCCGTCGCTGAAAGTCGCGAGACTTTCAGCGAAGTGCTAGTGGTGTTGCTGGGCGGCAGGCATGCCTGTCGCCTGAAGCTGTGCGGCGAACAGGGTCTTGTCGATCTTCCCCTGGTAGATCGGGACGCCCTCCTGGAGACAGAGACGGATGACCTGCTCCCGCTCGATGTTCATCTCCTTCGACAGCTCTTCGGGCGTCAGATGATTCGGCATGCCGTTGCTCCCTTCGTTCGTGGGCACAAAAAAGGCCCGGCGCCGTAAGGCGTCACGGGCTCGAAAGCTCGCGTGTCGGCTGGGCGGTCCATCACTCGCTCAGCTCCTGGGTCGACACCTCTCTGATTTTACACCGGGTTCGGGAGGTCGAGAAATTCCCACTCGATGTCGAATCGCTCGGCGATCCGTTCCGCCAGCGCTTTGATTCCGAAGGTCTCCGTCGCGTAGTGGCCGCCGGCCAGGAAGTGCGTGCCGAGCTCGCGGGCGGCGTGGAGCGTAGGCTCCGAAGGCTCGCCCGTGACGAACGCGTCGTAGCCGAGCGCCGCGACCTCGGGGAAGAGCCTGGCGGCGCCGCCGGTGATCACCGCGCACCGCCGGATCTGGTCGGGGCCGCCGCCGAAGACCTGCGGCTCGCGGCCCGTTGCTTCGCGAAGGCGGCCGGCGAGCTCTTCGAGGGTGATGCCGCCGAGGTCGCCGCCGTAGCCGAGATCGAGGACTCGTTCTGGCGCCTCGATTCCCAGCAGGCGCGCCAGGAGGACGTTGTTTCCGATCTCCGGATGCGCGTCGAGCGCGAGGTGATAGGCGGCCAGCGTGATGTCGGCGTCGAAGAGCGTTTGGAGCCGCTTGCGCATCGGGCGGTCGATGACCCGCGGGTCCGCGTTCCAGAGGATCCCGTGGTGAACGATCACGAGCTGCGCGCCGGCCGCTGCTGCCCGCTCGAAGAGCTCGAGCGAGCTGGACACGGAGGCCGCGACCTTCGTGACTTCGTCTGCGCCCACGACCTGGAGGCCCATCGGGCCGTAGTCGTCGAAGGCGTCGAGGTCGAGCAGCTCGCGGGCGTAATCGAGAATTTCGTCCCTGCTTGCCATCGCAGCTACTCTGTCGCGGCTCGGGGTGTGGCGCAGCCTGGTAGCGCGCTCCGTTCGGGTCGGAGAGGTCCCCAGTTCAAATCTGGGCACCCCGATTGGCACTCTCCATCCGGCGATGGACGATCGCCGTGCACTCGTCCTCGACGTAGTCCAGGCCCGCTTCCGTCGCGATCCGGCGCGCTTCCGGCGACCGGAGGTCGAGCTGAAGCCAGAATGCCTTCGCGCCTGCCTCCACGGCCTCCCGCGCATGGTCAGGCGCTGCCTCCTCGCGCCGGAAGACGTCGACCAGGTCGATCGGCTCGTCGATGTCCGCAACCGAAGCGACGCAAGGGACGCCCAGCACGTCGTCGCAATCGAGCGGGCGCACCGGGATCACGTGGTAGCCCTGGGCGAGGAGGTAACGCATGACGCCGTGGCTCGGCCGCTCCGGGTTCGGCGACGCGCCGATGAGCGCGATCGTCTTCGACTCGCGGAGGATCTGCTCGGGGCTCCTCATGCTGCCTCCCTCACTCGCCGTAGCGCGAGCGGCGCGGTCCAGAGGACGGCCGAGAGGCCGAAGCCGGCGATCAGCAGGCTCGAGGGCGCGAACATCCCGGCGAGGACGGCGGTCAGCGCGTAGCCGACGGGCACGAGCGCGAACGACCCGAAGAAGTCGAGGCTCGAGACGCGCGCCAACTTGTTCTCAGGAACGAACTGCATCATCAGCGTGTTCCATACCCCAAGGCCGAAGCCGATGCACAGGCCGCGGAGCATGACGAAGACGAGCCCGGCCTCGAACCAGGGCGTCAGCGCCATGGCGACGACGAAGACGTCGTTCAGCGCGAACAGCAGATACATGATCACGACGCGGTGTCCCGGCGGGTTCAGTTGGCCGAAAACGAGGCTGCCGATCGCCATCCCGAGCGACTGGATCGTGAAGAGCGCGCCGTAGGCACCGACGCCCAGGCCGTACTGGTCTTCGACGAAGGCCGGCAGCAGCGCGGTGTACGGCGCCATGGCGATCATGAGGATGAACGCGGCGAGGAAGATGCTGATCCAAAGCCACGGGACGCCCACGACGTAGCGCACGCCGTCCGCGATCTCCCTGAGCGTGCCTTTTGGCGGCTCCGGCTCGATCGGTCGGGGTCTGGCCGCCAGGAGCAGCCCGGCGGCGACTGCGAAGCTGACGCCGTTGAAGGCGAACACCGAAGCTGACCCGGCGAGCCCGTAGAGAACCCCGGCAAGCGCCGGGCCGGCGACGAACGCCGCCTGCCGCGAGAGCCCGATCAAGGCGTTCGCCGATGCGATGTGGTGCTGGTCGACGACGAGCGGGACGATCCCGCCGAAGGCGGGGTAGAAGAACCCGTCGCCGAGGCCGTAGCAGATGGCGAGCGCGACGAGGAGGCCGATGTTCAGCTCCCCGGCAAAGTCGATCGCGGCCAGGACCACCATCACGGCGAGGCGCGCGAGGTCGGAGATGATCATCAGCGTCCGGCGCGGATAGCGGTCGGCGAGCGCGCCGCCGATGAGCAGCGTCGCCAGCATCGCCGTCCCGTGCGCCATCAGGACGAGCGCGAGGGTCGACTTCGACCCCGTCAGCGAGAAGGACTTCCAGCCGAGGGCGACGAGGAACGCTCCGTCACCGACGAGCGAAATCGTCTGGCCGGACCAAAGCAGCCGGAAATCCCTGCTGCGCAGGGCATGGAGGGCGCGTGCGCGCCCTCCGGGCTCAGCGACCGCCTCCATCCGCCGAGCTATCCTGCCAGCCGATGTCCGGCACGCTGCGCGTCGCCTGCGTCCAGCTCACGAGCCGGTCGGACAAGGCGGCGAATCTCGAGAAGGCGGAGCAGCTCGTCGCGAAAGCGGCGGCGACCGGGGCCGACGTCGTCCTCCTGCCCGAGAAGTGGAACGCGATCGGCGACGCCCAGGTGCTCCACGACGCGGCCGAGACGTTGGAGTCCGGCGAGTCCGTCGAGGCGATGGCGCGGTGGGCGCGCGATCACGGGGTGACGTTGATCGGCGGCTCGATCACCGAGCGCCGCGACGGCCGGGAAAAGCTCTCGAACACGAGCATCGTCTTCGACTCCGACGGCTCGATCACCGCCGTGTACCGGAAGATCCACATGTTCGACGTCGAGGTCGGCGGCCACGTCTATCGCGAGTCGGATGCCGAAGAACCGGGGAACGAGCCTGTCGTCGCCGAGACAGAGGGCTGGTCGACGGGTCTGACGATCTGTTACGACGTCCGCTTCCCCGAGCTCTACCGGATCCTCGCGCTCCAAGGCGCCGAGCTCGTCACCGTCCCCGCGCACTTCACGCTCTACACGGGCCGAGACCACTGGGAGCTGCTGCTCCGGGCGCGCGCGGTCGAGAACCAGTACTACGTCGCGGCGGCCGCCCAGATCGGCGAGACGCTGCCCGGCCGGCTCAGCTACGGCCGCTCGCTGATCGCCGACCCGTGGGGGATCGTGGCCGCGACGGCGCCGGACGAGGAGACCGTCATCGCCGCCGAGCTCGACCGGCGGCGGCTCGAGGAGGTGCGCGCCAAGCTCCCCTCACTCGCCAGCAGGCAGGCAGATGCCTATCGCTGGCCAACTCCTACCCCGTAGGACAATGGACATCCGAGCAGTTCTCTTCGATCTCGACTTCACGCTGGCCAAGCCGGGGCCCGACCTGGGGCCTGAGGGCTACCAGCGGATGGGGCAGTGGTTCGGCCTCGAGCTCGATCCCACGCTCTACAAGGTGGCCCGCGAGAAGGCAGTCGCCGGGCTCCAGAAGCATCCCGACTTTCGCCACGACGAAGAGATCTGGGTCGCCTTCACCGAGCGGATCATCCGGGGTATGGGCGGGAACTCGGACCGAGCGTACGACTGCGCCGTGGCGATGACGCAGGCCTGGGAGCACGCACACAACTTCGATCTCTTCGACGACGCCTTGCCGGTGCTCGCCGAGCTCCGCCGGCACGGTCTCAAGCTCGGCCTCGTCTCGAACACCGGCCGCGACGTCGACAAGTTTCTCGCGCACCACAGGATCGACGTCGACGCCTCGCTCTCGTCGCGCGTCCACGGGAAGGTGAAACCCCACCCGACGATCTTCCTCGCCGTGCTCGAGCGGCTCGAGGTCGAGCCGGAGGAGGCGGCGATGGTAGGCGACTCGCCCGAGGACGACCTCGAGGGCGCACGGGCGCTTGGGATGCGAGCGTTCCTCGTCGACCGTGAAGGGCTTTACCCGGAGGCCGAGGATCGGCTGCCGGATCTCCTGGCGCTGCCGGCCGCGCTCGGACTGACTAGCAGCGGTCCGAGTCCGGGCACACCCTGAGGACGCGGACGGACGGCAGGCCGTCTTTCCTTCGCGTGATCTTGATTCGCACTGAGCCGGCGTTGTTCTCGTAGCGAAGCTCGCGGATCAGAAGCGCCGGGTTCGCCCGGTTGACCAGGACGTATTCGCCGGCAGGAACGCGCGTGATGTCGAGGTTCTGGCCGTCGAGCCGGGAGTGGTAGCGGTCGGAGTAGCCGACGGAGGTGCCGCCGTCGACCTGGAGGCTGCCCGGCTGGTAGAGGTTGCAGAAGCCGCGGTAGACCGGGCGGGGGACGAACCCTTCGACGCGGTCGGCCGCGACGCCGTAGCGGTCTCCGATGCAGAAGCCGCTCTTCCGGTCGCGGACGACGACCGTTCCGTCGGAGCGCCGCAACTCGTAGCGCTGGAAGCGCATGAGGTGCCAGTGGGAGTGGTCCGTGGTTGCGTTGTAGCGCCAGATCCCGATCGCCGGGTAGGTGCGGAGGGAGCCGTCGGAGAGCCGGACGCGCTGGTTCGCGCGCATGGCGCCACCGGCAGTCGCCCGGCGCCCGTTGACGATGAAGGGCCCTAGCCCGACGTTGTCGGCTGCTGAGGTGAACCACACGCGGTGGCGGCGTCCGGCCGAGCGGACGTCGAGATCCTTGGGCGGCTGCTGCTCGAAGTCGGGCAGGAGCTCAAGGAGCTCAGGCGTCGGCCGCGGCTCCGGATCGGACGAGAACGGAGGACCGCCGAGCGGTTCGGCGGCTCCGCCGCGCGCCGGCATGCGCCACAGCGCTTCGGCTCCGCCGCGGTCGCTCGCGAAGACGATCCGGCGCCCATCGGCGCTGAACGCCGGCGTGGCGTCGAGCGCCCCGTCGGCCGTGAGGGGGGTCGAAGCCTTCGTGCGGAGGTCCAGGACACGCACATCGGTCGCGCCCGTCTCATCGGAGACGTACGTCAGCCGTCGTCCGTCAGGCGACCAGGCGGGAGTCTGTTCGGTCGCCGGGCCGTTCGTCAGCCGGCTGGGGCTCCCGCCGGCCACGCCCGCGACGTAGAGGTCGCCGTCGCGCTCGAAGGCGATCTGCCGCCCGCCCGGAGACCACGCCGGGTTGTGGCCTCGAGCCACCACCCGCTCGCTCGAGCCGTCGCCGCGCGTGACGATGATGCGGCCGTCTCGTTCGAACGCGAGGCGCGTCCCGTCAGGCGACCATGTCGGCGAGAACTCATCGACGAGTGGCGTCCGCGTGATCTGGCCGACAGGGTGCGCGTCGGCGTCCGCAACGAAAACGTCGTCGAGGCCTCCGTCGCCTGAAGCAACGTAGGCAAGCCGACGCCCGTCGGGCGACCACGAGGGCTCGCCTGCGCCGCGGGCGAAGAGGCGGACGCCGCGAGGGCCGACCAGGTAGATGCCCGCATCGGCTCCGGTGCGAGCGAACGCGAGGGTCGCCCAGGCTGCGGGCGGCGTCACAGTGCGCCCGTTGCTCGCCGACAAGGCCGCGGCGGCCAAGCAGCAGGCCATGAGCGTCAGGGCGAAGAGAGCGAGCGGCGTCCGCCTCATCCGAACTCCGGTGCCGCTTCCTGGAGGGTCGCCACGGGCCCGACGGCGACGTCCTCACCGTCGAAGAGCTCGAGCCAGTCTGCGAGCGGGCGCGTCCGGAACGTTTCCGCGAAGACGCCGCGCAGGTCTTCCTGGTCCGCGTCGAATTGCCGCGGCACGAGGTCGGGTCGGCCGAGCACCTCGCACAGTCGCTGGAAGAACTTCTCCTCGAGCGCCGCGACGGTTAGGTGGCGGCCGTCCGCGGTCTCGTAGATGCCGTAGCAGGCAAGCCCACCAGTCAGGAGTTTGGGAATCGGGTCGCCGCCGAGACGGTGCGCGCCGAACGCGTGCGCACCGTGCGTCATCGAGACGACGATGTGCGTTCCACGGCCTGTTTTCTCTCGCTCCAGCAGAGCCGCAAGTATGCGATTCACGGCGGTCAGCGAACCGGCGGCGAGATCTGCGATCTGTGTCGGGGGCAACGCCGGTGCAGTGTCGGCGAGCAAGCCGGCCCAGCCGAGGTAGTTGAGGTCGTGTCCCGCGCGCTGCTCGTGGCGTCCTCCGACGCCGAAGCCGGTGATCGAGCAGTAGACAACCGTGTCCGGGAGATCGTCGGGTCCGACGCCGAGCCGGGCGGCGACGCCCGGCCGAAACCCCTCGAGGACGACGTCCGCCGAAGCGCAGAGCGCCCGCCCTTCTTCGGCCTCGCTCTTGAGATCGAGCCGCACCGACTCCTTGCCTGCGTTCAGCGCCTCGTGCCACGCCGGTGCCATGTGCCGCATGGGGTCGCCACCCGGCGGCTCGACACGGACCACACGCGCGCCGAGACGCAAGAGCTCCCGGCTTGCAAACGGCCCCGGCAGTTGGCGGGTGAGGTCGACGACGAGAATCCCCTCCAGCGCGCCCACGGGGACGCGGAACCTATCAGCCGTCTAGCCGGCTACAGGTGTGCGCTCGGCGGCCGCGACCGCCAGCGCCGGGCCCCACGCAGCGAGCGGCGAGATGTCGCCGTTGCGACCGTTCAGCTGCCGGTAACCCAGCGCGTGCTCCGCCTGCATCATCTTGTGGATCTGCGTCGTGCCCTCGTAGATGATCGGCGCGCGTGCGTTTCGGAAGTAGCGCTCGATCCCGTATTCGGCGGAGTAGCCATACGCGCCGTGGACCTGGATGGCGAGGTGCGCGGCGCGGAACGCGGACTCGGTCGCGTGCCACTTCGCCAGTGAGGTCTCGCGCGTGTTGCGCTTGCCCTCGTCCTTCATCCAGGCGGCCTGCATGACGAGCAGCTTCGAAGTCTCGTAGCCGAGAACCATCTCGGCGATCATGTCCTGGACGAACTGATAGCGGCCGACCGGCTGCCCGAAGGTGGCCCGCTCCCGCGCATACTCGACGGAGCGCTCGAGGCACGCACGGATGACGCCACAGGCGCCGCCCGCGACGGTGAACCGGCCCTGATCGAGGCCGTACATCGCGATCTCGAAGCCCTGTCCCTCCTCACCGACGAGGTTCTCGGCCGGTACCTCGACGTTCTCGAAGAAGAGCTCGCCGGTCGAGCCTGCCCAGATCCCGAGCTTGTGCTCGGTCTCACGCGTCGTGACGCCGGGCCACTCCCGCTCGACGATGAACGCCGAGATCCCTTTGTGCTTCGCCGACGGATCGGTCTTCGCGAACACGAGCTGGTGGTCGGCGACCGTCGCGTAGGAGATCCAGTTCTTCTGGCCGTTCAGGACGTAGGTGTCGCCCTCCCGCCGCGCTGTCGTCTTCATCGCCGCCACGTCCGAGCCGGCCGCGGGCTCGGTCAGGCCGAAGCAGGCGAGCTTCTCGCCACGCGCCTGCGGGACGAGGTAGCGCTGCTTCTGCTCCTCGCTCCCGTAGCGGAGCAGGGGGAGTGAGTTCAGACCGACATGGACGGAGATCAGCGTGCGGAACGCCGCTTCGCCGCGCTCGATCTCCTCGCAGGTGAGCGCCTCGGAGACGAAATCCAATCCGGCGCCGCCGTACTCCTCCGGGATGACGATCCCGAGCAGCCCGAGCTCGGCCATGCCCTCGATCACAGACATGTCGAGCTTGTGCTCGATGTCGTTCTCGACGGCGTTCGGGAGCACGCGCTCGTCCACGAACGTCCGGACGGTGTCCTGGATCAGGCGCTGCTCATCGGTGAGTTCGAAATCCACGGGAAGAGTCTATGTCGGTCGGCTACGTGGGCCGGCGCACGCGCGCGCAGGCGACCAGCGGGAAATCGGGGTCGTGGTGTTCGAGCTCGCGTCGGCGCAGCTCGTCCGTCGCAAGTCCCATGAGGAACGCGGTGATCGAGAGAACGTTGCCGTACCCCGTGACCTCGGTCTCGCCGTCAGGGCAGCTGCGACGAATGAGGTCCTCGAGGCCGAGAGGCGTGAAGCGCCAGCGGTCGACCGTCGCCAGATCGGGATCGATCCGCTGCACCGACGGAACCGTGACGAGGAGCGTGCCGCCCGGCGTCAGGGCAGTGCAGAGGTTGGCAACCGCTGAGGCTGGGTCGTCGACGTACTGGAGCGTCTGGGTGAGGATGACGCAGTCGAATCGCTCGGCCGGGAGTGAGCCGGGGACGACCAAGTCAGCGACGATCGTCGCCTCCGGGTTGCCGGGATTGATGTCGACGACTTCGCTCGCCGTCACCTGGGGGCCGCCGAAGCGCTTCGTGTAGTCCGCCTCCTGAACCTCGAGGACGCTGCCGCGTATGTCCTTCGCAAACCGCGCAAGGAAGCTCTCGATGTAGAAGCGGTCGACTGGCAGGCCTCGCTCGTAGCCCCAGTAGTCGCTGAACGGCCGCGTTCGCCGCAGCGTTCCCCACAAGACCGGCATCTGGCGGTGCCGGACGCGGCGTGCGAGCGCTCGGACCGGGCGGGGAAGCGCGAACTGGACCATCGGCCAAGCGTACGTGCGCTATTTTTTGACTGACGAGTCAATCAACGAGGAGCAGCGCAGTGACGGCGGTCGAAGAGCCGATCCAGATGATCCCGATGTCGACGGGCGTTTCGTTCGCCCTGAGCGACGAGCAGCGCGAGCTGCGCCGCCTGTCGCGCGAGTTCGCCGAGAAGGAAATCAGGCCGAAGGCGGCCGAGTACGACGAGAACTCGACGCATCCGGCCGACGTGATCGCGAAGGCGCACGAGGTCGGCCTGATGAACCCGCACATCCCTGAGGAGTACGGCGGCCTCGGGCTGCCCGGCTTCGACGGGATGCTGATCGGCGAGGAGCTCGCCTGGGGCTGCGCGGGCATCGCCGTCTCGATCGTCGTCAACACGCTCGGCGCCGCGCCCGTTGTGATCGCCGGTACCGAGGAGCAGAAGCGCACCTGGCTGTCGCCGCTCGTCGAGGAGCCGATCCTCTGCTCGTTCGGACTCAGCGAGCCGAACGCGGGCTCGGACGTCTCCGGCATCCAGACGACGGCGGTCCGCCACGGCGACGAGTACGTCTTGAACGGGTCGAAGATGTTCATCACGAACGCCGGCTACGCGGACTGGCTCGTCGTGTTCGCCTCGACCGACAAGAGCAAAGGGCATCGCGGTCTGACGGCGTTCATCGTCCCGACCGATCTCGACGGCGTCACCGTCGAGAAGCACCTGGACAAGATGGGCCAGCGGGCGACGGACACGTCGGCGCTCGCCTTCCAGGACGTGCGAGTGCCCGTCGACAATCGGCTCGGGGAGGAGGGCGAGGGCTTCAAGATCGCGATGAAGACCCTCGATTTCACTAGGCCCGGCACTGCTGCCGGCGCCGTCGGGGTAGCACAGGCGGCGTTCGACTACGCCGTCGAGTACGCAAAGACGCGGGTGCAGTTCGGACAGCCGATCGCGATGAACCAGGGAGTCAACTTCCTGGTCGCGGACATGGCGACTGAGATCGAGGCCGCCCGCCTGCTCGTCTGGCAGGCGGCGTGGCTCCTCGACCAGGGCAAGCGTGCGACCCTGCAGTCGTCCTACGCGAAGCGGTTCGCAGCCGACACCGCGATGAAGGTCACGACCGACGCCGTCCAGATCTTCGGCGGCTACGGCTACATCAAGGAGTACCCGGTCGAGAAGCTCATGCGCGACGCGAAGCTGTTCCAGATCTACGAGGGGACCTCGCAGATCCAGCGGCTCGTGATCGCGCGTGAGATCTTTCTCCCCCGGGATTGAGCCTAGAGATCGATCTCAGCGGCCGCGTAGCCCTCGTAACCGGGGGCTCGCGCGGCCTTGGCCGCGCCGACGCGCTGACGCTGGCACGCGCCGGCGCCGACGTCGTCATCGCCGACATCCTCGTCGAGTCCGACGAGTCCGGCGAAGCCGACCGCTATGGCCCCCTCGCACAGGCGGCCCGTTCTCAGGGGCTCGTTCAGACCGAGGCGACGGCGCGCGAGATCGAAGAGCTTGGCCGCCGGTCGCTGGCGCTCAAGTGCGACGTGACTGACGCCAGTCAGGTCGAGGCGGCTGTCTCCCGCACATTCGAGGAGCTCGGGTCCGTCGACATCCTCGTGAACAACGCGGGCACGCTCGACCACGTCGGCCAGGTCGAGAACCAGGTGCCGGAGCTATGGGAGCGCGACCTCCGCGTGAACCTCACGGGCGCCTTCAACTGCTCTCGGGCCGTCTGGCCGCACATGAAGGAGCGGGGGTGGGGGCGCATCGTGAATATGGCCTCGGTCGCAGGAACGCTCGGCGGGTTCGGACAGGCGAGCTACTCGACGACGAAGTCGGGCCTCCTCGGTCTCACGAAGTCCCTCGCCCTCGAGGGCGCACGCCACGGAATCACGGTCAATGCAATCGTCCCGGGGATCATTGGCACCGAGGCGTTTCACTTCGGAAATCCAGAGATGAACGAGCGCATGATCAAGCGCACAGCGATGCGCCGAGCCGGTGATCCGCAGGACATCGCGAACGCGATCGCGTTCTTGTGTTCGGACCTCGCCTCATACGTGACGGGCGTCGAGCTGAACGTCTCCGGCGGTATCGAACTCTTCACGTTCTAGGACTCCCAAGCCATACAAAGCCGACCACCGCGGTCGTTAGACTGGCCAACTTGTACGCTGAGGCCGGGTCCAGGGCGGTGTACCTCCGCCGGAAGAGGGCTGCTCGCAAGCGGCTCCTCTGGCAGTGGTCCCTTGTGAGTCTGGTCGTGCTCGCGATCGCCGCGGTCGTGCTCGGGTTTGCCTTCGCTGGCTCCTCCAAGACGCTTCCGCCCGGCGCCACTGTCGCCGGCGTGTCGGTCGGCGGCCTGTCGACCGGCGAGGCCGTCTCGAAGCTGCAGGCTCGCTACGAGGCGATGAAGACGACGCCCGCGGTTTTCACCGCCGGGCCGCGCCGCTGGCAGATCAGGCCGAACGAGATGATCGTCGAGATCGACTGGCGAACCGCAGTCGAAACCGCACGCCGCCAAGGCGACGGCTTCGCGCCGGTTCGCGGCCTTCGCCGTATCGGAACACGCTTCTTCGGCGCGGACGTCACGCCTCGCGCCAGCGTGGCGACTGCTGTCCTCGCGCACGACCTCGACGGGATGGAGCGCCGGATCAACAGGCCTCAGCGAGAGGCTGCGATCAGGCTGCGCGGCCTGCAGCCGGAGCTCGTACGCGGCGCCACGGGTCGAGAGCTGGATCGCGAGGCTGCGGCGCGGCTCATCGTCAGCTCGCTCGTCTCGCTCGAGCGGTCGCGCGTCGCGCTGCCCGTGCACATCAGCCAGCCGGAGGTCACCGCGGCCCAGCTCACGCCGGTGCTCGGGCAGGTCGAGACCGCCGTTTCCGGACCCGTCAGGCTCGTGCTCGGCCAGACGCGCTGGCGGCTCCCGCGCTGGCGCATCGCGAAGATGCTCCAGCTGCCGGCGAACGGCGCGACGAAGCTGACCATCGGCGGCTCGGAGGCGAATGCATTCTTCAAGCGCTTCCGCGCCCAGGTCGACCAGAAGCCTGTCGACGCGCAGTTCGTCGTCCTGAGCGGCGACCGCGTGCAGGTGCGCCCAGCGAAGCCGGGCTTGCAGCTGGATGTGGCGGCTGCAGCCAAGGCAATCATGGCCGCCGCGATCACGCCCACGGACCGAGTGGCCCGGCTCACCGTCGAGAGGGCGGTGCCGGAGCGCACCACTCGAGAGGCTCGTGCGATGGGGATCACAGGGCGCGTCGCCGGCTACACCACCTACTACGGCGGGGTCCCGAACCGCATCCACAACGTCCAGCTCGTCGCGCGGCTGATCGACGGCGAGCTGATTGCACCCGGCGCGACGTTCTCGTTCAACCAGACAACTGGAGAGCGCTCGCCTGAGCGCGGTTTTCGCTCGGCGCCGGTGATCATCAACGGCGAGCTCCAGGATGGGATCGGCGGCGGCGTCTGCCAGGTCTCGACGACGGTGTTCAACGCTGCGTACGAGGGGGGTCTGCCGATCGAGACGCGGACGAACCACGCGCTCTACATCGACCACTACCCGCAGGGGCGCGACGCGACGGTCAACTATCCGGACATCGATCTGAAGTTCAAGAACGACACCGGGAAGTGGCTCCTCCTGCGGACGTTCGTCGGCTCGTCGGCGCTGACCGTGAAGCTCTACGGGACGCCTCAGGGCCGACGTGTCGAAAGCGAGACCACACCTCTCGAGGTCACCGGCGGCCCGAGCGCCAAGCGCATCGCCGACCCGGGGATGTGGCGGGGCGAGCAGGTGGTCGAGGAGAGCGGTCAGCCCTCGCGGCGAACGAGCGTCACGCGGCGCGTCTACTCGAAGCGGGGCAAGCTGATGTCCGAGTCGACTTGGACCTCCTGGTACCGCTCCGAGCCGCAGGTCATCCGCTACGGGACGAAGCCGCGACCGAAGGCACCGCCGCCTCCTCCTCCGCCGCCGAAGGACAAGCAGCCTCCGCCGCCGCCTCCACCTCCGCCGGGCGACCCTACGCCGCCGCCTCCGCCTCCTCCGCCTGCCTGATCTCCTCGACGAGCCAGTCGGGGACACGCGTCGGGCGGAACGTCTTCGCATCCACGCAGGCGTGGCCGGTCCACCCGTCGGCGATCGTCTCGCCGTTGCGCTCGACGACGTACTCGTAGCGGAACCGCGCGCCGCGGACGTCCACGCAGCGCGCGTGAACGTCGAGGCGGTCGTCGAAGTACGCGGGCTTCAAGTAGCGAACGTGCGTTTCGAGCGTCAGCGCTTCGACGCCGTCGTCGCGGAGTGACTGATAGCCGTTGCGGAAGCGGTCGAGGTAGTTGACGCGCGCGACCTCGAACCAGACGAGGTAGTGGGAGTTGTTCGCGATCCCCTGTGCGTCGGTCTCGGCGAAGCGGACTCGGAGCTCGGTGTGGAAGTGGAAGCCGTCGATAGCGAGACTCTAAGCGTGAGCGTCGAGCGTCTTGCCACGCTGGTGCGCGAGCGGGGACCGGCGGTCGTGCTCACGGGCGCCGGGATCTCGACCGAGAGCGGCATCCCCGACTTCCGGTCGCCGACGGGGATCTGGGCTCAGTACGACCCGCAGGAGTACGCGACGATCGATGCGTTTCGCGCCGATCCCGAGAAGGTCTGGCGGTTCTACTCGCTTCGGTTTCGGGCCCTGACCGAGGCCGAGCCGAATGCGGGCCACGTCGCACTAGCCGAGCTGGAGCGACTCGGCCACGTTCGGGCGGTCATAACGCAGAACATCGACCTCTTGCACGAGCGTGCCGGAAGCCGCGACGTGGTCGAGGTTCACGGGTCGATTCGAACCTCGAGCTGCCTCCGTTGCGGCGCCAAGCGGACGCTCGCTGAAGTCCTGCCGATGGTCGACGCAGGTGAGGTTCCCGAGTGCCCTGCGTGTGGCTCGGTGCTGAAGCCGGACGTCGTCTTCTTCGGCGAGCTCCTTCCCGAGGCTGCCATCGATCGGGCCTACGAGCTGGCACGATCGGCCGGTGTCCTGCTCGTCGTCGGCTCGCAGCTCGAGGTCTGGCCCGTGTCGCTCCTTCCGGAGGAGACGGCTCAGGCGGGCGGCGCGGTCGCGATCGTCAACCGCGGGCCGACCTCGTTCGACGACCGGGCCGCTGTGAAGATCGATGGGGGCGCCGGCGAGACGCTGACGGCGCTCGTCGAGGAGCTTGCGGGCTAAGCTGCCGCGCGGCGGAGCTGGCGTTCTGCGAGCACCGTCCGGCACTCGGTGCAGACTCGCTGCTCCACCTCGTAGGGCACACCCGCGCGCTGCCGGATCACGTGGGTCGTAACCTCGTGATGCCGGTGCGACTGAGTTTTGCGTAGCAGGTTCACTTTCGCTCTCATTCGGCCTGACAGGCTCGTGGCTTGAACGAATCCCTCAATCTGACGATGAGATCTTTCGTGTTGGCTGACCTACTCCTTCGGACGCAAGTATTGATCGGTTTGTTGGCGGTTTCCCTCGCCTTTACCACCTCTGTACAAGCATCGACCTCTGCCCGGACGGCGAGTTGCCAGCCAGGCTCGATCCGAAACCTCGTCACGCCGAAGCGCACATACGCCGTCGACGTCCGCGGGCTCGTCCGCGTGTTTCGCACTCCTGACGGCCGGCCGTTCGCCCGCTTCGGCAGGCTGAACCAGAACGGCGTTCCGACGGTCTTCGCCGCGCTCGATGCCGTGATGGGCAAGAGGTGCCGCGCAGCGTGGTACCGCGTCCAGCTGCCGCTCAAACCGAATGGCATCACGGGCTACGTCCGCGCGAGAGACGTGAACCTGCGCGTAGTCCGCACGCGTGTCGTGATCGACCTGTCGCGCCGGATGCTCGCCGTCTACAACCGCGGACGACTCGCCTTCACGACCAAGGCGGCGATCGGCGCCTCGGCGACGCCGACGCCGCTCGGCACCTTCTACGTCAACCAGCGATTCCGGGACGACCCGGAGGGCCCGTACGGATGGGCTGCGATCGGCATCTCCGCGTTCTCGGAAGTGCTGACCGGCTGGCCGCAGGGCGGGCCCGTGGCGATCCACGGAACCAACCGGCCGTCGCTGCTCGGGCTCCCGATCTCGAACGGGTGCATCCGCATATCGAACGCGGCAGTGCAGCGGCTCTGGGCGCTCGCTCCCGCCGGTACCCCGGTTTTGATTCGCAGCTAGAGCGGTAAGCTCCGGTCGATGGCGCAAGACGACAAGCAGAAGGATCTCCTCACGCGACTCAGCGACGCGGGCGAGGACGCGATCCAGCGCGTCGCCGGCTCGCAGGCGACCACGCGCTTGGTCGAGACGCTCGGCGGGATGCGTGACCGCCTCGACGACGTGCAGAAGAAGGTGCGCGGGCTGGACGCGCTCGAGGAGCGCGTCAGGAAGCTCGAGAAGCAGGTCGACGAGCTGTCGAAACCGAAGCGGGCCAGCGCGTCGAGCAGTCGTGCGTCGACGGCACGCAAGACGACCGGAACCACACGCCGGTCGACGCCGCGCAAGAAGCCGACGAGCTAGCCCGGCACCCTTAAGCGGATCGCGGCCGGAACGATCTCAAACCGGGTGGGCGTCGTGCCCGGCTGCTCGCCGTCCAGCTGAATCGGCAGCGGCTCGTCCGTCTCGATGACGACTTCCGATCCGCGCAACACCTCACCCTTCGGGTGCGGCAGATGCGTACCGCGGTAGATCTTCGGCATCACGCGGACGAGCTCTGTCTTCGTGACGTCACCGATCAGGAGCACGTCGAACAGGCCGTCGTCGGGCTCGGCGTCGGGCGTGATCTTCATCCCGCCCGCGAGGTAGCGACCGACGGCGACGATGACGTCTTCCATCAGCGCGTCGCGCTCCTCGCTGTCCACGCGCACCCGAAGGTGGACGTTTTGCCAGCGGGCGAAGGTGGCGCCGAGGGCGAGCAGGTAGGAGGTCTTGGCGCCGAGCGCCTTCGTCGTCGCGTTCGCCTTCGCCG
>Ga0081538_10000514_pt1 | contig 43252 bp, 44 predicted proteins | sample TabmetS5T2R1_FD_71022 | JGI IMG/M metagenome (GOLD analysis project Ga0081538, IMG submission 71022) | Tabebuia heterophylla rhizosphere microbial communities from the University of Puerto Rico - S5T2R1 | ecosystem: Host-associated > Plants > Roots > Rhizosphere ... | reverse complement strand
GGGCTGCGGTCGAGGGGCGCACCGCAGCCGAGCTCACGGTCAGCGACGGGGTGATCGTGCGAGTCAAGCTCTACAAGGATCGGACTGAGGCGCTCGAAGCCGCCGGGCTTGAGGAGTAGGCGATGTCGCAGGAGAACGTCGAGATCGTCCGCCGGCTCTACGCGCATCTTGGCGCCGGCGGCTCTGCCCAGGAGTTCGACGAGCGCATCACCGACGACGCTCTCAGCGCCTTCCTGGACCCCGGGGTCGAATGGATCACCGTCCCTGAATCGCTGCTGGCGGTTGACCGCTACGTCGGTTTCGACGGGGTGCGGCGATTCTGGGACGAGTTTGTCTCGGCCTGGGAGGACTACAGGGTCGAGCCCTTGACTCTCCGCGACGCGGGAGATCAGGTAGCGGTTGTCGTGCACATCGTCGGTCGAACGCACGGAGCCGAGGTCGACGGGACTCGCTCGTCCCTGTTGACGGTTCGGGATGGAAAAGTTGTCCGCGTCCAAGCGTTCGCAGATCCCGACGCCGCGCTCGAAGCCGCCGGACTGTCGGAGTGGGCGATCTCGCAGGAGAACGTGGACCTGGTCCGCGGAGGCTTCGATGTGTTCCAGGAGGGCAATTTGAGCCGGATGCTCGATTTGATGGCCGATGATCTGGTCACTTATCGTGCCGACCCGGATGGCGCGACCTACCACGGCAGGGAAGGATTCCTCCGCGCCACCGCTGACTGGACGGAAGATTTCAGCGGGTGGTCGGTGATCCCCAAGGAGTTCATCGACGCGGGGGATCGCGCCTTGGTGCCCGTTCGTCAGGTCGCGCGCGGAGACGCCAGCGGGATTCCGGTCGAAGGGAATTTCTGGTTCGTCTTCGAGATGCGCGCGAGGACGGTGGCGAAGGTGAGCTTCTACATCAGACGAGCCGAGGCCCTCGAAGCAGCCGGGCTTGAGGAGTAGGTGCGAAAAAGAGGCGGGCGGAGTTGGGCGAACCTACAAAAACCTGTGGAACGTTCCTTGTCACGTTTGTCAGGCCTGAGTCATGTGGGGTAGCGTCACGCTAACTACCGGAAGGAGCAGGGCGCATGGAGGCGCTCCGCGTCGTCCCTTGGAACGGGGTCGCGGATGGGTGAGCCCAGTGGTGCACAGCGGGGTTCGCTCATCATGGATGTCGAGCTGTCGCTGCACGGCGACCTCAACGCATCCAATGCGCGGGAGCTTGAAGCGCAGCTCTTCCGCTGGGTCGCTTCCAGCTCGACGCGAGAGACGGTCATCAACCTCCAGGGTCTCGACAACATTGACTCCACAGGCCTCGCCGTATTGCTCAGGGCCGATCAATATGCAAACCAACTGGGGCACAACCTGAGACTCCGCCGGCCAACCGGCGAGGTCGAGAGGGCGATCGCGTTCATCGGCCTCGAGCAGGTACTGCCTTTCATCGACTGATCCAGGGGTGCTGTTTCCCGTTGTAGGCGGGAGTCATTGAGGGCGGCCTGTAAGCGCTGAATCTCGGCCCGTGCTCGCCGACCTCTCCTCCGCTCTCAGGGCCACGAGGTTCTTCTGAAATAGTCCGAGTGAGCATTTCTTGCCTCGACTGTGAGCCCGCCCCGGCACTATGGGACGAAATCTGCCGGGTCGGCTCGGCGGGTCCGGCGGCAAGGCCCGCAGGTAGGCTCCTCGCCATGGCGATCGTGACGGTCGACGGGATCGACGAGCTTCGCGAGCTGATCGGGCAGCCGATAGGCCCGAGCGACTGGGTGGAAATCACCCAGGAAGACATCGACAAGTTCGCCGAGGTCTCGCGGGACGATCAATGGATCCACGTGGACGTCGAGCGCGCGAAGCGCGAGAGCCCGTACGGGACGACGGTGGCCCACGGCAACCTCACCCTGTCGCTGATCGACGGCTTTCGCCGCCAGCTCATCGAGCAGCGGGGCGTTGCGATGGGCATTAACTACGGCTGGAACAAGGTCCGCTTTCCGGCGCCGGTGCCCGCGGGATCGAGGGTGCGCGCGACTGCCGAGGTCCAGTCGGTCGAGGAGCTCGAAGGCGGGTGGTGGCACATCGTCACCAGGTTCACGCTCGAGCGCGAGGGCGGCGACAAGCCCGTCTGTGTGGGGGAGAACGTCGGCCGCGCGCAGGTGGCGGCGACGGAACCGGCGCCCACCTCCTGAGCTTCGTGCCGCGCCGGCTGCCGACCGAGCTGGACGGGCTCGCGCTGATCGAGCCCGAGGTGTACGGGGACGACCGGGGCTTCCTGCTCGAGAGCTTCAACTCCGATCGCTGGCGAGAGCTGGGCGTCGACGTGGAGTTCGTCCAGGACAATCACTCGCGCTCTCGCCGCGGCACGCTGCGCGGATTGCACTTCCAACTGCGCCCGGGGCAGGCGAAGCTGGTGCGCTGCGTTCGCGGCCACATCTGGGACGTCGCGGTCGACATGCGTAGCGGCTCGCCAACCTACGGCCGCTGGGAGGGCTACGAGCTCGACGACGAGGCGCATCGGCAGCTCTTCGTGCCGGTCGGATTCGCACACGGGTTCTGTGTGCTCTCCGACGAAGCTGACGTCGGCTACAAGGTCTCCAGCTACTTCGACCCCGAGACCGAGGCCGGGATCGCCTGGGACGACCCCGAGATCGGAGTCGAGTGGCCCGTGCCCGACCCGCTGCTGTCCGAGCGCGACCGCTCCGCTCCCCGCCTGGCGGAGATCGCAGACGAACTGCCGTTCAGTTACTGAACGGTCAGTGGGCCCTCCATGCCGCCCTCGCGGTGCCCGTCAACGGAGCAGTAGAACGTGTACTCGCCGGGCTGGAGATCCGCTTCGGTGCTGGCTGTGCCACTGCTGATGACGTCCGTGCGCGCGACCTCGTTCCCGTCGGCGTCCTCGATCACGAAGTCGTGGTCGATGCCGGCGTCATTGGTGAAGTTGAAGGTCACGGCTCCGGCCGATGTCTCGAGCGAGGACTGGTCGTACGAAATCCCCTCGCTGGACGAGACCTCGACGGTTCCCCCGCCGCCACCCCCGCCTGCCTCGGTGGTCTCCTCGGTGGTCGTGGCCGCGGCCTCGCCGCCGTCGTCATCGTCGTCGTCCCCGCAGGCGGCAAAGCCGAACGCGGCCAGCGCCAGTACCGAGAACAGGAGTGCGAGCTTTTTCATCCGCCGTGCCCTTTCGTTCCGGGTTCGGCGCGAGTGTATCGACGCCTTCGCGCCGGCTCAGCTTCCCCGAAAGGTGGGCTCCCGGCCCTCGAAGAAGGCGGTGACGCCCTCGCGGAGATCGTCGGTCGCCATCGAGTCGGCGATGCCGTGGCGCTCGATCTGGAGGTGATCCGTGAGCGAGTTCTCCAGGCTCTGGCCGACAAGCAGCTTCGCCATTCGCACGTAGTGGGGTGCCTTGGCCGCCAGCTTCTCCGCCTTCGCCCGCGCCTCGGTCATGAGCGCGTCGGCCGGGACCACCTTGCTGATGAGGCCCATCTCGAGCGCACCCTCCGCGTCGAGCACGGGATCGTTGAGCAACAGCTCCAGCGCCTTGGCCGGTCCGACGACGCGCGGAAGGAAGTAGGTCATGCCGCCGTCGGGCGAGGCGCCGATGCGCCCGTAGGCGCACACGAACGCGGCCTCGGTCGACGCGATCCGCAGGTCGCACATCAGTGCCAGCGAGAAACCCGCGCCCGCGGCCACACCGTTGACCGCGGCGATCACCGGGTACGGGATCCGGCGGAAGTCGACGATCGCCTGGTGTAGGACCTCGGCGCCCCGGCGAACGTCGGCCGGCAGGTCGAAGTCGGCCTCGTCGACCCCCTTCTTGAACCAGTTCACGTCACCACCCGACGAGAAGGCGCGGCCGGCCCCGGTCACGATCAAGCCACGGAGGTGGGCCCGGTCGGCGAGCCATCCGGCGGCGAGCACGAGCTCGCCGATCAGCTCCGGGCTCATGGCATTGAGGCTGTCGGGACGGTTGAGGGTGAGCGTCCCGATCTCGTCCTCGACCTCGATCTGCATCGTCGCCAGCTCGGGCGGGGCTTGTGCGGCTGCGGCGCTCATCGGTCTGCTCCTAGGTGGGGGAGAAGGCGGAGGCGGAGCCTAACCTTTCATCCGTGACGGAGAAGCACACAGACCCTGCCGACCCCGGACGCGAAGCGGAGGAGTCGGCAGGCCTAGATGCAAGGCGGAAGGCGCTGCCGGATCAACCGGGCGTTTATCTGTTCCGCGACAAGGACGGGGACGTTCTGTACGTCGGCAAGGCGACCTCGATCCGCAAGCGGGTTGCCGGCCACTTCTCGGGCAAGGTTTCGCGCGGAAGCTTCGAGTTCGCCGAACAGATCGCGTCCATCGACTTCCTCGTCACCGAGACCGAGGCGGAGGCCCTGCTGGCCGAGCAGTCGTTCATCAAGCGCCACCGTCCACGGTTCAACATCAGGCTGCGCGACGACAAGTCGTATCCGTACATCGGGATCAGCCTCGACGAGGAGTTCCCGCGGGTCTACTTCACGCGTGAGCGACACCGATCGGGCCGCGTGTACTTCGGGCCGTACTCGAACGCGAAGCGCGTGCGCGAAACGCTTGACTTGCTCGGCAGGCTGTTTCAGTACCGGACCTGCGAGGGGCCAGAGCCGGGTCGCCGCTCGGGGGTTCCGTGCCTTGACTACTACATCAAGCGCTGCGGAGCTCCGTGCGTCGGCTACGTCGACCGCGAGGAGTACCGTCGCGGCATCGACGCGATCGCCGGCTTCCTCTCGGGCCGCTACCGCGACGTCGAGCGCGATCTCGAGCGCAAGATGGCAGAGGCTTCGGGCGCCGAGGAGTTCGAGCGAGCGGCGGTCTACCGCGACCGCCTCGACGCGGTGCGAAGCCTGATGCAGCGGCGCAGCGTCGCCTCCGAGGCGCTCGACACGGCGGACCTGATCGGTGTAGCAGTGGAGGGCGACGCGGCGAACGCGCAGCTGTTTCAGGTGCGCGACGGCGTGCTGGCCGAGCGACAGAGCTTTTACCTCTCCAACGAGGGAGAGCGAGACGATGCAGAGGTGAGCGAAGAGTTCATCGCCCAGTACTACTCGGCGGCGCCCGCGGTGCCGCGGCTGGTCGTCGTCGGCTCGGAGCTGCGCGAGCGCGTGGGCGTGCTCACCGACGCCTTGACGGCGCGGCGCGGGGCGCCCGTCGAGGTCAGGGTCGCCGAGCGGGGGGAGAAGCGCCGCCTGCGCGAGCTCGCCGAGCGCAACGCCCGCCTGGCGCTGGCACAGGACAAGCTACGCCGGGAGCGGCGGCGCCAGCAGCGCGTCGACGCGCTCGCGGACCTACAAGAGGCGCTCGGGCTGGAGTCGCTGCCGGTCCGGATCGAGGGCTTCGACGTCTCCAACCTGGGCGGCGAGCACACGGTGGCATCGATGGTCGTGTTCGAGGGTGGAGCGGCGAAGAAGTCGGACTACCGTCGCTTCAAGATCCGCGCCGACCGCGCGCGGGGGCCGGACGACTTCTCATCGATCGAGGAGGTGCTTGCCAGGCGCCTGGCGCGTTTGAGCGAGCAGGGCGATCGCTCGCCGCACGACGCCGCGCGCGACGAGAGCTTCGCGTCCGTGCCCGATCTGATCGTGATCGACGGCGGCAAGGGCCAGCTCTCGGCCGGGATGCGGTCGCTGGCGCTGTTGGGGCAGGGCCACGAGGACGTTGCGGTGATCGGCCTCGCCAAGCGCCTGGAGGAGGTCTACGTCCCGGGGCGTCCCGACCCGCTGCCGATCCGGCCCGACTCGCAGGCCCTGCGGCTGCTCCAGCGGGTTCGCGACGAGGCGCACCGCTTCGCGATCGACTTCCATCGTCGCCGCCGCGACAAGGCGATGACACACTCGCTGCTCGACGAGCTGCCCGGCGTCGGGCCGGTGCGAAAGCGCGCGCTGCTGGAGCACTTCGGCTCGCCGGAGCGCCTCGTCGACGCGTCGCGCGAAGAGCTCGAGGCGGTGCCCGGCATCCCCGGCAAGCTGGCAAGAGACATCCACCGACAGCTCAACCGAACAGGCTGATGCCGTCCCCGGTCGACCTCGTTGTCATCACCGGCTACTCGGGCGCCGGGAAGTCCGAGGCGATCGCCGCCTTCGAGGACTCCGGCTACTTCTGCGTCGACAACCTGCCGCCGCGGATGATCGCGTCGCTCGGCGAGCTGTTCCAGCACGACGGCAGCGGCGTGCGGCGCGCCGCCGTCGTCAGCGACGTGCGCGGAGGCGACTATTTCGCCGACCTGCTTGCCGTGTTGGCCGACCTCGAAGCGTCCGGGCTCGACCCGACCGTGCTGTTCTTGGAGGCCGACGAGGAGACGCTCGTCGATCGGTTCAAGGAGACGCGGCGGCGGCATCCGATGGCGCCCGACGGCCGCGTCCTGGAGGGGATCCGGGCCGAACGCGACGTCCTGGGGCCGCTCCGTGAGCGTGCCGATCTGGTCGTGGACACCTCAGGCCTGTCGGGAGCGATGCTGCGGCGCGAGGTGGCCAGCGAGCTGCTCGGCTCCCGTGACGTCACGAAGCTGGCGCTCACGATCCTCACTTTCGGCTTCAAGAACGGACCCCCGCGCGACGCAGATGTCGTCCTCGACGTGCGCTTCTTGCCGAACCCCCATTACCGCGAGGACCTGCGCCCGCTCACGGGCCTCGATCCGAGGGTGGTCGAGCACGTCGAGGCCGGCGAGCTGGCGCGCGAGTTCTACGACCGCTTCCTCCCGCTGCTCGACTTCCTCCTCCCGGCCTATGTCGCGGAGGGCAAGACGCATCTCTCGGTCGCGATCGGGTGCACGGGCGGGCGTCACCGGTCCATCACGGTTGCCGACAGGATCTCGCGACACCTTGAGGACCGCGACGACGTCTCGGTGCGGGTGGTGCACCGCGACGTCGAGCTCGACTAGGCGCTGCGTGCGCGGCGCAGACCGCGCGGCGCGGCATTCCTAGAATCCGCGGCCTTGTCAGATCCGGTGATCACAGTCAAGGGGCTGCGCAAGTCCTATGGCGATCTCGAGGCGGTTCGTGGCATCGACCTGGAGGTGGAGCGCGGCGAGGTGTTTGCGTTCCTCGGGCCCAACGGCGCGGGCAAGACGACCACGGTGGAGGTGTTGGAGGGCTATCGGGACCGCAGTGCCGGGGACGTCTCGGTGCTGGGCGTCGATCCCGGCACCGCGAGCCGGAACTGGCGCGGCCGAATCGGCATCGTGCTGCAACAGAGCAGGATGCACCCGGAGCTGACTGTGCGCGAGACGATCGAGCTCTTCGCGGGGTATTACCCGCACCCCCGCCCCGTGGGCGAGACGATCGAACGCGTCGGCCTCGCTCCGAAGACCGAGGATCGAATCAACCGCCTCTCGGGTGGACAGCAGAGACGGCTCGACGTAGCCCTGGCGCTGATCGGCGACCCCGAGCTGCTGTTTTTGGACGAGCCGACGACGGGGTTCGATCCCACGGCCCGTCGGCGGGCATGGGAGCTGGTTGCCGACCTGCGAGAGCTCGGCAAGACGATCTTCCTGACCACGCACTACATGGAGGAAGCGCAGGTGCTCGCCGACCGCGTGGCGATCATCGTTGGGGGCCGAATCGTCATCGAGGGCACTCCGGATCGGCTTGGTGAGCGGGCGGCCACGGTTGAGATTCGGTTTCGACTGCCGGAGGGTGTCTCCCCGAGCGAGCTGCCGGTGCCGGTCGACGGTGATGGGCGATTCGTGGTCGCGAGCACCGGCGAGCCGGTCCGGGCGCTGAACGAGCTCACGGGCTGGGCGCTCGGGCGCGGACTCGACCTGCCCGGGCTTCAGGTCGCGGCCCCAAGCCTGGAGGACGTGTACCTCGAGGTCACAGCCGATCCTGAGCGCGCTGAGGGGCCGAAATCGTGACCGGCCTGGCGCTGGCGAGACATCAGTTCCGGTTCGAGCAGAAGACGTTCTGGCGCAATCCAGCGGCGGTCTTCTTCACCGTCCTGTTGCCGGTGATCTTCCTCCTGATCTTCGCGACGATCTTCGGCAACGACGAAGTCGAGGAGCTGGGGGTCAAGACCACCACCTACTACGTCCCGGCGATCATCACCCTCGCGGTTGTCTCCGCGGCGATGCAGAGCCTTGCGATCTCGCTCACCGTTGACCGCGAGAGCGGGGTCCTCAAGCGCACGCGCGGTACCCCGCTGCCGAGCTCGATTTTCATCGCGGGACGGATCGGCAACGCGGTCGTCGTTTCCGTCCTCAGCCTTGTCGTCCTCGCCCTGATCGGGCGCGTCTTCTACGGAGTGGACATCCCGTGGGAGCGGTTGCCCGCGGTGCTGGTGACGCTGGGTGTCGGCGCAGCCTCCTTCTGCTGTCTCGGGATCGCGCTCTCTGCCGCGATCCCCTCGGAGGACGCCGCTCCGCCCATCACCAACGTCTGTCTGCTGCCGCTCTATTTCCTTTCCGGCGTCTTCATCCCCGAGAGCGAGATCCCGGAGGGCGTCCTCGATTTCGCCGATCTGTTCCCGATCCGCCACTTCTTCGAGGCCTTCTTCACCGCCTGGAGCCCGCACACCACCGGCCCCGGGTTCGAGTGGATCGACCTGGCTGTCGTCGCGGCGTGGGGGGTGGCGGGACTGCTGATCGCGCTCCGCACGTTTCGCTGGGAACCTCGCCACTGAGGTCGCTGGCGTCCTACCAGGCCGACGCCAGATAGGTTTCTCGTGTGATCCATCACGTCAGCGTCGCTGTCTCTGACCTCGAGCGCAGCGGGGAGTTCTACGACGCCTTGCTGGGCCCGCTTGGATGGCGGCGGCACGTAGAGTCCGACGAGCGGGTCGGGTGGGGCATCGTGCGTCCAATCTTCTTTGCCGCTGCGGGACAGCCCGGCGCGCCCGGCGGGCACGTCTGCTTCACCGCCAGCGGAATCCCCGCGGTCAGGGCGGCCTGGGAGGGCGGCACCTCCGCCGGGGGCGCCGACGACGGCGCGCCCGGCCCCCGGCCCGAGTACGGTGCCAGCTACTACTCCGCCTACCTGCGTGACCCCGATGGTCACCGGGTAGAGGTCGCGGTGGGCAACGGCTGAGCCTGGGCCGGGCGGCGCGTTCAGCCACAATCAAGGAAGGACGAATGGCGAAGGTGAAGGTCGGCATCAACGGTTTCGGGCGCATCGGGCGCAACCTCTACCGCGCGGCTTACGAGGCCGGCGCCGACTTCGACGTGGTCGCCGTCAACGACATCACCGACGTGCGGACTCTCGCCCACCTGCTCCGTTACGACTCGATCCTGGGGCGCTTTCCAGGGCAGATCTCAGAGGGAGAGGGCGCGATCGACGTCGAGGGCGACGAGATCAAGGTCCTCGCGGAGCGCGACCCGGCGGCGCTGCCCTGGGGCGAGTTGGGTGTGGACGTGGTGATCGAGTCGACCGGTCTGTTCACGAAGCGAGAGGACGCTGCCAAGCACCTCGAGGCCGGCGCGAAGAAGGTGATCATCTCGGCGCCTGCGACCGATCCGGACGTCACCGTCGCGCTTGGGGTCAACTTCGACGATGCCTACGACCCCGCCAACCACCACATCATCTCCAACGCCTCGTGCACGACCAACTGCCTGGCGCCGCTCGCCAAGGTGATCAACGACGCGGTTGGGATCGAGCGGGGGCTGATGACCACGATTCACGCGTACACGGCCGACCAGAGGCTCCAGGACCTTCCGCACAAGGACCTGCGGCGGGCGCGCGCCGCGGCGATCAACCTGATCCCGACCAGCACGGGCGCGGCCAAGGCGCTCGGCTTGGTGCTGCCGGAGCTCGACGGAAAGCTCAACGGGATCGCGGTCCGCGCGCCGGTCGCGACAGGCTCGGTCGTGGACCTCACATGCGAGGTCTCGAAGGCCACCAGCGCCGAGGAGATCAACGCAGCCGCCCGCGAGGCGGCCGCCGGCCCGTTGGCCGGCATCCTCTCCTACACCGAGGACCCGATCGTCTCGTCCGACATCGTCAAGGACCCGCACTCGTCGATCTTCGACGCCGAGCAGACGACGGTCCTCGGGGACCGAATGGTCAAGGCGATCGCCTGGTACGACAACGAGTGGGGCTACTCGAACCGCTGCGTCGAGCTGGCGGCACGGGTGCTGGAGCGCGAGCCGGCCGCGGTGGCTTGAGCGGCGACCGCACCGCGTTCGGCAAGGCGAGCGTTCGTGACGCCCCGGTCGAAGGGCGCAGGGCGCTTGTCCGCGTGGACTTCAACGTGCCGCTCGACAGCGACGAGATCACCGACGACACTCGGATCAAGGCCGCACTGCCGACGCTCGAGCTGATCCGCGAACGCGGGGGCGCCGCGGTCTGCGTCTCCCATCTCGGTCGCCCCAAGGGCCCGGATCCGGAGTTTTCGATGGCCCCGGTTGCCCGGCGGCTGGGCCAGCTCCTGGACACAGAGGTTCGACTTGCTCCCGCCGTGGTGGGACCCGAGGTCGAACGACTAGCGTCGACGCTCGAGCCAGGTGCGGTGATGCTGCTCGAGAACAGCCGCTTTGAGCCCGGCGAGACCGCGGATGATCCCGAGCTTGCGCGAGGTCTGGCCGAGCTGGCCGACCTGTACGTGAACGACGCCTTCGGGGCGGCTCACCGCGCCCACGCGACCACTGAGGGCGTGGCGCACCACCTTCCGGCGTACGCAGGGCTGTTGCTCGAGCGGGAGGTGAGGGCCCTGACCGCTGTTCGTGACAACCCCCAGCGCCCGCTTGTCGTCGTCCTGGGCGGGGCCAAGGTCTCCGACAAGGTCGGCGTGATCGAGCGCTTTCTCGACTCGGCCGAGCAGATCCTGATCGGTGGCGCGATGTGCTTCAGCATCTTCAGGAGCCAGGGAATCGCCGTCGGCGACTCCCTGGTGGACGAGGAGAGCGTCAATTCGGCGGGGAAGGTCCTCGAGCGTGCAGAAGGCGCGAGGGCGGATCTCGTCCTCCCGTCCGACCTGGTTCTCGGAAGGGAGTTCGACGCCGAGACCGAGATCAGGGAGATCGACGGGGTCGAGGTGCCCGACGGGTGGATGGGCCTGGACATCGGCCCCCGCACCGGCGACGGGTACGCGAGCGCGATCGCGGCCGCGGGCACGGTGTTCTGGAACGGGCCGATGGGCGCGTTCGAACTCGAGCCGTTTGCCCGTGGCACGCGGAGGGTCGCCCAGGCGGTTGCCGAGGCGCCCGGGTTCACCGTCGTAGGCGGCGGCGACTCCGCGGCGGCGCTGACCTCCTTCGGCCTCGCCGACCGGGTCGATTGGCTCTCCACCGGGGGCGGCGCGTCGCTGGAGCTGATGGAGGGCAAGGCGCTGCCGGGTGTCGATGCCCTGATGGATGCTGAGCGGGCGCGGGACGGCCGGCCCGCGGAAGCCGGATGAGCGACCGCACGCCGCTCGTCGCGGCCAACTGGAAGCTGCACAAGACACGCTCGGAGACGGAGGAGTTCCTCGACTGGTTCGTGCCGAGGGCGGGCGAGGTGGACGGCGTCGAGCTGGTGGTCTGCCCGCCTGCCACAGCGCTCGCGACCGCTGCGGAGCGGTGCACCGGATCGCCGGTGCGCGTAGCAGCCCAGAACATGCACCAGGAGCCCGTGGGCGCCTTCACCGGCGAGGTCTCGGCCGGGATGCTGGTCGACGCCGGTGCCTGGGGCACGATCCTGGGCCACTCGGAGCGGCGTCAGCTCTTTTGCGAGACCGATGAGGCGCTGGCCGCCAAGGTCCCGGCCGCACTCGAAGCCGGCCTGGTGCCGATCCTGTGTGTCGGCGAGACCGAGGCCCAGCGCGACGGCGGCCAGACCGGGGAGGTGCTTCACACGCAGGTCGAGGCCGACCTGGCCCGAGTCGATGTCGAGCGGCTGGGCGGGGTGGTGATCGCCTATGAGCCCGTGTGGGCGATCGGGACGGGGAGGACGGCGACGGTCGAGCAGGCGACAGAGGCGATCGAGCTGATCCGGGACCTGTTGGCGGCGCGCGACGCCTCGGCCGCCGAGGGGATCCGGATTCTCTACGGCGGATCGGTGAAGCCCGACAACGCTTCCGAGCTGATGGAACCCGCAGCGATCGACGGGGCGCTGGTCGGCGGGGCCTCGCTCGAGGCTGACGACTTCTTCGCCATCTGCGCCGCAGCCGCACGATGACTGAGCTTCCCGATGGCGATGAGGCGCTGCCGGTTCCGTCGCTGGTGCTGATCGTTCTCGACGGCTGGGGGTTGGCGCCTCCGGGGCCCGGCAACGCGATCGAGCTCGCATCGACTCCGGTCTTCGATGAGCTGTGGAACCGCTATCCGCGCACGACCCTGTCGGCGAGCGGTCGCGACGTTGGGCTTCCCGATGGGCAGATGGGCAATTCCGAGGTCGGGCACCTGAACCTGGGAGCGGGCGCGGTCGTCAAGCAGGACCTGGCCAGGATCGACGACGCGATCGCCGACGGCAGCTTCTTCGAGAACCCCGTGCTGAAGGCCGCGTGCGAGGCCGCGCGCCAGAGCCCCCGCGGCCGGCTGCACCTGATGGGGCTCGTCTCCGACGGCGGCGTCCACTCCGGCTGGGAACACATCGAGGCCTGCATCGAGCTCGCTGCGCAGGAGGGGGTCCCGGACCTGGTTGTCCATGCGTTCACCGACGGGCGCGACACGCTGCCCACCTCTGCGCCCACCTACATCGCCGAGCTCGAGCACTGGCTGCGGCAGGCAGGGCGCATCGGCACGGTCGCCGGGCGCTACTACGCCATGGACCGCGACCGGCGCTGGGAGCGCACCAAGCTCGCCTACGACGCCATCGTCCACGCCCGCGGCGTGCGAGCCGAGACGGCGGCCGAGGCGGTCGACGCCGCCCACGCGCGCGGCGAGAACGACGAGTTCATCCGTCCGACGGTCGTCGGCGACTACGACGGGGTCGCCGACCGCGACGCGATGCTCCACTTCAACTTTCGCCCCGACCGCGCCCGGCAGCTTGTGCGAGCGGTGGGCGAGCCCGACTTTTCGGAGTTCCCACGCGACGGGGCGCCCAACATCGTGCTGACGACGCTCACGCGCTACCAGGAGGGCTGGCCCTATCCGGTGGCGTTCATGCCGGAGACGCCCCGGGTCACGCTCGCGGCGGTGCTTGCCCGCCGCGGAGAGAAGCAGCTCCACGTCGCCGAGACCGAGAAGTACGCTCACGTCACCTACTTCTTCAACGGCGGCCGGGAGGAGGAGTGGTCGGGCGAGGAGCGCTGCCTCGTCGACTCGCCGCGCGACGTCCCCACCTACGACAAGCGCCCCCAGATGAGCGCGAACGCCGCGGCCGACGCCTTCTGCGAGCGCTGGGCGGACGGCGAGTACCGGTTCGGGATCATCAACTTCGCCAACCCCGACATGGTGGGTCACACCGGGGACATTCCCGCGGCGATCGCCGCGGTGGAAACCGTCGACAGCTGCTTGGGGCGAGTGGTCGGCGAGGTGCACCGCGGAGGTGGGGCCTGCGTCGTCACCGCGGACCACGGCAACGCCGACAACATGCTCGAGCCCGACGGCTCACCCAACACCGCGCACTCGACGAACCCGGTGCCCCTTGTCGTCACCGTGACCGGCCTCGAGCTCGCCGACGGCGGGATCCTCGCCGATGTGGCGCCGACGGCGCTCCTCCTGCTGGGCATAGAGCAGCCCCAGGAGATGACCGGCCGGGCCTTGATCCGGCTATGATTATCTGCTACGTAGGCACTAAGATTTCTTCTCTAAGGAACCGTAGGAGGTAATCAAAGATGGCACTTGTACGCTGGGATTCCGGCCGTGAGGTCGACACTCTTCAGTCCGAGGTGAACCGGATCTTCGACTCGTTCTTCGGCCGCACCGACGACGCCAGCGCGCGTCGCTGGGTGCCCGCCATGGACCTGGTGGAGACCGACGATCACCTCGTGCTGCGTGCCGACCTGCCCGGCCTGGAGCAGGACGACGTCAACGTCGAGATCAAGGACGGCGTGCTGACCCTTTCCGGGGAGCGTCGCTCCGAGCGCGAGCAGAAGACCGAGGGCTTCCATCGCGTCGAGCGCGCGTTCGGGAGCTTCTCGCGCTCGCTGACCCTCCCGCAGGGCGTTGATGCCGACAAGGTCGCGGCCGAGTTCGACAAGGGCGTGCTCGAGGTTCGGATTCCGAAGCCCGAGGAGCGCAAGCCGCACAAGGTTGCAATCGGCGCCGGCAGCGTCAACGCGTCGGCCACCGAGAAGTAGGACGGCGGCCCCTACCTGACAGGCCGGGACCGCGCCGGCGGTCCCGGCGTCAGGCCCGCCGGCAGCTGGTCCTACTCTCTCGGGGGTGCGTAACGCCCCCGAGAGGCTGCGGTTCGAGATAACCGCGCGTGACGGAGCCGCCCGCACAGGGCGGCTTCTCACTCCTCATGGCCCGGTCGCCACGCCGGCATTCATCCCGCTCGCGACACAAGCGACGGTGCGGTCGCTCGCAGCGGTGGAAGTCGCCGCGCTCGGGTATGAGCTCGTGCTCGGCAACACGCTTCACCTGCTGCTGTCGCCCGGGCCGGAGCGCATCGCCGCGCTGGGCGGGCTGCATCGATTCATGGGCTGGGAGCGGGCGATCATCACGGACTCGGGCGGTTTTCAGGTTTTCTCGCTTGCCCACGGAGGCGTCGCCGACGAGATCAAGGGCCGCAAGCGGGACGCGAGCGGGGAGGGCGGCGTGCTCGAGATCTCTGAGCGTGGTGTGCGGTTTCGCTCGTACGTGGACGGGGCCGAGCGCTTCATGGGGCCCGAGGAGTCGATGTCGGTCCAGGCGGCGCTGGGCTCCGACATCGCGCTCGCGTTCGACGAGTGCACGCCGTATCACGCGGATCGCGACTACACAGCCCGCTCGACCGAGCGCACGCACCGCTGGCTGCAACGCTGCGTCGACTGGCACGCTCGAGAGGGCCCTGTCGCCCAGGCCGTGTTCGGAATCGTCCAGGGCGGCACATACGAGGATCTGCGGCGCGAATCGGCGGAAGCCGTCTCCGCGGCCCCCGTGGACGGGCTCGCGATCGGCGGCACGCTCGGACGCTCCAAGCAAGAGATGTACGGGGTCCTGGACCTGACCGTGCCGCGGTTGCCCGTCGACGCGCCGAAGCACCTGCTGGGGATCGGGGAGCCCGACGATCTGGTGGAGGGAATCGCTCGGGGGATCGACGTCTTCGACTGCGCGGTGCCGACGAGGCTCGCACGACACGGCATGGCGCTCGCGCCCATGCCCGAGTCGCGCTTTCGGTTCGACGTGGCGCGGGCGGCACACGCGCTGGCCGAGGAGCCGCTCGTCGAAGGATGCCCGTGTCCGGCATGCACGAGTCACAGCCGCGCGTACCTCCACTACCTGGTCCGCGCCCGCGAGCTCACCGGCGTGCGGTTGCTGTGCCTGCACAACCTCGCCTACCTCGAGCGGCTCGTGGCCGGGGCAAGAGAGGCGATCGCCGAAGGCCGCTATGACGGGTATCGGGCGACGGTACTGGGTGGGGCAGCCCCCTGGAACGCACTGAGAGTCGACTCAGCGACCGCATAGGTCGGTAAGTCGACACTCGTCGTCGGCAGGGCCGCTCGCGACCCCCTGCCCAGCCCCGTCGACCGCGCCCTACTGCGTGTTGTCCTCGATGAAGTCCCGCAGCGAGTCGATCTGCTGATCGACCTGGTCCTTGAGCAGGCTGCCGAGGTCGGTGTCCTGGCCGGCGTCGGTGAGCAGCAGCACGGCGCCGGCGATCACGGCAGCGAGGACACCGATCAGCAGCAGGACCGCGAGCGCCCGGCCGACCGAACCAAGGGCCGACCGTCGCCGCGCCGGCTCCGCGGGCGTGACGGCAGGGCGCTGGCGCGGTGGCGGCCGCCGCGCCGGGATGGGCTGCGGAGACACCGGTGTCGCCGGCTCGGGAGCCATCCGGCGGGTGGCTTCGGTCGGCGGGGCGCCAGCCATCGCCCGCGTGGGCACGTCTTCGGGATCGGGCGGCTGGCGACCGGCGAGGCCCGTTCGCAGCGCACGCGAGAGCTCGCGGGCAGAGCCGTACCGATCCTTGACGTCCGCTTCCAGCGACCGCAACACCGCTGCGGAGAGCGTCTCCGGGACGTCGGGGTCGTAAGAGCTCGGCGGAAGCGGCTTTTCGTTCTCCCGCCGAATCGCCAGCTCGGCGAGCGTCGAGCCTTCCCAAGGCAGTCGGCCGGCCAGGAGCTGGTAGAGGACGACGCCGAGCGCGTACACGTCGGCTGCGGGAGTGGCCTCCTCGCCCCGCGCCTGCTCGGGCGCGAGATAGGCGGCCGTGCCGACCACCGAGCCGACCTGCGTCAGCCGGGTCTGCTCGGTTGCGCGCGCGATCCCGAAGTCCGTCAGCTTCACCGTCATCTCGCCGGTGGGCGGGTCTGCAACCGAGTTTCCGCCGCGGGCGCGCCCGGCCGGGCCGCCGATCACCATCAGGTTGCCGGGCTTGACGTCACGGTGGATGATGCCCTGGCGGTGGGCGTACTCGAGGCCGGCGCATGCCTGCACGCCGATCTCGGCGCCGAACTCAGCGCCCAACCGGCCGCGCGTCTGCAGCAGCTGAGCGACGGACTTGCCCTCCACGTACTCCATGACGATGTAGTGCCGCCCTGAGTCCACGCCCGTGTCGTAGACCTGGACGATGTTGGGATGGATGAGCTTTGCGACCGACAGCGCCTCGCGCCTGAAGCGCGCCACGAACTTCTCGTCGTCGGAGAGATGCTCGGCGAGGATCTTCACCGCCACCGTGCGCTCGAGCACCCGGTCGGTGGCCCCGTAAACGGTCGACATGCCGCCCGAGCCCAGGCGGTCGCCCAGCTCGTATCGCCCTGAGATCAGGGTCCCGGGCATCAGTCGCCGCCCCCTCCGACGCCGCCGGTGCCGGTGCCTCCGCCCTGGTTCCCGCCGCTGCCACCCTGGTTGCCCCCGCCATCGTCGCTGCCGCCGCCATCCTGAGCGCTGCCGTCCTCGCCGCCATCGCCGTTTTCGCCGCCTTCGTCGGGGGTTTGCTGCTCGGTGTCCGTGTCGGTTGGCTCGACCGGCGGCTCAACCGTCTCCTCCTCGGGCTGGAAGCCCTCCTCGCCGCTCGCGCCCGTCGGCGGAGGCTCCTCGCATTGCTCGGTCGCGAGCTGCTGCAGCCGCTCGCCGCCCTCGGTCAAGAGGCGCTTGACCTCCTGGTCTACATCGCCGGGCAGCTGGGCCACCTGGTCCACAAAGAGGTCGGCACTCGCTTGAGCCCCCTCGCACTGGCCCTCGGCGACCGCCCCCTCGATCTCATCGAGACGCGTCAAGAGTTGATCGCTGTTTTCGCCAGGGATCGTTCCCTCGTCGCCGCCGCAGCCGGCGAGCACGGTCGCGGCAGCGATCGCAAGCAGCGAGACTCGGCCCCCTACAGACATCGCGGCGAGTCTAGTAACCGGGTTCATCCGTCCTCCCGCCTTCATTGCCCGACGTAGAGACGCCGGGCGAGGTGCTCGGGCAGGTCGGTTGCCGCGATTGCCTCCGCCGCGCGGTCGATCTCGTACTCGACCCGGCGGTAGGTAGCCGCCCAGGCGTCGGTGTCGAGCTCGAGCCAGGCGGCGCGCGGATCGCCGTCGCGGGGCTGTCCGACGCTGCCGGGATTGATCAGCCACCGGCCGCGGTCGAGCTCCAGCCGCGTGCCCGCGCCCGCCTGGGCACCCCTTGCCTCGGGGCCACCCGCCGAGGCTCCATCCTCGGGCAGGGCGAAGAAGAGGGCCACGTGGGAGTGACCGACGAGGCTCACCCGCGCGTCCTGCATGCGGATGCACTCCGCCGCTTGGTCGGGCCAGAGCACGTACTCCCAGACCGGGTCGCGAGGGGAAGCGTGATAGAGGGCGACCTCGTGGCTGATGTCGGCCGGCTCCAGCCGCTCGAGGAACTCCAGCGTCTCCGGCGTGGCCACCTCGCGGGTCCAGCGCACCGCTTCCGCGGCGGCGGGGGAGAACGAGGAGATGTCGAGGGCGCCCAGCACCGCGAGATCGTGATTTCCGACCAGGCACAGCGAGGCACGCTCGGACACGAGCTGGGCGCAGGCGTCGGGTTCGGCGCCGTAGCCGACGACATCGCCCAAGCACCAGATCTCGTCGAACTCGTCGCCGTCGATCTCGGCCAGGACGGCCTCGAGGGCAGCCAGATTCGCGTGGATGTCGCTGAGGATTGCCAGGCGCATGGGGGCGGCGCGAGCGGACTATCGTAAGCGGGGATGGGCTGGCCGGGCACCCAGCTGCGGACCAACGCCGCGGCCCGTGTCGGGTTCGCCGCGGTGGCCGCCGTCGTCGTCGCCGAGGTTGCTGTCTGGTTGCTACGGCCAGGACAGGACCCGATCGAGCCGGCTCCGGTCTCCGAGTCCGACTACTTTGAGGATGGCCAGCTCGAGCGTGCGCGCGAGTACCGCGCGCCTCAGCGCTGGCTGGCGCTGGCCGCGATCGGGGCCGAGGGCGCGGTGCTGCTGGTGCTTGCGATCGGCCGCCCAGCGCCGGCGCGCCGCGCGCTCGAGCGCCTCGGGCGCCGCCCGGTGCTCGGCGCCGCGGCCGCCGGCGCCGTGATCGCGCTGCTCGTCGAGGCCGCTTCGCTGGCGCCTCGCCTTGCTGCCCACGAGCGAGCCGTTGACTTCGGGCTCTCGTCGCAGTCGCTCGGTCCCTGGCTTTGGGACGTCGGTCGAGGGGCGGCGATCGCCGCCGGGCTCACTGCTGCGGGCGCCGCGCTGCTGATGGCCCTCGTCCGTCGCTTCCAAGCGCGCTGGTGGATTCCCGGCAGTGTGGCCGCCGTGGCGATCACAGCGGTCATGGTGTGGCTGGCGCCCGTCGTGCTCAACCCGATCTTCAACCGCTTCGATGTGCTGCCGTCCGACAGCAGGCTCCGCGCGGAGGTCCTCGAGCTCGCGCGCCGTGCGGGAGTCGACGTCGGCGACGTCTATCGCGTCGACGCCAGTCGTCGAACCACGACGCTGAACGCCTACGTCGATGGGCTCGGACCCACCAAGCGCGTGGTGCTGTACGACAACCTGATCGAGGGCGTCGAGCGGGACGAGCTGCAGTCGGTGGTCGCGCACGAGCTGGGTCACGTGGCACACGACGACATTCCACGCGGCATCGCCTTCGTCGCCATCGTGGCGCCCTTCGGGCTCCTGTTCGCGCGCGAGCTCGCCGCGCCGCTCGCACGACGGGCGGGCGCACCGACCGGCACTCCCGCCGCGCTCCCGGCGTACTTCTTCGGCATCGCCGTCGCGTCGTTTGTGCTCGCAGTGCCCGGCAACCAGCTCTCTCGCCAGGTCGAGGCGAGCGCCGACACGTTTGCCCTCGAGCTGACCGAGGACCCGCGGGCGCTCATCGACCTCCAGCAGCGTCTGGCCGAAACCAACCTCTCCGACCCCGATCCGCCCGACGTCTTCGAGTTCCTGTTCGGGACCCATCCGCCGACCGTCGAGCGGATCGGCGCCGCCGTCGCGTACCGCGACGAAGGGCCCTAGCGAAACGAGGCTGCGGTCACTTCCAGCCCACGGTCGAGGTCGACTGCCGCCCGCCAGGCGAGTCGCTCGGATGCGAGAGTGCTCGCAATCGAGATTCGCTGCACCTCGCCCGCCCGGGCGGGCGCCATCTCGGGGTCGAAGTCACGCCCGCAGCTTCGCGCGAGGCGCTCGCCGAGGTCGAGGACGCTCGTCTCGACCCCGGTGCCGATGTTGTAGGGCCCCGATGCATCGGACCCCGCCGCTGCGAGGAAGGCGTCGACGATGTCGCCGACGTAGATGTAGTCACGTGTCTGCAACCCGTCGCCGAACACGCGCGGGCGCCCGTCGCCGAGCAGCGCGGTGCAGAAGATGGCGACCACGCCCGCCTCGCCGTGAGGGTCCTGCCGCGGCCCATATACGTTGCCGAGCCGCAGCGAGATCCCCGAGAGGCCGTACAGGCGCTCGTACAACGACACGTAGCCCTCGGCGGCGAACTTGCTCTGGCCGTACGGGGCATCGGGTCGGCAGTCAGCGCTCTCCGGCAGCGGGAGTTCCCGGCCCGAGCCCTCGCCGTAGATCGCGCCGCCGGTCGACGTGAACACGAAGCGTTTCGTCCCGTGCTGCCGCGCCGCCTCAAGCAGGTTGATCGTCCCGGCCACGTTGACGCCGAGGTCGAAGACGGGATCCGCGACCGACCGGCGCACGTCGATCTGCGCCGCGAGGTGGCAGACGAGCTCGGGATGGTGGGACCCGAACGCGTCGACGACGGCGTCGGCATCGGTCACGTCGGCCTCAAGCAGGCAAGCCCCCCGCTTGCGGGCGCCGTCGAGGTTCTCGGTGCGGCCGCTCGACAGGTCGTCCAGAACGAGCACGTCGTCGCCGCGATCCACCAGCGCGTCGACCACGTGCGAGCCGATGAAGCCCGCTCCCCCTGTTACCAGAGCCCTCACAGCCCCGGGGAATCTAAAGGGATCCGGCCTCTAGTATCGGCGCGTGGTCGAGGACGCGACTACGGATCCCCTGGCGAGTCTCCGTGCCGCGGTGCAGGACGCCGCAGCAACGCTGGACGGGTCGGCAGCGGGACAGCCCACGCTCGAGCGCCCCCCGAAGCCGGAGTTGGGCGACTATTCGACCAACGCGGCGATGCTGCTTGCGCCCACGCTGGGTTCGCCCCCGCGCGAGATCGCCGAGCGTCTGCGCGATGAGCTCGCCAGCCGGCTCGGCGCGCGGGCCGAGCGGGTCGAGATCGCCGGGCCGGGATTCTTGAACGTCTTTCTCTCGGACCGCTGGCATCGCGAGGCGACGGCGGCCGTGCTCGCCGCCGGAGAGCGCTTTGGGGCAGGCACCGTGCCTGATCCCGAGGGCGTGCTCGTCGAGTTCGTCTCGGCCAACCCCACCGGGCCGCTCACTGCGGCCGGGGGACGCCACGCAGCCTTCGGCGACTCCCTCGCGCGACTGCTCGAGTTCGCGGGGCACGCGGTCGAGCGCGAGTACCTCCTCAACGACGTGGGCGGGCAGGTTGAGCAGTTCGCGCGGTCGATCGCGGCCCGGATGCGGGGAGAGGAGCCGCCGGAGGACGGCTACTCGGGCGACTACGTCGTGGAGCTCGCGGAGCAGCTTGTCGCGCGCGTCAGTCCCGACGACCTCGATTCGGTAGCGCGCGCCGGCACCGAGGCGATGCGCGAGCGGATCGCTGGCACGCTAGAGCGCTACGGGGTGCGCTTCGACACCTGGGCGTCGCAGCGGGCCCTCGAAGAGGCCGGAAAGGTGGAGGAGACGGTCGGACTGCTGCGAAAGGCCGGGCACGTGTACGAGAGCGACGACGCGACCTGGCTGCGCACCAGCGAGTTCGGCGACGACAAAGATCGGGTGTTGATTCGCGCGGACGGCGAGCCCACCTACTTCGCCGCCGACATCGCCTACCACCGCGACAAGCTCGACCGCGGCGCGGAGCGGCTGATCGACGTCTGGGGGGCAGACCACCACGGCTACATGACCCGGATGCGGGCCGCGCTGGCCTGGGTCGGCGCGGATCCGGACCGCTTCGAGGCGCTGATCATGCAGTTCGTGCACCTCCTGGAGGGGGCCGAGCGCGCTCAGATGTCTAAGCGCCGTGGCGAGTTCGTGACCCTGGACGAGCTGCTCGACGACATCGGCGTAGACGCGGCGCGGTTCTTCATGCTCCAGCGCAGCCACGACACCACCATCGACCTCGACCTGGAGCTCGCGCGCCGCTCGTCACAGGACAACCCCGTCTACTACGTGCAGTACGCGCACGCTCGGATCGCGAGCATCCTGCGCAAGGCCGCGGAGGAGGGGGCTGCGTCGGGCTCGGACGACGAGCTCGTTGGTGGGGCCTCCGCCGACCAAGCTCTTGACGCTACGGCCGAACCGACCGAGCGCGCGCTCGTCAGGCGGCTGCTCGAGCTGCCGGGCGAGATCCGGGCGGCGGGCGAGCGCCGCGCGCCGCATCGACTGTGCGCCTACGCAAGCGCGACCGCGGCAGACTTTCATGCCTTCTATCGAGACTGCCGCGTTGTGGGGGCGGAGGAGGCAACGGCGGCCGCGCGACTCGGGCTTTGCGTCGCGGCGCGCCGCACGATCGCCACGACGCTCAGCCTGCTCGGCGTCAGCGCCCCCGACCGCATGTAGCCGGCCTCACTGCAGGGCGCGTCCGCGGACGATCTGCGGGATCGTCAGCAACAGGATGCGGATGTCGTTCCACAACGACCAGTCCGCGACGTACTGGTAGTCCAGCCGCACCATGTCGCGCACCGGGACGCGGGACGAGCCGAGTACCTGCCAGGGCAGTGCAGGTCGCCAAGGGTTGACGCCGACCCCTGACCGTTTTGGAACCGCCTTAGTGGACATCTTCGGTGTCCGAACTGCGGGCCGCACTCGTTGGAAACAGCGAACGGATGCGCGTTGCCGAGCGAGTCTGGACGCCTGACTTCCCTGACCGGATGCTCGTTATCGCCGCGCCACGTTGTTAGATTGGCGCGCCGAAGCGAATTGAAGAGGAGGACACATCGTGACCAAGGCAGAGTTTGTCGACCGCGTGGCGGGGAGCTTCGAGAGCAAGAAGGCCGCTGCCGACGCCGTCGACTCGATCCTGGATGGAATTGCCGACACACTCGCCTCAGGCGGGGACGTGAACTTCACCGGGTTCGGCAAGTTCAGCGTGGCCGAGCGCGGCCCACGGCAGGGCGTCAACCCGCGCACCGGGGAGCGGATCACGATCGCCGGCGGACGGGTTCCCAAGTTCTCGGCGGGCGCCGGGCTGAAGTCCCGGGTCAAGGGCGGCTGAGCTAGCTGAGCGAGCCCTTCGCGGACCGGCTCGCGACGCTCGTCGCCGAGCGCCGCAGCCAGGTCTGCCTGGGACTTGACCCGCATCCCGCCTCGCTTGGTAGCGGCGAGGCGGGAGGCACAGCAGCCGAACCGGCTGAGGCGGCCGCCGAGGCCGTCGGGGCAGTGTGTGAGCGCCTGATCGCAAGCGCCGGCCCTGCGTGCGTGGCCGTCAAGCCGCAATTGGCCTGCTTCGAGCGCCTCGGGCCTCCCGGTTGGGAGGCGCTCGCGCGGGTCGTCGACGCCGCCCGCCGCGCCGGACTGCTCGTGATCGCGGACGGCAAGCGCGGCGACGTGCCAGTGAGCGCGGACGCGTACGCGCAGTCGCTCTTCGGGACTACGTCGACCCCGTGGGGGGACGTTCCTGGTCTTGGCGCCGATGCCGCGACGGTCAACCCGCTGCTTGGCATCGACGCCATGGAGCCGTTCATCCAGGCCGCCCAGGTGGTTGACGGAGGAGTGTTCGTCCTGGTCCGGACCTCGAATCCGGGCGCGGCAGACCTCCTCGACGCCCCGGCGCCGGATCGGCCCCTGTTCGAACGGCTGGCCGAGCTGGTTGCCGAACGCGCCGACCGCCTGGTCGGAACCGGTGGACTGAGCGGTCTCGGTGCGGTGGTCGGGGCGACCGAGCCCCGCCACCTCGGACGGTTGCGCGAGCTGATGCCCGACTCGATCTTCCTGATTCCTGGCGTGGGTGCCCAGGGGGGTCAGGTTGGCGATCTCGGGCCCGCGTTCTCGGCCGAGCCTGCCTCCGTGATCGTCACCGTCTCGCGCTCGATCGCCTCGGCGGGGGATCCCGCGGCAGCCGCGCAGGACCTCCGCCAACAGCTCTGGGAACTGTCGGGAGCTTGAACGGCCTCACCTACCATGGCGGCGCCTATGGAGCGGGGACCGAGCAGCGACCCGCCGCCGACCAACTGGGCGGCTCGAATCCTGGCGCCGGTGGCGCTGGTGGTCGCGGCGCTGGTGGTGGTGGCGATCGTGTCGGGCTCGCTCGACGGCGACGATGATCGCGGCGGCAACCGCGACCGCGGGGAGACCGCCACGGCGGGGTGCCAGCCCAACGACGCCGGGCGGGAGGCCATCAGCCAGGGCTACTACGTGCTTGAGCCTGGCGACGACTTCGCCTCGCTGGCGGAGGAGACCTGCATCGACGTGGAGGAGATCCAGCGGCTCAACCCGAACCTCGACCCGCAGCTGCTCCCGGAGGGCGGTTGCGTCGATCTGAAGCCCGACGGATGCAAGGTCCTCGCCGAGGGCTGATTCGCCGAATAGCCGCCGCCGCGGCGGCCCTCGCCGCCGGGCTCGCCCTGGGCGGTCCGGCGACGCCGGCCGCAGCCGCCCCTCCCGAGCTCCCCGCCCGTGCGTGGGTCATGGTTGACGCCGACGACGGGACCACGCTCGCGTCACGGGCGGCCGGCGTCGAGCGCTCGGTCGCCAGCGCTACCAAGCTGATGACCGCGTACGCGGCACGCCGCGACCTGTCGCTGTCCAAGCGCGTCCCCGCGCCGCCGTACCAGGCCCTGGCGGCCGAGTCTCTCGTGGGCCTCCGGCCCGGCGAGCGGATCAGCGTTCGCGATCTGCTCTACGGACTGATCCTCGCCTCGGGCAACGACGCCGCAGTTGCGCTTGCCGACGCCGCCGCCGGCTCTCAGGAGGACTTCGTCGCGCAGATGAACCGCGACGCGCGTCGCCTCGGACTGGACGACACGAGCTACGCGAACCCGATCGGCCTCGATCAGCCGGGCAACTATTCGAGCGCCCGCGACCTGGTCGCCCTCGCAACCGAGCTTCGCGAGGACCCGTTCTTTCGCCGCGTCTTCGACACGCCGCAGACCACTGTCCACAGCGGCGGGCGCGCGATCCAGCTGTCCAACCGCAACACGCTGGTGCGCACCGTGCCCTGGGTCAACGGCGTCAAGACCGGATACACCCTCGACGCCGGCTATGTCCTCGTCGGCTCGGCGACGCGTCGGGGAGTGACGTTGGTCTCCGCGGTCCTGGGCGCCCCCAGCGAGGCCGACCGCGAGGCGGCGACGCTCGAGCTCCTGCGCTACGGGTTCTCGCAATACCGGCGCGAGTCCGTGCTCGAGCGCGGCGAGCGGCTGGCCGCCGCGGCGGTTCGCTACCAGGACGACAGCCTGTCCCTGCTCGCCCGGCGGCCGTTGACGGTGATGTTCCGACGCGGTCAAGACGTCGAAACCGACGTTGTTGCCCCGGAGGAGGTCGAGGGGCCGATCGATCGCGGCGAGCGCCTCGGCGAGGCCGTGGTGTCCGTCGACGGGGAGGAGGTTGGCCGGGTCGCGCTGATCGCGGCGCGGGCGGTCCCGGCGGCGGACATCGGCGACCGCGTGGACGACGCGCTGCCCGGCGGTCCCGTGCTGGCATGGGTCCTCGTCACGGCTGTCCTGGCCGCAGCCATCGTGCTGGTCGTTCGACTCATCGGGCACCGTCGGGCGACCCGGTAGCCTGAGCGACGCCTTGGAGGAGGAGAGGACAGCTTGATTCTGACCGTCACTTTGAACGCCGCGATGGATCGCACGGTCGCCGTTCCGAACTTTCGGTTGGGCCAGCGCCATCGCGCCGTCGAGGCGCGCACGGTGGCGGGAGGCAAGGGCGTCAACGTCGCTCGCGCGCTGAAGCTCCTTGGCCGGCCGGTCATCGCCACCGGCCTGACGGGCGGCGCCACCGGCAGTCGCATCGTCGAGCGGCTCACGGAGGAGGCGATCCTGCATGACTTCACCCGCATCGAGGGCGAGTCGCGTACCAATCTCGCCGTCATCGATCCCACCTCCGGCGAACAGACCGAGATCAACGAGCGCGGGCCCGAGGTCACGTCCGAGGAGGTCGCCGCGTTCGTAGAGAAGCTGCTCTACCTCGCGCAGGGGACGACGATCTGCGTGCTCGCCGGCAGCATCCCACCAGGCGCAGACGCCGGGCTGTACGGCCGGCTCGTCGCGGAGCTGCGCGAGCTCGGCGTCACCTGCGTGCTCGACACGGATGGAGAGCTGATGCGCGCCGGCCTACGCGCCGAGCCGGCGGTCGTGGCGCCCAATGTCGCCGAGGCCGAGGAAGCGGTCGGACACGAGTTCAACGACCCGGACGACCTCGGGCTGGGCCTTGCGGGCCTGATCGAGATGGGGGCCGGAGAGGCGATCATCACCTCGGCGACAGGCTGCGTGGCGATCGTCGGCGAGGGCTCCGAGCGGCGGCGCTACGAGGCGCGGATCGAGCCGCTTGAGCCCGTCGCCGCAGTCGGCTCGGGCGACGCGTTCCTGGCAGGCTACGTGGCCGCCAGGTACGAGGGGCAGCCGGCGCTGGATTGCCTTGCCTACGGCGTCGCCTGCGGCGCGGAGTCGACACAGCACTTCGGGGCCGGCAGTCTCGACCGCAGCGAGGTCGAGCGCCTGCTCGCCCGCGTCGACGTACGCGAGCTGGATGTCCCCGCGGAGGTCGCCTAGGGCCCGGTTGACCGCTGTTATCATCGCCCGGGCCTCGGAGTTCGGGGTCCAGAAGCCGCAACGCGCGGTCTTTCGGCCCCTTACGGAGGGGCTTTTTTCGTCCGTGTTCAACCCTAGGGTTCATCCATGGAAGTAGAGATCGGTCGCGGCAAGAAGGGCAGACGGGCTTACGGGTTCGACGACATCGCGATCGTGCCCTCGCGCCGCACCCGCGACCCCGACGACGTCGACGTCACCTGGACGCTCGGCCCGTACCGCTTCGAGCTTCCGCTCCTGGCCTCCGCGATGGACGGCGTTGTCAGCCCCGAGACGGCCGCCAAGGTCGGCGAGCTCGGGGGTCTCGGCGTGCTCAACCTGGAGGGCATCTGGTCGCGCTACGAGGACGCCGACGATGAGCTGGAGCGAATCGCGCAGGCACCGCCTGAGCTCGCCACGCAGCGGATGCAGGAGATCTACGAGCAGCCGGTTGACCCCGAGCTGCTCGCCAGCCGGGTCGAGCAGATCAAGGCCGCCGGCGCCGTCGCGGCCGGCTCACTCACCCCGCAGCGGGTCACCCAGTACTACGAGACCGCGCTCGAGGCCGGACTGGACATCCTCGTCATCCAGGGCACGGTGATCTCCGCCGAGCACGTCTCTTCCAAGTCAGAGCCGCTGAACCTCAAGGAGTTCATCGCCGAGGTTCCGGTGCCGTGCATCGTCGGCGGCTGCGCCTCCTACGCCACCGGGCTGCACCTGATGCGCACCGGGGCCGTTGGCGTGCTGTGCGGTGTCGGTCCCGGTGCCGCCTGCACCACCCGCGGCGTGCTCGGGCTCGGCGTCCCCCAGGCGACCGCGATCGCCGACGTCGCAGCCGCCCGCTCGCAGCACATGCTCGAGACCGGCGAGTACTGCAACGTCATCGCCGACGGCGGCATGCGCACGGGCGGCGACATCTCCAAGGCGATCGCCTGCGGTGCCGACGCCGTCATGATCGGGTCGCCTCTTGCCCGCGCCAAGGAAGCGCCCGGCCGCGGCTATCACTGGGGGATGGCGACGTTCCATCCCTCGCTTCCGCGCGGCACCCGTGTTGCGACGCTGCAAGACGGCACTCTCGAGGAGATCCTGCTCGGGCCGGCGCACGAGAACGACGGGACCTTCAACCTGATGGGCGCGTTGCGCACCTCAATGGCCACCTGCGGCTACGAGGACATCCGCGACTTCCAGCGCGCAGAGGTCATGGTGGCCCCGGCCCTCCAGAGCGAGGGCAAGCAGCTTCAGCGCCAGCAGTCCGTTGGCATGGGCTCCAACGGCCGCGCCGCGGTGGCGACGGGAGTCGCGGTATCGGATGACTGAGGCCTTCGCTCGGGCTAGCGACGAAGTCGCGGATCGAGCGAGTGAACCTGCCGCCCCGGTCGCGTCGCAACCCGGCGACACCGGACGCGAAGCGGAGGATGTCGACGGAGTTGTTCGGTCGGAGCCCGTGACTGAAGAGGTGCTCGTCCTGGACTTCGGCGGGCAGTACTCCCAGCTGATCGCGCGCCGCATTCGCGAGTGCGGGGTCTTCGCCGAGCTGCTCCCGCACGACGTCGACCTGGAGCGGATCCGCGAGCGCCGGCCGGCGGGCCTGGTGCTCTCAGGGGGACCCGCTTCGGTCTACTCCGAGGGCGCACCGAGCCTGCGACCGGAGCTGCTCGAGCTGGGCATTCCGGTGCTGGGCATCTGCTACGGGATGCAGGCCATGGTCCAGGTCCTCGGCGGCAGGGTCGAGGGTGCAGACGCGGGCGAGTTTGGCCGCACCGAGCTTTCGCTGGCCGACGACGGTGGCCGCCTTCTAGCCGGACTTCCCGCAGAGCAGCAGTGCTGGATGAGCCACCGCGACTCGGTGTTCGAACCGCCGGCCGGATTCAAGGCGCTCGCATCGAGCCCGGGATCGCCGGTCGCGGCCCTCGAGAGCGTCCAGCGTGGGCTGTACGGGATCCAGTTCCATCCCGAGGTTGTCCACACCCCCTACGGCACGCAGATCCTCGATCGCTTTCTACGTCAGATCGCCGGCTGCGAGGCGTCCTGGTCACCCGCCTCTGTCATCGACGAGCAGGTAGAGCGAATCCGCGCGCAGGTCGGTGGGGGCGGTGTGATCTGCGGACTCTCGGGCGGAGTCGATTCCGCAACTGCCGCCGCGCTCGTCCATCGCGCCGTGGGCGACCAGCTCACCTGCGTGCTCGTCGACCACGGGCTGATGCGCAAGAACGAGGCCGAGCAGGTGGTTGCCGCGATGCAGGAGCTTGGGGTCAACCTCGTCCACGTTCAGGCGCAGGAGCGCTTTCTCGATCGCCTCGCCGGGGTCGACGATCCCGAGCGCAAGCGAAAGATCATCGGCGAGGAGTTCATCCGGGTGTTCGAGGAAGTGGCGGGCAAGCTCCCCGACGTTCGGTATCTCGTGCAGGGCACGCTGTACTCGGACGTGATCGAGTCCGGCGGAGACGGCCGCGCTGCGGACACGATCAAGTCCCATCACAACGTGGGCGGCCTGCCGGAGGACTTGGACCTCGAGCTGGTGGAGCCGCTGCGGATGCTGTTCAAGGACGAGGTGAGGGCCGTCGCCGCCGAGCTCGGCCTGGGTGAACGGATCGTCTGGCGCCAGCCCTTCCCGGGACCGGGGCTCGCGATCCGGATCGTGGGCGGCGAGGCGAACGCCGAGCGGCTGGAGATCCTCCGCGAGGCCGACGCGATCCTCCAGGAGGAGGTCCGAGCGGCGGGCCTCTACCGCGAGCTGTGGCAGTCGTTCTGCGTGCTGCCGGTCGTTCGCTCGGTGGGCGTGCAGGGCGACGGTCGCACCTACGCCTATCCCGTCGTGATCCGCGCGGTCACTTCCCAGGACGCGATGACCGCCGACTGGGCCCGCCTGCCCTACGACCTGCTCGAGCGCGTCTCCAACCGGATCATCAACGAGGTCGCGCACGTGAACCGCGTCGCCCTGGACATCTCCTCCAAGCCACCGGCGACGATCGAGTGGGAATGACTCACGAGTGGATTCGAGTGCCCACTCGAAGTCCCTAGGAGAACCTATCCCACCGGCGCAGGGCGCCGAGCGGGTCCTTGGGCGCGCCGCGCCGGTAACCGTGCGGCCAGAGCTCGAAGTGAAGCTGGCAGAACTCGCCGCGCGCGTTACCGGTCTTGCCGACGGATCCGATGCGGTCGCCGGTCCGTACCCGCTCCCCGGGGGCTAGGGGAGTGGCCGCGTGCAGGTGCGAGTAGAAGTAGTCGCGCCGGGTCTTGCGTCCGTCGATCAGAACCCAGAAGCCGTACAGGCTGTCGCTGTAGCCGCGGGCCTGCACGCGCCCGCCGCGTGTCGCGACCAGCGGCGTTCCGCAGTCGGCGACGACATCCTGGCCTTCGTGGGTGCGGCCGCCGGACCGCGGGACGCCGAAGCGATCGCCGTACGAGTGATCGCCGGCAACCGGGAAGCGGTGGTCGAGGAAGCGAAAGGCGCCCGCCCGGTGCATGCGCCCGCCTGGCACTGCCAGCTCGAAGCGGTAGCGCCCGTCGGCGACGACCGAACCACCGGCCCGCCGGCCGTCCCAGCCACGTTTGTTGAGCCTTCCCGCCTCGAGCGCGGTCTGGATCCAGTGGCGCATGGTCTTGCCGTCGCGCACCCGCACCACGCGGACTCTGACCCGATCGGGCGCCGGGGCCCGGACGCGGTAGCGCAGCGAGAGCTTGCGCTTGGCGTCGAAGAACGCCTTCTCGGGGCTGACCGACGTCGAGTCGAGTCGCAACTCGGCGCCCGTCGCCCAAGCGGGCGAGGCGAGCGCAAGCGCCGTCGCGGCGAGGGCCACCGCCCCTGCGGCCACGCCCCGCGCCACGGCTAGCTCCAGCTATCCCACTTCCTGAGCATCCGGGTCACCGAAGGCAGCGCCTCGCCGCCCTCGAACCAGCCCGGCGGCGACCACACTTCCATGTGGAGGTGACAGCCGCTGGCGTTGCCGGTGTCGCCCACCTTTCCGATCGGCTCCCCGGTCTTTACGCGCGCTCCCTTCTTCAGCGGCGAGCGCTTCTTTAGGTGCCCGTACATGAAGTCCTTGCCGGTGCCCTTGCCGTCGATCACCAGGTAGTTGCCCGCAGCGCTGTGCGTCTTGTTCCACTGCACCTTGCCGCCGCGAGCCGCGACGAGCTTCGAGCCGCACCTGGCGAACACGTCCTGGCCCATGTGGCCGCGACCGGCGCCGAAGCCGTCGCCGTAGTCGTGTCGCGCCCGCCGGACAGGGAACTTGTAGCCGTGGAAGGAGAACTTCGACTCGGCTGTCGCCTCGGCCCTCACGCCGCTGGCGCTGAATCGGTACTTGTAGTCGCCGCCCTTCGCGACGGCGCCGGTCGAGCTGCGTCCGTCCCAATAGGTCGAGGTGTCGAGGTCGGGCTCCGCGCCGGCGACCGTCCAGCTGTCAACGACCGACTTCGTGGTGCGATCGACGACCTCAACCAGCACGTCGGTGGCCTCGTCGCCCTCGAAGCTGAAGGTCACGCGCGGCTTGCGGCGACCGTCGAAATAGGTCTTGCGCGGCGCGGCCTGCGCCTTGGAGAGCTTGAAGTTCGCAGGCGTGCCGTCGTCGCCCGTCGGCGGCGGCGGCTCCGTGCCGCCTCCGCCGCTGCCGACGCCGCCGCTCTGGCCGAACGCCGCGCCCGCCCACACACAAGCGGCCAGCATGGTCGCGGCCGTCGCCACCGGAATCGGTTGTCGCCGCCTGCGCCCGTTGGGCGCCGCCTGGCGTGGCATCGCCTGGTGCCTCTCTTTCTCCGGCCTACGGGGTTAGCTGGCGGGCTCGCGCCGAAAGAGCGGCGCTACGGACGTGGGCTTTCCGATTCGCCCCTGAGACGGTTCGACACCGCCTCCTTGGTTCCCCCGCTCCCGCGCGCTCGGCGCGCGAGACTCGGCAGGTCTTTACGAGGGCGGCAGTATATCCGCGCGCCCGGCCGGCGTCGCGGCCGCGGTTTGGAGCCAGCCACTATGATCATCGGACCGCGCCGGGCGACTGGGACGCCGCGAGCGCGGTTTTCGCCGTGAAGACCTACGTAGCGACACCAGCCAACCGCCAGCGCGACTGGTACCTGATCGACGCCGAAGGCAAGACCCTCGGCCGGCTTGCCACGCAGATCGCCGATGCTCTGCGCGGCAAGCGCAAGCCCGACTACACGCCGCATTGCGACACCGGCGACTTCGTGGTGGTGATCAACGCGGACAAGATCGCGGTCACCGGAAACAAGCGCGCCGACAAGCTCTATCACCGTCACAGCGGCTACCCGGGAGCGATCAAGTCGCGCACGCTCGGCGAGATGCTCGAGCGCCAGCCCGAAGAGGTGATTCGCAAGGCGGTCAAGGGGATGCTTCCGCGGAACCGGCTCGCTCGCCAGCAACTGAGCAAGCTGCGGGTCTACGCCGGCCCCGAGCACCCGCACGCCGCCCAGCAGCCGCAGCCAATGGAGGTCGACGCCTGATGGCCGACGAGGAGCGAACGGACTCGAACGAGGCTCCGGCGGAGCAGCCAGCCGGCGACGAGGAGACCGGCAAGGAGGGCGAGGACCAGCCCGAAGAGGTGCAAGGCGACGAGACCGTGGTGGAGGAGAAGCCCGAGCCGCAGGAGCCGGGCGCGGCTGAGTCCAAGAAGGAGCAGGTGCCGGGCGCCGAGCTCGACCCGATTCAGATCGAGCCCGAGCGCCAGCTCGACGCCGAGGAGCGCGCGCGGCTCGAGGCCGAGGCCGAGGAGCGCGCGCGGCTCGAGGCGGAGGCCACGGCCGAGGCGTCAGAGGAGGAGCCGGTCGCGCGCCGCAAGCTCGAGCTGCCGGCGGAGGCGCGGATCCAGGCCACCGGAAAGCGCAAGAGCTCCATCGCGCGAGTTGTGCTTCAGCCGGGCAAGGGCGAGTTTGAGGTCAACCGGCGAAGTGTCGACGACTACTTCCCTCGCCCGACGCTGCGCACCGTCGCGCGGCAGGCGCTCGCGGCCTCCGGTTACGAGGACGTAGTGGACGTTCGAGCCCGCGTTTACGGCGGGGGCATCTCCGGTCAGGCGGGCGCGGTGCGGCACGGAATCGCGCGCGCGCTGGTTGAGATCGACCCGGAGCTGCGCGCCGAGCTCAAACGCAGGGGCATGCTCACGCGCGACGCTCGCAAGAAGGAGCGGCGCAAGGCAGGCCTCAAGAAGGCCCGCAAGCGGCCGCAGTTCTCCAAGCGCTAGGCGCCACCGAGTTGGCCGCGAAGCTGTTCGGGACCGATGGCGTCCGCGGGGTCGCCGGCGACGAGGTGACCGCGGAGCTCGCGCTGGCACTCGGGAGCGCCGCCAGCACCGAGGCTCCCGCGCGACGGCCCCAGATCCTCATCGTCCGGGATACCCGCGAGTCGGGCCCGATGCTCGAGTCGGCTCTCGCGAGCGGAGTGGCCGCGGCCGGCGGCGACGCGTGGATCGCAGGCGTGCTGCCGACGCCGGCGGCTTCGGTCCTCGTTCGCCGTCACGGGCTCGACCTGGCGGCGGTGATCTCCGCCTCCCACAACCCCTGGCGCGACAACGGGATCAAGTTCTTTGGGCCCGATGGCGGCAAGGTCGACGACGCGCTGGAACGAGGAATCGAGGCGCGGCTCGAGGCCGGCGCGCCATCCGAGGCCACGCAGGCCGGCCGGGTGCGCGTGCTCGAGGGCGCGCTCGGCGACTACCTGCGCGAGCTCCAGACCCAGTTTCCGCTGGAGCTTTCCGGCCGCAGGATCGTGCTCGACTGCGCCAACGGCGCGACATATCGCGCAGCGCCGGCGATCTTCGAGCGGCTCGGCGCCGAGGTCTCGGCCATCGGAGTCGAGCCCGACGGCCGGAATATCAACGAGGGGTGCGGCTCGACGAAGCCGCAGGCGTTGTCGCAGCGGGTGGTCGAGACCGAGGGCGAGCTTGGCTTGGCCTTCGATGGCGACGGTGACCGCGTGATCGCAGTCGACAGCGAGGGAACGGTACGAGACGGCGACGAGCTGATCGCGCTGATTGCCAGCCATCTCGAAGAGGCCGGCGAACTGGGGGGCGGCGTGGCGGTCACGGTGATGAGCAACTACGGCTTTCACCAGGCCATGTCAGCGGCCGCGATCGAGGTGGAGACGACGCCAGTGGGCGACCGCCACGTCGCCCAGGTGCTGTCCGAGCGCGGCTGGCGACTGGGCGGCGAGCAGTCAGGCCATCTGATCTGGACCGAGTTCGCGCCGACCGGAGACGGGATCGCGGCGGCACTTTTGGCCACCCAGGCCCTCGGCGATCGCCGGCTCGCCGACGCCATTCCGATGCGCAAGCTGCCCCAGATGCTTCAAAACGTCGAAGTCGCAGACCGGGCCGCAGTCGAGGGTGCGACCGCCCTGTGGGACAGCGTCGAGCGCGAGAACGCGGCGCTGGAGGGTCGTGGCCGCGTGCTCGTCCGACCGTCGGGGACCGAGCCGCTCGTCCGAGTGATGGTCGAGGCGCCCGAGCCCGAAGAGTGCGATGCCGTCTGCAAACGACTCGTCGAGATCGTCGAGCGCGAACTGGGCGCCTAGCACGCATTACCCTGTAGCGCCTCCTCATGTGCGGAATCGTGGGATATGTCGGCAAGCGCCCTTGCCGCGATCTGCTGATCGCGGGTCTCGAGAAGCTGGAGTACCGCGGCTACGACTCGGCGGGGATCTCCCTGCTCGCCGACGGCCATGTCGACACGGTGCGAGCCGTGGGAAATCTCTCGCACCTGCGGGAGGCGGTGGGCCTGGCCGGCGACCAGCCCGTCTCGAGCTCCGGGGCTGTTGCGGTTGCCGCCCCGCCGGCGACGATCGGCCTCGGACACACGCGCTGGGCGACCCACGGCCGGGTCACCGAGGAGAACGCCCACCCGCACGGCGACTGCTCCGACAGCGTTCACATCATCCTCAACGGGATCGTCGAAAACCACGCTGAGCTGCGCCGCGACCTCGTCGCCGGGCACAGCTTCAGCTCCGAGACCGACGCGGAGATCGTCGCCCACCTGATCGAAAAGCACTACGAGGGCGACCTCACTGAAGCCGTGCGGTCGGCGTTCAACGACATGCGCGGCCACTACGCCTTCGTCGCCATGCACTCGGAGCATCCCGACACGCTCGTCGCGGCGCGCCAGGAGTGCCCGCTGATCGTCGGCCTCGGGGACGGCGAGACCTTCATCGCCTCGGCGATCCCCGCCTTCCTCGCCGAGACGCGCACGTCGCTCGGGCTCAAGAACGGCGAGATCGTCACCGTCGACCCCGACGGCGCACGGATCATCGATAACGAGGGCAACCCCGTCGACCGCGGTTCCGAGGAGGTCACGTGGGACGAGGACGAGGCCGAGAAGGGCGGCTACGAGACCTTCATGCTGAAGGAGATCTACGAGCAGGCCGACTCGGTCGCCGAGACGATCACCGACCGCCTCCCATCGCTCGATGCCGTCGACCTCTCCGAGCTGGACCTCACCGACGAGTTCGTCACCGGCATCCGCAGGATCGTGATCGTCGCTTGCGGCACCAGCTACCACGCCGGCCTCGTCGGCCGCTACGCGATCGAGCAGTGGGCGCGGGTCCCGGTGGAGATGGACATCGCGTCCGAGTACCGCTACCGCGATCCCGTCGTCGGCGCCGACGACCTGGTGATCGGCATCACGCAGTCCGGCGAGACGGCCGACACGCTCGCGGCGATGCGGCTGGCTCGCGAGCGCGGCGCCACCGTGCTCGCGATCAGCAACGTGATGGGCAGCCAGGCGACTCGCGACGCCGACTCGGTGCTGTTCACCCGCGCCGGGCTTGAGATCGGAGTCGCCGCGACCAAGACGTTCACCGCCCAGGTGGCGACGATGTACCTGCTCGGGCTCTGGATCGGGCAGGTCCGCGGAACGCTGCCGGCGGAGCGGATCGCCGAGCTGATCGCCGAGCTCAAACGGTTGCCGAGCTGCATCCAGGAGACGCTGCCGGCTGTCGACCCGGCCGTGAGCGAGATCGCCGCCGCCAAGCACGACGCCTCCTTCTTCCTCTACCTGGGCCGCACGATCGGCCTGCCGGTTTGCCTGGAGGGCGCGCTGAAGCTCAAGGAGATCGCCTACATCCCCACCGACGCGTACGCCGCCGGCGAGATGAAGCACGGCCCGATCGCGTTGCTCGACGAGTCCACTCCCGTGGTCTGCGTTGCCACCGACAGCCCGGTGCTCGAAAAGGTCATGTCCAACGCCGAGGAGGTCAAGGTCAGGGGCGCCGACGTGATCGCAATCGCGACGGAGGGCAATCGTGACGTCGCCGAGGTGGCCGACCAGACCGTGTTCGTTCCGCGCACAGACTGGGTGCTGCAGCCGATCCTCGCGATCCTGCCGCTTCAGCTCCTCGCCTACCACATCGCCCGCCTCAACGGGCTCAACGTGGATCAGCCCCGCAACCTCGCCAAGACCGTCACCGTCGAGTAACGGATGCCTAGTCGCTTCACGCGATGGATCCTCGCCCTCGCGACGATCGCCTCGTCGCTGCTGCTCGCGGCCTGCGGAGGCGATGACGATGACGGCGGCCCGTCCGCCGACTCCGGGCCTGCAACGGTCGTTCCCGCCGACGCGGTCGTCTACGTCGATGGAGTGGTCCGGCCCGAGGATGAGCAGCGCGAGAGCGTCGAGACCGCGCTGCAGACCGTGTTGGGCGAGGACGATCCGGGCGGTTTCCTGGTGGGCGAGCTGGAGGACGAGTTCAGCGCTGGGGACGTCGAGGTCGACTACGAGGAGGACATCGAGCCGTGGCTGGGCGAGCGCGGAGCGGCGTTCTTCCTCAACTTCGGAGAGAGCTCCGACGGCGCGTTCGTCGTCGAGACGACCGACGAGGAGCTGGCCCGGGACTCGATTCAGCGATTGATCGAGCAGGAGGGTGGCGTCAGGCCCGCCACCTACGAAGGGGTGGAGTACACCCGGACAAGCGAAGACGACGCGGCGGGAATCGTCGACGGCTTCGCCGTCTTAGGCAGCCAGGCCGGGTTCGAGTCCGTCGTCGATGCGGCGGCCGCCGAATCGCTGGCCGAGTCCGACGCTTACACGTCGGCCGTAGACGCCGTACCGGACGATCGGCTGGCGACCGTCTACGCGGAGCCGCGAACCGTGCTCGATGTGGTCATCGGATCGGGTGACCTCACGGAAGCGCAGGCAGACGCGATCGCCGAGGCTGTCGGCCCGGCAGTCGATGCGCCGGTGGTGCTGAGCCTCGGAGCCGACGATGCGGGCTTCTTCGCCGAGCTGGCGACGGAGGGTGAGGCCCCGATCGGGGGTAGCAGCGATCTGCTCGAGCAGCTGCCGGATGACGCGTGGGCCGCGTTCGCGCTCTCCGACGCGGGGTCTCTCGCCGGGCCGGCGATTCTCGGATCGCTTGGATCCAACGAGGTGCTCGGGAGCGTGCTGCGGGGACTCCAGGACCAGATCGGCATCGACCTGGCCGAGTTCGGGGCGTCGGTCGGGGACGTGGCAGGCTGGTTCGGCGGAGCCAACGTGTTGGGCGCGACCGGCGCGCTGATCTTCGAAGTGACCGACGAGGCGGCGGCCGAGGAGCTGCTCGACGGGCTCGAGCAGGCCTTCTCAGCCGATCCTCGCGTGCGGGTCGCGCCCGGCGAGCTGGAGGGCGAGGCGTTCTCGGTAGGCCCTGCCGACGTCCCGATCGAGTTCCCCTTCGTGCTCCGCGACGAACTGCTGGTCACCGGGCTGGGCGAGCAGTCGGTCGAGCAGGCCTATGCGCCGGAGACCTCGCTCTCGGACTCCGATGCTTACGCGGCCGCCGAGGAGGCTCTGGGCGACGAATTCGAGGTCAGCATGCTGCTCGACTTCCAGACGCTCGTCGGCTTCTTCCAGGGCCTGAACACGGAGGACGAGCCGGACCTCAACGAGGCGCTGCCGTACACGTCCCGGTTGGACGTCTTCGCGGCCGGCGTGAGGGCGGACGAGGGCTCGACGACCGCACGCTTCGTCTTGCGGCCGCAGGAGGGCGAGTGAGAGCGTGGTCGGAGTCGACCTGATCGAGATCGAGCGGCTCGAGCGCGCGCTGGAGCGAACGCCGCGGCTCGCCGAGCGGGTGTTCTGGCCGGGGGAGCTCGAGGCGGCCGACCGCGGCCGGCCCGCACGTCACCTCGCCGCTCGCTTCGCGGCCAAGGAGGCGGCTCTCAAGTGTCTGGGCATCGGCGGCCTGGGTCTGCGGGATGTCGAAGTCGTGGGCGGAGGCAACACGGCTCCGCAGCTCCAGCTGCACGGACGCGCGGCCGAGGCGGCCCAGCGCCTGGGCGTCGAGCTGAGCGTCTCGTTGACGCACTCGTGCGAGCTCGCAGCGGCCGTGGTCATCGCCCGGTAGGGGTCGACCACCACCTCGATCTTGGGAGTCTCGCCGGGGCGGCGGGACTACGCTGCTCACCCATGCAGAGCTGGCTGGAACCGCTCTACGACGCCGCCGGGATGCGGTCGGCCGACGCCTGGGCGATCGACGAGCGGGGGGTGCCTTCGCTCGAGCTGATGGAGGCGGCGGGTGCGGCGCTCGCCGACGCGGCGCTGGAGGTGGCGCGGCCGGGTCCGGCGCGCATCGTGTGCGGCAAGGGCAACAACGGCGGCGACGGACTGGTCGCGGCTCGGCGCCTCGCCGAGGCGGGGTTGGACGTCGCGCCGTTGCTGTTGTGGCCCGCTGCGGAGCTCTCGGGCGATGCCGAGACCAACCTCGAGCGCCTGACCGTCGCGCCGCGAAAGATCGACGCGGCCGAGGTGAGCAGTGCGCTGCAGGGCTCGGGCGTCGTCGTGGACGCGATCTTCGGCACCGGATTCGAGGGCGCGCCGCGCGCGCCGGCCGCCGAGGCGATCGAGGCGATAAACGCCATCGCCGCCCCGGTTGTCGCCGCCGACATCGCGTCTGGCGCAGACGCGTCGACCGGGCGCGTCGACGGCGTTGCGGTCGAAGCCGACGTCACCGTCAGCTTCCACGCTCCGAAGCTCGGGCACTGGATCGCGCCGGGTAAGTGGCACACCGGCGAGTTGCGCGTAGCGGAGATCGGGATTCCGTCCGGCGCACCCGCCGCGGCGACCGGCGGGCTGATCTCTGGCCAAGTCCTCGAGACGGCGCCTCGGCGGAGCGCCAAATCGACGAAGTTCACCTCCGGACAGGTGCTGGTTGTCGGCGGCTCGCGAGGATTGACCGGCGCCGTCTGTCTGTCGGCGACCGCGGCCACGAGGACGGGCGCCGGCTACGCCACCGTGGCGGTCCCTGCGGACCTGGAGCAGATCTTCGAGGCGAAGCTGACCGAGGTAATGTCGCTGGGCTGCCCCGGACCGGACGGCCGGTTGGGCCCCGAGGCGGCGGAGCCGATTCTCGCGCAGGCCGAGCGGTCGGCGGCGGTGGTGCTGGGGCCGGGCCTCGGGCGGTCGCGCGAGGCTTTCGCCCTCGCGAGGATCATCGCGGCGAAGGTGGCGGCGCCGCTGGTGATCGACGCGGATGGGCTCAACGCCCACGCCGGCGAGCTGGCCGCGCTGGCCGTGCGCGAAGGCCCGACCGTGCTCACCCCGCACGCGGGAGAACTCGGTCGGCTGCTGGAGCGCGAGTCGGACGAGGTCTCCGCACGGCGGCTTGAGAGCGCCCGCGAGGCCGCTGGCGCCTCCGGGGCGATCGTAGTCCTGAAGGGCGACGACACGATCGTCGTCGACCCCGACGGCGGTTTGGCCGTCAACGGACTCTCGAGCCCATCGCTCGCCACGGCGGGCACCGGCGACGTTCTCTCGGGCATGGTCGCGGCGCTGCTGGCGCGGGGAATGGACCCGTTCGCGGCCGTGTGCGCCGCCGTTCACGCCCACACCCGGGCGGGCCGCACCGCCGCCAGCCGGGTTGGCGCCACCGAGTCGGTGATCGCGGGCGACGTGATCGAGGCGATCCCGCCGGCCCTCGGGGGCGCGGATGTCTAGCGACGAGGTCCGCCGGTCGCTCGCCGTCATCGACGTCGGCGCCGTGGAGCGAAATTGCGCTCGGCTGGCGCGCGAGCTCGAAGGCAGCGCGGCGCTGTGTGCGGTCGTCAAGGCCGACGGATACGGCCACGGCGCGATCGAGTGCGCTCGGGCCGCGCTCGCCGGGGGCGCCACGGTGCTCGCCGTAGCCGCCGCGACCGAGGCGGCCGAGCTGCGCGCCGAGTTCGACGACGTGCCGCTGCTGGTGATGGGCGCGCTGACCCCGTCCGAGCTCGACCTCGCGCTCGAAGCTCGCAGCGAGATCGCGGTGTGGCGGCTCCGATTCCTGGACCTGCTTGAACGTCGGGCTCGCGAGCACGGCCTTCGTCCGCGCGTCCACGTCAAGTACGACACGGGCATGGGAAGGCTCGGAGAGCGCGATCCCGTGGTGGTGGCGAAGCTGGTTCGGGCGGCGGCGACTTCCGACGCCGTCGAGCTTGGGGCGCTGTGGACGCACTTCGCCACCGCCGACGAGCCCGACTCGGCCTTCTTCGACCAGCAGCTCGAGGCCTTTCGCGACCTGGCGCTGGAGCTGAAAGAAGAGCATCCGGGACTGCTGCTGCACGCGGCCAACAGCGCCGCCACGCTGCGCGAAGCCGCCTCTCACTTCGACATGGTGCGTTGCGGGATCGCCGTCTACGGGCTCGATCCGTTCGGGGAGGATCCGTTCGCTCGGGACCTGGAGCCCGCTCTCGAGCTGCGCTCCAACGTGGCGGACGTGAAGCCCTTCGACGCCGGCGCCAGCGCGGGCTACGGGCGGACCTGGAGCGCCCCGGCCGACACATGGGTCGGAGTGCTGCCGATCGGCTACGGCGACGGCGTCCGCCGCGGGCTGAGCAACAACGCGGAGGTGCTGGTCGGCGGGCGCCGCTACCCGCTGGTGGGGACGATCTCGATGGACAACGCGACGATCGACCTCGGCCCCGAGACCGAAGTCGAGCCGTGGACGCCCGCGACGCTGATCGGCGCACAGGGCTCCGAGCGGATCCTGTGTGAGGAGGTCGCGCGGCGCCTGGACACGATCAACTACGAGGTGACGTGCGGGATCTCGCCGCGGGTGCCGCGCGAGTACAAGCGGTGACGCTCTCCGAGACCCTCGCCCAGGCGCCCGCCGTGCGGGCGGCGCGCGAAGCGCTTGCCGATCGAGACGACGCGTGGATCGTCGGCGGGGCCATCAGGGATGCCGAGCTCGGCCGCGAGGTGATCGACGCCGACGTGGCCGTCGGCTCGGACGAGCGTGGCACTGCCCGCGCGATCGCCGCTGTCGCCGGCGGCCCCGCGTTCGAGCTCTCCGAGGAGTTCGGCACCTGGCGCGCGCTCTCGGGCGACCGTTCCTGGCACGTCGACGTGACCCGCCTGCGGGGCCCGGACATCGAGTCCGACCTAGCCCTGCGCGACTTCACCGTCAACGCAATCGCCGTCCCGCTCGCCGATCCCGCTGGCGAGCCGGTTGACCCGCACGGCGGCGGGGCCGATCTCGAGCGGCGGTTGCTGCGGGCGGTGTCGAAGCGAAGCTTTGCCGACGACCCGCTGCGCATCCTGCGCGCCGCACGCCTTGCCGCCGGTCTTGGACTTCAGCTCGAGCCCGAGACGATCGAGCTCGCGCGTCGTGAGGCTACGCGAGCCGGGGAGCCCGCCGGCGAGCGCCAGCTCGCCGAGCTGCGGCTGCTGATCGCGAGCCCGGATCCGATCCGCGGCGTCGAGGTGCTGGACGACCTCGCGGCGACGGCAGCGTTGCTGCCGGAGCTCGAGGCCCTGCGTGGCGTTGTGCAGAACCCGAACCACCACCTCGACGTTCACGGCCACACGCTGGAGGTGCTTCGCAACCTGATCGAGATCGAGTCCGACCTCGACCGCTACGCAGGGGACGCCGCCGACGGTGTGCGAGCGCTGCTTGCCGAGCCGCTTGCCGATGAGTTCGACCGCGCGGCCGCGCTCCGGCTGGGGGCGCTACTGCACGACGTCGGCAAGCCCGCCACCCGGCGCGAGCACGACGGCGGGTTCGTGTCCTTCATCGGCCACGACCGCACGGGGGCGGAACTCGTGCGGGGTGTCTGCGAACGCTGGAACGCGAGCCGCGGGCTGTCGCGACACCTCGAGGCACTCACGCTCCACCACCTGCACCTCGGGTTCATGGCGGCCGAGCGGCCGCTTCCCCGCCGGCGGCTGTACGAGTACCTGCGCCTGACCGAGCCGGTGGCCGCGGACGTGACGCTGCTGACCGTTGCCGACCGGCTCTCGGCGCGCGGCACCGGGCCGACGGCTGCCCCGGAGATGATCGAGGCGCACCTGGAGCTCGCTCGCGAGGTTCTGCCGGCGGCGCTCGAGTGGCACCGCGACGGCCCGCCCCGGCCGCCGATCGCGGGCGACGAGCTCGCCGCGGCGCTCGGTATCGAGCCGGGTCCGATGCTCGGCCGGCTGCTGGAGGAGGTTCGCAAGGGCGTGTACGCCGGCGACGTGAATTCGGCCGACGACGCGGTCGCGGTCGCTCGCGCCGCGCTGGAGGAGGGGGAGGGCGCGGCCTAGCCCCCTTCGGGAGGCCGCGAGCGCGACGCGGTCGCGTAGGCTTGCCCGCGCTGATGGCGAGCGACTGCATCTTCTGCGGCATCGTCGCCGGCAAGCTGCCGGCGCAGATCGTCGACTCCGACGAGCACACCGTCGCCTTCATGGACATCAACCCGGCTACGCCCGGGCATGCGCTGGTCGTGCCGCGGACGCACACCGCCGACCTCATGGAGGTCTCCGACGAGGACCTCGAGCGCACGAGCGTCGCAGCGCGACGGCTGGCACAGAAGATGCAGCGCGCGCTGGAGCCCGACGGGTTCAACGTGCTCAACGCCTGCGGCTCGACGGCGTGGCAGACGGTCTTTCACTACCACCTGCACGTGATCCCGCGCTACGAGGACGATCCGCTGAAGCTGCCGTGGATCCCGCGCGGCGCCCCGGAGGAGGAGATTGCGGCGATCGCCGAGCGCATTCGGGCTGGCGACTCTGACGAGGACAGGTAGGGGTGGCGCCGGCGGCGAAGGGCAGGTAGAGGTGGCGGAACCATCGACACCCACGATCCGGCTGGAACGCGACGGTGCGGTGGCGCAGGCGATCCTCAGCAACCCGCCGCTCAACCTGTTCACGGCCACTTCCTTCGACGAGTTGGTCGCTTGTATCGAGGAGGTCGAGGGCTCGGACGCCCGGGCCCTCGTCTGGCGCGCGGAGGGCGAGATCATGAGCGGCGGCGTCGATGTCGCCACCTTCCAGCGGGTCGTCGACGACGGGCCCGAGCGCGCGAGCGAGTTCGCCGGTCCCCTGGTCGAGGCGGTGCGTCGCCTCGAGGCGCTGGAGATCCCGACGCTCGCGCTCTGCCACGGCGTCTGCCTCACCGCGGCGCTGGAGATCGCTCTCGGCTGCGACCTGATCTGGGCCTCGGAGTCCGCCCAGTTCGGGTTGGTCGAGGCGGTGGTCGGACTCACCCCCGGCGCCGGCGGCACCCAGCGGATGGCCGAGCGCGCAGGGCCGGGCCGCGCGCGGGAGTTCGTCTACACCGGCGGGATGTTCGACGCCGCGACCTTGGAGCGCTGGAACGTGGTCAACCGGGTGGTGCCCGACGACGAGCTGACCGAGAAGGGCATGCGCTTCGCCCAGCGCCTGGCCGCAGGACCGACACAGGCTCACGCGGCGACGAAGCGGATCGTCCGCGCCTACCTGCGAGGTGGCGTCGACGAGGCAGACCGCGTCACGGCCGAGCAGTTCGCGGGCTTGTTCGCGACCGAGGACCTCCAGGGCGCCGTGAGGGCCTTTCTCGCGGAGGGCCCCGGCAAGGCGGAATTCAAGGGTCGCTAGCCGGGCGCGCTACCCTTCCGCGCCAGTCACCAACGGCACACGCTGCTTTCGCGCCTAAAGGCGCTCACCTGAATCTATGGCGAAGGAAGAGAAGATCGAGATGGAGGGCGAGGTCACCGAGGCCCTGCCCAACACCATGTTCAAGGTCAAGCTCGACAACGACCACGAGGTCCTTGGCCACATCTCGGGCAAGATGCGCCGCCACTACATCCGCATCCTCCCCGGCGACCGCGTGAAGATCGAGCTCTCGCCGTACGACCTCGACCGCGGC
>Ga0081538_10000513_pt1 | contig 43328 bp, 38 predicted proteins | sample TabmetS5T2R1_FD_71022 | JGI IMG/M metagenome (GOLD analysis project Ga0081538, IMG submission 71022) | Tabebuia heterophylla rhizosphere microbial communities from the University of Puerto Rico - S5T2R1 | ecosystem: Host-associated > Plants > Roots > Rhizosphere ... | reverse complement strand
GTGGCCCATCGCCTCCATCAGCCCCGTCGGCGCCCCCTCGCTGGGCGCGCCGCCCGGCCGGGCGCGCGAGGCGAGCGCCACCACGCTCGCGCTCGCATAAAGCTCGTCGAGGTCGGCCACCCAGCCGATGCTCGAATGGTCCGTGAGGCCCAGCCGGGCGGCCAGCTCTCTCAGCTCGCCGGCGTGCTCGGGGAACACGCGGTCGTCCGGCCCGGCGATCGTGACGCGCGCGTCGATGCCGCGCCGGCGCAGCGCCGCCACCGCCTCGAGCAGCTCGACGGAGCCCTTGGCCGGGTCGAGGCGGCCCACGGAGACCACGTGGGGGCGGTCCGGGAGCGGTGGGACGTCCGCCGGCAGCGCCACTCCGGGATAGGCGACGCTGACACGGCTGCCGAGCCGCGGCTCGAACTGCGCCGCCATGGCCCGCGAGACGCACACCACCCGGTCGCAGCGCGACGCCAGCGCAAGCGACGGCCGCCCGTCGAAGACGTGGTCGTGCTTCATCCACAGGAGCGGCACCCCCAGGCGCGGGGCCAGCATCGCACCCAGGATCGCCGCCTTCGCCTGGTTTGCGTGGATGAAGGAGATGCCCTCGGCGCGGAGCGCCCGCAGCCGGCGGCGAGCCACCGCGGGCATCCGCAGGAGGGCCTGCTTGCCGGGCAGACGCTCGACGCCCGTCGGCACGCCGGCCTGACCGAGCCGGTCCGCAAGGGCGCCCGGCGTGAGCACGAGCGCGCGCGGCTCGAAGCGGTCGTCGAGTCCGCGGACGATCCGCAGCATCACCATCTCCGAGCCGCCCAGCTCGCCGAAGGGGGCGATGAACAGCGGCCGGATCGGCGGCTCGGCGCTCACGACTGCAGCGCCACCCGGCGCGCCAGCTCGAGGTCCTGCGGGAACAGCCGCCGCTCGAGGAGGAACAGCACGACCGCGTACGCGGCCGTCCCCAGCGCCGCCTCCGCCACGAGCGGGAGCGAGACGAGCAGCATGATCGCGGCCATCACGGCTCCTCCCGCCGCCGGCCCGGCGAACGCCCGGAGCACATTCAGGCGTCCGGTCAGCGAGGAGATCCGGACCGCGCCGAGCACCGCCAGGGCCACCGACGAGAGCGCCGCCGCCAGCGCGGCCCCCGTGGCCTCGAGCGGCGGGATCAGCGCCAGGTTGAGGGCGAGGTTGAGCACGACCACGATGGCGCACACGCGCGCGAAGTCGAGCGGCCGGTCGCGCGCGACCAGGACGGTCGAGGCGAGCATGTTCATTCCGTAGAAGACCGTCGTGACGCCGAGCCAGCGGAGCGGCTCCACGGCCGCCTCGTAGGCGTCTCCGTAGAACAGCTCGATAAGCGGCTCGGCCAGCACCGTGAAGGCCACGCCGATCGGCACCAGAACGGCGCAGAGCGCCTTCAGCGCCAGCTCGTAGCCGTCCGCGAGGCGCTGCGTCTCCTCCTGCTCCCGGCGCGCCACCCAGGGCAGGAAGGCGGCGGCGAAGCTCCAGGAGATGAACATCGTGGCCTCCACGAGCCGGAACGCCGCCCCGTAGTAGCCGACCTCGCTGTTGTCGCCGCCGCTCAGGAAGCTGAGCAGCACCTGGTCCAGCCTCAGGAGCACGGAGAACACCATGGTGACCAGCCCGATGGGAGCTCCGGCCCGCACGATCGGCCACCAGCGGCTGCGGTCGACCGCTCGCCGCGGCCGGGCCACGTAGCGGCGCAGCACGAACGCGGCGACCGCCAGGCCGAGGAGCGAGCCGCCCAGGAAGACCAGTGAGACCTCGAGGATGCCGCCCCCGGCGGCCAGCACCGCGAGGCCGGCCGCGGCCGTGGCCACCCTCTGCGCGATCAGGGAGATCGACAGCAGCTCCATGCGCTCGCGCGCCTGGAAGATGGAGCCCAGCGTGCGGCCCAGGTTCTCCACGGCCACGCCGGCGCCCACCAGGTACACCGCCACGCGCGTGTCGTACGAGTAGCCCGCCACGTTCACGAAGGCGGCAGCCACGCCCAGCAGGGCGAGCGAGGTGACGGCCTTGACCGCGAGCGCGTTGCTCAGGTAGTCATCGAGGCGCGAGCGGTCGCGCGCCACCTCGCGGGCGACCAGGTCCTCGGTCCCGAACCCGGACGCCAGCAGCAGCAGCGTCGTGAACGACAGCGCGAACATGAAGTCGCCGAAGCCGTCCGCGCCGAGCTCGCGGGCGATGGCCACGAAGAAGACGACGGACGCGAGCTTCGCCACGACCTCCCCCACGCCGCGGGCCACGGCGTTGCGCGCCACCGAGCGCGATTCCGGCTGTGGGGGCATGCCCGTCACCAGCGTAGGTCTACCGGCTGGGGCGGAAGCTACCCTCCGCCGCGCGTGAACGCGCCCGCTCATGTGCTCGCGCGCCGGCGCAGCGAGCCGCCGGTGCGGCCCTCATCGGCGCTGCTCGTGGCCGCGGTGGCGACCCTGCTGGCGCTGGGCATGGCCTGGGCGCTGTACCGCTACCCGCCCACGCTCCAGGTCGTCGCAGCGGGCTCGCTCGGCCTCGGCGGGATGCTCGCGCTCTCGCTGGCCCGCTACGAGACCGCGGTGGCGCTCGGTTTCCTGCTGCTCGGCGTCGTGCGCATCGAGCCGGCCCCCACGGACGGGGTTTTCGCGATCGTCATGGCCGTCGCGCTCGTCACCGGCCGCTTCGACATCCGGCGCGTCCCGCTCACCGCCTTCGCACTGGTCGGGGCGCTGATCGCGCTGAACGTGATCTCCGCCATCGAGGCGCTCGAGCCCGACGTCGTCGCTCGCTTCTTCACGATCACGCTCTACCTGGCCGTCTTCTCGATCTGGTTCACCGGCTACCTGAACAGCGAGCGGCGGGCGCGTCTGGTCGTGCTGGCCTACGTCATCGGGGCGGTCGTGGTCTCGGTGCCGAGCACGCTGGCGCTGTTCCTGCCGATCCCGGGTGGCGAGCTTCTCCTGTATCCGGACGGGCTCCGGGCCCAGGGCCTGTTCAAGGACCCGAACGTCTACGGGCCGTTCCTGGTCCCGCCCGCGCTGTTCGTGCTCGAGGAGCTGATGCACCCGCGCCTGATGCGGTTCCGGACCTCCACCAAGGCGCTGATCTTCCTGGCGCTGGTGCTGGGGGTCCTGTTCTCGTACTCGCGGGCGGCGTGGGCCAACCTGGTGATCGCGGTGGCCGTGATGCTCGTGGTGATGGCCTTCCGGCGCGGCGGCGGGCGCCGCGCGGCGGTGATCCTCGCGCTCGTCACGGTCGCGGCCGTGAGCGTCGTCGCGGTGATAGCCGTGACCGGCTCGCTCGGCTTCCTGCAGGAGCGGGCCTCGCTCCAGACCTACGACGTGCACCGCTTCGGCGCCCAGCGCACTGGCATCGAGCTCGCCGAGCGGTATCCGTTCGGGATCGGCCCGGGCCAGTTCGACGTGATCAGCTCGGTGTCCACCCACAGCATGTACGTGCGCGTCCTCGCGGAGCAGGGGGCGCTCGGCCTGTTCACGATTCTCGGCCTCGTGCTGTTCACGCTCGTGCTGGCGTCGAGGAACGCCGTGTTAGGGCGGGACACGTACGGCATCGGCTCCGCGGCCCTGCTCGGGATCTGGGTCGGCGTCGTGTTCAACTCGTTCGTGGTCGACACGCTGCACTGGCGCCACTTGTGGGTGGTGGCGGCGATGATCTGGGCCGGGGCCATGCGGCCCTGGGACCGCTAATCGCCCACGCATGGGTTTATCGTGAGCGGATGGCGGTGGCCGATCGAGCGGAGCGAGCCCGTGGCGCGTTCGACCGTCGGATGTGGGGTGACGCGTTCGACCAGCTATCGGCGGCTCACCGTGAGGGGCAGTTGGGCATCGACGATCTCGAGCGCCTCGCGGTCGCCGCGTACATGGTCGGAAGAGACGACGCTTGCGACGACGCCTGGGTCGAGGCTCACCACGCGTGGTTGCGCGGCGGCGAAGCGGAGCGCGCCGCGCGCTGTGCCTTCTGGCAGGCGCTAGGCCTTTTCTTCCGGGGTGACCTGGCCCCGGCGATGGGATGGGTCGCCCGCGGCGGCCGCGTGTTGGAGGACAGCCGCGGCGAGAGCGTCGAGCAGGCCTGGTTGCGAATGCTCACCGCGTTGCCGCGCCTGTTCGAGGGAGACGCAGACGTGTACTCGAGCTTCGTCGAGGCGGGGGCGGTAGCCGAGCGTTTCGCGGACCCCGACGCGACCATGTTCGCGCGGCTTTGCGGCGGATACGCGCTGATCCTGCAGGGACGAGTTGCGGAGGGCGTCGCACTGCTGGATGAGGTCATGGTCTCGGTCACCGCGGGCGAGGTGGCGCCGAACCTCGCCGGGATCGCCTACTGCCAGGTGATCGATCTGTGTCAGGCGGTGTTCGATCTCCGTCGCGCGAGGGAGTGGACGCGGGCGCTCACCCGCTGGTGCGATTCGCAGCCCGAGCTCGTCCCGTTCCGGGGCAACTGTCTCGTTCATCGCTGCGAGATCTTCCAACTGCAGGGCGCGTGGACGGACGCCCTCGAATCCGCCCGCCAAGCGCGCGAGTTGCTCGCCGGGCCGCCGGCATGGGACATGCTCGGGTCGGCCTACTACCAGCTGGCCGAGATCCAGCGGCTGCGAGGCGAGCTCACGGAGGCGGAGGAGTCATACCGCCACGCGAGCCTGGCTGGACGGGACCCCGAGCCGGGGATGTCCTTGCTTCGCTTGGCGCAGGGGCGAGTCGATCCCGCTGTTCGGGCGATCCGCCGCGTGCTGGAGGAGGCGGAGGATCCGATCGCCCGATCACGCTTGCTCCCGGCTTGTGTCGAGGTCATGCTCGAGGCCGGGGAGGTGGCGGCGGCGCGCACGGCTGCCGACGAGCTTGCGGAGGTCGCTGCGAAGCTCGACGCCCCGTACATGAATGCCCTTGCCGCTGATGCGGCGGGTGCCGTGATCCTGGCGGAGGGCGATACACGGGCGGCGCTGGCCAAGCTCCGGACGGCGCAGCGCTCGTGGCGCGAGCTCGAAGTGCCGCATCAGGCGGCGCGCGTCCGCGTGCTGATCGGGGTCGCCTGCCGCGAACTGGGCGACGATGCCAGCGCCGAACTCGAGTTCCACGCGGCACGCAGCGTGCTCGACGAGCTCGGCGCGCGCCCCGACCTCGAGCGGCTCGCCCGCATCGCGGGGTCGCCACGGCCGGGCGGGCTGAGCCGGCGCGAGGGCGAGGTGCTCACGCTCGTCGCCGCGGGGAAGACCAACCGCGCGATCGCGACCGCGCTGGTTATCAGTGAGAAGACGGTCGCGCGCCACGTCAGCAACATCTTCGTCAAGTTGGGGCTCTCGTCCCGCGCCGAGGCGACCGCGTACGCCTACAAGCACGGCCTCGTCCGGTAGCTCTCGCTACACAGAATCACCCATCTCCCGGCCTTGCGGAATTGGGCCTTTCGCCCGAAGTCGGAACGCCGCTCGCGGTCTACGGTCGCTTCGCGGATAGACCCACGGCAAGGAGGAGACGATGACCACGACCCCGGGCGAAGCAACGACCACCGAAGAGCAGGCCGCGTCCCCGGAGGCTTGGGACGCGATCGCGGAGGGCTACGACCGGTACGTGGCTCCACAGGAGCGCGATCTTGCGACTGAGGCGCTCCGTCTCGTCGGGCTCGCGCCGGGCGAGCGGTTCCTCGACGTCGCAGCGGGGCCCGGCGGTCTCAGCTTGCCGGCCGCGCGGCTGGGCGCGCACGTGCTCGCCACCGACTGGTCCCCCGCGATGCTCGAGCGCTTCGAGGCGCGCGTCCGCGAGGAGGGCCTGAGCAAGGCGGAGGGGCGCGAGATGGACTGTCATGCCCTCGATCTCCCAGACGACACCTTCGACGTCACCGGCTCGCAGTTCGGCGTCATGCTCGTGCCCGACCAGGCGCGCGCACTCCGGGAGATGGTTCGAGTGACGAAGCCCGGCGGGCGCGTGCTCCTGATCGCCTACGGCTTCCCCACGGAGCTTGAGTTCCTCCAGATCTTCATCGCCGCGCTGAAGGCCGTCCACCCCGAGTTCCCGGGACTACCCGACGATCCGCCGCCGCTCGAGTTCCAGGTATCCGATCCGGCGCTCCTGCGCGATCGGCTGACGGATGCGGGACTGAAGGACGTTCGCGTCGAGCGCACGGCCGAGCGGCCAACGTTCTCCTCGGGGCGAGAGATGTGGGACTGGGTGCTGCACGGCAACCCAATCCCGGGCGTGCTCGTCGGGAACCTCAGCGAGGAGCAGCGAGGGCGACTGCACCAGGTCCTCGACGGCATGCTCCGCGAGCGGGCCGGGCGAGATGGGCGAGCCACTCTCACGAACCGGGTCAACATCGGCGTCGGTGTGAAGTGACGCGTCGTGGAGCCGCTCCAAGCCGAGGCGCGGGCGCTACGAAGCCGTCTGAGCCTCGTCCTCGGCATACAGGCCGGGGCGGCGCTGCATGTAGTACGGGGAGATCTCCCCGCGCGCCCCGATCACCACTATGCCGAGCGGCCGCAGGTGCAGCCGGTCGAGCACGTCGCGAAGCTCGTCCACGCGCTCCAGCGTGAGGCGGTCGAGCCGGTTCACGAGGAGGACCTCGTCGACGAAGCGGGCCAAGGCCTGGCTGTCGGCGATGCCGAGGAGCGGCGGGGCGTCGATCAGGACGTAGTCGTAGTCGAGCGTGCGAACGTGGTCGAGGAACGCCTTCATCGCGGGCCCGGCCACCAGGCGGCCGGGGTCCTTGGCCTTGGTGCCGCTCGTGATCACGTGCAGCTCGCCGCGGCGGGCGGTGCCCTGCACGGCGCCGATCACCTCGTGGGTGGCCTGGTCCATCAGGTCGTCGTCGAAGGTCTTGGTGTCCCAGTCGAGCACCACCAGGATGTCCGCGAGCCCGACGCCGAGCGGCAGCCCGAACATGTCGTGCAGCTTGGGCACGCGCAGGTCGGCGGACACGAGCAGCACCCGGTGGCCGGCCTGCGCGAGCGCGCGGCCGAGCCGCGCCGTGGCGGTGGTCTTGCCCTCGGCGTGGAGGGCTCCCGTCACGAGGATCTGGTGCTGGACGCGGTCCGACGGCATGCTCAGCTCGATCGAGGAGCGCAGCGTCTGATAGGCCTCGAGCTCCACGCCGCTCAGCACCCGGCGCCTGCGGCGCCGCCCGCCCACGAACGGGATGCCGATCAGGACCGGGAGGTCGAGCAGCCGGCCGAGCTCGCGCGGGCCCGACACGCGCGGGGTCAGCTGGTCGCGCCCGAGCGCGATCAGGATCGCGAGGAAGAGCGAGCCGAAGAACGCCAGCACGCCGTTGCGCACCGGCCGCGGCGAGGCGGGCGCGCTCGACGGCTCGGCGCGCTCGGCCACGGTCAGGTCCGCGCCGACGCTCGCCTCGCCCACCGCCAGCTCCGAGATCCGCTCGCGGATCGCGCCGATCTGGACGCCGGCGTTGGGCGCCCCCTCGAGCGCGAGGATCTCCTGCTCGAGCTGCGACCTGGCCTGCGCCAGCCGCTCGCGGTCGACCCGCTCGCGCTCGGTCAGGAACGCTGCCGCAACCGCGTTGGCGATGCGGGCCGCGATCTCGGGATCCTCGTCGCTGCCCGAGATGTTGATGATGTTCGCATCGTCCTCCACGGACGAGGTGACCTTGCCCGCCAGGTCGTCGCCGTCCTCGACGCCCGGCACCGTCCGCGCGGCCTCGTCCAGGACCTGCTGCGAGGTCAGCAGGGTCTCCGTCGTCGTCAGGCGGCGCAGCGTGGACGCCTCGTCGGTTTCGCCAAACGGCGCGGTGCTCTGCTCGAAGACGAGCCGGGTGGTCGACCGGTACGTGTCGGGCAGCAGCAGCGAGGCGAGCACCACGACCCCGGTCATCAGGAGCACGACGGCGGCGATCGTCCAGCGCGAGCGGCTGAGCGCGTCCAGGTAGCGGCGGACCTCGATGCGCTCCTCGCCCATCGGCTCGCGGCGACCCGCGGAGGGGGCGCTGGCCACGCTCACGTGGCTCCTGCGCTCGAGAGGGGAGGCGGCACTCGACCCTATGGTAATGCGCCCGCCTGCCGGTAAACCTCGGTCGTGCCCTCCAGCATCAGCTCGACGGTGAAGCGCTCGGCCACCCGGCGCCGGCCGGCTTCGCCCATGCGCTCGCGGCGCGCCGGATCTGCGAGCAGCTCGCCGATCGCCGCACCCAGGGCGGCGGGGTCGCGCGGCGGCACCACTAGCCCGGTCTCGCCGTGGGCGACCGCCTCCGCGGTGCCGCCCACGTCCGTGGCCACGACCGGCAGCCCGGCAGCCATCGCTTCGAGCACGTTGTAGGGGAACGACTCGGCCCACGAGGCGCTCACGAACACGTCCGCCCCGGCCAGCAGCGGCATCGGCCCGGCGGTCTCGCCGAGCAGGCGGAGCGCCCCGGCCACGCCCCGGTCACGGGCGCGGGCCTCGATCGCCTCTCGGTCGGGGCCGCGCCCGGCCACTGCCACGCTCGCGCTCGGGTGCGCGGCCAGCAGCTCCGGCAGCGCGTCGACGAGCGTCTCGAGCCCCTTGCCCGGCCGCAGCAGCGTGACGACGCCGAGGACCGGACCGCGCTCACGCAACGGTCCCAGCGCCGGATGGACGGGCGCCTCGGCGGGAGCCGGGATGCCGTTGTGCACCACGCGCGTACGGCGCTCGGGCCCGATGGACGCGGCAAGCCGGCGCTCCGCCTCGCAGACGCAGAGCACGAGCGAGGCGAGCGGCGCCAGGGCCCGCTCCACCGCCCGGTAGCGGGCACGCTCCCGCTCGCTCTCGAAGTAGCCGGCGAACGCGTAGCCGTGCGGCGTGTAGACGAGCGGCGTGCGCGGGAAGGCCGGGCGGGCGAGGCGGGCCACCGCACCGGCCTTCGAGCTGTGCGCGTGCACCAGCGCGGGGCGCACGCGCCGGACCAGGCGCGCTGCCGCCGCCACGGAGCGCGCGTCGTCCCGCGGCGCCACCGCGCGCCCCATCGGGAGCGGGACAACCTCGGCGTCGAGGCCGGGAGGGCGGCCGTCCAGCGGAGCGGCCACCAGCGGCTCATGGCCGCGCGCGGCCAGCCCCTCGCAGAGTCGCGTGACGTGCTGGAAGACGCCGCCATCCGTCGGCTGCGTGAGCATCAGGATGCGGGCCACGGCGCGGGATGGTGCCAGGCGGGCCCGCCGGTGCCGTCCGGAGCGGCCGCTACGTTGCGCGCGCCCGGAGAGGGAAGGGGCAGATGGGCAAGTCGTGGCGCACCGCATGGATCGCGATGGCCTGCGCGGCACTGGCCGCCAATCCGGCGATGGCGGACGACGGCGAGCGGATGATCGCCGAGGTCAACGAGCTGCGCGCCTCGAACGGGCTCCCGCCCGTGACCCGGTCCCCGGCCCTGACCCACAGCGCCGAGCGCTTCGCCGCCACGCAGATGAGGACCGACTCCTTCGGCCACGGCCCCGTCATTCGCACGAGGGGCACCTGGTCCGCGCTGGGCGAGGCGATCTCCATGCACCGCGGACGCCGCCCGCGGGTGGGAATGACGCTACGGCGCTGGCTGCGCTCGCCGCCGCACGCCTCCCTGCTGCTCAATCCGCTCTTCACCGAGGCCGGGGCCGGCCTCAGCCGTGGCCGCTACGGCCGGGGCATCGCCACGATCTGGGTCATCCGGCTCGGGCGCGGCTAGGTCCGGCGCGGCACGAGCACGGCCCGCTTGAACTCGGCCACCAGCGTCCCGTCCTGCTTGTAGACCCGGGTGTGGACCCGCACGACGCCGCGATCGGGCTTCGACTGCGAGGCCTTCACGTCAAGCACCTCGCTCTCCGCGAACAGGGTGTCGCCGTGAAACACCGGGGCCGGGTGGGACAGCTCCTCCGTGGCGAGGTTCGCGATCGCCTTGCCCGACACGTCCGCCACCGACATCCCGAGCGCGAGCGAGTAGACGAGCGGCCCTACGACGACGTTGCGCCCCTGCTGGGACGCGGCGGCGTAGACGTCGTTGATGTGCAGCGGGTGGTGGTTCATCGTGAGCAGGCAGAACATGTGGTCGTCCGCCTCGGTCACGGTCTTGGCCGGCCAGTGCTTGTAGACGGCGCCGACCTCGAAGTCCTCCAGGTAGCGCCCGTAGGGGCGCGCGCCGCTGGCTTCGCGCGCGCGCTGGTCCAGCTCGATCTCGTTGTCGCTCATCTGCCCTTCCATGTCGCGATCCGGGGGGCGGGAATCGTAGTCGCCGGGAGCTAGCCCCGGTCCGAAGCGACTTCCGCGACCACGCGCTCGGCATCCGGCAGGTCGTAGACGTCGTGCAGGTGCTCGGCCACGCGCTCGGCGGGGATGCCCGACTCGAGCATCTGCAGCGCCACGACGCGGGCGCCCTCGCCGGGATCCTCGCCGGGCGAGCGCGCCGCGGGCGGCTGGGAGGGCTGCTGGCGGCGGAAGCGACCGCCCTTGGCCGCCCTCGACTCGGCCTGGTCGAGCTTGGTCTCGAGGTCCTTGACCCGGCGCTCCAGCGCGTCGACCCGGCGGAGCAGGCTCTCGGTGCGGCGCGTCGCGCGGGTCAGCCGGACGGCGACGATGCGGTCGGCGTCGGTGGGTGTCTGCTCGTCTTCCATTCGCGGGGCTGCGCACCTAGCGTACCGCCGACCGGGAGCCCATAGGATTTCTGCCGATGCGGAGCCCCAGAGATTTCTTCAAGCCACTCGCCGTCGATGCGCCGGAGCCGCTGAAGGAGATCCCCTTCAAGCCCTCGCGGATGATCCATTTCCTCGACTTCTCGAACGAGAAGATGGCCGCGAAGGCGTCCGACATAGCCCGCCAGACCGACATCCTGCTCGGGAACCTCGAGGACGCCGTCCCCGTGGACCGCAAGGAGGCGGCCCGCGAGGGTCTGATCAGGGTGGCGAGCGAGGAGGACCTCGGCCAGACGGCGCTCTGGACCCGCGTCAACAGCCTCGAGAGCCCCTGGGTGCTCGACGACCTCACCGAGTTGGTCACCCGGATCGGCGACAAGCTCGAGGTGATCATGGTCCCGAAGGTCGAGGGGGCCTGGGACATCCACTACGTGGACCGGCTGCTCGCGCAGCTCGAGGCGAAGGCCGGGCTGGAGCGGCCGCTGCTGGTGCACGCCATCCTCGAGACCTCCCAGGGCGTCGTGAACGTGGAGGAGATCGCCACCGCCAGCCCGCGCATGCAGGGCATGAGCTTCGGGCCGGCCGACCTGGCCGCCTCCAGGCGCATGAAGACCACCCGCGTGGGCGGCGGACACCCCGGCTACCGGGTGATCGCCGACCCCGACCCGGACGACCCCGAGGCGCCGCGCCCGACCGCCCAGCAGGACCCCTGGCACTACTCGATCGCCCGGATGGTCGATGCCTGCACCAGCGCCGGGATCCTCCCCTTCTACGGGCCCTACGGCGACATCCGCGACACGGCCGGCTGCGAGGCCCAGTTCCGCGCCGCCTTCCTGCTCGGCTGCGTGGGCGCCTGGTCGCTCCACCCGGCCCAGATCGAGATCGCCAAGAAGGTCTTCTCGCCCGACCCCGAGGAGGTCGCCTTCGCCCGCAAGGTGATCGAGGCGATCCCGGACGGCCGCGGCGTCCACATGATCGACGGCAAGATGCAGGACGACGCCACCTGGAAGCAGTGCAAGGTGATGGTCGACCTGGCCGAGCAGCTGGCCGCCCGGGATCCGGAGCTGGCGCAGGCGTACGGGCTGCAGCCGGCCTAGGTCAAAAAGCAGGCAACCAGGGAGTGCGGTCGGAAACGCGCCTATATGACACGGAATCGGCCCACGTGGTCGGAAAACGTCCCCATATAGGACGGAATCCGACCAGGGCCCAAATCCGCCAGTGCCCACCCTGGTTGCCCAAGCCAACGTCCCGGCGCGAGGTCCTGGAGCGCCCGTGGCGGCCACGTGCCGATAGGGTTCCGCGCCCTCCATGCGCTTCTTCGAGTACGAGGCCCGCGAGATCGTGCGGCGGGCCGGCATCCCCGTCACCGACTTCGGCTTCGCCACCACGGCCGGCGAGGCCGGCGAGATCGCCGCGCGGATCGGCGGCCCGACCGTGATCAAGTCGCAGGTCCTGACCGGCGGGCGCATGAAGGCCGGCGGCGTGAAGTTCGCCGACACGCCCGACGAGGCCGCGGCGCACGCCGAGGCGATCCTCCAGCTCGAGATCGGCGGCCACATGCCGCGCGGCGTGCTGGTGGATCCGCGCGCCCAGGTGAAGCAGGAGTACTACGCCGGCGTCGTCTGGGACGGTCTGCGCAAGCGGCCGGTGATGATCTTCTCGCCGGTCGGCGGCATCGACATCGAGCAGGTGGCCGAGGAGCAGCCCGACAAGGTCGGCCGGCGCCACTTCTCGACGATCCAGCCGTTCAGCGACTTCATGGCCAAGGAGGTGATCGCCTCCACCGGGGTGACCGGCCGGGCGCTCACGCGGATCACGCCGATCCTCTCGCGGCTGGCGAAGCTCTTCCTCGAGCGTGACATGACCCTCGCCGAGATCAACCCGCTCGGCGAGCTCGAGGACGGCTCCTTCGTGGCGCTCGACGCTCACATGGACATGGAGAACGAGGCCCGGCCGCGCCAGAAGAAGCTGCTCGCCGAGCTGGGCGTGGGCGACGAGGAGACGCGCCAGGCGCGCGAGCCCACCCCGTTCGAGCTGGCCGGCGAGGAGGTGGACGCCATGGACCACCGCGGCGTGGCCGGCAACGTCACCGAGTTCGACGGCGACCTCGGCCTCGTGATCGGCGCCGGCGGCGGCTCGCTCACGCTGTTCGACGCCGTGCGCGCCCACGGCGGCCGGCCCGCCAACTACTGCGAGATCGGCGGCAACCCTTCGGTGCGCAAGGCGGCCGGACTGGCCAAGCTCGTGCTCCAGAAGCCCGGCGTGGACAAGATCGCCGTGATGATGTCGATCGTCTCCAACACCCGCGTGGACATCGTGGCCCGCGGCGTGATCAAGGCCTGCCTCGAGCTGGGCCACGACCCGGCCGAGAAGATCGCAATCTTCCGCATCCCGGGCGCCTGGGAGGAGCAGGGCTTCAAGATCCTCGAGAAGTACGGCGTGGAGTACTGCGACCGCTCGGTGTCGATGCACGAGGCGGCCCGCCGGGCGGTGGAGAAGATCCAGGGCTCCGCCGCCGGCGACGGCGCCGACCCGGGCTCGATGCGACAGACGACCGCGGAGATCGGCGGGGAGCGCGAGGTCTGATGTCGATCCTGATCGACGCCGACACCACCTTCATCGTCCAGGGCATCACCGGCCGCGAGGCGGTGAACCTGACGCGCGAGTGCCTCGACTACGGCGCCGGGGCGAAGGTGGTGGGTGGGGTGACGCCGGGGCGGCTCGGCCGCGAGGTGCACGGCGTGCCGGTGTTCGACACCGTCGCCCAGGCCGTGGAGCACCACGGCGGGCCGATCGCGGGCTCCGTCGTGACCGTGCCGCCCGCCTTCACGAAGGACGCCGTGTTCGAGGCGATCGAGAACGGGATCGAGCTCGTGGTGATCGTGACCGAGCGGATACCGCGCGGCGACGTCGCGCAGATGGTCGAGCTGGCCGGGCTGCGCGGCGCGCGCATCATCGGCCCGAACTGCCTGGGGATCATCGTGCCCGACGTGATCAAGATGGGCGGGATCGGCGGGCCGGCGAAGGACGCCGCCAAGGCCTACACGCCCGGGCCGGTGGGCGTGATCTCGCGCTCGGGCGGCATGACCACGGAGATGTCCTCGACGCTGACGGCGGCGGGGCTCGGCCAGTCGACGGCGGTCTCGATCGGAGGCGACGCCATCATCGGATCGACCTATGCCGAGCTGATGCCGCTGTTCGAGGCCGACGAGCAGACCGAGGCGATCGTGATCTACACGGAGCCGGGCGGCCGGATGGAGGCCGAGCTGGCCGAGTGGGTGAAGGCGAACGACTCGCGCCTGCCGATCGTGGCCTTCATGGCGGGCCGCTTCATGGACGAGATGCCGGGGATGAGCTTCGGCCACGCGGGAACGATCGTGGAGGGCAAGGAGGACACCGCGTCGGAGAAGATCGCCCGGCTCGGGGCGGCCGGGATCGTGGTGGCCGAGGAGATCTCGCAGATCCCCGACCTGGTCAAGGAACGCCTGGGAGTGACGGCGTGAGCGAGCAGCACGGGATCTTCATCCGGGTCGAGGTCGAGGAGTCCGTGCGGGGCGACGCGGAGCTCGCGAAGAGGCTCGAGGAGGCCTGCCCGGTGGACATCTTCGCGGCGCCCGAGGGGCGAGTGGAGATCGTCGACGAGAACCTGGACGAGTGCGTGCTGTGCGAGCTGTGCCTGGACGCCGCGCCGCCCGGCGCCGTGCGGGTCGTAAAGCGCTACGACGACGACACGGCGCTGGAGCGCTCCGCCTGACCAACCGGCCGTAACGCCGAACCAGCGTCTTGCCGCTCAGCGAGTCCGGCTGCGGCTCAGCTGGCGTTCGAACACGTTTCCGAGCAGCTTCGTCACGGCGGGGTCGCCCGAGACGCTCAGGTGGCCGCGGTGGTAGGCGTCGGCCCAGTGGGTCAGGCGGCCGTCCTCGGCCAGCTCGTTGAAGTGGGAGCGGGCCACGGAGATGTCTATGCGGGCGTCGCCGGCGGGGTCGCGGTCGATCTTCGGGCCGGGCACCTCCACGCGCCAGATCGGCACGTCGGTACCGCGGGCGCGGAGCTCCAGTCGCACCACCAGCTTGAGCTGCTTCAGCGCCGGCACCTCGTCCTGCAGGCGCTCCACGGCGCGGGCGATCAGGGCCTTTGTGTCGGTGGCCGCCACCGGCGCGATTGTGTCAAACGAGCTCGCGGTAGAGCTCGAGGTGCCGGCGCGCCGACGACTCCCAGGAGTACTCCTCCCGCGCCACCCGTGAGGCGGCCTCCGCCAGCCGGTCCCGCTCCGCCGGATCGGCCACCAGCCGCGCCAGCGCCTCCCCCAGCGCCTCGGGATCCTCCGGCGGGACCGCCACCGCGGCCCCGTGGCGGTCCGCCAGCTCCGGCAGCCCGCCGACGCGCGTGACCACCAGCGGCCGGCCGAACGCCAGCGCGGTGTACAGCACGCCGGACTGGTCGATCTGGCGGTACGGCAGGGCCACCACGTCGGCCCGCCGGAACAGCGCCGGCAGCTCCTCGTCCGCCACGAAGCGCGGCAGGAAGCGCACCACGCCCGGGGCCCGCGCGGCAAGGCCGCGCAGCTCGTCCATGTCCACCCGCGGCACGCCCGCCACCCACAGCTCGGCGCCCCTGACCGAGGCGAACGCGTCGAGCAGCACGTCCACGCCCTTGTAGCGGCTGAGGTAGCCGAAGAACAGGATCACCGGCCCCTCGACCCGGGCGAGCTCCGCCGGCAGCGGCCGCTCGGAGGGCAGCCGGGTCAGGTGCTCGAAGGCCCCGTGCGGGATCACCCGGATCCGCTCCGGCGGGACGCCCAGCGAGGAGCGCAGCCGTTCCGCTCCGTGCTCGGAGTGGACCACCACGGCGTCCATCGCGCGGGCGATCCGGCCGAAGGCGGCGGTCTGGCCGCGGCGCGGCTCGCGCGGCACCACGTCATGCGCCGTGAACACGCGCGGGCGTGCGCGCGGCAGCAGCCTCGAGCTGAGCTCCTCGAGCCCCAGCCACTGGTAGTGCACGACGTCGGCGGCCCGGGCGAAGCGGCCCAGGCGCGCCATGTCGAGCGGCAGCCGCCCGACCTTCGCGGCGCGACCGAGCTTCCCCCGGGCACCGCCGGCGAACAGCTCCACGGCCCGGTATCGGTCGCCGTCGGGCGCCGCCGCGCCGTGTAGCGGCCGCCCGGTCAGCAGCGTGACGTCCGCGCCGGCCCGTCCCAGCGCCGAAGCGAGCGCGTAATCGTAGGGCGGCGTGACCGCCGGCAGGTCCGCGAGGACGACCCTGAGCGCGGCCGAGCTCAGGCCCTGTGCCGCTCGAGCAGCTTCTTGCCGATCACCATGCGCTGGATCTCGGACGTGCCCTCGCCGATCAGGAGGAGCGGCGCGTCGCGGTAGAGCCGCTCGATCTCGTACTCCTTCGAGTAGCCGTAGCCGCCGTGGATCCGGAACGCCTCCTCCACGACCTCCTTGCCGGTCTCCGAGGCGAACAGCTTGGCCATCCCGGCCTCGAGGTCGGAGCGCTGGCCGGCGTCCTTCAGACGCGCCGCCTTCATCGTCAGCAGCCGCGCGGCCTCGATCTTGGTGGCCATGTCGGCGAGCTTGAACTGGATCGCCTGGTGCTTCGCGATCTCGCGGCCGAACGTCTTGCGCTCCTGGGAGTAGCGCAGCGCCAGCTCGAGCGCCCGCTGGGCGATGCCCACGCCGCGCGCGGCCACGTTCACGCGGCCAACCTCGAGCGCGTCCATCATCTGGCCGAACCCCTTGCCCAGACCGTTCTCCTCGCCGCCGAGGATGTGCTCCGGCTTGCAGATGAAGCCGTCGTAGACCAGCTCGGTGGACTCGACGCCCTTGTAGCCCATCTTCTTGATCTTGGGCGGGATGGTCAGGCCCTCGTTCTGCTCGGCGCCCGGCTCCTTCTCGGTGATGAAGCAGGTCATCCCCTTGTAGGGCGGGTCGGCCTTGGGGTCGGTCTTGACGAGCACGAACACGACCCCCGACATGAGCCCGTTCGTGACCCACATCTTCTGGCCGTTGAGCTCCCAGAAGCCGTCGTCGGTCTTCCTGGCGGTGGACTTGATGCCCTGGACGTCCGAGCCGCACTCGGGCTCCGAGAGCGAGAACGCGGCCCGGATCTCGCCGGTCGCCATGCGCGGCAGGTACTCCTGCTTCTGCTCGTCGGTCCCGAACTTCATCAGCAGGTAGGAGCCGATGAAGTGGGTGTTGACGATGCCCGAGACCGAGATCCAGCCCCGCGAGAGCTCCTCGACGATCATCGCGTAGGTCGTGAGGTCGAGCCCCATCCCGCCGTACTCCTCGGGGATGGTCACGCCGAAGAGCCCGAGCTCCTTCATGTGCTCGACGACGGCCTCGGGGAACTTGTCCTCGTGGTCGTGCTCCTCCGCGATGGGCAGGACCTCGTTGTCCACGAACTGCCGGACCATCTCGGTGATGGCCTTCTGCTCGTCCGTCTTCTCGGTGTAGGGGCTCGCGGCGACTGCCATGGGCGGGGAAGGATATCGGCGGCACCGCGAGCGTTTGCGTTATCCGGGTTCGTTCTTAGTCTGGAGGCGGACGCACTTTTGGACCCGGACTCGCGCACAACCCCACGCTGGACCCTGCTCGCATCGGCGCTGCTCGCCGCCGCGCTGCTAGCCGCGCCCGCGGGCGCCGCCACCTACCCCGCCGGGTTCGAGGAGCGAACGGTGGTCTCCGGCCTCACCGGGCCGGTGGGCGTGGCCTGGACGCCGGACGGCCGGCTGCTCGCCATCGAGAAGGCCGGCAAGCTGAAGATCGCGAACCCGGGCGCCGGCACCGCCACCACCGCGCTCGACATCACCGGCCGGGTGAACAGCTACTGGGACCGCGGCCTGCTCGGAATCGCCGTGGACACGGACTTCGCCTCGAACCGCTTCATCTACCTCCTCTACACGCACGACCTGAACCAGATGACCCCGGACGGCACCGGGACGGCGATCTCCCGGCTGCTGCGGTTCGAGCTGACCCCCACGAACCAGCTCCTGAACGAGACCGTCCTGCTCGGCACCTACTCGGGCGGGGCCTGCCCCGCGCCGTCCAACACGGTCGACTGCATCCCGTCCGAGGGCGCCTCCCACTCGATCGGCTCGGTCCGCTCGGCGCCGGACGGCACGCTGTACGTGGGCTCCGGCGACGCCTCGAGCTTCTCGTTCGTCGACTCGCTCGCCTTCCGCGCCTACAACGAGCAGAGCATGGCCGGAAAGATCCTGCGCATCGACCGCAACGGTCGCGGCGTGCCGGGTCACCCGTTCTGCCCCACGAACGCCAACCTGGACCACGTCTGCACGAAGCTCTACGCCAAGGGCTTCCGCAACCCGTACCGCTTCAAGCTGCGTCCACAGGGCGGGCTGACGGTCGGCGACGTGGGCTGGGACACACGCGAGGAGCTCAGCCTGATCGGCGCCGGCGGGCGGAGCTTCGGCTGGCCGTGCTACGAGGGCACCGTCCGCACGCCGGGCTACCGCGACCGCTCGGAGTGCGCGGCGGAGTACGCCAAGGAGGGCACCGCGAACGCCCACCTCGGCCCCGCCCACGACTACGCCCACAACGGCGCGTCGGCCGCCGTCATGGCCGGCCCGACCTACCGCGGCAACGAGTACCCCGCCGGCTACCGCGACTCGATCTTCTTCGGCGACTACGCCGCGGGATTCATGAAGCGGATGCGCCTCGACGCGAACGGCAACGTGGCGGGCGTGGACAGCTTCGCCACCGGCTGGACCGGGACGGACATCGAGGAGGCCCCGAACGGCGACCTGGTCTTCGTCTCGTTCGGCGACGGGTCGCCCGGCACGGGATCGATCAAGCGGATCGCCTACTCGCCCGGCAACGGCACACCCACGGCGAACGCGACCGGCACCCCCACCTCGGGCGACGCCCCGCTGGCGGTCCAGTTCTCGAGCAGCGGAAGCTCCGATCCGGACGGCGACCCGCTGAGCTACTCGTGGGACTTCGGCGACGGCTCCACCAGCACCGCCGCCAACCCGAGCCACACCTACACCACCACCGGCGTCCGCACCGCGACGCTCACCGTGGCCGACGGGCGCGGCCGGACGAGCACGGACAGCGTCCAGATATCGGTGGGCGGCGACAGCCCGGTGCCGTCGATCGACACACCCGCGGACGAGGCCCTCTACCGCGACGGCGACACGATCACCGTGCGCGGCTCGGCCGTCGACTCCGACGACGGCGCGCTGGCCGCGTCGAGCCTGCGCTGGAACGTGATCCTGTTCCACGGGAGCCACATCCACCAGGTGGGCGACTTCCAGGGCGTGGCGCAGGCGAGCTTCGAGGCCCGTCGCGACCACGACAGCGACTCGTACTACGAGATCACCCTGCGGGCGACGGATTCGGACGGACTGACCGGCACCCAGACCATCCAGATCCGTCCGGAGACGGCGCCGCTCTCGATCCGCAGCGAGCCGGCGGGCGCGCCGGTGAGCTACGGCGGGGCGGCGGTGAGCACGCCGTTCGACCGCGCCGCGGCGATCGGCTTCCGGACCACGGTCTCCGCCGCCGACGCGTTCGCCTCCGACGGGCGGCAGTTCGTGTTCGATGCCTGGTCCGACGGCGGGGCGCGAAGCCATGAGATCACGGTCCCCGCCTCCCCCACCACGCTCACAGCCCGCTACCTCGAGAACAAGGCGGCCGGACGTCCCGCGACGGCCTCCACGAGCGAGCCCGGCGCGGACCCGCGGAACGCGGTCGACGGCGACCCCGGCACCCGTTGGAGCTCGGCGTACGCGGACGACCAGTGGTGGCAGGTGGACCTCGGCGACGCGCGCCAGGTGAGCGCGGTGGAGCTCGACTGGGAGTCGGCCTACGCCTCGAGCTACGAGATCCTCACCTCGCTCGACGGGGTCAACTTCTCGCCGGCCCAGCAGGTCAGCCTGCTCGCGCCGGGCACGGAGCGGACCACGTTCGCCGCCCGCTCGGCGCGCTACGTGCGCGTGCGGGCGCTGCAGCGCGCGACCGTGTTCGGCATCTCCTTCTGGGAGGCGCGCGTGCTCGGTCCGCCGGAGGGCCCGCCGCCGCCGAGCGCGGACCTGGCGCTGTCGCAGCCGGCCTCGGCCTCCTCGACCTACCCCGGGACGCCGCCGCCCGGCGCCGCCAACGACGGCGACTCCGCCACGCGCTGGTCCTCGAACTTCGCCGACGGACAGTGGTGGCAGGTCGACCTCGGCGCCGTGAAGCCGGTCGACCGGGTCGAGGTGAACTGGGAGGCCGCCTACGCCTCGGCCTACCGCATCCAGACCTCGACCGACGGCACGACCTTCACCACGGCGGCGAGCGTGACCCGCAACGCGCCCGGGCTCGCGGCGACCACGTTCGCCGCGCGCAACGCGCGCTACGTGCGCCTGGTGGCCGACACCCGCGCGACTCCGTACGGGATCTCGTTCTGGGACTTCCGCGCGTTCGGCCCCGCCGCACCGCCCCCGCAGGACACCGACCCGCCCGAGACGGCGATCACCTCCGGCCCCAGCGGCACCGTGAGCGCGACCGGCGCCAGCTTCGAGTTCGGCTCCGACGAGACCGGCTCCACCTTCCAGTGCCGGCTCGACAACGGCGCGTGGGCCGCCTGCACCTCGCCCAAGGCATACAGCTCGCTCGCGCCCGGCTCGCACACCTTCGAGGTGCGGGCCACGGACCCGGCGGGCAACGTGGACGGGTCGCCGGCAAGCAGGACGTGGACGATCGAGGCGCCCCCCGCTGCCTCCGACATGGCGCTGAACCGGCCCGCCACCGCCTCCTCGACCTACGCCGGCACCGGCGCCCCCGGCGCCGCCAACGACGGCGACTCCGCCACGCGCTGGTCGTCCGACTTCGCCGACGGGCAGTGGTGGCAGGTCGACCTCGGCGCCGTGAAGCCGGTCGACCGGGTCGAGGTGAACTGGGAGGCCGCCTACGCTTCGGCCTACCGCATCCAGACCTCCACCGACGGCACGACGTTCAGCACGGCGGCGAGCGTCACCCGCACGGTGGCCGGGCTGGCCATCACTACCTTCGCGGCCCGCGATGCGCGCTACGTGCGCCTCGTGGCCGACACGCGCGCCACGCCCTTCGGCATCTCGTTCTGGGACTTCCGCGTGTTCGGCCCGGCGACCCCGCCGCCGCCTCCGCCGCCCGACACCGACCCGCCGGAAACGACCATCGACTCCGGGCCGACCGGCACCGTCAGCGCGACGAGCGCGAGCTTCGGCTTCTCCTCCGACGAGCCCGGCTCCAGCTTCGAGTGCCGGCTCGACAACGGCGCCTGGGCCGCCTGTACCTCACCCAAGGCCTACAGCTCCCTCGCGGCGGGCTCGCACACGTTCGAGGTGCGGGCCACCGACGGGGCCGGCAACACGGACGCCGGCCCGGCGAGCCGCACCTGGACGATCGAGTCCGCGCCGCCGCCGGCAGCCTCGGACCTCGCCCTGAACCGGCCCGCCACCGCCTCCACGACTTACGCCGGCGCCGGCGCCCCCGGCGCCGCCAACGACGGCAGCTCGAGCACGCGCTGGTCCTCGAACTTCGCCGACGGACAGTGGTGGCAGGTGGACCTGGGCGCGGTCAAGCCGGTCGACAAGGTCGAGGTGAACTGGGAGGCCGCCTACGCCTCGGCCTACCGCATCCAGACCTCGACCGACGGCACGACCTTCACCACCGCGGCGACCGTCACCCGCTCGGCCGCCGGGCTCGCCGTCACCAGCTTCACGGCGCGCGACGCCCGCTACGTGCGCCTGGCCGCCGACACCCGGGCGACCCCGTACGGCATCTCGTTCTGGGACTTCCGCGTGTTCGGGCCCGCCGGCCAGCCGCCGCCGGCCGATACCGACCCGCCGGAGACCACGATCAGCTCCGGGCCGACAGGCACCGTCAGCGCGACGAGCGCGAGCTTCGGCTTCTCGTCCGACGAGTCCGGCTCGACGTTCGAGTGCCGGCTCGACAACGGCGCCTGGGCCGCCTGCACCTCACCCAAGGCATACAGCTCATTGGCGACCGGCTCGCACACCTTCGAGGTGCGCGCAACCGACCCGGCCGGCAACGTGGACGGCTCGCCGGCCAGCCGCACCTGGACCATCTCCGCAGCCGCGCCCACCTACGCGGAGACCGTCGCCGCCACCGCGGGCCTCCGGCACTGGTGGCGCCTCGGCGACACCGGTGTCACCGCGGCCGACTCGGGCGGGACCAACGCCGGCACCTACACGGGCGGCGCCGCGCGGGTGACCGGCCTGATCGCGGGAGACGCGGACGGCGCGCGCGACTTCGACGGCGTGAACGACTTCGTCGACCTCGCCCCCGGTCCCTTCGGCGCGCCCGCGAGGTTCTCGATCGAGGCCTGGGTGCGGATCGACGTCCAGAAATCGGGAACCGGCCGCCACGTGCTCGTGACGAACTCGTTCGCCGACTTGGCCACCGACGGGTTCGTACTCTCCGTCGATCAGATGAACAGGGTCCAGTTCTTCCTTGCCCGAACCGGCACGACCAAGGTGACGACCACCACCTCGGTCGCACTGACGCCGGGTACCACCTACCACGTGGTGGGCACCTACGACGGCCAGCGCGCCCGGGTCTACGTGAACGGCGTGGAGCGGGCCTCGGCCGCGTACACCGGTGGGGTGACCTGGCATGCCTCTCGCGATCTCCTGCTCGGGCGGCAGCGCAACCCGACCCAGGGGGCGGCACGCTGGCTGGATGGGAAGCTGGACGAGGTGGCGCTCTACGACCAGGCGCTCGCGGCAGCCACCGTCCAGGCTCATTACGACCGTGGCAGGTAGCGGGCTCGCCCGGCGCGCCCGTCGCTCCGTCGCCTTCTGGACCCCGCTCGCGCGCCTCGCGCCCGGCCTCACCGCGCGCATCCGCTTCTGGCTCGTCGCCGCCGAGCTGACCGCGCGGCACAAGTTCGGGCGCCGGGCGCGCCGCCCGCGCAGCGTGGGCCTGAGCTCGCACGGCGTGGACGTGAGCTTCGCCGTGGGGGACATCGGCGAGCTGAACGGCCTGCGGGAGGTGTACGTGCAGGGCGACTACGACCTGGAGCCGCCCGAGCCCCCTTCGGTGGTGCTCGACCTGGGCGGGAACATCGGTGCGGCGGCGGTCTACTTCGCCACGCGCTGGCCGGAGGCGCGGGTCGTGGTCGCCGAGCCCGACCCCGACGCGTTCGGGCGGCTCGAGCGGAACACGAGCGCCTTCGCGCAGGTGCGCGCGCTGCCTGTGGCGGTGGCTGAGTCCGAGGGCGAAGGCCGGCTCCACAGGAGCGGCTACAGCCTCACCAGCTCGCTCGTGCCCGATGGACCGGGCACGGCCGCGACCGAGTCCGTCCCGGTGTCCACGCTCACGCTGGACGCCCTCGTCGACCGCCACTGCGGCGGCCGGGTGGACCTCGTCAAGTTCGACGTCGAGGGCGCCGAGTACGGCGTGCTGCGGGCGTTCGGACGCCGCGGCCAGGTCCCGACCCTGGTCGGCGAGCTGCACGAGGGCACGATGAGCGCGTCACTGACGGAGTTCGAGGAGCTGTTCCCCGGGCACCGCGTCGAGATAGACCCGCTCCCCAACGGGGAGCACCTGTTCAGAGCCCGGGCGTGGTAGGCGACCGGCCAGGAATCAGCGGGGGTCCGGGGGCGCGAGCCCCCGGCTTTTCTCAGTAGCCGCGCGGGTGGCGCGCCACGAAGGCGTTCGACTTGCGCAGGGTGCGGCTCCAGCGCGGGCCGCTCGAGGGGCCCGGAGCGTCCGGGTCGCGCAGCGAGGTGTCGAAGCGGAGCCCGGCCACCACGATGTACGCGTGGCCGCCGTGCGCGTAGACGGTGATCCAGTCGCCCGGCCCGTCCCGGCCCCAGCTCATCAGGGCGCCCGACGGGAGCGGCGAGCGCAGGAAGCGGCCGCCGTAGAGCGCGTAGGAGACGGCGCCCGAGCAGTCGTAGCCGCGGTCGAGGCTGCTGGAGAAGGGCCTGTGCCCGCCGCCGTAGATGTACGGCTTCTCGACCAGCCGGTTGGCCGCCTCGATGACCCGCTTGACGCGGCGGGGCGCCGAGGCGGGGGCGATCACGCGTCCGTCCACCAGCGTCGCCTCCTCGGGCGGCGGGGGCGGCGGCACGAACGTGGCGCCGCCGCTCTGCGCGGACGCGGTCCCGGCCAACCCGGTCAGGAGCAGGGATGCGGCCGCCAGGACGGCGCAGAACAGCTTGCTGTGGCTGACGGATGACGGCATTCTCTTTCGAACGCCTGCGGGGTTAGCTGACGGGCTCGCGCTGAAAGAGCTCGCGCGCCTCCTCCGAAGAGGAAGTTCGCCCCAGTGGCCGGCAAGCCACCTTGGTTCCCCCGCTCCGCGCTAGGCGCGGACTCGGCGTGGCGAGGAAGCTAGCAGATGTTTCGGCGATGTAGCGCCGTGTCTTTAATGCGGTATCACACGAGTTCGGGCTCGCGGACGGGAGTCCTCCTGGGCGGCCGGGGTGCGCCCGGCCGGCGCTCGGAGCCCTCGAGCCGCAGCAGGACCCAGCCGATCAGCGCGATCAGCGCGGCCGCGATCGCCGCCACCACCGCGTAGGCGATGGTGCTCAGCGCGGCGGGCACGTCGTCCTTCCGCTCGCGCTGGAGCAGCACCAGGTCGCGCACGAAGTCCCTCCTGAAGGTCGCCTCGGCGGGCACGGCCGGCGCCGGGATGGCGCGGTCCTCCGGGAGGAAGAGGGGAACGCCGAGGAGCGAATCGCCCGTGTGGAGCCGGATGATCGCCTTCCAGCCGCCGTGCACGGGGATCGGCTCGGACGTGCGGAACACCCCCGGCCGGACCTCCTCGAGCTCGCTCACCACGCTTCCCCCTCCCTGCCAGGCGGTCACGTTCAGGAAGTGGGCGTCCTCGGCGGCGTCGCGTGGGTCGAGCCGCACCGTGGCATGCACCGAGCGCCCGGTATCCGTCCTCACGTCCTCCAGCGCGACCGCGGCGCGGCGGGGGCCTTCGTCGGAGATCGGCAGGCCCCAGCCGATCACAGCCACCAGCACCATGAGCGCCGCCAGGGCGGCGCGGCGCGCGGCACGGCCCATCGGCGCGGCGCGATCCGCGGTGGGGCGGACGAGCGCGCCGCCCACGTAGCCGCCCAGCGTGCCGGCGGCGATTGCCGTGACGAGGCCCGCGATCGCGGCCTCCGGGAGCAGGGTGTCGCGCCAGGGATACGGCATCCAGACGTGGCTCCAGCCCCACTCCGCGGCCAGGCCGATCGTTCCGATCAGGACACCGGCGATCGCCCCGGTGGCGACCGGCGAGCGCTTCCCGGCGCGGGCGAACACCGCCTCGACGATGAGGGCCTCGGCGATGTAGAGCGGGAAGTGAGGCGTCGTCTGGTCCCAGACGCCGCCGACCATGATCGCCAGGAAGCCGCGGATGACGATGAAGCCCGCCACCGCCTGCAGGGCTCCGCCGCGGCCGATGTAGATGCGAGCGGTGACCAGGCCGATGCCGGCCGCCAGCATGATCAGGATCGGGTGGAGCACCTGGCGAAACTGCGGGACGCCGAAGTCGAACTCGCCCTGACAGGTGGACAGGGCGACCAGGAAGCCACCGAGCAGCAGCGAGCGCCGCAGGAGGAGCAGCGCGCTGGGGCCGTCGCGGCCCGGGTCGCCGCCCAGGCGGCCGAAGGCCTCGGACATCAGCGCCATGCCGCCGAGCACCGCGAGCGAGCCGCCGCCGATGAGCATCAGGTGGGTGGGGCCCCAGAGCGTCACGTCCTGGCCGAAGATGCGGTGCCAGAGGTCGTCGAGCGGGAAGCCGGACAGGGCGAAGGCGCCGCAGGCGGCGATCAGCAGGCCGCCCGCCGGGATCCACCAGCCCGGGCCGAAGCGGACGGCGGTGTCGCTCGGGCGCTCGGTCGAGAGGGCTGCGCTGACCACACCGGCGAGGAGCGCCCCGTAGAGGCCGATCAGGATGAGGTAGTGGGCGGGGTTCGCCAGCGGCCCGTCGTCACGGCCGTTGTCGATGTGCAGGGAGATGTCCCAGTACATGCCGAGCACGGCGGTGAGCAGCGAGATCCCCACGATCATCGAGGGGAGCGCCGCCCAGCCCGGCAGGCCCGTCGTCCGCTCGGACAGGGCCGCGGCGCGGGCGAGCAGCTTGATTCGGCCGCTGCGGTGGCCCGCGATCAGCACTGCGATGGCGGCCGTGACGACGAGCGCGCCGGCGGTCGCGCCGACCGCCTCGCCGACGGCCGCTCCGCCGGCGGGCTCGTCGCCGGTGGCCTGAGCGAAGAAGGTCATCGTCTCCATGTGCAACCCTCCGTCCCGCACCTCGGGTTCGCCTCATCGTTCCCCGGGGCATAACTAACTGAACGTCCAGTCAGTCTTCTGTGATGAGCGTCACACAACCATGAGCGTCACCCCCCGCAGGCGCCTCACCGGCGAGGAGCGGCGCGCCGCCATCCTCGACTCGGCCCTCGCCGTCTTCGGCGAGCGCGGCTACCACGCCTCGTCGATCGACGACATCGCCCGGGCAGGCGGCACGTCGAAGGCGCTCATCTACGAGCACTTCGACTCGAAGCAGGAGCTCTACGCCGAGCTGCTCGACAGGCACGCCGGTGAGCTGTTCAAGCGGCTCGCGGCGGCGATCGAGGAGGCCGGTACGGCCGGTTCCGCCCGGCTCGCGGCCGGCCTCGATGCCTTCTACGGCTTCGTCGAGGAGCACCGCGTGGCGTGGCGCATGCTGTTCCGCGAGGCCAACGATCCGGAGATGGTCACCGTGCTGGAGCGCATCGTCGGGGAGGTCACGCGCGTGGTCGCCGCCCTGATCGCGGAGGACCCGGGCTCGCGCTCCGCGTACCCCCACGGGCCGGCCCGTCAGGAGGGGATCGAGATGCTCGCCCAGATGCTGGTGGGGAGCGCTCAGTCCCTCGCGAACTGGTGGGCGGATCACCAGGAGGTGCCGCGCGAGCGAATCCTCGAGCTCACGATGGACTACGCCTGGGTCGGCCTGGAGCGGCTGAGCCGCGGCGAGCGCTGGCCCTCCTCCCGGGCGTGAACTTCGCCCGCGACGTCGTCGACGCCGCCGACCCCTCGCGACTCGCCCTGGTGGCCCTCTCGGGCGACGGCGGGCGGCGGGAGATCGCCTTCGGCGAGGTGGCGGAGCGCTCGGCGCGCCTGGCCGGCTCACTGGCATCGCGCGGCGTGGGCCGCGGCGACGTGGTGATGACCCTGATCGGCAACCGGCCCGAGTGGGTCTACGCGATGCTGGCCTGCTGGCGGATCGGGGCGGTGGCGCTGCCCTGCACCGAGCAGCTTCGCCCGGCCGACCTGCGCGCCCGCATGGACAAGGTGGAGCCGCGGGCGGTCGTGGCCGCCGGGGCGAACGTCGAGCTCGCCCTGGAGGCCGGCTTCGAGGGCGAGCTTCTCGTACCCGAGGGCCGATCTGTCGACGAGGCAGAGCCCGCTCCCCCGGTCGAGCTCGGCCCGGAGGACCCCGCCCTCATCGTCTTCACGTCAGGCACGTCCGGAGAGCCGAAGCCGATCCGCCACGGGGCCCGCTACCTCGAGGGCCAGCGTGTCCAGGCCGAGCACTGGTACGGGGCGCGGCCCGGCGAACTGTGCTGGTGCACCGCCGCGAGCGGCTGGTCGCTCTCGGCGCGAAACGCCTTCGTCGCGGCCTGGATACGAGGCGCCGCCGCCCTGCTCCACGACGCCCGCTTCGACCCCGAGGAGCGGCTCGACGCGATCGAGCGCGAGCGCGTGAACGTGCTCTGCATGTCCCCCACCGAGTACCGCGCGATCGCAAAGCGCGGTGGCCTGCGGCGGCTGCCGGAGCTGCGCCACGCGGTGGCCGCCGGCGAGCCGCTCAACCCCGAGGTCGTGCTGGCCTGGCAGGAGGAGGTCGGCGTGGGCGTGCACGACGGCTTCGGCCAGACCGAGACCGGCCACCTGACCGGCATGCCGATCGGCCCGGCGGTCCGGCCCGGCTCGATGGGCCGCCCGCTGCCGGGCTTCCGGGCCTGGATCGACGGCGGCGAGCTGGTCGTGGACCCGGCCACCGTGCCCACCTTCTTCGTCGACGGTCCGCGCGACCGGCCCTGGCGCACGGGCGACCGCGTTCGCGAGGACGAGGACGGCTACCTCTGGTTCGAGGGCCGCACGGACGACGTGATCATCTCCGCCGGCTACCGGATCGGCCCGTTCGAGGTGGAGTCCGCCCTGGTCTCGCACCCCGCCGTGGCGGAGGCGGCGGCGGTGGCGGCACCCGACGAGATACGCGGCCAGGTGGTGCGGGCGGTGGTCGTGCTGCGCCGGGGCCGGGAGCCGAGCGACGCGCTCGCCGCGGAGCTTCAGGACCACGTCAAGGCCGCGACCGCCCCGTACAAGTACCCCCGCGTGGTCGACTTCGCGAGCGAGCTGCCGAAGACGCCGAGCGGGAAGATCAGGCGGGCGAAGCTACGGGCCGAAGGGGTCGAGCGAAGCGAGATAGTGCCGGAGTAGCGGGTCGATGATGCGCCACTGCCCGCGCGCCTCGTGCTCCACGATGCCGGCGTCGCGGAGCAGCTTGAGCACCCGGTCTCGCACCCCCGGATGCAGGCGCCTCGGGATCGTCTGGCCGGCCGCCACAGCGCGGGCCACCGTCAGGCCGTGCTTGTGCAGCAGCCGCACGCGCTCCACGACCTGCTCCATCGTCGGGCGGTCGCCCTCGAGGGCGCGCTCGAAGCCGAGCTGCACGAGGTCGAGGTCGATCTCCCGCACGTCCAGCTCGATCGAGACCAGGTGGGCCTGCTGGGCGATCCGCATCGTGGCCCGCGGGTGACCGCCGCCCAGCTCGACGATGCGCGCGAGCGCCGCGTCACCGGCCTCGCAGCCGTCCGCCGCGAAGCGCTCGGCGAGCCCCCGCCTCCACTCCTCCTCGGTGATCGGCCGCAGCGCATAGAAGCTGCCGAAGCCGCTGAAGGCGCGGCGCGCCGGGGCGAACAGGTCGCGGATCACGTGCTCGATGCTCCCCGCGAACAGGTAGGAGACGGCCGTGGAGCGCTGGAAGACCGCGCGCATGCGGTTTGTCACGGCGTCGGGGTCGCCGTAGGGGCGGCGCGCGGAGGCCACCTCCTGGAACTCGTCCAGGAACAGCACCAGCCGGCGGTCGTCGGCCTTGGCCACCCGCTCGGGCAGCTCGAGCGCGAGGTCGAGCGCCCGGTCGGGGTCATGCGATGCCAGCCCGGGGGTCAGCGCGAGCTCCACCCCCTCCCCCAGCTCCCCGACCAGCCGGAGCATCGCCGCCGCCTGGGCAGCCGACAGCGCCGCCCGCCCCGCGCTGCGGGCCCGCCGCAGCGCCCGGTGTGCCGTCGAGCGGTTGGCGATCACCGCCGCGGCCAGGGTCTCGGCGAGCTCGGCCGCGTCCGAGACCCGGAACAGGTCCACCTTCGCCGTATAGGCGCCGCGCCGGCCGGCGCGCCCCAACGCGGCCTCGCAGACGCTCGTCTTGCCGGTGCGCCGCGGCCCCGCGACGATCAGATGGGTGCCGGCCTCGAGCCGGGTGGCCACCTCGCGCACGTCGTCGCGCCGGCCGATCAGCTGGCTGGCCGGTATGGGAGAGTCCGTGGGGAAGAGGTCGCCGCTCGCCTGTCGTCGCATCTGCGTAGATATTACATAGATTCTGTGTAAGACGTACCAGCTTTCCATGTAAACCGTTTGACGGCCCTCGCCCGGGTAGCCTCATCTCAGATGCCGAACCAGCTCGCAGGCGAGACCTCTCCCTACCTCCTCCAGCACAAGGACAACCCGGTCGACTGGCATCCCTGGGGCGAGGCCGCGCTCGCGCGCGCGCGCGAGGAGGACAAGCCGATCCTCCTCTCGATCGGTTACTCGGCCTGCCACTGGTGCCACGTGATGGAGCGCGAGTCGTTCGAGGATCCCGAGACGGCGAGCCTCATGAACGAGCTGTTCGTCTGCGTGAAGCTCGACCGCGAGGAGCGCCCGGACATCGACTCCATCTACATGGAGGCCTGCCAGGCGATGACCGGGTCCGGCGGCTGGCCGCTGAACGCCTTCCTGACGCCCGAGCAGGTGCCCTTCTACGCCGGCACGTACTTCCCGCCCCAGCCGCGGATGGGCATGCCGAGCTGGCGCCAGGTACTCGAGGCCGTCGCGCACGCCTGGCAGGAGAAGCGCGACGAGATCCGCGCCGGCGGCGACCGCATCGCGGAGCGGCTGCGCGGCGGGGCGCTGCTCCAGCCGTCCTCCGAGCCGCTCCGGGCGGAGGCGCTGGACGAGGCCGTCGAGGGGCTCCGCTCGAGCTACGACCCGGTGAACGGCGGCTTCGGCACGGCGCCGAAGTTCCCGCCCGCCTCGGCGCTCGAGTTCCTGCTGCGGCGGGGCGAGCTCGAGATGACCTCGCACACGCTGCGGGCGATGGCCTCGGGCGGGATGTACGACCAGGTCGGCGGGGGCTTCTCGCGCTACTCGGTCGACCCCTACTGGCTCGTCCCGCACTTCGAGAAGATGCTCTACGACAACGCCCTGCTCACGCGCGTGTATCTCCACGGCTTGCAGATGACGGGCGACGAGCTCTTCCGCACCGTCACGGTGGAGACGCTCGACTGGGCGCTGCGCGAGATGCGCGCCCCCGAGGGCGGCTTCTTCTCCGCCCTCGACGCCGACTCAGAGGGTGAGGAGGGCAAGTTCTACGTCTGGACCGTCGAGGAGCTGCGCGCCGCGCTCGACGGCGAGCCCGACGCCGACGAGGCGATCGCCTGGTTCGGCGCCACCGACCGCGGCAACTTCGAGGGCCGCAACATCCCGGTGCGCGGCCCGGGCGCGCCGGAGCGGCTCGAGGAGTGGCGCCGGCGCCTGTACGAGGTGCGGGCGGAAAGGGTCTGGCCGGGGCTCGACGACAAGCGCCTCACCTCCTGGAACGCGCTCATGATCTCGGCCCTCGCCGAGGCGGGCGCGGTGCTCGAGCGGCGCGACTACCTGGACGCGGCCGAGCGCTGCGCCGATTTCGTGCTCGGCTCGCTGCGCGACGACGACGGCCGCCTGCTCCGCACCTGGAAGGACGGCCGGGCCCGGCTGAACGCCTACCTGGAGGACCACGCCTACATGGTCGAGGCGCTCCTCACGCTCTACGAGTCGACCTTCGAGCCGCGCTGGTTCGGCGAGGCGCGCGCGCTCGCCGACGCGATGATCGAGCGCTTCGCGGACGAGGAGAGCGGCGGCTTCTTCGAGACCTCGTCGGACCACGAGCGCCTGCTCGCCCGGCGCAAGGACCTCGAGGACCACCCGATCCCGTCCGGGAACGCGAGCGCCGCCTACGGCCTGCTGCGCCTGGCCGCTCTGACCGGCGAGCATGACTATGAGCGGCGCGCGGTGTCGGTGCTGCGCCTGCTCCACGAGCTGGCCCCGAAGCACCCGCAGGCCTTCGGCCACCTGCTGCAGGCGCTCGACTTCCACCTCTCGCCGGTGAAGGAGGTGGCGCTGGTGGGCGACGAGCTGCGCGCGCTCGAGCGCGTGGTGCGCGCCGAGTTCCGGCCGCACCTGGTGCTCGCCGGCGGGGCCGCGGACGGCGTGCCGCTGCTGCAGGACCGCGCGCCCGTCGACGGCCGCCCCGCCGCCTACGTCTGCGAGCGGTTTGCCTGCAAGGCGCCGGTTACCGAGCCCGAGGAGCTCGAGCGGCTGCTCGCGTGAGCGCCCTGCTCGCGAGCATGGCCGCCGTCGCCGCGGCAGCCGCCGGCTCAGGCGAGCCTGCCGGCGCAGGCGAGCCGGCCTCCGCCGCCGACTCGCGCGTGCCCGTCGCGCACCAGATCGCCACGCGCATCTCGAACTGGGGCCCGCGGCCGGCGGCGGGCGCCGCCGAGGCTCGTGCGCACCGGCTCATGCGCCGCGTCTTCCGCCGCGCCGGGCTGAAGGTCGGGACGCAGGAGTTCCGCGTGCCCGGCCGGGGCGGCTCGCGCAACACGATCGGGGTCCGCAAGACCAGGCGCTCCTGCCTGCGCATCGCGATGGCCCACGCCGACACCACGCCGAACTCGCCCGGCGCGAACGACAACGCGTCCGGGCTCGGCGTGCTGGCGGCGCTGGCGGGCCGCCTCGACAGGATCGACCCGCGCTGCGACGTGTGGCTGGTGGCCACCGGCGCCGAGGAGCGCGTCTACACGGGCTCGCCGGACCACCTCGGCGCGCTGGCGCTGGCGCGCCGCGTACGCAGGCTCGGCGGCCGCCGGCGGCTCGACTGGGCGCTGTCGCTCGACGAGGTGGGCCGCGACCGTCCCTTCTGGCTGCGCTCACCGGTGCCGCTGCCGCGGCCCTCGGTCGAGCGCTTCCTCCTGCGCGCGGCCGGCCGGGCCGAGGTGCCGGTCAGCTGGGTGCGCGACGACGAGACCGGCAACTCCGACCACCGCGAGTTCGAGCTGCTCGGCATGCCGGCCGCGAAGCTCGGCGTGGGCGCCGGCGGCGAGCCTTGCCGCCACATGCCCTGCGACACGCCGGACCGGCTCGACCCCCGCTCGCTACGCCTTGCCCGCCTCCTGGCGGAGGCCGCGCTCTCCCGCTAGCCGCTCGATCGAGTCGAGCAGCTCCTCGATCGTGGCCTGGTTCGTGGCGGGCGCCATCACCGACACGCGCAGCCAGCGCTCGCCGCTCACCTCGGTCGAGCTCAGGTGGAAGCGGCCCTCCTCCAGCAGCCGCTCGCGCAGCTCGACCTGCAGCGCGGCATCCTCGCCATAGCGGAAGCAGAGGATGTTGCTCTCCGGCCGGCACAGGCACTCGAAGCCATCGCGCGCGGAGATCGTCTCCCAGAAGCGCAGCGTCTTCGCATACTGCTCGGCCACGTACTCGCCGAGGCCCCGCTCGCCGCGGAGCGCCAGGTTGAGCAGCACCTTCAGCCCGAGCGGCGCCTTCGTGCACTCCACCTGGCGGCCGAGCAGGTCCGGGCCCGCCGCCTGCGGGTCCTCGTAGATCAGGTAGGAGGCCCGCTGCTGGAAGGCCGCCTCGAGGCGAGGCGCCTCGCGCACCAGCACGGCGGCGCACAGGCTCGATGTGCGGAGCATCTTGTGGGCGTCCCAGACGACCGAGTCGGCCCGGTCGATGCCGCGCAGCAGGTGCCGGTGCTCCTCAGACAGCAGCGCGGAGGCGCCGTGCGCGGCGTCCACGTGGAACCAGATCCCGCGCTCGCGGCAGAAGCTCCCGATCGCATCGAGGTCGTCGTGCAGGCCGGTGCTCGTGGCGCACGCCGCCGCCACCAGGGCCACCGGCCGCCTGCCGTCCGCCGCCGCGCGCTCGACCGCGGCCTCGAGTCCGGCCGGCACGATCCGCTCGTAGTCGTCGACCTCGAGCGGCACCACAGCACGCTCGCCCAGGCCCAGCATCGCCACGCTGCGCTTGACCGAGTAGTGGGCCGAGGGTGGCGCGAGCACGGCCAGGTCGCCGTCCACGCCGTCGCTCCAGGCCGACGGCGCCGCGGCGGCGCGCGCCGCGAGCAGGGCGGTCAGGTTGGCGAGCGAGCCGCCGTGCGTGAGCACGCCGCCGGCGCCCGGCCCCCATCCGATCCGCTCGCACATCCACTCGACCACCACGGCCTCGGCGGCGTTGGCGGCCGAGCCCATCTCGTAGATCGACATCGGCTGGTTGATGGCGCCGTGCACGAGGTCGGCGAGCGCCGCGCCCATGTCCGGCGAGGCCACCTGGTGGGCGAGCTCGCCGGGGTGGTGCAGCCGCGTGCTGCGCTCGAGGAACGTCTCGAGCCAGGCGCCGAAGCCGTCGGCGTCGAGGCCGCCGTCGCGGACCAGGCGGCGCAGGTCGAGCTCCTCGAGCACGTCGTCGAGCGGCGGCGCGGACACAGCCGGCCCCTGGCCCGCCTGGCTGCGGGCGACATAGCGAGCCACCGCCGCCACCGCCCGGCCGGCGGCCCGCTCGTACTGCGCGACGTCCCAGAGCATGCGTGCGAGGTTAGACCCGCGCCGGTTCCCGCTCCCGCTGTGCGAGCTTCGACGGCCACCAAACCTGCGGCCCGACCTTCAGCACGATCGCCGGCACGAGCACGCTGCGCACCAGGAAGGTGTCGAGCAGCACCCCGAAGGCGACCACGAAGCCGATCTCGGTCAGGAACACGAGCGGCAGCACGGCCAGCACCGAGAAGGTGCCGGCCAGGACGATGCCGGCGCTCGTGATCACCCCGCCGGTCACCGCCAGGGCCCGCAGCATCCCCTCGCGGGTGCCGTGCTTGAGCGCCTCCTCCCGCGCCCGCGCCATCAGGAAGATGTTGTAGTCCACCCCCAGCGCGACGAGGAACACGAACGCGAACAGCGGCAGCGACGGGTCCGAGCCCGGGAAGTCGAAGATCAGGTCGAAGGCCAGGTAGCCCACGCCGAGCGCGGCCACGAAGCTCAGGATGACCGTGCCGATCAGGATCAGCGGGGCCACCACCGCGCGCAGCAGCAACACGAGGATCAGGAATACGACCACCAGCACGATCGGCGGGATCACCGCCGAGTCCCACGCCGCCGCTTCGCGCACGTCGAACTCCACGGCCGTCGCGCCGCCCACGAGCGTGCCGGGCACCGCCTCGTCCACGCGCTCCCGGATCGGCTCGATCAGGTCGAACGCTTCCGTCGAGTACGGAGGCGGCTCGAGCGTCGCCTGAACCAGCACCCCCTCGTCGCCCTGGGCGACCGGCCCCGTGACGGACTCCACGCCGGGAGCGCTCGCGACGGCGCGCCTCGCCTCCTGCACCTCGTCGGCGCTCGGGACGATCACGTCCGTGGGCGCGCTGGCGCCTGACGGGTAGCTCAGCGACAGCAGGTCCTGTCCCTCGACGGACTCGACCTCCGTGCGGTAGCTGTCGTTCGTCGTCAGGTCGGTGGAGAAGAACACAAGGCCGGCACACATCACGAGCAGCACGGCGGTGGACGTGACCATCACCCGGGCCGGGTTGAGTGCCACGCGGTCGCCGACCCGCTTCCAGAAGCCGTGCGTCGCGTCCGCGAGGTGCTCGTGCTTGGTGCGGCGCACCTCGTACGGCTTGAAGCTGCGACGGTCGAGCGGGCCCACGATGAGCGAGGGGAACCTGATCCCCACGAGGCCGAGCAGCAGCCGCACCAGCGCGTTCAGCAGCACCAGCGGCAGCAGCAGCACGACGACCAGCGCCGCGCCCACGACCGGCAGGAGCGCGCCCACGCTCGAGCCGTTCAGGATGCGCTGACCGAGCGCCGTGGTCGGCTGCTCGTCCGCCAGGCTCCAGCTCGGCGTGTGCGGCACGAACGGCCAGAAGGCCCGGCGGCCGAAGATCGTGAGCAGAGCCGGGAGCAGCGTGAGCATCGATAGCGCGGCACACGCCACGCCCATCGCGACGATCGGGCCCATGCCCGACGTTCCGTTGACCTTCGCGATCGAGAGGCACAGGAGCGCGGCGATCACGGTGGCGGCCGAGGCGAACACCGCCGGGCCGGCCGACGTCATCGCGGCCCGCATGGCCTCGTGCCGATCCTCCGTGTGGTGCAGCTCCTCCCGGTATCTGGCCACGATCAGGAGCGCGTAGTCGGTGCCCGCCCCCAGCACCAGGATCGACATGATCGCGCTCGACTGGCCGTTGATCGTCACGCCCAGCTCGGACAGCCCGTAGCCGATCGAGCGGGCGAGGATCTCCGCGAAGATGATCGCCGCCAGCGGGATGAACAGGAAGATCGGCGATCGGTAGATCACGATCAGCAGGAAGATCACGAGCGACACGGCCGCCAGCAGCAGCGTGCCGTTGATGCTCTCGAAGACCTCGATGGCGTCCGCCGCGTAGCCCGCCCCGCCCGTGATCTTCACCTCGAGCCCGCCGCCCGGGTCGGACACGATCTCCCGCCAGTGCTCGACCGGATCCAGGATCCGGTCGCCGTCGCCCTCGCCCTTCAGGTAGGCGGTGACGATCGCCGCCTTGCCGTCCTCGGAGCAGATCGGCCCGACGAACGGCGCGTAGCCTTCGGGCTGGCCCGGGATCGGCGTCGTCGGGCCGCCGCAGCCCTCCGGGACGTTCCCTTGCGGGGCGCCCGCTCCCCCGCCTTCTGCCGACTCCCCGCCCGCCGCCGCGGTCGCCCCGTCGGGCACGACGCCCGGGAAGCGCTCCTCGGTCAGGCGGCGAACGTCACTGACTATCCGCTCGCGGTCGGCGGCCGTGAGCCCCGACTCGCGCCGGTAGACGATGACCGCCGGAGCCAGCTCGCCGCCCTGAAGCTCCTCGGCCGCCTCGAGCGCCTCGGTCGACTCGGCGTCGCCCGGCAGGAACGAGGTGGACTCGTTGTCCTCCGCGTCCGTGAACTTGCCCGGCAGGTTCGCCGGGCCGGCGGCGATGAAGATCGCGACCAGCCAGATCGCGAACACCACCCACTTTGCGCGAGGGCCGGCGGGGCGGGCGAAGATCGAGCGGCGTTCGGGCATGCGGGAGCACTCCTAGGTTGTGGCCCCCGCGGGCGCCCCTCAGAGTATCGACAAATACCTGTCGAGCTCCCACTGCGTGACCTGCACGCGGTAGTCCTCCCACTCCTGCCGCTTGATCTCCACGTAGCGGTTGAAGATGTGCTCGCCGAAGGTGCGCAGGACGAGCTCGGACTCGGCGGTGAGCTCGATGGCCTCGCCGAGCGTCTCCGGCAGCTGCTCGATGCCGAGCCGCTTCCGCTCCTCCGGGCTGATGTGGTACAGGTTCTTCTCCATCGGCTCGGGCAGCTCGTAGCCCTTCTCGATCCCCTCGAGGCCGGCGGCCAGCAGGATCGCGAAGGTCAGGTACGGGTTGCACGCCGGGTCCGGGCAGCGCAGCTCCATTCGCGTGGCCTGCTCCTTGCCCGGGTGGTAGAGCGGCACCCGGACGAGCGCCGAGCGGTTGCGGCGCGACCAGGCGCAGTAGACCGGCGCCTCGTAGCCCGGCACCAGCCGCTTGTAGGAGTTGACCCACTGCGCGAAGACCGAAGTGATCTCGCGCGCGTGCTTGAGCTGGCCGGCGATGAAGGCCTTGCCGGTGTCGGAGAGGTAGTACTGGTCGTCACCGTCGTAGAACGCGTTGCTCGACCCCTGGAAGAGCGACTGGTGCGTGTGCATGCCCGAGCCGTTCTCGCCGAACAGCGGCTTCGGCATGAAGGTGGCGTGCCAGCCGTACTTCATGGCGTACTCCTTGACCGTGATGCGGTAGGTCATGCAGTCGTCCGCCATCTTCAGCGCGTCGGCATAGCGCATGTCGATCTCGTGCTGGCTCGGCCCCACCTCGTGGTGGGTGTACTCCACGTGGATGCCGAGCTGCTCGAGGGCGAGCACGGTCTCGCGCCGCACGTCCGAGCCGGCGTCGAGCGTCGTGAGGTCGAAGTAGCCGCCCTCGTCCAGGATCTCCGGCGCGGCGCCGTTCTCGGTCTTGGCGTTCCGGAAGTAGAAGTACTCGAGCTCCGGGCCCACGTAGTAGTTCGAGAACCCCATCGACTCGGCGCGCTCGAGCGTCCGGCGCAGCACGTGGCGCGGGTCGCCCTCGTAGGGCTCGCGGCTCGGCGTGACGACGTCGCAGAACATGCGCGCCACGCCCTTGTCCTCCGGCCGCCAGGGGAGCACGTTGAAGGTGGCCGGGTCGGGCATGGCGATCATGTCCGACTCCTCGATCGCGTTGAACCCGGTGATCGACGAGCCGTCGAAGCCCATCCCGCCCTCGAAGGCGTCGTCGAGCTCCTCGGCGTTGATGGAGAAGCTCTTCAGCTGGCCGAGGATGTCCGTGAACCAGAGGCGCACGAAGCGGATGCCTCTGTCGTCGACGAACGACTTGATGTCCTCGGCGGTCCGGGGCGGCTGGTCGGCCATGTGGGGGGCTCCTTGGGCGTCGGCGGCGTTTCGGAGCCGGACAGGCTAGCCAGCTACAGCCAGGAGCGCGCCCAGACCTTCAGCGACCTGACCGCCGGCTCGAGCGCCCGCCCCTTCTCGGTGAGGGCGTACTCGATCCGGACCGGCACCTCCTCGCTGGCGCGGCGCTCCACGATGTTCTCGGCCTCGAGCTCCTTGAGGCGCTCCGAGAGCAGGCGGTCGGAGAGGTCCGGTACGAGGACCTTGACCTCGGAGAAGCGCAGCGGTCCGTCCAGCAGGACGAACAGGATGGCTCCGGTCCAGCGCTTGCCGATCAGCTCGATCGCCGCGTGATAGGCGGAGCAACAGCTTTCCCGCTGCGCGGTGACGGGATTGTCTTCCGCGGTGGCCTGCTCGGCCATGCCGTAATCGTACCCGGAGACGACGCCGACGACCGTATGCGAGCGCATCAGGCGGCCTGCTGGAGCCGGGCGTCCTCGCTCGATCCGTCACGCGGCACGTCGCCGGCCCGCGTGACCAGGTTGCCGAACGTGGCAAGTGCCACGTGGGCGATCGCCTCGAGGATCTGCTCGTCGTCCCAGCCGGCCTCGCGGGCCTCCTCGTGCTTGTGGCGCGGCGGCGGGCCGTCCGACTCGAGCAAGGCCTTCACGAAGCGGAGCAGCACGGCCTCGCGCTCGTCGCGCGAGTCGAACTCGCGAGCCAGGGCGATCTCGTCCAGGCCGAGGCCGCAGTCGCGTGCGGTGCGCTGGAGCGTCGAGAGGGCGTACTCGCTGCCCTGATGCTCCGCAACCGCCAGCGCAATGCGCTGCTGGGTGGCGAAGGAGAGCGAGCCGTTGCGAAGCTCGGAGCGGAAGCGCGCGTAGGCGCGCAGCACGGCCGGTGAGCCGGCGAGCACGCCGATGATGTTCGGCAGCTGCCCCCCGCCCGCCAGGGCGCCCTTCAGGATCGGGACGCTCCGCTCAGGGGCGGTGAGCTCGTCGTGGACCTGAAACCTGCTCTCCTTCGTCTTCATCCGTCGCTTCACTTTCCGCTCAATGCTTACAGCCGGTAAGTATAGGCGGAAAAGGCGCGATGAACACGCCAATTGAGACCGGTCGGTCTAGGGGGCGTGAGCGGGCCTAGGCGTGCGCGGTCCCGGCGGCGACCGCCACCAGGAAGAGCCCGAGCAGGAAGGCCCAGAGGGCGATCCGGTCGGGCTGGGCCATCTGGGCCTCGACCACCGAGCGCCTGCGGCGCGCCGGGGTCGGCTGGCCGGCGATGGTGATCGTGCGGCGCTCACCGGCGGCCGCCGGCTGGGGCGGCGTGGGGGCGCTGCGCTCGAAGCGGCGAGGCTCCGGGCTGGTCGCATCCTCGACGGGCCGCAGCGGAACGGGCTCGGCGACCGGGCCGTCGTCGTCCGCCGCGCGCTCGAAGCGGCCGCTCTCGCGACGCTCGGCGTCCTCGATCTTCCGCTCCCACTGGAGCAGAACCGCCTCCCGACTCATTCCGTTGTCATCCTCCCGCAGAGCGCGGGCACCGGCTGTCGACATCGGCTCTCTCTCTTCTCGCCTGCGGGGTTAGCTGACGGGCTCGCACCGAAAGAGTCGCGCTACGCCATTGCTGGCGATTCGCCCCTGGCCCTGCGGCCATCTGGGTCCCCCACGCCCCGCTGCCGGGCGGAGCTTCGGCTTGGATGGACGCGGCCATGCTAGCAGTAGAGCGCATGCCCCGGACGCAAGAAAAATGCGGAAAGTCCGGGCGCTTTGCCGGCGCCTGCCCCGCGATTAGCTACTGCCCGGCCACCCGGGCTACATAAGCAGCGACGTCCTGCGCGTCCTGGCCCTGCAGGAGCCCGGCGGGCATGCGGCCCTGGCCCGTGCCGCCGTTCTCGATCGCGTTGAGGACCCGCTGGCGGTCGATGGCGCCGAGTTCGTCGAGATCCGGTCCGGTGACCCCCGTGGCCTGGACGGCGTCGAGGTTGTGGCAGCTCTTGCAGGTGGCGATGAAGAGCTCCTTGCCGGTCTCGAGGTCCTCGCTCGCCTCCTCGGTGCGGAGACTGCCGACGCCGCCCTCGGCCTCGCCACGCGCGGCGATCACCGCGGCCGGGACGGCGATGCCGAGCGCCACGTAGATCACGAGGATGACGAGCGGGAAGGCGCGCCGCCCGCCGGTCAGGTAGGTCTCGCGGGCCCTCCCGGCCCCGCCGCTGAAGGCGACGAAGAGCACCCCGATCCCGAGGAGGAGGAACGGCCCGAGGACGAGCAGGACTTCCATCGGCGCGGCACTCTACCTGCCAGCGGCGCGCCCCTCCCGGCGCCCAGTGTCGACTTTGTCGGCCCCACGCCGACAAACTCGACAGTCGGTGGGTGGGACGGCCGGGTGGTCGCTTCGTCTACGCCGATTCGGCCGCGGCCCGGCGGGCGCGCTTCCAGCTGCCGTAGGCGGCGAACACGTCGCTGAGCGCCGGGAGCTCCTCGTCGTCGGAGGCGCGCTGCTGGTAGTCGACCATCAGGAGGCGCTCCGGACGCTGGCCCGCGTCCTCGGCCACCTGGCGGATCGCCTTGCGCACGTCCTCCTTGGAGGTCTCGGCATCACCGCCCGCCCGCTTGGCCTCGTGCGCGAACACACCGGCGGCGCTGCCGCGCGCGCCGGGCTCGGCGGACGGCGTGGGCCGGGCCCGCCCCGTGCCGACGAGCAGCCGGCAGTGCGGGCACCGCAGCGGCTCCTGCGGCCAGTCCTCGCCGACCTTGCGCTCGATCAGCAGATGGCAATGGGGGCAGAAGGCGTCCTCGGCCGGCTTGGCGGGACCGGCCTTCCCCTTGGTCGGCTTGGGCCCCCTCCTCTTGCGCGTGGGGGACGGCTTCTTCTTACGAGTTGCGGACGACAATGGGACCCCTGGTGAGGAGTTAATGGCCAGAATGGGCGATGACCAAACCGAAATGCGGTGAACGGTAGGAATCGCGCCGTGAGAGCGGCGGGCGCGGCTACGGCGTACGGCGGCGAAGCATCTCCGAGTGACGCCGCGCCGCCGCGGCCTGTCGAGCGTTCTCCCGGCTGCGCTCGTAGGCCTCGCGTTCCTGCTTCCCGGACCTGCGCGCCTCGGCGTTGCGCGAGGCGATGCGCTCGCGCGCGTCCTTCCAGGCCTGCTCGCCGCGAGTCGACGCCTTCCAGTCCGACTGGTCGTCCTGTCCGGCCATGTGCACCACCCCTTCAAGGGCTCCCAGGGGACCATGACCACTGGGGGCGCAGGGAGCGCGACACCCGACGGTGGCTGACTGCTCCCCCAGGATACTCCGCGTGCGGCGGGTGGTCAGTCGATGGGCCGCACGTTGACGGCCTTCGGGCCCTTGTCGCCGGCCTCGGCGTCGTACTCGACCCGGGCACCCTCGGCGAGGGACTTGAACCCGTCGCCGGCGATGCCGGTGTGATGGACGAACAGGTCCTTGCCGGCCTCGTCGGGCGTGACGAACCCGAAGCCCTTGTCGTCGTTGAACCACTTCACGGTTCCGGTGGCCATTGGTGATACCTCCACTGATCTCGTGCTGCGTTCGCGGAGGATGCTGGTGAAGCAACGACTACGGGCGCTGGCACTCGGTCGCCGAGCCAATGCACGGCGCTTACGACCGTGGAAGCTAGCAGCAAGAAGTAGGAAGGCCCCGCCTGGGCGGGGCCTTCCCTTAGCCGGCCTGTAAGCCGGATCTTGTCGAGAGCAACCATCCGTCTCACCCGGCGTGACCGGGCGGGGCTTGCGCCCTGCGGCCTACCTGGAGCTCGGCGGGCAGCGTCGTCGCTCCTGCTTGGCCTTGCACCGGGTGGGGTTTGCCTGGCCGCCGCGTCACCGCGACGCCGGTGCGCTCTTACCGCACCATTTCACCCTTGCCGGCACCAGCTCACGTGAGGCTGGCGCTTAGGCGGTGTGTTTCTGTGGCACTGTCCCGCGGGTTTCCCCGGGTCGGTTCCCCGACCACCCTTGCCCTGCGGTGTCCGGACTTTCCTCGAGGGGCCGGTTGTCTCCCCGACCTCCCCGCGGCTGCTCAGCCGGCACCGTCAAGTGTAGGTCCGGTTCGGGCGGGCGTCGAGCGGCGACTCAGGCGAGCGTCGAGCCGCAGCCGGTGCAGCGCGCTGCCGCGCCTTCGCGGCGCATCCTGGCGTGGCATACCGGGCACTCGGCCGCGCCCTGGGTCTGCGCCGTCCGCCAGGCGGCCTCGAGGCGCCCCTCCAGCGTCGGCCCGTTCCCGCCGGCCGGCCGCGGCCGGCCAGCCTCGCCGAACAGCGACAGCGGCGATTCGAGCAGCGCGGTGGTCATGACACCCTCCTGCACAGCCCCACAACCCTGCCGAGCACCTGCGCCTCGCGCGTCCGGATCGGCTCCAGCGCCTCGTTCTCCGGCTGAAGCCGCACGTGGTCGTCCTCGCGGAAGAAGCGCTTCACGGTCGCCTCCTCGCCCACGAGCGCCACGACGATGTCGCCGTCGCCCGCGGTCTCCTGCTTGCGCACGATCACGAAGTCGCCCTCGAGGATGCCGGCGTCCTTCATCGAGTCGCCCTTCACCCGCAGGACGAACTCGCCGTCGTCGCCGCCGGCGATGCCCGGCACGGGGACGTACTCCTCGATGTTCTCCTCGGCCAGCACCGGCTGCCCGGCGGCCACCTGGCCCACGACCGGAAGGCCGGCGGGCGCCACGACCTGCTTCGCCTTGTCCTTCAGGACCTCGATCGCGCGCGGCTTGGTGGGATCGCGACGCAGCAGCCCCAGCTTCTCGAGGTTGGCGAGATGGGCGTGGACGGTCGACGACGAGGCGAGCCCGATCGCCTTGCCGATGTCCCGGACGGTCGGCGGATAGCCGTGCTCGCCGACGTACTGCTTGACGAAGTCGAAGATCTCCTGCTGGCGCTTGGTCAGGTTCAGCTCGACCATCAAGACCTCCCGTGAGGACCGGGGATGTACTCGGATTCGAACATGTGTTCGCAGAGTATCCGGCCCGTCGGACGGCATCAAGAGGGCGACCCCCCGGGTCTATACTCAGCGCTCCACGCGCCTGTGGCGGAATTGGTAGACGCGCAAGGTTGAGGGCCTTGTCCTGCGTAAGCGGGGTGGGAGTTCGAGTCTCCCTGGGCGCACTGGAGTGGCCCTGCTCTGAGCGGGGTTTCTCCCTTCTTGGGGCCTGGCAACGGACCAAAAGGGTGACGCTGGGAGCACCAGGGAGTTATCTTGATCAGGTCGCGCGCATCCCATGGCCCACCTCACGAGGGACACGCTCACGGTCCTGCTTCAGCTGGCCACCACGTCGCCGGCGGATACCGGCGCGCGCGCGCATCTGCTCGAGAAGTTTGTAGAGGCACTGGGGCGCTCCGGAGACGCGGAGGATCGCGACGCCACGCTCGCTGACGCCGTCGAAGCGATCGAGATCGCGGCCTCCGCCCCCTTCACGACGGAGGTCGCGCGAGGCGCGATGGCGGAGTCGGCGCAACAGCTCGGTCGCGCATGCGAGGTCGAGGGGCTGCCGGGAGCCGCGCGTTCCGCATACCTGCTGGCGGAGCGGCTCGTCGATCCGGGTGACGACCAGCGACGTGCGGTCGTCTGGCGCGACATCGCCGATACCTGGAGGGCGGAGGGCAACGTGTCCCAGGCGGAGGCGAGCATGCGCACCGCGATCCGCTACAGCGACGGCACCGCAGGCCCGCTGGCTCGGGCGACGGCGCTCGCATCGCTTGCTCACGCCGAGGACGACGATGGCGCGGCGGACCGCGCCGCCCGCGCGCTCACGACCGCACTGGAGGTGCTCGGTGAGGCGGCCGACTCGCCGGGCGCCGAGACAGGAGTGATCGCCGGCCAGGCGGAGAGCGCGCTGCAGCTCGCGCGCCGGCTTGGCCGCGCCGACATCGAGCGACGCTGCGCCGAGCTCGCCGGCAGGCTGGGCCCTGCGACGACGCCGCGCAAGCGCGCGCGCTGGGTCGGCTGGTGAGCGGCGCCGCGGCACGCGCCGTAGAGCTAGCCCAGCTGCCGTTCAACTTCACCCTCCGCCGCCGCATCGAGGAAACGCGCAAGCGGGAGAC
>Ga0081538_10000512_pt1 | contig 43332 bp, 41 predicted proteins | sample TabmetS5T2R1_FD_71022 | JGI IMG/M metagenome (GOLD analysis project Ga0081538, IMG submission 71022) | Tabebuia heterophylla rhizosphere microbial communities from the University of Puerto Rico - S5T2R1 | ecosystem: Host-associated > Plants > Roots > Rhizosphere ... | reverse complement strand
CGTCGGCCACGAGGGTCATGTCGACCGCCAGGTAGAGGACCGTGGACGCGACGGCGATCCGCAGCACGACCGGGTTGCGGAGCAGCTGCCTGAACCCGGTGCCGGTGCCCGGCTCGACCGGAGCTGCGTCGCGGCCGGCGGCGAAGCACCCGTGAACCCGGGCCACGAGACAGGCGGACGCGAGGAAGGACAGCGCGTTCAGGAGGAACACCAGGCTGGCGCCTCCTGCGGCGACCAGCAGGCCGCCGAGCGAGGGCCCGAGGAGGTGACCGACGTGGTTGGCGACCGACAGCCGCACGTTGGCCCACCCGAGGTCCTGCTCGTCGTCGACCAGGTTGGGGAACCGCCGCGCCCGAGGCCGGGACGAACGGCAGCTCGGCCACGGACGCCAGGAACCCGAGCCCGATCAGGACGACAGGCCGGTGGACGTCATGGCCCCCCGGTAGCTGCCCCAGGTCGACGACCTCCCGGCTGGGGAGCACAGGAAGATGAGCTTTGTCAGGTCAATGCCCGATCCGCGCGTCACCGCCCGGTGAACGCGCGGAACAGGACGTCCACTCAGCCGGGCCGGACGCCGCCGCGGCCGAGCAGCCTGCCGAGGTCGCTGAGCGGGCCGAGGTGCCGCAGCTTGTCGGGGTTGACGACCGACCTGACCGCCTGCACCTGCCCCTCGGCGATGTCGAGCGCCATGACGCCGACCAGCCTGCCCTCGGGGTCGAGCAGCGTCGCGCCGGGCTGGCCGTTGACCTCGACCCGGCGCAGGGAGACGCCAGCGAGCCGCGCCGCCGCCCGCACCCAGGTCAACAGCGTCCGGGCGACGCGGCGCCTGCCGTGCAGGGCCTGGGCGACCGCCGGCGCCTTGCCGCCACCGTCGCCGTGGAGCACCACGTCGTGGGCGAGCAGCTCCTCCAGCGCCTCGAGGTCGCCGTCGGACGCCGCCGCGAAGAAGCTCTGGGCCAGCTCCTCGCGCCGTTCGCGCGAGGCCTCGAAGCGGGGCTTGGCGTCCTCCACGTGCCTGCGGGCCCGCGCCACCAGCTGGCGGGCGTTCGCCTCGCTCTTGCCGACGATGCCGGCGATCTCGTCGTAGGGGTAGTCGAAGACCTCGCGCAGCAGGAACGCGGCGCGCTGTTCGGGCGACAGGCTCTCCAGCAGCACCAGGAAGGCCAGCGACAGCGAGTCCGCCACCTCCGCCTGCCGGGCCGGGTCGGCGTCGTCGCCGGCGACCAGCGGCTCCGGCAGCCACTCCCCGACGTAGCGCTCGCGCCGGGCGCGGGCGGAGCGGAGCTGGTCGATGCACAGCCGCGTGACCACCGTCGAGAGGAACGCCCGCGGCGACTCGAGCCGCTCGCCTTCCCGCAGCGCGCGGTGCAGGCGCAGGAACGCCTCCTGCACCGCGTCCTCGGCCTCGCTCACGCTGCCGAGCATCCGGTAGGCGATGGCGAAGGCACCCGGCCGGAGCTCCTCGAACAGTTGCTCCAGCGACATCTCAGACGAACACCCTCATGCCATCTCCTCCAGTGGTCCCGGTCTACCACCAGAGACGAGACGGCCCCGGCGGCTGTGACACCAGCCGCCGGGGTGCGCTCACTGGGCGGGGCGTGGGGGCGGCGTCCGGTCCATCCGCCGGTCGAGGCCCCTGAGGTCGAAGGCGGCGAAGATCTCGGTGAAGCCGTGGAAGATGGCGTAGATGCCGACCAGGTTGACGAACACGAACAGCGAGCGGCCCGGGTAGCCGGCGGCCCAGATCCCCAGCAGCAGCTCCAGGATCCCCAGGATCAGGCCCAGCCACCACCAGGGACGGCCGATCGTCGCCAGCGCCCCGACCACGTCGACGATGCCCTTGAAGACCAGGAACCAGGCCAGGATGACGGACAGGACCAGCAGGGTCCGCCCCGGCCAGACGAAGGCGACGATCCCCGCCAGGATCGACAGGACCCCGCCGACCACCCACAGCCACTGCCAGCTGTGGACGCGGCCGGCGTCCAGGATCTGGTTGACGCCGGTGAAGATGAAGGTGACGCCGGCGAACAGCGCCAGGGCGAGCAGGCTGCCGACGTTGTAGGACAGCACGAACATCCCGAACAGGATCCAGATGATCCCCAGCACCAGGAACAGCCACCAGGCGTCGGCCAGGCCGCGGAGCGCGTCCGGGGCGACCCCGCCACGGGTCCTGGTCTCGGGCCTGGTTTCGGGCATGGGCGCGTCGCTCACGTGATCCCTCCCTGCCGGAGTGGACAACCGTGCCTGATGGTCCCCCCGGCGGGGGGAATGGTCTACCCCGAAGGCCAGATTCGTCCGGATTTCATGGAGAGCCGGCTCACCGGAAGCCTGCCCGTTCGAGCTCGCCGGTCGCGCCGGCGGGGATGGTGACGGTCCAGCCACGGGCGGCCAGCTCGGTCCTGGCCAGCGTCTCGCGGTGCACCTCCCGGCCGCCGTAGCTGGCGACCAGGGTCCAGCGGCGGCCGACGTCGGGGACCTCCTGGAAGGTGGTGGGCGACCTGCCGCCGGCTTCGCCCAGCCCGACCCGGTCGCCGCCGCTGTCCACCGCGTCGACCTGGATCGCCAGCCCGGCCTGGTTGTCGACCCGCACGGTGACGTGGTCGACGCCGCCGCCGAGCGCGGCGCGGGCCAGCAGCAGCATCCCCAGGGCGGCGATCGCGATGGTCGCGGCGAGCACGCCTCGCACCACCGGGTCGGCCGTGATCGTGGGGTCCTCCAGTCGTGCGTTCATGCCGCTCCTCCTGTTCGGTGGCGGGCTCGGGCGGTGCTCGGCGCCCCTCGCCGCGGCTGGCGTGCCGCCTGCGCCGCGGGCCGTTCGAAGGCGACCAGCAGCGGCGCCGCGACGAACACCGAGGAGTAGGTGCCGACCAGGATGCCGACCAGCAGGGCGAGCGCGAAGTCGGTGAGGGTCTCCCCGCCGAGCACGAAGAGCGCCGCCAGGATGAACAGCGCCCCCAGCCCGGTGTTGACGGTGCGCGGGATGGTCTGCAGGCAGGCGTCGTTGACCAGGCCGGCCAGGGGCTCGCGGCGGCGCGCACGCAGCCGCTCGCGGACGCGGTCGAACACCACCACCGAGTCGTTGACCGAGTAGCCGATGACGGTCAGCAGCGCGGCCAGGAACACCCCGTCCAGCGGCTTGCCGAGCCAGGCGAACAACCCCAGCAGGATCGCCACGTCGTGGAACATGGCGATCACCGCGGCCGCCCCGAAGGTCCAGCGGAACCGCACCGCCAGGTAGCCGAGCTGCACCACCAGCGCGATCCCGAGGGCGACCAGCGCCTTGCGGCGCAGCTCGGCGCCGATGGTGGGGCCGATGAGCTCGTCGCGCAGCTCCTCGGCCCGGCCGCCGGCGGCGGCGACCGCCCGCTGCACGCGTTCCTCGCCGGCCTGGTCGAGCTGGCCGGTGCGGACGGTCAGGTTGCCGTCGCCGGAGGCCTGCACGACCGCCCTGGGGAAGCCGGCGCCGGCGAGCGCCCGGCGGGTGGCGTCCAGGTCGACCGGCCGCTCGGTCCGGTACTCCAGCAGCCGCCCGCCGGTGAACTCCACCCCGAGGTTCGGTCCGCGCACCACCAGCCCGGCGCCGGCCAGCAGCAGCGCCACCAGCGAGCCGGCCAGCCACCAGCGTGCCCGGCCGAGCAGGTCCGGGCCGCGGGTGGCGAGCCAGGACGCCAGCCGCCCGCCGCCGCCCAGGCCCAACAGCCCGGGCCGCCGCCGCACCCACGCGGGCCGGGTGGCCAGCTCGACCAGCACCCGGGTGACCACCAGCGCGGTGAACAGCGACACCACCACGCCGACCGAGAGGGTCACGCCGAAGCCGCGCACCGCCCCGGAGGCGAGGAAGAACAGCAGCCCGGCGGCGAGCAGGGTGGTGACGCTGGAGTCGGCGATGGCGCTGAAGGCCTTGCCGAACCCGCGCCCCAGCGCCGGGCGGAGCCCGGTCCCCGCCCGGTGCTCCTCCCGCATCCGCTCGAACACCAGCACGTTGGCGTCCACCGCCATGCCGATGGCCAGCACGAACCCGGCGATCCCCGGCAGCGTCAGCGTCGACCCCAACAGCAGCAGCACCGCGAACGACAGCAGCCCGTAGCAGGCCAGCGCGACCGCGGCCAGCCCGCCGAGCAGCCGGTAGTAGCCGGCCATGTAGAGGATCGTGAGCGCGGCGCCGATCACCGCGGCCTGCACGCTCGCCCTGATGGCGGCCTCGCCGAGCGTCGGGCCGACGGTGCGCTGCTCCACCACCTCGACCGGGACCGGCAGGGCGCCGGCGCGGACCAGCAACGCCAGGTCGCCGGCCTCACGCTCGCTGAAGTCACCACGGATCACCGTCTGCCCACCGCCGATGCCCTCCCCGCACGGCACCGTCGGGTCGACCTGGGGGCTGGAGATCACCTGGCGGTCCAGCACGATCGCCACCCGCCGCTTGGGGTCCCCGGGCGGCTCGCAGGCCGCCTTGCCGGTCAGCTCCGCCCAGCGGTGGCCGCCCGCACCCTGGAACTCGATCGCGACCTGCCAGCTCGTCTGGAACTGCGGGTCGAGCTCGGCGCGGGCGTCGCCGACCGCCTCCCCCGTGAGCTGCGCGGGGCCGAGCCGCAACCGCTCGCCGTCCTCAGCGGCCAGCACCAGCCCGCCCTTGGCGGCCGCCGGCTCGGCCACCCCGAGCACGGGGTGGAAGGCGAGCTGGGCGGTGCGGCCGATGACCCGCACCGCCTCCTGCGGGTCGTACACGCCCGGCAGCTCCACCAGCACCCGCCGCCCCCCCGACCGCTGCAGGGCCGGCTCGGCCACGCCGAGCTGGTCGACCCGCCGGCGCAGCACCTCCAGGGTGCGGGCCACGGTGTCGCCGTCGACGCGCCGGTCGGGGCCGTCCTTGGCCTCCAGGACGATCTGGGTGCCGCCACGCAGGTCCAGGCCGAGCCGGGCCGGGCGGGTGGCCGCCAGCCAGCCCGCCGTCCCCAGCAGCAGCAGCACGGCGACGAGGCGCCACCCAAGGCGACGAGACAACGAGCAGAACCTCCAGCATCAGCCACGCCGATCACCAGACGGCGCGGGACGGCGGTCAGACCGGCTGGAGGCAGGGCGGCGAGCGGGCCCCGAGCGACGCGGCGGCGGCCAGCGGGTGGACGCCGGCGAGGCGGTGGCGGACCTCGGCGGCGCGCCACCGGAACGCGCCGGCGAGCGCCGCCGCCACGCCGAGCAGCAGCGCAGCTCCCCACGGGCCCGGGCGGTCCAGCGGTGGTCGCAGTGCCGGCAGGCGGTCCCGCAGCGCGGCCGCCTCGACGGCGGCCCGCGCGTGGCCGGCGGTCAGCCCGGCGGCGGAGTCGCCGGCGGCCGACGCGGCCAGGCCGCCCGTCCACAGCGACCCGAGCACGGCGACCAGCGCCAGGAGCACCCTGGCCGTCCGCAGGCGCCGATCCATCCGCATGAGCGGTTCGACCGTACTGGATCCCCCCGGCCAACGCCACGGGGAGGCCTTCACCGCGTAGGGTTGCCGTCGGGCGCGGCGTGGTCGACCATGGCCGGCATGTGCCGCAACATCACCACCCTCAGAGGCCTCGAGCCGCCCGCCACCGGCGAGGAGATCGAGGCCGCCGCCCGCCAGTACGTCCGCAAGGTCAGCGGGGTCACCCGACCGACCCCCGCGACCGAGGAGGTCTTCGAGCAGGCGGTCGCCACGGTCGCGCGGGTGACCGCCGAGGTGCTGCGCGAGCTGCCGCCGCGACGCCAGCCCCCCAGGAACCTCCCGCCCCTGCGCCGCCCCGAGGTGCGCGCCCGCCTGACCTGAGGCGACCCGGCGGGCACGCCCGCCGGCGGTGCGAGCTCGGCCAGGGCCCGCGGTCAGCGACGCGCGGGGACCCGCTCGGCCTCGGCCTGGCCGGCCTCGGGGGCCGGCGGCGACGGCGGCAGCCGCAGCGGTCGGGCCGCCCAGGCGGGCAGCCACCAGTTCCAGCGGCCGAGCAGGGCGACCAGGGCCGGCACCAGCAGGGCGCGCAGCACGGTCGCGTCCAGCAGGATGCCGGCGCCGAGCGCGGTGGCCATGACCTTGACGTCGACCTCGGGCACCGAGGCCAGCGACGCGAAGGCCAGGAACAGGATCAGCGCGGCGCTGGTCACCAGCCGGCCGACGCGGCCGAGCCCCTGGACGACCGCCGTGCCGGTCGACCCGGTGGCGTCGTACTCCTCGCGCATGCGGGCCAGCAGGAACACCTCGTAGTCCATGGACAGCCCGTAGAGGAACGCGAAGGTCATCAGCGGCACCCACATGGCGATCGCCCCGGTGGCCGGGATGCCCCAGATCGCCTCCGAGCCGTAGCCCTCCTGCCAGACGAGCACCAGGACCCCGTAGGCCGCGCCGATCGACAGCAGGTTGAGCAAGACCGCCTTGAACGCCAGCAGCAGCGAGCGGAACGCCCGCACCAGCATGACGAAAGTGACCAGCGCGACCGCCACCAGCATCAGCGGGAAGGCGCCGTAGATGGCGCCGGTCGCGTCGATGGCGAGCGCGCCGGCGCCGCCGACGCGCACGCCGGGCAGCTCGGCGGCGACCACCTCACGCACCCGCGCCACCGTCGCCTGGCCGGCGGCGCCGCTGGTCTCGGCGGCGGGGAGCACGGTGACCAGGGCGCCGCCGCCGCGGCGCCAGGCCGGCCCGTCGGGCGCGGCCGCCAGCTGCACGCCGGGGACGCCGGCCAGCCGCGCGGCGGCCTCCTCGGGGCTGGTCCCCGCCGGCACCAGCACCTCGATCGGGGTGAGGGCGCCGCTGCCGACGCCGGCGCGTTCCAGGCGCTCCAGGCCCTCGCGGGCGGGACCGCTGTCCGACAGGACGTGCGCGGGCGGGTCGCCGAGCCGCAGGCCGAGCGCGGCGACGCCGAGCGGCAGCAGCACCGCCAGCGCGGCGGCGGCGGCCAGCCAGCGGTGGCGGACGACCCCGCCCGCCCAGCGTGTCCACAGCCGGCTGGCCGCCCGGTCCTTCCGCGGGCCCCCACGCCGCGCGAGGCGGCTCGCGGGCCAGTCCAGCCCTGGCCCGACCGTGGCCAGCAGCACCGGCAGCAGGGTGAGGGTGACCGCGGCGCTGGCCAGCGGGATGAGCAGGCCGCCGTAGCCGACGCTGCGCAGGAACGGGACCGGCAGCAGCACCAGCACCAGCAGGCTGACCGCGACGGTGCCGGCGCTGGTCACCACCGACCGGCCGGCGGTCGCCATGGCCCGGTGGACCGCCTGCTCGCGGTCGAGGCCGGCGGCCAGCTCCTCCCGCCAGCGGGTCACCAGCAGCAGCGAGTAGTCGATCGCCACCCCGAGGCCGATCAGGGCGACCAGGAACTGCACCAGGAAGCTGACGTCGGTGACGGCGGTCAGGCCGTAGATGGCGAGGAAGGATGCCAGGATCGAGACGGCGGCGACCAGCAGCGGCACCAGCGCCAGCAGCGACCCGAACACGAACGCCAGCACCACCAGGGCGCCGACGCCGCCGACCAGCGTCTCGACCAGCACGCCGGTGTCGCCCGGCTCCGACTCGGCGGCGGCCGCCAGCTCGTCGAGCCCGGTGACCTCGACCGACGTTCCGGCCGGGAGCGCGGCGCGCAACGGCTCCGCGACCGCCGGCGCCAGCGCCGCGGCGCCCTCATCCAGCGCCGGCCGGTAGGGGCCCCAGACCAGCCCGTAGACGGTCCGGCCGCCGTCGACCACCAGGCGCCGGTCCTCGGTGGTCGCCGGCCAGGCGAGCACCCGCAGCCGCTGGTCCTCGGCGACCGCGCCGAACGCCCGCGCCAGCGCCGCCCGCACCCCCGGGCTGTCGACGGTCACGCCGGCGGGCAGGGTGACCACCGGCACCAGCGGGTTGCCCGGCCCGCCGGTGCCGTAGCCGCGCAGGATGGCGACGTTGGCCTCGTAGCCTTCCTCCCCCGGGAAGGAGAACTCCTGCGACAGCCGGGTCGAGACCGTGCCCGCCGCGCCGGTGCCGGCGACCAGGACCAGCAGCCAGACGGCGACCACCGCCAGCTTGTGGCCGAGCAGGAAGCGGGAGAGCTGGGGCATGGACGTCCTCCGGGGTCGCACCTGGGTCCCGGCGATCGTGCCCGCCCGGAGGGGCCGCCGTCGTCCGGCGGGGAGCGGCTCTTCGCCTACGCAGCCTGCGCAGGCGGGCGGCCCGTGCTACGACCGGGCGCGTAGCCCCGGGGCGGTCAGCTGGCGGGGCGGCCGGGGGCGACCAGGCCGGACTGGTAGGCGAGCACCACCAGCTGGGCGCGGTCGCGGGCACCGAGCTTGACCATCGCGCGGCTCACGTGGGTCCGCGCCGTCGCCGGGCTGACCACCAGCCTCTCGGCGATCTCCTCGTTGGACAGGCCGGTGGCCGCCAGCGCCATGACCTCCCGCTCGCGGTCGGTCAGCGCGGCCAGCTCGGCCGGGGGGCCGGCGGGGCGGGGCCGGGCGGTGAACTCGGCGATCAGCCGGCGGGTCACGCTCGGCGACAGCAGCGCCTCGCCGTCGGCGACCACCCGCACCGCCCGCAGCAGCTCGACCGGGTCGGTGTTCTTCAACAGGAAGCCGCTGGCGCCGGCGGCCAGCGCCTCGAACACGTACTCGTCGAGCTCGAAGGTGGTCAGGACCAGCACGCGCACCCCGGTCAGCAGCTCGTCGGCGGCGATCCTCCTGGTGGCCTCCAGCCCGTCCATCACCGGCATGCGGATGTCCATCAGCACCACGTCGGGCCGGGTCGAGCGCACCAGCTCGAGCGCCCGGGCACCGTCGCCGGCCTCGCCCACCACCTCCAGGTCGTCCTCGTCCTCCAGCAGCGAACGGAACCCAGCCCTGACCAGCGCCTGGTCGTCGGCGAGCAGGACCCGGATCACCCCGGCACCCCCGTGGGGCTCACCTCGACCGGGAGGCTCGCGCGGACGCGGAAGCCCCCCTCGCGGCGGGGACCGGCCTCCAGCGTGCCGCCCAGCGCCCGGGCGCGCTCCCGCATCCCGACGATCCCCTGCCCCGCGCCGTTTCCGGATCCCGGCGCGGCGGCGCCGGCCCCGTCGTCGTCGACCGTGACCACCAGCGCGTCACCGGCGGCGGTCACGGTGACGGTCGCGTGGCGCGCGTGGGCGTGGCGGACGACGTTGGTGAGCGACTCCTGCACGATCCGGTAGCAGGCGAGGTCGAGCGCCGGCGGCAGCCGTTGCGCCCCGTCGTCGACGGCGACCGCCACCTCGAGGCCGGCGGCCTCGGCCTGGGCGACCAGCGCGCCGAGCTGCGCCAGGCCGGGCGCCGGGGTGAGCGGGGCGCCCTGGCCGTCCGGCTGGCGCAGCACGCCGAGCATCGTGTGCAGCTCGCCGAGCGCCTCGTCGCTGGCCTGGCGGATGGTGGCCAGCGCCTTGCCGGCCTTGTCGGGCCGCCGCTCCAGCAGGTGCGCGGCGACGCCGGCCTGCACGCTGATCACGCCGATCGAGTGGGAGACCACGTCGTGGAGCTCCCTGGCGATCCGCAGGCGCTCCTCGTCGACCCGGCGGCGGGCCTCGTCCTCCCTGGTGCGCTCGGCCAGCTCGGCGCGGTTGCGCAGCTCGGCGACGTAGGCGCGCCGGTTGCGGACCGCCTCCCCCAGCCAGATGGCCGCCAGCATCGTCACCGCCACGTACAGCGGCTCCCCCCGGAACATCGAGTCGCCGTAGAGGACCGTCTCCAGGAACAGCGCCCACACCACCGTGACCACGGCGACGACCGCCAGCCGCCATCGCCGCTCGGTGGTCACGGCAACCGTGTACAGCGCGACGAAGACCGCGAAGCCCGTGCCGCCCTCCGGGTAGGTGCGCGCGGAGTAGGCGGTCGCGGCCGCCATGGTGGCCACCAGCACGGGCAGCGGCCAGCGTCGGCGGACGACCAGCGCCAGCGGGCCGGCCGCCAGCAGCAGGTTTCCGATCCCGTCCAGGTCCCGCCACAGGGTCTGGCCCGAGCCCGTGGCCCCCGACACCACCAGGCTGCCCAGGCTGACCGCGTAGACGGCGAGCGCCAGCAGCCCGTCGGCCAACCACCAGCGGGCCCGCACCGGCTCGACCAAGCGCCTGAGCTGCATGCTTGCACGATAGCGGGTGGCGAAGCGCGCGGCATCCGTTCCCGGGCGTAACCCGGCCGGCGGTCCTACGCAGCGGCGCGTAGCGGGCCCGCCAGGCCCGGTCTCGCGTTGCCCCGGGGGCGGAGGCGGGGGCACACTGCCCGGTGTGGCTGCGATCGAGGAACCCGACGAGCCTGCGGCCGAGGGGCGTGGCGGCCAGCGGGTGGCGAGGGCCGACGGCCGGCCGCCGGCGGCGGTGGTGCTCGACCTGGACGGCGTGCTGATCGAGGGCGAGGAGGTCTGGGACGACGTCCGCCGGGCGCTGGTGCAGGAGCGGGGCGGGCGCTGGGGCCCGCAGGCGCAGGCCGCGATGATGGGCATGAGCTCCCCGGAGTGGTCGCGCTACATGGCCGAGGAGCTGGGGCTGCCGATGGCGCCGGCGGCGATCAGCGACGAGGTGGTCGCCCGCGTGGTGGCCCGCTACGCCGAGGAGCTGCCGCTGGTCGACGGCGCCGTGGAGGTGGTGCGGGCCCTGGCGGACCGCTGGCCGCTGGGGCTGGCGAGCTCGGCCAACCGGCCGGTGATCGACCTGGTGCTGGACCGCGCGGGCCTGAGCGGCTGCTTCCGGGCGACGGTCTCCAGCGAGGAGGTCGCCCGCGGCAAGCCGGCGCCCGACGTCTACCTGGCGGCGGCGGCGCGCCTCGGGGTGGCGCCGGCCGCGTGCGCGGCGGTGGAGGACTCGGCCAACGGCCTGCGGGCGGCCGCGGCGGCCGGCATGCGGGTGGTGGCGGTGCCCAACCGCCGCTTCCCGCCGCCCGCCGAGCTGGTCGAGGCCGCCGACCTGGTCGTCGCCGAGCTGCGCGAGCTGACGCCCGAGGCGCTCGAGCGCCTCGGCGGGTAGCAGCGCCGGGCTGGCATACTGGCCCCATGACGTGGAGCGTGCCGCTGCTCATGTAGCCACGGGTGCCGCAGGTCGGCGTCCGTGGCGAACCCCTCGTGCCCAGGCCGGGGGGTTCTGTGGTTCCGGAGGTGCTGCGATGGCCGGGTACGACCCGCTGGAGGTCCAGGCTCGCTGGCAGGAACGCTGGGCGCGCGACCGCCTGTACGAGCTCGACCTCGAGCGGCTGCCGCCAGGGGAGAAGCTCTACAACCTGGTGGAGTTCCCCTACCCCTCCGCCGAGGGCCTGCACGTCGGCCACACCTACACCTACTCGGGCGCCGACACCTACGGGCGCTGGCTGCGCATGCGGGGCCGCAAGGTGTTCCAGCCGATCGGCTTCGACGCCTTCGGCATCCACACCGAGAACTACGCCCTGCGGGTCGGCGAGGACCCGACCACGCTCACCGTCCGGACCGTCGACCGCTACCGCGGCCAGCTGCGGCGCCTCGGGGCGGCCTGGGACTGGGGCCACGAGGTGGTCACCAGCGACCCGCGCTACTACCGCTGGACCCAGTGGCTGTTCCTGCGGCTCTACCGGGCGGGGCTGGCGGTGCAGCGCGAGTCGGAGGTGATCTGGTGCCCCTCGTGCCTGACGGTGCTCGCCAACGAGCAGCTCGAAGGCGACCGCTGCGAGCGCTGCGGCACCAGGGTCACCTGGCGGACCATGCGCCAGTGGTTCCTGCGCATGACCGCCTACGCCGACGAGCTGCTGGACGAGCTCGACGGGCTGGACTGGCCGGAGGCGGCCAAGCGGCAGCAGCGCGAGTGGATCGGCCGCTCGCACGGGGTCGAGGTCGACTTCGAGCTGGAGGGCGGCGGCCGGCTGGCGACCTTCACCACCAGGCCGGACACCATGTTCGGGGTGACCTTCCTGGCGGTGCCGCCCGAGCACCCCGACCTGGCGGCGCTGGCCACGCCCGACCGCCTGGCCGAGGTGGAGGCGTTCGCCGCCGAACAGCGGCAGCGGGCGCTCGCCGGCCGCGAGCGCGAGGCGACCGGGGTGTCCAGCGGCCGCTACGCGCTGCACCCCTTCACCGGCGCCCGCCTGCCGGTGTGGGTGGCCGGCTACGTGGTCGCCGGCTACGGCACCGGCGCGGTCATGGGCGTGCCCGCCCACGACGAGCGGGACTTCGCCTTCGCGACCGCGACCGGGCTCCCGGTCGTCCGGGTGCTGGAGGCGCCGGAGGGGGCGTCCGAGCTGCCGTTCACCGGCCACGGCCGGCTGCTGGCGTCGGGATCGTTCACCGGGATGCCGTCGGAGCAGGGCGGCGCGGCGATCGCCGGGTGGCTCCAGGAGCGCGGCCGCGGCCGCCCCGCGACCCGCTACCGGCTGCACGACTGGCTGATCTCACGCCAGCGCTACTGGGGGCCGCCCATCCCGATCGTCTACTGCGACGCCTGCGGGACCGTGCCCGTGCCCGAGGAGGACCTGCCGGTGCTGCTGCCGCGGGTCGCGGACTTCCGGCCGACCGGCACCGGGCTGTCGCCGCTGGCGTCGGTGCCGGAGTTCGTCAACACCACCTGCCCGTCCTGCGGCGGCCCAGGCAGGCGGGAGACCGACGTGTCGGACACGTTCTTCGACTCCGCCTGGTACTTCCTGCGCTACCCCTCGGCCGGCCACGACGAGGCCGCCTTCGACCCGGAGCTGACCCGCCGCATGCTCCCGGTCGACCAGTACTTCGGGGGGCCGGAGCACGTCGCCCGCCACCACCTGTACGCCCGCTTCGTCACCAGGGCGCTGCACGACCTCGGCCTGCTGCCGTTCGCCGAGCCGTTCCCCATGATCCGCCTGCACGGCTTCCTGCTGAAGGACGGCGCCAAGATGTCCAAGAGCCGCGGCAACGTGGTGGTGCCCGACGAGTACCTGGCCACGGTGGGCGCCGACACCCTCCGCATGTACCTGCTGTTCGTGGCACCGTTCGAGGAGGGCGGCGACTGGAGCGACGCCGGCCTGGCCGGCATCGAGCGGTTCACCGCCAGGGCCTGGCGGCTGCTGGACGAGCCCCACGAGCCTGGCCCTGGCGGGGTGGACCTGCGGCCGCTGGACCGGGCGGTCGCCGCCGTCGGCCACGACATCGAGCGGCTCAAGTTCAACACCGCCCTGTCCACGCTGATGGAGCTGCTGCGCTGGGCCCGGCGTCACAAGCCGGAGATGGACGCCGGCCAGTGGGACAAGGTCGCCGCGACCTTCACCCTGCTGCTGGCGCCGTTCGCGCCGCACCTGGCCGAGGAGCTGTGGGCCATGGCCGGCCGCCCCTACTCGGTGCACCAGGCGGCCTGGCCGCAGCCCGACCCGGCCGCCCTCCAGGAGCGCGAGGTCACCCTGGTCGTGCAGGTCGACGGCAAGCGCCGCGACGCCGTCCCGGCCCCGGCCGGCCTCGACCGCGAGCAGGCGGTCGCCCTGGCCATGCGGAGCGAGAAGGTCCGCCGCCACCTCGACGGCCGCCAGCCGCGCGACGCCGTCCACGTGCCGGACCGCCTGGTGAACCTGCTGACCTGAGGGCCGGCCGGCCCGGTCAGCCCGCGTCGCGCAGCAGCTGCGCGGCCCGCTCGGGGGCGATGTCGTTCACCCACACGCCGGCCGCGGACTCGCTGCCGGCCAGGTACTTGAGCTTGCCCGGCGCCCGCCGGATGGAGAACACCTGCAGGTACAGGTGGGCCAGGTCGCGGTCGCCGCGGACCGGCGCCTGGTGCCAGGCGGCGATGTACGGCATCCTCGTGCCGAAGATGCCGTCGAAGCGGCGCAGCACGTCCAGGTAGAGGTGGGCGAGCTCGCCGCGCTCGGCCTCCTCGAGCGCCGGCAGGTCGGGCACGTGCCGGTGCGGGTAGACGTGGACCTCGAAGGGCCAGCGGGCGGCGTGCGGCACGAACGCCGTCCAGCACGAGGTCTCGGCGACCACGCGGGCGCCGGCCTCCCGCTCGGCCTCCAGCAGCGCGCCGAACAGGCAGCGGCCGGCCTGCTCGCGGTACAGGCTCGCCGAGCGCAGCATCCGCTGGGTGCGCGGCGGCACGAACGGGTAGGCGTAGATCTGGCCGTGCGGGTGGGTCAGGGTCACGCCGATCTCCTCGCCGCGGTTCTCGAACACGAACACGTGCTCGACGCCGGGCAGCGCGCCCAGCTCGCGGGTGCGGTCGACCCACGCCTCCAGGACGACCCCGACCCGCTCCGGGGAGAGCTGCGCGAAGGAGGCGTCGTGGTCGGCGGTGAAGCAGACCACCTCGCAGCGGCCCACCCCCGCGCGCCGGACGAACAGCGCGTCGTCGCCGTCGCCGGGGCCGGGCGCGCCGGGCACCAGCGACGGGAAGCGGTTCTCGAAGACCACCACGTCGTAGTCGTCGGCGGGGATCTCGGTCGCCCGGCCCGGCCTGGAGGGGCACAGGGGGCAGCGGTCGGTGGGCGGCAGGTGGGTGCGGCCCTGCCGGTGGCTGGCGATGATCACCCACTGGTCGAGCAGGGCGTCGTAGCGGATCTCGGAGCGGGTCTGGGTCGCCGGCAGGTCGCGGGTGTCGGGGGCCGAACGGTCGATGCCGGGCCGCTCGTCGTAGTAGATGAGCTCGCGGCCGTCGGCGAGCTTCGTGGCGGTCCTGGTGCTCATCACGACCCTCAGCCGGTCTCCTCGGCCCGGCCGGCGACGGGCGCCACCAGCAGCTCGCCGACCCGCTCGGCCAGGGTCTGCCGCGCCGCCTCGCCGAGGCCATCGTCGCTGACCAGCACCTCGGCCTGGTCGAGCTCGAGGATCGAGCAGAGCCCGATCACGCCCCACTTGGTGTGGTCGGCCACCACGACCACCCGGCGGGCCGCCTCGGCCATGGCCCGGTTGGCCTCGGCCTCCATCAGGTTCGGGGTGGAGAAGCCGGCCCGCAGCTCCATCCCGTGCACGCCCATGAACACCAGGTCGAAGTTGAGCGAGCTGATCGACCCGATGGCGACGGAACCCACCAGCGCGTCCGAGGGGGTGCGCAGCCCGCCGGTGAGCACCACCGTCTGGTCGCCGCGGCCGTGCTGGTGGAAGACGTCGGCGGCCCGGATGGAGTTGGTGACCACGGTCAGCTCCGGCACCTGCGCCAGCCGCCTGGCGAGCGCCCAGGTGGTGGTGCCGGCGGTGAGCCCGACGGCGTTGCCCGGGCGCACCAGGGTCGCCGCCAGCCCGGCGATCGCCTCCTTCTCGGGCTGCTCGCGGAACGACTTGGCCTCGAACCCGGGCTCGAAGGTGCTGCGCTCGCCGACGGCGGTGGCGCCGCCGTGGACCTTCTCGACCAGGCCGCTCTCGGCCAGCACGTCCAGGTCGCGGCGGATGGTCATGTCGGAGACCTGCAGCAGCTCGGTCAGGTCGCTGACACGGACCCCGCCGCTGCGGCGGATCTCCTCCAGGATCACCGCCTGCCGCTGCTTGGCGAGCATCTCCGTCCCCCCGGTGTCGGCCGTCGGGTCGCAGAGCAAGGTTTCACCCACACTCTCACAGAAGTCAACAACTCAGCAAGGGAAGCTTGACATCTCCGGACGAGCGCGCTGAGATACGGGCGAGGTTGTTCGCTCCTGTTGAGATGCGCTGGGCGCTGCTGCCCCAGAGAGGCCGAGACGGCGGCGGCGGTGGAGGCGGTGACAGCGGCAGCAAGGAGCTCACGGTCGGCTCCAACGCCTCCGACGCGGTGCCCAAGAAGGCCTACGAGCAGGTCTTCGCCAACTTCCAGAAGGCGTCGGGGATCACCCCCAAGGTCAACACCGTCGAGCACGAGACCTACCAGGAGCAGATCAACAACTACCTCCAGGGCAGGCCCGACGACGTCTGGATGTGGTTCGCCGGCTACCGCATGCAGTTCTTCGCCCAGCGCGGCCTTGCGGGCGACGTCAGCGACGTCTGGCAGAAGGTCGGCGGCAACTTCACCCAGGCGCTCAAGGACGCCTCGACCGGGCTGGACGGCAAGCAGTACTTCATCCCCTTCTACTACTACCCGTGGGCGTTCCTCTACCGGAAGAGCGTCTTCGAGGAGAACGGCTACCAGCCGGCCAAGACCTGGGACGAGCTGATCGCGCTGGCCAAGCAGATGAAGGGCGACGGCCTGACCCCGGTCGCCTTCGCCGACAAGGACGGCTGGCCGGCGATGGGCACCTTCGACTACCTGAACATGCGCCTCAACGGCTACGACTTCCACATCAACCTGATGGGCGGCAAGGAGGCCTGGACCGACCCCAGGGTCGCCAAGGTGTTCGACACCTGGCGCGAGCTGCTCCCCTACAGCCAGGAGGGAGCCCTCGGGCGGACCTGGCAGGAGGCGGCCCAGTCGCTGGCGCAGAAGAAGAGCGGCATGTACCTGCTCGGCATGTTCGTGGGCCAGCAGGTCCCCGAGGCCGACCGCGACGACCTCGCGCTGCAGAAGAAGGCCGTCGACCTGATCGGCTCGGCCGCGCACATCTCGCAGTTCCTCGACCGCGACACCCGCCCCGACTTCGCCTCCACGGTGATGATCCCGTCGCTGCAGGAGTTCATCAGGAAGCCCGACGACGTCGCCGGGCTCACCACCAAGATCGAGAACCAGAAGAAGACGATCTTCACCAGCTAACGAGGCTTGCGCATGACCAGGACCACGGGACCATCGAAGGCGATCAGGCCGGACGTTACGGTCATGCGCAAGCCTCGTTAACCATGGCCGTCACCAAGCCAGCGCCGCCGGCGGCCACGTCCCGGCGGCGCGGCCCCCGGCTCACCAGGCGGGACAAGCTGGTCCTGGCGGTGATGATCGCCGTCCCGACCCTGCTCCACGTCGCCCTGATCTGGGTCCCGACGCTGCTGTCGGTGGCGCTGTCGTTCGCCCGCTGGGACGGCATCGGCGGGCTCGACACCATCCAGTGGGTCGGGCTGGAGAACTACCGGCAGGTGTTCACCATCTACCCGCCGTTCTGGCCCGCCGTGCAGCACAACCTCATCTGGCTGGTGTTCTTCCTGCTGATCCCGACCACCTTCGGGCTGTTCCTGGCCCACCAGCTCGACAAGCAGCTGCGCGCCACCCGCATCTACCAGAGCGCCATCTACCTGCCGGTGGTGCTGGCGCTGGCGATCGTCGGCTTCATCTGGCAGCTCGTCTACTCGCCGGAGCAGGGGCTGATCAACAACCTCCTCGGGCGCACCGAGCAGGGCAACCTGATCGACTGGCTCGGCAACCCGAGGATCAACCTGTGGGCCATGCTGATCGCGGCGAGCTGGCGCCACGTCGGCTGCATCATGATCCTCTACCTGGCGGGCCTGAAGAGCGTCGACGCGTCGCTGCGCGAGGCCGCCGCGATCGACGGGGCCAACGAGTGGCAGGCGTTCCGGCGGGTGGTGTTCCCGGCGCTCAAGCCCATCAACGTGGTGGTGCTGGTCGTCACCGTGATCGAGTCGCTGCGCGCCTTCGAGATCGTCTGGGTGATCAACGCCGGCCGCAACGGCCTGGAGCTGCTGTCGGTGCTGGTGTACGACAACATCGTCGGCGAGGCCAGCCGCATCGGCTTCGGCTCCACCCTGGCGGTGATCCTGCTGACGGTGTCGCTGGCCTTCATCATCCCGTACCTGGTGGTCTACTTCCGCGGCGGGCTCGTCGGCCGGGAGGTGCGCTAGTGGCCACCGCCGACGTCGAGGTCGCCACCAAGCCGCGCGAGGCGGCGCCGACGGCGGTGGCCGGCCGCCCGCGCCGGCGGCTGCGGCCGGGGCGCGTGGTCCTCAACGTCTTCCTGATCGCCACCGCGCTGGCGTGGCTCACGCCGCTGCTGTGGAGTGTCTACACCTCGCTGCGCCCCTATGAGGACACCGCCGTCCGCGGCTACGTCTCGCTGCCCGGCGAGCTCAACGTCGACAACTTCGTCAACGCCTGGAACCAGGCGGAGCTGCCCCGGTACTACCTGAACACGCTGCTGATCGTCGTGCCGGCCGTGATCCTGACGCTGACCTTCGCCTCCTTCGTGGCGTTCGTGGTGTCGCGCTTCGACATCAGGCTCAACCTGGCGCTGCTGATGGTGTTCACCGCCGGCAACCTGCTGCCGCCGCAGGTCATCATCACGCCGCTGTACCGCCTGTACCTGGAGATGCCGCTGCCGTACTGGATGAACGACCTCGGCACGCTGTACGACTCCTACTGGGGCATCATCGTCATCCACGTCGCCTTCCAGCTCGGCTTCTGCATCTTCGTGCTGAGCAACTACATGAAGACGATCCCCTACGAGCTGACCGAGGCCGCCCTGGTCGACGGCGCCACGGTGTGGCGGCAGTTCTGGAAGATCATCATGCCGCTGTGCCGCCCGGCGCTGGCCGCCCTCGCCACGCTCGAGTTCACCTGGATCTACAACGACTTCTTCTGGGCGCTGGTGCTGATGCGGACCGGCGAGAAGCGGCCCATCGTGTCGGCGCTGTCGAACCTCAAGGGCGTGTTCTTCGTCGACAACAACCTGATCGCCGCCGGCGCCCTGCTGGCCGCGCTGCCGACGCTGATCGTCTACTTCGTGCTGCAGCGGCAGTTCGTGCGCGGGCTCACCCTCGGCGCCACCAAGGGCTGAGCGGTTGGCGCCGGGCGTGCACCTACGGGCCGCAGGCTGCAGCCTCGTCCTGGACGCCTCCGGCCCGCGGCTCCCGGTGGTGCTGCACTGGGGCGCCGACCTCGGCGAGCGGCCGCCCGCCTCCTGGGACGGCCTGGCGCCGGCGACCACCCCGGCGGTGGCCATGGCCGCCCTGGACCAGCCGCCGGCCCGGTCGCTGGTGCGGGAGCACGCCGCCGGCCACCCGGGTCGGCCGACGCTCTCCGGCCACCGCCGGGGGCTGGACTGGTCGCCGTGCTTCGAGCTGGACCGGCTGGAGCACCAGGGCGAGGACCGCGTGACGGTCCACGGGGTCGACCCGGTCGCCGGGCTCGCCCTGCGCACCGAGGTCGAGCTGTCGCCGTCCGGGCTGCTGCGGCTGCGCCACGCGGTCCGCAACCGGGGCGACGGGCCCTACACCGTCGACGAGCTGTCGTGCGCCCTCCCCCTGCCGGCCCAGGCCAGCGAGCTGCTGGACCTCAGCGGCCGCTGGTGCCGCGAGCGCCACCCGCAACGCCACGACCTGCCGCTGGGAAGCTGGGTGCGGGAGAACCGGCGCGGCCGCACCGGCCACGACGCCGCCATCGGGCTGCTGGCCGGCACCCCCGGGTTCGGGGCCAGGCACGGCGAGGTCTGGGCGGTCCACGTCGGCTGGAGCGGCAACCACCTCAGCTACGCGGAGCGCTGGCCCTCGGGCGACGGCGTGCTCGGCGGCGGCGAGCTGCTGCTTCCCGGCGAGGTCGAGCTGGCGCCGGGCGAGGAGTACGCCACCCCGTGGGTCTACGCCGCCTACTCGGCCCGCGGCCTGGACGGCATCGCCGCCGCCTTCCACGGCCACCTGCGGGCGCGGCCCCACCACCCGGGCCCAGACCGTCCCCGCCCGGTGGTGCTCAACACCTGGGAGGCGGTCTACTTCGACCACGACCTGGAGCGGCTGCGCGGCCTCGCCGACGGCGCCGCGGAGCTCGGCGTGGAACGCTTCGTGCTCGACGACGGCTGGTTCCGGCACCGGCGCGACGACACCGCCGGCCTCGGGGACTGGTACGTCGACGAGAAGGTGTGGCCGCAGGGGCTGGCGCCGATCATCGACCACGTCCGCTCGCTCGGCATGGAGTTCGGCCTGTGGGTCGAGCCCGAGATGGTCAACCCCGACTCCGACCTGTACCGCGCCCACCCCGACTGGATCCTGCGCGCCGGGGGCAGGCTGCCGCCGAGCTTCCGCAACCAGCAGGTCCTCGACCTCGCCAACCCGCAGGCCTACGACCACGTCCGCTCGCGGCTGGACGCGCTGCTGTCCGACAACGACATCGCCTACCTGAAGTGGGACCACAACCGCGACCTGGTCGACGCCGGCCACCAGGGACGCCCCGGCGTGCACGCGCAGACCCTGGCCAGCTACCGGCTGCTCGACGAGCTCCGCGCGGCCCATCCCGGCGTCGAGATCGAGAGCTGCTCCTCGGGCGGGGCGCGGGTCGACCTCGCCATCCTGGAGCGCACCGACCGCGTCTGGGCGAGCGACTGCAACGACGCGCTGGAACGCCAGGCCATCCAGCGCTGGACGCAGCTGTTCCTGCCGCCCGAGCTGGTCGGCACGCACGTCGGCCCGCCGCGGGCGCACACCACCGGGCGCGTCCACGACCTGTCGTTCCGGGCGACGACGGCGCTGTTCGGCCATGCCGGCATCGAGTGGGACGTCGCCTCGGCCGCGGCGGAGGAGCGCGGCGCGCTCGCCGCCTGGATCGGCTTCTACAAGCGGCACCGGGGCCTGCTGCACAGCGGCGAGGTGGTGCACGCCGACCACCTCGACCCCGCGGCGTCGCTGCACGGCGTCGTCGCCCGCGACCGCTCCGAGGCGCTGTACGCCTACGTGCAGCTGGCGACCTCGCCGTTCGCCCCGCCGGTGCCGGCCCGGCTTCCCGGGCTGGACCCGGCCCGCAGCTACCTGGTGGAGCCGGCGCACCCCGCCGGGCCGCCGCTGACCATCCAGCGCGTGCCGCCACCCTGGTACGCCGCGGGCGGGTCGCCCTGCCCGGGGTCGCGCTCGGCACGGCCGGGCTGGCGATGCCCGCGCTCGCTCCGGAGCAGGCACTGCTGCTCCGGGTCCGCGCCGAGGCGCCGGGGAGCGACCGCGGTTAGCGAGGGCCCCGGCGGGTAGCTTCGCGGTGCCCGCGTCCGTTCCGTCCGCCGCCGGACCGCCGGCCCGCCCGCGAAGGAGCGACCATGACGACGTCCGACCCCGACCACGTCAGGGACGAGGAGATCGAGACCGTCCGCGGCGAGCCGCCGGCGGACACCCCCGACCAGGCCGACCGGGCCGACGCCCGCGACGCCGCCGACCAGGCCGACCGCTCTGACGCCCGGGACGCCGGTGCCCAGGCCGACCGGGCCGACGCCCAGGACGCCGGCATCGTCGCGCCGGGCGGCGCCAGCGACACCGGGGTGATGATGGACGCCGCCGACAGCGGCACCGCCGACGTCTCCGACGTCCCGGCCCCCAGCGGCGCCAGCGACACCGGCGTGATGATGGACGCCACGGACAGCGGCACCGCCGACGTCTCCGACGTCCCCGCCGCCAGCGGCGCCAGCGACACCGGCGTGATGATGGACTCCCGCGACTCGGGGACCGTCGACCGGACCGACGTCGGCGACGACGATGCCGACGAGTCCGACCGGTAGCGACCCGCAGGACGACGCGGCGGGCGACGCGCTCGCCCGCTGCGTCGGCGACCCGGGCCGCTTCGTCGCCGAGCACTGGGCGCGGGCGCCGCTGTACCGGCCGGCGGCCGACGCGGCCGCCTTCGCCGACCTCTTCTCCCTCGCCGACGTCGACCGCATCCTCTCCTCGACCACCCCGCGCTTCCCGGCCTTCCGCCTGGTCAAGGAGGGCAGGCAGCTCGACCCCCGCTCCTACACCAGGTCGGGACGGGTCGGCGGCCAGCCGGTGCACGACCTCGCCGACCCGGGAAGCGTGTACGAGCTGTTCGGTGGCGGCGCCACCATCGTGCTGCAGAGCCTGCACCGCTTCTGGCCGCCGCTGGTCCGCCTCAGCCGCGACCTGGAGCTCGCCCTGACCCACCCCGTCCAGGTCAACGCCTACGTCACCCCGCCCGCCTCGCGCGGGCTCGGGGTCCACCACGACGAGCACGACGTGTTCGTGCTGCAGGTCCACGGGCGCAAGCGGTGGGACGTGTACGACCCCGCCGGCGGGCCCGAGGACCGGCTGATCGTGGCCGAGCTGGCGCCGGGCGACTGCCTCTACCTCCCGCAGCGCTTCCCGCACGCCGCCTGGACGGCGGCGACCGCCTCGGTCCACCTGACCGTGGGCGTGGTCCCCGTGACCTGGGCGGAGGTGGTGGGCCGCGCGGTCGTGCCGGCGGTGGAGGACGCCCTGTCCGGCGAGCCGCTGCCCGCCGGGTTCGCCGCCGACCCGGACGCGCTGGTCGCGGGCGTGGCCGAGCAGCTCGGCGAGGTGCGGCGACGGCTGGACAAGCTCGACCCCGCCGCGATCGCGGCGGCCGCCGCCGACCGGTTCTGGTCCGGTCGGCCGCCGGTCCTCTCCGGACAGCTCCAGCACCTGCTCGCGCTGGAGGAGATCGGCGACCACACGGTGGTCCGGCGGCGGCCGGGGGCCGTCTGCCGCCTGCGCCGCCGCGGCGACCGGCTGGAGGTGCTGCTCGGCGACCGCACCCTGCGCATGCCCGCGCGCCTGGCGCCGGCCATGCGGGCGGTCCTGGCCAGCGACCGGCTGGCCGTCGGCGACCTCGCCGGCCACCTCGACCCGCCCAGCCGGCTGGTGCTGGTGCGCCGCCTGGTCCGGGAGGGGCTGCTGGAGCCGGTCGCGCCCGCCTGAGGGCGGCACCACCTTGCCTCCGCGGCCGGGGCGCCTTCCAGGAGCGGGTAACGTAGGCACGTGGGGATCGACCGCCGGGCGCTGCTGAGGCGCGCCGGGCTGCTGGCCGGGACGGGCGCGCTCGCCGGCCTGGCCGGCTGCGAGCCGGACCGTGAGGCCGCGCGCGCCGCCCGGCCGGCGGTGGCCGCCCCAGGGGACTGGGCGGTGGTCCGGGCGCGGTTCGACCTCGATCCCGGCAAGCGCCACTTCGCCGCGTTCGTGCTGGCGTCCCACCCGCGGCCGGTCGCCGAGGCGGTCGAGCGGCACCGCGCCGGCCTCCAGGCCGACCCGGACGGCTACCTGGAGGCGCACGGCCGGCGGCTGGACCGGGCCGCCCACGCGACCGCCTCCCAGTACCTCGGCGGCGACCCCGCGGAGCTGGCGTTGACCCGCAGCACCACCGACGGGCTCGGCCTGCTCTACGGGGGGATCCGCCTGCGACCCGGCCAGGAGGTCGTCACCACCGCGCACGACTTCTACAGCACCCACGAGGCGCTGCGGCTGCGGGCCGAGCGGACCGGGGCGACCGTCCGCCGCGTCGTCCTCTACCGCGACCCCGCCGGCGTCTCGGTGGACGGGCTGGTGGCGGCGGTCCGGCGTGGGATCGGCCCGCGGACCCGCGTGCTCGCGCTCACCTGGGTCCACTCCGGCACCGGCGTGAAGCTCCCCCTCCCCGAGGTCGCCGCCGCGGTCGCCGCGCTCAACCGCGACCGTGCCCCGCGCGACCGGGTGCTGGTCTGCGTCGACGCGGTCCACGCGCTGGGGGTCGAGCCCGACGCCGTGCCCGGCGTCGGCTGCGACTTCCTGGTCGCCGGCTGCCACAAGTGGCTGTTCGGCCCGCGGGGCACCGGGCTGGTGTGGGGCCGGGCCGCCGCCTGGGAGGAGGTCACCGGCACCGTCCCGAGCTTCGACCGGCGCGCCATCGGCGCCTGGGTGGGCGGCCGCGCCCCCGACGGCTCCGGCTCCGGCGGCCCCGGCGTCCCGCGGGCGGCAGGGTTCGAGCCCGGTGGGTTCCACGCCTTCGAGCACCGCTGGGCGCTGGCCGAGGCGTTCCGCTTCCACCTGGAGCTCGGCAAGGAGCAGGTCGCCGCGCGGACCCGGGCGCTGGCCGCGCGCCTCAAGGACGGCCTGGCGGCGATCCCGGGAGTGCGGGTGGTCACCCCCCGCTCGCCGGCGCTGTCGGCCGGGATCGTCTGCCTCGACGTCGGCGACCTGCGCCCCGGCGACGCCGCCGCCGCCCTGCGCCGCCAGGGGGTCCTGGCCAGCGTGACCCCGTATGCCGAGCCCCACCTGCGGCTGGGCCCCAGCATCGTCACCTCGGAGGACGATGTGGACGCCGCCGTGCGCGCTGTCCACGCCCTCGCCTGAGCCGCCGGCGCGCCGGGCGAGGCCTACGCGCCGGCGTCGTCGCGCCGTTCGCCGGCCCCTGCCGGCCAGGCTGCTCGCGGTCCTTGGCCTGCGCGGCGCGCGCCATGGCGGGCCCGCGCCGGTCGGCGGGAAGCGGGACGCCGGCGGTCACGTCGCGGGCCACGTCCGCCAGCCGGCGGGTCGATGTTGCGGATGGCGGCCCGGGCTGCGGGTCCAGGGCGGGCAGGGGCCGATGCTCCTGGCGAGGTCGGTCGGTCGATCGGCAGGGCGGTTCCTGCCCCTCCTGGTCGGCGGGACTGCCGAGCACGAGCGGCCACGCCGCCGCCAGCTGCAGGTTCGGGAACGGGACGAGGTCTGGGCCCCGGGACACGGCGCACTACTCTACGCCTGGCAGGAGGACCAGCGGGCGACGCGCTTGAAGCGCTGCACCCGCAGGAAGGCCTCGCGGACGCGGGCCTCGGGGACGCGGCCGGCCTCGACGGCCTGCTCCAGCCGGTCGAGCACGGCGGTCACCTGCGTGTGCCCGGACAGCAGCAGCTGGTCGACGCCGGCGGCCAGGGCCCGCTCGGCGGCGACCGGGAGGGGCCAGGTCGCGGTGATCGCGCCCATCTCCAGCGCGTCCGAGACGACCAGGCCGTCGAAGCCGAGCCGGTCGCGCAGCAGGCCGCCGATGACGGGCCGCGACAGGGTCGCCGGCGCGCGACCGTCCACCCCGCGGACGAGCAGGTGGCCGACCATGACGGCGTCGAGGCCGCCGCGGATCGCTGCCTGGAACGGCACCAGCTCCCGCGCGGCGAGGCGCGCCGGGGTGCCCTCGACCACCGGCAGGCGCTGGTGGGAGTCGACGGTGGTGGCGCCGTGACCGGGGAAGTGCTTGCCGACGGTGGCGACGCCGCCGTCGGCGAGGCCGCGCATGAACGCCACCGCCGCGACGCTGGCGGCCGCCGGGTCGGCAGCGAAGGACCGGTCGCCGATGACCCCGTCCCAGCGGGCGCCGGTGACGTCCAGCACCGGCGCCAGGTCGGCGGTGATCCCCAGCCCGTCGAGGTCGCGGCCGAGCGTCAGGCCGTAGCGGTAGACGCGCTCGGGCGGCATCCGCCCGAGCTCCCTGGCGGACGGCGTGGCGCGAACCATGCCGGCGAGGCGGGCGACGCGCCGGCCCGGCTCCTGGTCGACCGCGACCTCCAGCGGGATCGCGGCGCGGCCGCGCAGCGCGCGCACCAGGGCGCGGACCTGGCCCGCGGAGGCGACGTTGCGGCGGAACAGCAGCAGCCCGCCGACCCCCTGGTCGACCAGCCGCCGGCTCTCGGGGCCGGCCACCGTGCCGGGGAACCCCACCAGCAGGAGCTGGGCCAGCCTGGTCCGCAGCGGCGGCAGGGCGCAGGCCGGCGGCGGTGGCGCCGCGGCCACGGCGGCGGTGGTCGACGGCGCGGCGGTGGTCCCCTGGCCGGGCGCGGCCCGGTCGCCGCCCGCGGGGGTGCAGCCGGCCAGCACGGTCACCAGCAGCACGGCGGCGAGCGACGGGCCGAGGAGCCCGGCCCCACTCCGCCGGCCGGCGACCCGGGAGGAGCTCAGACCTCGACCTCCTCGCCGTCCTCCGACCAGCGCGTGTGGAAGCTGCCCGGCCGGTCCAGCCGCCGGTAGGTATGGGCGCCGAAGAAGTCGCGTAGGCCCTGCAGCAGGTTCGCGGGGCCGCGCTCGCGCCGGACGCCGTCGTAGTAGGCCAGCGAGGAGGCGAACGCCGGGGTGGGGACGCCCAGCTCGACGGCGTGGGCGACCACCCGCCGCCAGGCGCCCTGGGCCTCGGCCACCGCGTCGCGGAAGTACTCGGCGAGCAGCAGGCTGCGCAGGCCCGGGTCGGCCTCGTAGGCCTCCCGGATGCGGTCGAGGAAGCGCGCGCGGATGATGCAGCCGCCCCGCCAGATGGTGGCCAGCCCGCCGAGGTCCACCTGCCAGCCGTAGGCGTCGGCGGCGGCGGCGATCTGCTCGAAGCCCTGGGCGTAGGCGACCACCTTGGAGGCGTAGAGCGCGTCGCGCACGTCGTCCACCAGCCGCTCGCCGGCCGCCCCGGCCCGGGCCGACGGGCCGGCCAGCACCTTGGCGGCGGCCTCGCGCTGCTCGCGCTGGGAGGAGAGCACCCGCGCGAACACCGCCTCGGTGATGCCGGTGACCGGCACGCCGAGCTCCAGCGCCGACTGGACCGCCCAGCGGCCGGTGCCCTTCTGCTCGGCCTGGTCGAGGATGACGTCCACCAGCGGCCGGCCGGTGGCGCGGTCGACCTGGCGCAGCACCTTGGCGGTGATCTCGATCAGGAAGGAGTCGAGGTCGCCCTGGTTCCAGCGTTCGAACACCTCGGCCAGCTCGGCGGCGCCCAGCCCGAGGCCCTGGCCCAGCAGGTCGTACGCCTCGGCGATGAGCTGCATGTCGGCGTACTCGATGCCGTTGTGGACCATCTTCACGTAGTGGCCGGCACCGTCGGGGCCGATCAGCCGGCAGCACGGGACGCCGTCGACCTGGGCGGCGATGGTGGTCAGCAGCTGCTCGACCGGCTCGTACGCCTCGGGGCTGCCCCCTGGCATGATGCTCGGGCCGTGCAGCGCGCCCTCCTCGCCGCCGGACACCCCGGCGCCGAGGAACCGCAGGCCCCGCTCGGCGAGGGCCCGCTCGCGGCGCCTGGTGTCCTCGAACCAGGAGTTGCCGCCGTCGATCAGCAGGTCGCCCGGGTCGAGGTGGGCGGCGAGCTCGTCGAGCACGGCGTCGACCGGCGGGCCGGCCTTGACCATCACCAGGATGCGGCGCGGGCGCGCGAGGGCGGCGACCAGCTCCTCGACCGAGAAGGCGCCGACGAGGCGGCCCTCGTCGCCGTGGCGCTCCAGCAGCTCGCGGGTGCGGGTGGCGGTGCGGTTGTGGACCGCGACCGCGAACCCGCGCCCGGCCGCGTTGCGGGCCAGGTTCTGGCCCATCGTCGCCAGGCCGGTGACGCCCAGCTCGCACTCCCCCGCCATGCCGCCTCCCGTGAACCTTGCCAGCGCAGGCACGCTACAGGATGCTGGTCGCCCCATGCAGACCAGCCAGCGACCCGGCGAGCTTCCCCCCGGTCGAGCAGGTCGTGGCGGGCCGCGGGAGCATCCCCGTGCCGATCCCTGGCAGCCCCCCGGCGGCACCTGGCGGCGGCCCGGGCCCGGCGGCGCCCGGCGGTCAGGTGCCGCCGGCGGCGCGGGCGGGCCGGGGGAGGGTGCGGCTGGGGATCCGGCGGGCGAGGATCGCGGCGGCCACGGCGACCGTGGCGGTCAGCGCGTAGGCGCCGGCGATGCCGGCCCACTCCGCCCGGCCCCCGGCCGCCGCGACCGCCACCAGCACCCCGCCGAGGCCGGCGCCGAGGGCTACCCCGAGGGTGTCGGCCAGCTGCAGCGAGGCGCTCGCCACCCCCTCCTGGCCGCTCGGCGCCTCCCCCAGCACGATCAGCGACAAGGGCGAGTAGGCCAGCCCGATGCCGAACCCGCCGACCGCCCAGCCGGCCACCCCGACCGCCACCGGCACCCCGGGGAGGAGGGCGGCCACCTCGCAGGCGATGCCGGCGGCGACGATCAGGAAGCCGGCCCGGATCAGCCGGCGGCCCGGCCAGTCGGCCGCCTTGCGTTCCTGCACCCACGCGGCGGCGGTCCACGACAGGGTGGCGGCGGTCACCGCGACGCTGGCCACCGCGGTGCTGCGACCCCGCACCGCGGTGAGCGCCAGCGGCACGTAGGTGTCGGCGCCGAAGAACGCGAAGGTCAGCAGTCCCCTGGAGAGCACCGTGACCGGCAGGCCCGGCCGGGCGGCCAGCGTCCCGGGCGGCAGCAGCCGGCGCAGGGGTCGGACGCCCAGCAGCAGGCCGGCGGCGACCAGGGCCCCCCCGACCAGCGGGGAGCCGCTGGAGAGCCCGGCCAGCACCAGCCCGGTCGCGGCGGCCACCGCGACCGCCTTGCCGAGGCGGCCGGCCGGCGACACCGGCCGTGTGGGCGGTCCGATCCGGCGCAGCGACGGCAGCGCCAGCGCCGCGGAGGCGACCACCAGCGGCAGCAGCCCGAGGAACACCCAGCGCCAGCCGAGGCGCTCCGCCACCAGCGCGGACACGGCCGGCCCGACGAGGCCGGGCACGACCCAGGCGGTGGACAGCACGGCGAACACCCGCGGCCGCAGCGCCTCCGGGTAGCTGCGGCCGATGACGGCGTAGGCGACCGCGGGGACCGCGCCGGCACCCAGCCCCTGCAGCGCGCGGCCGAGCACCAGCACCAGCATGGTCGGGGCCAGGCCGCCGACCACCAGCCCGGCGGCGAACAGCGCGATGCCGGCCACGAACGGCGGCACCGGGCCGCGCCGGTCGGCCTGGCCGCCGGCCACCACGATGCCGACCATCACGCCCAGCTGGAAGGCGCTGGTGGCCCAGCCGTAGAGGCGGATGCCCTCCAGGTCGTCCTTGATCGCCGGCAGGATGGTGATGACCGCCAGCGCCTCGAAGGCGACCAGGGTGATGGTCAGCACCAGGCCGACGGTCAGCCCGCGGCGCGGCGGCGACAGCAGCCCGCCCACCGCCTCGTCGGGCCCGGGCCGCTCCTGGTCATCCTCCACGGCGCCATGCTACCGACGGGCCCCAGGGGGCACGCCCCGAGCCGGCCGGGACGCGCGGCGGGCTGCCGGCCGCGCGTCCCGGCCGGCCGGCTTGACAGCCAACGGCGGGTTTGGAAGGGTACCCGGGTCGTCGGCCACCCCCCAATCCCCCATGGGCCAACGGCACGGAAGCGGCGTGAGCGAGCCCTCCGCTTGTCCTGCGTGCGCTGCGGTGACGTCTGGCCCTCGCCCCCCGAGAGGCTGGCAGCCTTGCACGACCAGGAGCCCCGGACCCGCGCCAGGTCGCGCCCGCGACACGCGCGCCCAGGCCGGACCTGGCTCACCAACCTCCGGATGGCGTTCCTCATCGCCTTCCCGCTGCTGCTCGCCTGGACGCTGATCCCGGCGGGCGCCAAGCCGAGCATCGGCACGCCCCTCCGCGACGAGCCGGTGGCCGCCGCCCCCTCCCGCGACGCGGTGCGCCAGGCCGCCGACGCCCCGGACGCCAGGGCGACGACCACCACCAGGCCGCGGCGGACCGCGACCACCCAGCCCACCCCGACCACCAGGGCGCCCGCCACCACCAGGCCGCGGCCCAAGCCGACGGCCGCACCGACCACCGCGGCGGCCCCGTCCGGCGGCGCCCAGACCACCGCCGGGAGGCTGGCCAGTGACCTGTTCGAGCGGCTCAACGCCGAGCGCCGCGCGCGGGGCCTCGCCGGCCTGGACTGGGACGACGACCTGGCCCGGATGGCCACCGAGTGGTCCTCGCGGATGGCCCGCACCGGCGAGTTCAGCCACCGCGACCTCGGCGCGGCCGGCGGCGAGCCGGGAATCGGGAGGTTCTCCGCGCTGGGCGAGAACATCGCCTGGGTCGAGGGCTACCCGAGCATGGGCTACCAGCTCCACTTCGGCTGGATGCGCTCCTCCGGGCACCGCGCCAACCTGCTCCAGCCGGGCTTCGACGCCGTCGGGATCGCGGTGGTCTGCGACGGCGGGCGGGCCTGGGCGACCCAGAACTTCGGCCGCCTCGACGCCTCGGGCGCACCGTCGATGAGCTCGGGCACGCCGTCGGAGGACCCGATCGTCGCCACCCGCTCCGACCGCGTCCACTGCTGAGGCTCCCCGGCAACTCCCCATTTCACCTCCGGCGGTGGTCGTGGTCAGATGGCACGGTGACTGCGACGAGGGCGCTAACCGGTGACCGGGGCACAGCGCCGGCCACCCCGACATCCGACGAGGCGGTGCGTGCATGCTCACGGCATGGGTGCTGATCCAGACGGAGGTGGGCAGGGCCGGGGAGGTCGCCGCCGCGGTGACCGCGATCGACGGGGTCGAGCTGGCCGAGGTCACCGCCGGCCCGTTCGACATCGTCGCCAAGGTCCGCGCCCGCAGCCTGGACGAGCTCGGCATGCTGATCGTCAGCCGCGTCCAGGCCGTGCCCGGCACCATGCGGACCCTCACCTGCCCCCGACCCAGCGCCGGCCGCACGGCCCGCTCCTGACACCACCGCCGCGCGATGGCGCAGGAGCCGAGCCCGCCGCTGCACCCGGAGGTCGCGCCGCTCGCCGGCCTGCTCGGCACCTGGCGGGGCGAGGGCGCCGGGGAGTACCCGACCATCTCCCCCTTCCGCTACGGCGAGGAGGTGCGCTTCTGGCACGCCGGCAAGCCGTTCCTGGCCTACGTCCAGCGGACCTGGAGCCTCGAGGACGGCCGGCCGCTGCACGCCGAGAGCGGCTACTGGCGGTCCAAGCCCGGCGGCGCGGTGGAGGTCGTGCTGGCCCACCCCACCGGCATCGCCGAGGTCCTGGAGGGCCGCCTCGACGGCGGCCGCGTGGAGCTCGCCAGCACCACGGTGGCGACCACCGGCACGGCCAAGGAGGTCACCGCGCTGCGGCGCCGCTTCGAGCTGGACGGCGACACCCTCAGCTACACGGTGGCGATGGCCGCCGTCGGCCAGCCCCTCCAGCACCACCTCGCCGCCACGCTGCACCGGGTCGGCTGACGGCGCGCGGCGGGCCGCTGTCACACGGTGGCCGTAGCGTTGTCTGCTCGTGGCCAGACGGAGGAGGAGAGATGGCAGCAACCCTCAAGGTCATCGGGGTGGTGGTCGCCGACATGGCGCGCTCGCTGGCGTTCTACCGGCGGCTCGGGCTCGACGTCCCCGCCGCGGCCGACACCGAGGACCACGTCGAGGTGGCCCTGCCCGGCGGGCTGAAGCTGGCCTTCGACACGGTGGCGACGATCCGGAGCTTCGACCCGTCGTGGTCGCCGCCGTCCGGGAGCCCGCGGACGGGGCTGGCGTTCGCCTGCGACTCGCCGGCGGAGGTGGACAAGGTGTACGGCGAGCTGGTCGCCGCCGGGTACGAGGGGCACAAGGAGCCGTGGGACGCGTTCTGGGGGATGCGCTACGCGGTCCTCCACGACCCCGACGGCAACAGCGTCGACCTGTTCTGCCCGACGGGCTGACCACCGCCTCGATCCTCGCCAACCTGGGGGCGGGACACGGTCAGGGCGCGATGACCCTGCCCAGGTCGGGTGGCGGCGGCAGGAAGGCCTGGGCGGCCTCCAGCGCCTCGACCGCCTCCAGCGCGAAGTCCGGCATCGGGCTCGCCTTGCGCCGGCCCAGGTCGACGTGGAGGGCGAGCTCCTCGTGGGTGGCCGCCAGCAGGGCCCGGTCGAGGTTCTCCATCAGCAGCAGGTAGTGGAGCTTCTTGGCGGAATGGCCGACCATCCGCGCCAGGACCCGGTAGCGCTCGCCCTCCGCCAGCTCGGCGTGGTAGCGGGTGTGCTCCTCGACCACCATGAGGGTGGCGCCGGTGCGGGCGTTGTAGTCGTCGGGCCCGAGGCCCAGGTGGGCGAACAGCACGTCGGTGGCGGCGTCGAACGCGGCCCGGTAGTGGACCACGTTCATGTGCCCGTTGTAGTCGATCGTCTCGGGACCGACCCGCCCGCGCCCGACCTCCAGCAACCCCTCCATGCCCGCAGCCTACGCCGCGGCTCCCGCAGCGTCGCGAACCGGGCGGCCAGGCCCTCGGGCACGGTCCGGGCCGGCGGCGCGAGTACCCTTGCCCCGCCATGAGCGAACCGGCCGACGCGCAATTCTGCTACCTGACCACCACCGGGCGGGTGTCGGGGCGGCCCCACACCATCGAGATCTGGTTCGCGCGCCGCGGCACCACCATCTTCCTGCTGTCGGGCGGCGGCGACCGCTCGGACTGGGTCCGCAACCTGCGCCGGCGGCCGGAGGTCGCCGTCCGCATCGGCGGCCGGCAGGGACCGGAGCTGCGGGGGCGCGCCAGGGTCCTCGGCCCGGACTCGCCCGAGGACGGGCTGGCCCGCCGCCTGCTGGTCGAGAAGTACCAGCCCGGCTACGGCGGTGACCTCTCCGGCTGGCGGCGGTCGTCGCTGCCGGTCGCCGTCGACCTGGAGGACGGGGCGGATGGCTGAGCCGGAGCACGGCTGGACCGTCGAGGCGGCCAACGCGGCCCTGCCGCGGGTGCAGCAGGTCCTGGAGCGGATCAAGGAGCTGGTGGCGCGGGCGCGGCAGGACAGGGAGGGGGCCGCGGAGCGTGTCGAGGGCAACGGCCACGCCCCGGCGGTCGGGGCCGGGTCGGAGCTGCGGGCCGCGGTGGAGGAGCTCACCGACCAGGGGATCGTCCTGCGCGACCTGGACGCCGGCCTGATCGACTTCCCGGCCAGGCTGCCGGACGGGCGCGAGTACCTGCTCTGCTGGGTGCTCGGCGAGCCGGAGGTGGGCTTCTGGCACTGGCCGGAGGCGGGCTTCGCGGGCCGCCGGCCCCTGAGCGACCCGCCCGCCTGAGCGCCAGGCCGGCGCCGGCCTCAGCGGTCGAGCTCGGCGAGGACCTTGGCGGCGTGGCCGTCGGCCTTGACGTCGTGCCACGCCCTGGCGACCGTGCCCTGCTCGTCGACCAGGAAGGTGGAGCGCAGCACCCCGACGCTGGTGCGGCCGTAGCGCTGCTTCTCGCCCCAGGCGCCCCAGGCGTCCATCACCTCGTGGCCGGTGTCGGTCAGCAGCGGGAACCGCAGCCCGTACTTGTTGCGGAAGCGCTGGTGGCTGGCGGCGTCGTCGGGCGAGATGCCGATGACCGGCACGCCGGCGGCCTGGAACGCGGCCAGGTTGTCGTTGAACTGGCAGGCCTCCTTGGTGCAGCCGGGGGTGTCGTCGGCCGGGTAGAAGTACACCAGCACCCTGCTGCCCTTGAAGTCGTCCAGCGAGACCGGGTTGCCGTCCTGGTCGGGGAGGGTGAAGGGCGGCGCCGTGGCGCCCTGCTCCAGTCTGGCCATCGAGCGTTCCTCTCCTCGTTCTGGATCGCCAAGCCTAGCAGGCGGTAGTATCCCGAACAGGTGTTCGGCCGGCGAGGGGAGGGGTCGGAGGATGATCACCAGGGTGAGCTCGGTCGGGGTCCAGACCGGCGACCAGGACCAGGCGGTCGAGTTCTACGTCGACAAGCTCGGCTTCGAGAAACGGCGCGACGAGCCGATGGCGCCCGGCTCCCGCTGGATCGAGCTGGCCCCGCCGGGAGCCGAGACGGTGCTGGTGCCGTTCACGCCCGGCCTGGTGTTCGCCTGCGACGACATCCAGGCCACCTACCGGGAGCTGCGCGGCCGCGGGGTGGAGTTCACCGAGGAGCCGGCCGAGCAGCCCTGGGGGCGGTGGGCGCAGTTCAAGGACCCCGACGGCAACGAGCACGGCCTCATCGAGCGGGGGTAGCCGACCTCCAGCACGCGGCTGGTCTTCCCCGGAATCAGGTCCGGTAGACGAGCATCGGCGTGCCCACCGGCAGGCGGTCGAACAGCCGGTCCATCGCCGTGGTGGTGATGCGGATGCAGCCGTGGCTGGCGGGGAACGCCGGCACCGAGGGCGCGCCGTGGAGGGCGTAGCCGCCGATGAAGTAGGCCGGCCGGTACAGCAGGCCGAGGTCGCTCTTGCGCCAGGCGTCGATCTTGCGCTGGATCCGGAAGTCGCCGAGCGGGGTCACGGCGACCCGGACGTCGCCGCGGACGGTGTAGTTCTGGCCGGAGCCCGAGGAGGCGTCGAGGATCTCCCTGATCTTGCCGTCCCTGACCAGGTAGACGACCTGCAGGGTCAGGTCGGCCTCGACGTGGAAGCCCGCCTTGCGCGAGCGCGGGCGGGGGACGCGCGGGCGCTCCAGCGCCTTGCGGGTCACCGGCCCGACGACGCCGTCGCGGCCGATGCGGTTGACCTTCTGGAAGGCGACCACCGCGTGGTGGGTCTCCGGGCCGAACTGGCCGTCGGCCTCGTGGACCTGGTAGCCGAGCTCGGCCAGCCGGCGCTGCAGGGCCGCGACGGCGCGGCCCTCGGAGCCGGACCGGAGCTTGGTCGGCTCGGCCGGCTTCTTTGGCTTGGGCCTGGTGGTGGGCGGGACGGTGGTGGGGGCGGCGGTGGTCGGGGCCGCCGTCGTGGGGGCCGCGGTGGTCGGCGCCGCGGTGGTCGGCGCCGCGGTGGTGGGCGCCGCCGTGGACGGTGCCGAGGTGGTGGGTGACGGCCCGGCCGCCTGGGGGCTGCCGGTCCCCCCGCAGGCGGCCAGCGCCAGCACCGCCGCCAGCCCGAACGCGGCCATGCCGAGGCTGCCTCGCGCCCGTCGCGTCACCGCCGTACCTCCTGCCCGCCGGATCGTTCCCTCCCAGCTATACAGGAACGACCATCCCCCGCCGTATCGGACGGGTAACGGTTCTCCGACGAACCCGCGCGTCGAGCGTGACGCCAAGGATCCCGACCCGGACGGTCACCCGGCGGCCTCGGGCCGCGCGGTGGTCACCCAGTCGGCGCGGGCGACCGTCGGGGAAGGGATGGTCGTGGTACAGGGGGTGGCGCTCGGCCGCCGGCTGGGCCTCGGCCAGCGACGCGGCCCCGCCCGCGCCGAACTCGCCGGTGGCCGGGCCTGGCCGTCCGCGGCACCGTGGTCAACTCGCGGTCCGCTCCTCGGGCCGCGCGCGCCTGGTCAGCCTGTCGCGCGCGGCCGCGAGGTGGGCCCGGCCGACGGCCACCACGAACGAGAGGGTGCCGCCGCCGAGCAGCAGCAGCGCGGCGAGCGACTCCTCGCCCGCGTGGTGGGCCAGCGGCGTCATCGTCAGCTCGTGAAGCAGTAGGAGTCACTGGAGGCGTCGCCGCCCTCCAGGCGGGTCTGGTGCACCCGCAGCCCGCGGAAGTCGTCGCCGTAGGGGAAGAACCGCTGGTCGGCGGCGATGCCGCCGCCGAGGTCGGCGTCCAGCTTGGCGACCCAGGCGCCGACGCCGTCGGGGTAGAAGATGTCGTCCCAGACCGCGTACAGCGAGTTGGTGACGTACACCCGCTTGCCGTCGCGGCTGACCTCGACCATCTGCGGGCCGCCGGCCAGCGGCTGGTCGGGCCTGGCGGGGTGCGGCTGGCGCCGGACGATGCCGCCGAGCCTGACCGAGCCGCTCTCGCGCGGGTTGAAGGGGTCGCTGACGTCGTACTGCTTGAGCTCGCCCGTCCCCCAGCTGGCGACGTAGAGCCAGCGGTCGTCGACCGACAGGTCGATGTCGGAGATCAGCGGGGGCACGGCGCCGAACGGCTTGAGCGCCGGCGGCAGCAGGTCGGGGTCGGCCGGCTCGGCGGGGATGGTGATCACCTTCTGGGCGGTCCAGCGGTCGCCGTCGCGGTGCCACAGCCACACCGACCCCGACAGGTCCTCGACGCTGATGACCACGCCGACGAAGCCCCAGGCCTTGGACGGGTCGTGGGCCGGCCGCAGCTCCAGCACCATCTGGTGCTGGTCGCCCAGGTCGACCCGCTGGGTCAGCCTGCGCTCCGACAGGCTCCAGAAGTTCAGGTGGTGGCCGAACTTGCGGCCGAGCAGGTCCTCGGGGTTGAGGCCGTTCTCGATCATCGACGGCGTCGCCCACTCCGAGGTGATGACCGTGTCGTGGTTCAGGTGCCACCAGACGTCGTAGCCGAAGAACTGGTCGCCGCGGTCGTGCTCCCAGGCGCCGATGACGTCGAAGGTGTCGTGGTCCAGCAGCGCGACCCCGCCGGGGCCGTCGTTGCCGTTGGCGCCGCCGAGCGCGGACACGAAGATGCCCTCGGGGCCGCAGTGGAGGGTGTGCGGCCGGGAGTAGCCGGCCTTGCTGGCCAGCTCGTCGGCCTCGATGGTGCGGACGACGCGTGGGTTGCGCGGGTCGGGCTTGGTGTCGAGCACGTAGGTGCGCGACGAGCGCAGGCCGGGCACGATCAGGTAGCGGCGCTCCAGCTGGCCGCCGTGACCGGCGTGCTCGCCGTGCCCGGTGTGGCACAGCGCGCTGGAGCAGGCGTTCCAGCCGAAGTGGTGCAGCTCGTTGCCGGCGTGCGGCAGCTCGCTCCAGCCGACGACGCGGCCATAGCTCGCCGAGGACGGGTCGGTGTCGAGCACCGTGATCGCGTCCTTCGACTGGCCGGCGGGGTCGTAGGCGGCGACGTAGGCCAGCCCCTCCGGCGGGGCCGCGATCGCCTCGGCCGGGCTGCGGTAGAACGTCGGGTCCGTCGTCTGAGGCATGGCCCTCCCTCCCTCGAGTCTTCGGTCGGTCGACCGAACTGCGTGATTGTCTGCCGCAGATGGGGTATTGTCAAGGTCGGTCGGGCGACCGACCGGTAACCGACGAAAGGAGCCGCGCCGTGGTGGATGCCGCCGTGGGCACCCGCACGCTGATCATCGATGCCGCCCGCCGCCGGCTGCTGGCCGACGGCTACGCGGGCCTGTCGACCCGCAAGGTCGCCGACGAGGCCGGGGTGCCGCTCAGCCAGCTCCACTACCACTTCGGCTCCAAGGGCGGGCTCATCCGGGCGCTGTTCGAGGACGAGAACGAGCGCCGCCTGGAGCGCCAGACCCGCATGTACGCCGAGGAGCTGCCGTTGTGGCAGCGCTACGAGCGCGCCTGCGACTTCCTCGAGGACGACCTCGACTCCGGCTACGTGCGCGTGCTCCAGGAGATGATCGCGGCGGGCTGGTCCAACGCCGAGATCCGCGACGTGGTCCGCGACCTGCTCGGCGGCTGGTACGGGCTGCTCACCGAGGTGGCCCGCGAGGCCGAGCGCCGCCACGGCCCCCTTGGGCCGTTCACCGCCGAGGAGGTGGCGACCCTGATCGGTACCACCTTCATCGGCGGCGAGGCGCTGCTGCTGCTCGGCTTCGACCGGGAGGTGCTGCCGATCCGCTCGGCGCTGCGGCGGATCGGCGTGCTGATCAGGGACCTGGAGGAGGGGCGATCCGGCCCGGGGAGGAGGACCCGCGATGCGGGCATGCCAGCCGTCTCGTGACGGCTACGTCGAGCGCGACGGGGTCAAGGTCCACTACGAGGTCTTCGGGGACGGCGACCCGGCGGTCGTGCTGCTGCCGACCTGGTCGATCATCCACTCCAGGCACTGGAAGCTGCAGGTGCCCGACCTGGCCCGCCGCCACCGGGTGGTCACCTTCGACGGGCGCGGCAACGGCCGCTCCGACCGGCCGGCGGGGGCCGAGGCCTACCGGCCGGCCGAGTTCACCGCCGACGCGCTGGCGGTCATGGACGCCACCGGCACCGATCGGGCCGTCCTGGTCGCCCTGTCGCTCGGCGCCACCTGGGCGCTGGAGCTCGGCGCCCTCCACCCGGAGCGGGTGGCGGGCATCGCCTTCATCGGGCCGGCGCTGCCGCTGGCCGCCTTGTCGCAGGAACGCCGGGCCCACTCGTTCACCGAGCGGCTGGACACCACCGACGGCTGGGCCAAGTTCAACCAGCACCACTGGCGGGAGCAGTACCGCGACTTCCTCGAGTTCTTCATGGGCAGGATCTTCACCGAGCCGCACTCGACCAAGCCGGTGGAGGACGGCGTCGGCTGGGGGCTGGAGACCGACCCGGAGACGCTGATCGCCACCCAGCTCGGCCCCCGCCGGCACGGCGGTCCGGTGTTCGACCCCGCCGGGGCCGCCGAGCTGGCCAGCCGGCTGCGCTGCCCCGTGCTGGTGGTCCACGGCGACGAGGACGCCGTGCGCCCGCACGCCGCCGGCGCCCGGCTGGCCGAGCTCGCCGGCGGCACCCTGGTCACCATCGAGGGCGGCGGCCACGCCCCCCACGTCCGCGACCCGGTGCACTTCAACCTGCTGCTGCGCGAGTTCATCGGTTCGGTCGCGCCCCAGCCGCCGGCCGCGCGGACCTGGACCCGGGCGCTGCGCCGCCGGCGACGCGCCCTGTACGTCTCCTCCCCCATCGGGCTCGGCCACGCGAGGCGCGACGTCGCCGTCGCCCGCGAGCTGCGGGCGCTCCACCCCGACCTGGAGGTCGACTGGCTCGCCCAGGACCCGGTCACCCGGGTCCTGGAGGCCGAGGGCGAACGCGTCCACCCCGCCTCGGCGCTGCTGGCCAACGAGTCCGCCCACATCGAGTCGGAGGCCGCCGAGCACGACCTGCACGCCTTCCAGGCGATCCGCCGCATGGACGAGATCCTGGTGGCCAACTTCATGGTGTTCCACGACGTGGTCGCCGGCGGCGCCTACGACCTGGTGGTCGGCGACGAGGCCTGGGAGCTGGACCACTTCCTGCACGAGAACCCCGAGCTCAAACGGACCGGGTACGCGTGGATGACCGACTTCGTCGGCTGGCTGCCGATGCCCGACGGCGGCGAGCACGAGGCCTTCCTCACCGCCGACTACAACGCCGAGATGATCCAGCACGTCGCCCGCTTGCCCCGGCTGCGCGACCGGGCGGTCTTCGTCGGCAACCCCGACGACGTCGTCCCCGACACCTTCGGCCCCGGCCTGCCGGCCATCCGCGACTGGACCGAGGCCCACTACGACTTCGCCGGCTACGTCACCGGCTTCGACCCCGCCGAGGTGGCCGACCGCGAGCGCCTGCGGGTCGACCTCGGCTACCACCCCGAGGATCGGGTCTGCGTCGTCACCGTGGGCGGCTCGGGGGTCGGCGGGACGCTGCTGCGCAAGGTGATGGCGGCCTACCCGCTGGCCAGGCGGGCCGTCCCCGGGCTGCGCATGGTGGTGGTCGCGGGGCCGCGGATCGACCCGGCCGGCCTGCCGGCCCACGACGGCCTTGAGGTCCACGCCTTCGTCCCGCAGCTGTACCGGCACCTGGCCGCCTGCGACCTGGCCGTGGTGCAGGGCGGGCTGAGCACCTGCATGGAGCTGACCGCCAACCGGCGGCCGTTCCTCTACTTCCCCCTGCGCCACCACTTCGAGCAGAACTTCCACGTCGCCCACCGCCTCGACCGCTACCACGCCGGCCGGCGGATGGACTTCGGCGGCAGCGACCCCGACCTGATCGCCGGGGCCATCGCCGAGGAGCTGGGCCGCGAGGTGGACTACCGCCCGGTGGAGCACGACGGCGCCGCCCGCGCCGCCCGCCTCATCGCCGAGCTGCTGTGAGGGAGTCCGGCGCGGGCGCCGGCTCTTGCAGCCAGCGTTCGGCGTGGCGCCGCGCCACCTGGGCGGCACGGTCGTCGCCCCGGCGGAGGCGGCGGTGGGCGGCGTGCCGGGCGAGCAGCGCGGCGGCGTAGGTGCGGCCGAGGCGTAGCGCGAACCCGCGCAGCCGCGCCTGGAGCTCGTCGCCATCGGCGCCCGGCCAGGCGCGGACCTGCCGCAGCAGGTCGGCGTGCGACCGCTCCGCCGGCGCGACGTCGACGCCGGCCGCCGGCGCGGCGCGCACCGCGGCCAGCCGCTCGGCCAGGTCCGCGAGCAGCGCGGTGACGGCCTCCTCCCTGGACTCCGCCCGCAGCAGGTCGAGGCTGAGCACGTTGGTGGTGCCCTCCCAGATGGGCAGCACCTGGGCGTCGCGCAGCAGCCGCGGGATGCCGCTGTCCTCGACGTAGCCGGCGCCGCCGAACGCCTCCACGACCTCGCTGGCGTGGGCGACGGCGTCCTTGGCGGTGAGCAGCTTGACGGTCGGGACCAGCGCCCGCAGGGCGCGCCGCTCCAGCTCGCCGGCGACCCCGTGCTCGGCCCGGCCCAGCAGCTCCATCCCGCGTGCCACCAGCGCGAAGGCGGCCTCCGCCTCGACCGCCAGGTCGGTCAGGGTCGCCCGGTGCAGCGGCAGCTCGAGCAGCGGCCGCCCGAACGCGTCGCGGGCCCCGGCGTACGCCGCCGCCAGGTCCACCCCGCGCCGCATCCCCGCCGCCGCGCTGACCGCGTTGTGCAGCCGGGTGACGTTCAGCATCCCCGCGATCTTCTTGAGGCCGCCCTCGACGCCCCCGACCGGGGTCGCGAGCGCGCCGGCCAGGGTCAGCTCGGCGGTGGGCAGCGCCCTCGTCCCCAGCTTGTCCTTGAGCCGGTTCACCAGGATCGTCGAGCCGAGCTGCGGCCGGCCGCCGAACGGGTCGACCAGCTCGACCAGGAACAGCCCGAGGCCGTGGCTGCCCGCCGGCGCGCCCTCGGGCCGCGCGAGCGCCAGCGCGCAGTCGGCGGTCGTCGCCGAGGTGAACCACTTGACGCCGTGCAGGCGCCACCGCCCCGCCTCGTCGCGGCGCGCCACGGTGGCGGTGCGGCCGACGTCCGAGCCACCCTCACGCTCGGTCATCCACTGCCCCGACGTCCAGGCGCGCTCGGGATCGCGGCTGGTCAGGCGGGGGACCACCCGCTCGCGCAGCTCCGCGGGGGCGTGGTCGACCAGCACCCGGACGGCCGCGTCGGTCATCGCCACCGGGCAGCTGTAGACCGCCGAGGAGGGGCCGTAGAGGTGCAGCAGCGCGTGCTGGACGACGCGGTCGTGGCGGCCGTGGCGGTCCTCGTACGGCAGCGCGCCCAGCCCCGCCCGCGCCTGCACGGCGTGCAGCCGCGACCAGGCCTCGCTCACCTCGATGCGGTCGATCCGCCGGCCCCACGGGTCGTACTGCACCAGCCGCGGCGGGGAGGCCTCCGCCTGCGCCGCCAGCCGGCTGAGCTCGCCGGCCGCGGCCTCCCCCATCGCGTCCAGCTCCGCCTCGGCCTCGGCGCGGACCTCCGGCGGTAGCAGCCGTTCGAGGTGCTCGTGCAGCACCGCGTCCGAGCGGTAGGTGTTCCGCAGCCTCGGCGGCTCCTGGAAGAACATGCCCAAGGCTACCGCCCGGGGCCGCCGGCCGAACAGGCCGCGCGCCGGCCGCGGCCGATCCACCGGACGGCTGAGCGGGCGATCCACCGTCCGGCGCTCCCGCGCGGGGCGGAGCTCTCGTACCATCGTCCGGGACGACGAGGGAGGCCAGCGTGAGCCACCAGCGCCGGCGCGAGGACGCCTGGGAGCAGGGCGCCTGGATCTGGTCCTCGCTGCTCTACGGCGTGCTCGGCATCGCCACGGTGCTGGCGCTGCTGGACGGGGAGCCGCGCGGCGGCGACCGCTGGGTCATGCTCGCGCTGGCCGCCGCGATGGCGGCCTGGAACCTCGCGTTCGAGCGGCTCGGGGTCTCGGAGGAGACGCCCCGGCTGGCGCTCACCTACCAGGCCGGCCTCGTGGTGATCTGGTTCTTCCTCGCCGGCTTCGACCCGACCTACTTCTCGCTGCTGCTGGCCCTGTACCCGCAGATCTTCCGCCTGTTCCGCCTGGCGCGTGCGCTCCCGGCCGCGATCGCGCTCACCGTGGTGGTGGTCTGGCGCGAGGTGCTGCTGTCGGGCCGGCCCCTCTCCGAGAACTGGTCGGCGGTCGGTGGCGGCCTGCTGTCGGTGCTGTTCGGGACGCTGTTCGCGATCTGGATCACCCGCATCATCGAGCAGAGCGCCGGGCGCCGGGAGCTCATCGAGCAGCTCGAGTCGACCCGCAGCGAGCTGGCCGCCGCCGAGCGGGAGTCGGGCCGGCTGGCCGAGCGCCAGCGGCTCGCCCGCGACATCCACGACACCCTCGCCCAGGGCTTCGTCAGCATCGTGCTCCAGCTGCAGGCCGCCGAGGGCGAGCTGCCGCAGGGCGCCGACGCGGCCAGGCGGCACCTGGAGCTGGCCAGGCGCACCGCCAGCGACAACCTCGCCGAGGTGCGGCGGCTGGTCTGGGACCTGCGGACCGAGCAGCTGGGCGCCGCCTCGCTCGGGGAGGCGCTCGGCCGGCTGACCGACCGGCTGGCGGAGGAGACCGGAGTGACGGCAACCACCACCGTGACCGGGACGCCCCGGTCGCTCAGCCCCGACGCCGAGGTGACCCTGCTGCGGGTCACCCAGGAGGCGCTCGCCAACGTGAGCAAGCACGCGCAGGCGGGCAGGGTCGCGCTCACCCTGTCGTACATGGACGGCGAGGCCGCCCTCGACGTCCGCGACGACGGCGCCGGCTTCGCCCCTGGCGCCGACGGGTCCGGGCCGAACGGGGGCCTCGGGCTGCGCGGCATGCGCGAGCGGGTGGAGGCGCTCGGCGGGCGGCTGGCGGTGGAGAGCACGCCTGGTGGCGGCACGACCGTCGCGGCGACGGTGCCGCTGTGACCATCCGGCTGCTGATCGCCGACGACCACCCGGTGGTCCGCGACGGGCTGCGCGGCATGCTGGCCAGCGAGGCCGACTTCGAGGTCGTCGGCGAGGCCGCGTCGGGCGCCGAGGCGGTCCGCCTCACCGAGCGGGAGCGCCCCGACGTGGTCCTGATGGACCTGCAGATGCCGGAGGTCGACGGGGCGACGGCCACCGCGGAGATCGCCGAGCGCTTCCCGAGTACCCGGGTGCTGGTGCTGACCACCTACGACACCGACGCCGACATCCTCCGCGCGGTCGAGGCCGGCGCCACCGGCTACCTGCTCAAGGACACCCCGAGGGAGCGCCTGTTCCCGGCCATCCGCTCGGCCGCCCGCGGCGAGACCGTGCTGGCCCCGGCGGTGGCGACCCGGCTGGTCAACCGCATGCGCGTGCCCGCCGAGGAGCCGCTGACCAGCCGGGAGATCGAGGTCCTCGAGCTGGTGGCCAGGGGGGCGAGCAATGCCGACGCCGCCACCACCCTGTTCATCAGCGAGGCCACGGTCAAGACGCACCTGCTGCACATCTTCGGCAAGCTCGGGGTGGACGACCGGACCGCGGCCGTGGTGCAGGCGCTGCAGCGCGGGATCATCGCCCTGCCCGGCCGGAAACCCTGATCCGGAAATTCTCCTCGGACGTGCCCGGGCAGGGCCGGAATTTGACCGCCACACTGCCTTTCCACGACGCTCCGTTGGTCATGCTGCGACAGCCGCACGTCGAGATGGAAAGGATCCAGCGTGACCCAGTCAGACGTCAGCACCCCCGCCGACGGGACGGAGACCGGCCGCTCGGCGCTGGCGACCGGCGGTCGCAATGCGGCCGAGAAGGAGCGGTCGGGTCGCGGCGGCGTCGCCGCCCAGGCCGCGGCCCCGGCCTTGCAGCTCGGCGAGCTCGAGGAGGTCGACCCGCGCAGCGTCTTCCAGCGCGACGGGGCCGGCTTCGCGGACTGGCTCGCCGTCAACCTCGACCGGCTCGCCAAGGAGCTCGGCGTGAGCGGCCTGCGCGAGGTCGGCCGCGACGTCGGGGTCGGCTCGTTCACCGTCGACATCCTGGCCCAGACCGACCGCGGGCGGCGGGTCGCGATCACCACCCAGCTCGAACCCAGCGACCACCCCCAGCTCGGGCAGATGATCACCTTCGCGGCCGGGCTGGACGTCTCGGCGATCATCTGGATCGCCACCCGCATCGGCGAGGAGCACCGCGCGGTGCTCGACTGGCTGAACCAGCACGGCGACGACGACGTGCGCTTCTTCGGCGTCGAGCTGCGCATGCTGCGGATCGGCAGCTCCGCGCCGGCGGTGACCTTCAACGTGGAGTCGCGGCCCAACGACTGGCAGAAGGTCGTCAAGCAGCGCCAGCGGGTCGGCTCACCGCTGAACTCCCGCATGCGGGAGTTCTGAGGAGGCGGGAGCGGTCGCGGGCCGGGGTCCCGGCCCGCGACCAGGGCTAGCTCCGCTCGGGCCGGAGCCCTCCCCGGGCGGCCGCGGCGTCCTCCTCCAGCGGCTCCCCCTCCCCCTCCTCCTCCACCTCGGCGGCCGCGTAGATGTC
>Ga0081538_10000511_pt1 | contig 43494 bp, 43 predicted proteins | sample TabmetS5T2R1_FD_71022 | JGI IMG/M metagenome (GOLD analysis project Ga0081538, IMG submission 71022) | Tabebuia heterophylla rhizosphere microbial communities from the University of Puerto Rico - S5T2R1 | ecosystem: Host-associated > Plants > Roots > Rhizosphere ... | reverse complement strand
GGGGGGCCCCGCGCGGGGCGCGGGGGGGGGGGGGCCGGGGGGTGGGGGGCCGGCCCCCGGGGGGGTGCGGGGCCCCAAGCGCCCCCCGGCCAGCAGCCCCGGCCCCCGGGGGGCCGCCGTGGCCGCGCCGGCCGCCGCGGCGTCCCCGCCGGCGCCCAGCACGACGGCGGCGGCCTCGCCGAGCGCCGCGACCGCGCCGGTCGCGGCGAGGCCGCCGCGCAGCCACGGGCTCCGCGCCGCCGCGGCCCCGGCCGCCGCCGTCGCGGCCACGACCCCCAGGAACGCCAGCGTGCCCGCCTCGGTCGCCAGCGCCCACGACGCCGCCAGCGCCAGCAACGCCACCGAGCACCCCGCCGCCACCGCGCCCGCGGCCGGTGGCCGGGGGCGGCGGTCGGTGAGCACGGCGCCGGTGCCGGCGGCCAGCGCGGCGGTGCCGGTGGCCAGCAGCGCCGCCCACAGCGGCCAGCCGGCCGCCGGCGGCAGCGCGGCCAGGACCCCGACGCCCGCGGCCGCCCCGATGCCGGCCGACACCCGGGGCGCGAGCAGCCGCGGCCCCGGCCGGGGCGCGCCCGCCAGGGCCGCCGCGGCGGCGGCGGCCAGCAGCGCCACCACCGCCGCCCCGGCACCCTCGAGCCAGCCCGCCGGGCCCGGGAGGCGCCCGGCGGCGCCGTCGCCCAGCGCCGCCGACCAGGGGTCGCCCGCCAGCGTCACCGGCACGGCCAGCGCGCGCAGCAGCGGGCCGAGCAGCCCGGCCACCCCGGCGGCGAGCGCGGCGGCCGCCGCCAGCGCGGTCCCCCGGCGCAGCGCCGCCGGGAGGGCGCGCGCCAGGCCGGACACGGCGGCGCCGAGCACCGCCACGGCCGCCAGCAGCGCCCACGACGCCCACACCGCCGCCAGCAGCGCCGCGGCCGCCGCCAGCAGCGCACCGGCCGCCGCGGCCACCAGCCCGTGCCGCAGCAGGCTCCCCACCGGCCCCGCCGGCTCCCCGCGGCGGGCGAGGGTGGCGCGGGCGGCGGCCGGTGCCAGGGCGACCGCGGCGAGGGCGGCGGCGGGACCCGCCGCGCCGGCCAGGTCGTGGACCGCCGGCGACCCGGGGACGACGCTGAGCGCCACCAGCTCCAGCACGGCGGCGCCGCCGCCCAGCAGCAGCGCGGCCGGTCGCCAGCGGCGGTTCGGGGCGAGCGCGGCGCACGCGGTGGCGGCCCCGGCGGCGGCCAGCGCCAGCCCGGCCGCCGCCGTCCAGGGGTCCTCGGCCACGGTGGCGACCACCAGCACCGCCGACACCTGCACCAGCAGCGCCGCGGCCGGGCGCTGCCACGCCAGCCAGCGGCCCGCGACCGCCGCCGCCGCCGCGCCGGCGCCGCTGCCGAGCGCCCACCACGCGGTCGCCGACCAGCCGCCCGCCGCCCCCGCCCGCCGGGCCGCGTACCAGTCGACCAGCGCCAGCGCGAGCGCCAGCCCGCCGAGCGCCTCGGCGGTGGCGGGCAGCCGCCGCGCGGCGGCGGCGGCAGCGGCGGCGGCGGCCAGCGTCGCACCGGCCAGCAGCCCGGCGCGGCCGAGGTCGCCGAGGCGCACCCACGCCACCACCGAGAAGATCAGCGCCGCCAGCGCCACCAGCAGCGCCCCGAGCCCCAGCAGGAGGCCGCGGACCACGCCGGGACGCCACTCCCGCGTGGCGCGGGCCGGCGCCGGCGGCGCCAGCTCCCCCAGCAGCCGCCGGCGCTCCAGCCCCAGCGCGGCGGCCTCCGCGGCCAGCGCGCGCTGCGCCTCGCCGAGGTCGTGGAGCCGGCGCACCACCACCCGCAGGCGGGCGGCGTCGGCACCGTGCTGGCGCAGCCCGCACGCCGGGCAGCGGGCGGCGTCGCCGACCGGCCGCAGGCAGCCGGGGCACCACGGCACGGAGACCACCTGTCGCTCCACCCCATCACCCCTTCGGCGTCGGCCCGGGGTCAGGATCGCCGGCCGCGGGCGCCGCCACCAGCCGGTCTCGTCCTCATCTTCGGCGCCAGGAGCACCCAGGCCGCCTGGGTACTTCCGGCAACCGCCCCCAGCGGAGCTTCCGCGCGAGGCGGCCAGGGCCTTGTCGCGGAGGCGTCGTAACGCGGTCGGGAGCGGCATGACCGATATTCTACACTGGCGCCCCTTGGTCCTTGTGAGGACTTAGCGACGTGAGGTCGACCGGCTGCAGCCGCTCCGACGGCCGGTAGAAGCGGCCCACCTTGGCGCACGGGCGGCCCTCGCGCAGCACCACGTCGGCGGTGTAGTCGGCGGTGCCCTTCAGCAGCGACGAGCCGACCGCGTAGGAGTCGACCGGCACGCCGGACCCCTCGAACTTGCGGATGCGCTCGGCGGTGAAGCCGCCGGAGACGATCACCCGGACGTGCTGGAACCCCTCGGCGTCCAGCGCCCCGCGGACCTTCTCGACCAGCCGGGGGTTGACCCCGGTCGGGTCGAAGTCCCCCATCTCCGGCCACAGCGAGCGGTCCACCATCGTGCTGGAGGTGTCGAGCCGCACCCCCCACAGGCGGTCGCCGAACTCGCGGGCGCAGGCCAGCGAGGTCGCCACCGAGTCGTTGTGGAAGTCGACCAGGGCGATCAGCGGCACCCCGGGGACGTGGCGGCAGAACGCGGCCACCGCGGCGACGGTGTCGCCCCGGAAGGTGGCGATCAGCGCGTGCGGGATCGTGCCGAGGCCGCGCTCCCCCCACCAGGCGGCCTGGGCGTCGGTGGCCACGCCCTGGGCGCCGCCGACGAAGGCGGCGTAGCCGTCGCCGCCCTGGGTGGCCCAGTGGTCGTAGCGGTCGCCGAAGAACAGCACCGGCTTGCCGGCGGCGGCGTCCACCACGCTGCGGACGTTGGTCGCCACCAGGGTGCGCCTGGCCAGCACCCCCAGGTAGACGCTCTCCAGGTGGGCGACCAGGCGGTAGGGCGCGGTGAGCTCGATCGCCGGCTCCCAGGCGTCGACCCGGTCGCCGTCGCGCAGCGCCTTCACCTGCAGCTCGTCGTCGGCGGGCAGCCAGTGCCGGTCGAAGGCCGCCTCCGCCTCGACCTGGGCCCTGACCGCCTCCACGTAGGCCGAGCCGCCGAGGGAGCGGGCCCACCGGGTGCGGTTGCGGGCCTCCAGGTACCCCGCGAACGCCTCGTCGGCGGCGGCCGAGTTGGCGAACGACCCGGCGCCGAGCGCCAGCACCGCCAGGGCCTCGTCGATGCCGCAGGCGACCATCGCGTCGGCGCGCTGGAACACCTGCATGGTGACCTGGGTGTCGTCGCCCTCGGCGGCGAGGATCCGCCGGGAGCGGTCGAAGTAGACCGCGGCCCGGTACCCGGCCCGCAGCTCCACCACCGGCAGGTCGAAGATCCAGGCGGCCAGCCGGCCGTCGGGCGCACGCGTCTCCATGACGCAGACCAGTATGCCCTGCTGGCGGCCTCCGCCGGTGGCCGGTTCCGGGCCGCGCCGTGCGGACCGGTTGAGGACTGTCGGGCGCGCGACTAGCCTAGGCGCCGAAACCCTGGCCCATCGGCGCCAGCCGGCGCCCAGGAGGAGACGTGACCCGGTTCCGGCGCCTCGCGGTCCTCACCACCGCGGCGACCTTCGTGCTGATCGCGGTCGGGGGCCTGGTGCGGGCGACGGACTCCGGCCTCGGCTGCCCCGACTGGCCGCGCTGCTTCGGCCGGCTGGTGCCGCCCACGGAGCTGCACGCCTGGATCGAGCACTCCCACCGGCTGGTCGCCGCGGTGGTGGTCGTGCTGGTCGCGCTGCTGGCGGTGGCCGCCTGGCGGAGCGGCCAGGCGCGCGGGGTCCGCTGGGCCGCCGCCGCCGCGGTCGTGGTGGTCCTCACCCAGGCGCTGATCGGCGCCGTGGTGGTGTGGTGGAAGCTGGAGGCCGAGTCGGTCACCCTCCACCTCGGCACCGCGCTGGCCCTGGTGGCCCTGCTGGAGCTCATCGCCTTCCGGGCCCGCTGGCCGTCGGACGGCCGGCCGCGCGCCCGCGACCGCGGCTTCGTCCGCCTCGTCGCGGCCGGCGCGGGCCTCACCTACCTGCAGATGCTGGTCGGGTCCACCGTGACCGGCCACCACGCCGGGCTCGCCTACCCCCTGAACGTCCTGCTGCCCGACCTGGGGCCGGGGGTCGCCCGCGTCCAGCTCGCCCACCGCGCCCTGGCCGTCCTGGTCGGCACGCTGCTGCTGGTGACCTGGCTGGTCGCCCGGCGCACCCAACGGGCCCACCCGACGGTGACCCGGCTGGCCGGCTACGCCGCCGGCCTGGTGGTGGTGCAGGTCGCCCTGGGCGTCGCCAACGTCGCCAACCGGCTGTCGGCGCTCACCGTCGTCCCCCACCTGGTGGTCGGCAGCCTGCTGTGGGGCACGATGTTCGCGCTGCTGCTGCACGCCGACCGGTTCGCCGGCGCCGCCGGGCGCGACCCCGCCGAGCCGGCGCCGCTCCCGGCCCGCAGCGCCCGCCAGTCCATCGGCGCCTACGTCCTGCTCACCAAGCCCCGCATCATCGAGCTGCTGCTGGTCACCACCGTGCCGACGATGTTCATCGCCGAGCGCGGCGTGCCGTCGCCGTGGCTGGTGGCCGCGACCCTCCTCGGCGGCGCGCTGTCGGCGGCCAGCGCCAACGTCATCAACTGCTACCTGGACCGCGACATCGACGCGCTGATGCGGCGCACCGCCCGCCGGCCGCTGCCCGCCCACCGGGTCGACCCCGCCGACGCGCTCCGCTTCGGGCTGGTCCTCGGCGTGGCCGGGTTCGCCTGGCTGTGGGCGACGGTGAACCTCCTCTCGGCGGTGCTGGCCACCGCGGCGATCCTGTTCTACGTGTTCGTCTACACCCTCGGGCTCAAGCGCCGCTCGACCCAGAACATCGTCATCGGCGGCGCCGCCGGCGCGGTGCCGGTGCTGGTCGGCTGGTCGGCGGTGACCGGCCGGGTCGAGCTGCCCGCGCTGGTGCTGTTCGCGATCATCTTCTACTGGACGCCGCCGCACTTCTGGGCGCTGGCGCTGCGTTACAAGGACGACTACGCCGCCGCCGGGGTGCCGATGCTGCCGGTGGTGCGGGGGGCGGCGGAGACCTCCAACCAGATCCTCTACTACACGGTGCTGCTGGTCACCGTGACGCTGCTGCTCTACCCCGCCGGGCGGATGGGCGCGGTGTACCTGGCCGCCGCGGTGGCGCTGGGGGCGGCGTTCATCTGGCGGGCGCTGGCGCTGCGCCGCGACGTCTCCAGCAGGCGGGCGATCGGCCTGTTCAGCTTCTCCAACCAGTACCTGGCGCTGCTGTTCCTGGCCATGGCGGTCGATGCGGTGGTGCACGTGGCGGCATGAGGTACAGTCAGACAAGGCCAGGCCAGCCCGCCCGCAGCGACCGGGCGCCGGCGGCCCTCGATCATCCAGGAAGCGAGGCGACCAGGTAGCGATGCGACGCGCGCGGACGATCGGCGCGGCCCTGGTGGCCGTGGTGCTGCTGAGCGGCTGCAGCATGCGCATGTACGAGCCGGTCACCGAGCAGGGCAAGGACATCAGCAGCCTCTACAACGTCCTGCTGGTGGCCGCCACGATCGTCTTCGTCCTGGTCGAGGGCGCGATCGTGTTCGCCGTGTTCCGCTACCGGCGGCGCGACGACATGCTCCCGCCCCAGTTCCACGGCAACAACCTGCTCGAGGTCGCCTGGACGGTGGTGCCCTTCCTGATCGTCACCGGGCTGTTCGTCCTCACCTGGGGGGCCCTCAACCGCGTCGACGCCAGGGCCGACAACCCCAGGGTGGTGCTGAACGTCGTCGGCTTCCAGTGGCAGTGGCAGTTCACCTACCAGGACGAGAAGGTCCAGGTCGAGGAGGGCGAGCCCGCCGAGGACCTGACCGTCAAGGGCACCATCGCCAAGCCGCCGGAGATCTACCTGCCGGTCAACCAGACGATCCAGGTCAACACCGAGGCCAGGGACGTCATCCACTCCTTCTACATCCCCGAGTTCCTCTTCAAGCGCGACGCCTTCCCTGGCCACGTCAACACCTTCGACCTGACCATCACCAAGGAGGGCGTCTACCGTGGCCAGTGCACCGAGTACTGCGGGCTGGCCCACCAGGCGATGCGCTTCACCGTCCACGCGGTCCCCATGAGCGAGTACCGGGCGTGGATCGCCGAGTCCAAGCGGCGCGCGGCCAGCGGCTGCCCCGAGGACACCAGCCCCGGCCAGATCGCCGCCGACAAGGTCGCCTTCGACAAGCCGTGCCTGACCGCCGAGGCCGGCAGGCCGTTCACGCTGAAGTTCGACAACAAGGAAGCCGTGCCCCATAACGTGAGCATCTTCGAGGGGGACGACGAGAACAGCCAGGTCGCCCTCCAGGGCGAGATCATCACCGGCCCGAGGGTGATCGACTACCAGGTCCCCGCCCTCCAGCCGGGCAGGCACTTCTACCGCTGCGACGTCCACCCCCAGGCGATGACAGGAACCCTCGTTGCCAGGTAGCACCCGACCCAGCGCCGGAAGGAGCTGACATGGCCGTCACCGAGTCCCGCCCCGAGGCCGCGGCCGCCGGCGAGCACGGGATCAGCCCCCAGCGCCACCCGATCGTGCAGTGGCTCACCACCACCGACCACAAGAAGATCGGGATCATGTACCTGGTCAACTCGTACGTCTTCTTCACGGTCGCCGGGCTGCTGGCGGTCTTCATCCGCGTCGAGCTGGCCGAGCCGGGCACCCAGTTCTTCGGCGAGCAGCGCTACAACGAGCTGTTCACCATGCACGGCACCACGATGATCTTCCTGTTCATCATCCCGATCCTGGCGGGCTTCGGGAACTACATCGTGCCGCTGCAGATCGGCGCGCTCGACATGGCCTTCCCGCGGGTCAACGCGCTGTCGTTCTGGATGCTGCCGCTGGCGGGCATCGTGCTGTTCTCCAGCTACCTGCTCGGCGGGCCCGCCGACGCCGGCTGGACCCAGTACACGCCGCTGTCGGAGGGCATCGGCGCCCAGGGGAACTCCATCGGCACCGACCTGTGGGTCGTCGCGCTGCTGCTGGTCGGCACCTCCTCGATCCTGGGCGCGGTCAACTTCATCACCACCATCTTCAACATGCGCGCGCCGGGCATGACGATGTTCCGGATGCCCCTGTTCACCTGGACGATGCTGGTCACCTCGCTGCTGGTGCTGCTGGCCACCCCGGTGTTCACCGCCGCCCTGGCGATGCTGTTCATCGACCGCAACCTCGGCGGGTCGTTCTTCAACCCCGCCAAGGGCGGCATCGCGATCCTGTGGCAGAACGTCTTCTGGTTCTACTCCCACCCCGCCGTCTACGTGATGGTCCTGCCCGGCATGGGGATCATCTCCGACGTGCTGCCGGTGTTCTCCCGCAAGCCGCTGTTCGGCTACAAGGCGTTCGTGTTCGCCACCGTCGGCATCGGCGCGCTCGGCTTCAGCGTCTGGGCCCACCACATGTTCGTCACCGGCCAGGTGCTGCTGCCGTTCTTCAGCATCATGACCTTCCTGATCGCGGTGCCGACCGGGGTCAAGTTCTTCAACTGGATCGCCACCCTGGTCCGCGGCAAGCTCTCGTTCCCGCCGGCGATGCTGTTCGCCATCGGCTTCCTCACCATGTTCCTGATCGGCGGCATCGACGGGGTGTTCCTGGCCTCCCCGCCGGTGGACTTCGCCCTCACCGAGACCTACTGGGTCGTGGCCCACATCCACTACGTGCTGTTCGGCGGCAGCGTCTTCGCCGTCTACGCCGGCTTCTACTACTGGTTCCCGAAGTTCACCGGCCGCAAGCTCAACGACGGCCTCGGCAAGCTGCACTTCTGGCTGCAGTTCATCGGCTTCAACCTGACCTTCTTCCCCATGCACATCCTCGGCCTGCTCGGCATGCCGCGCCGCGTCCAGGACTACGCCGACCTGCCGAACTGGGTCGGGATCAACCAGCTGCAGACCGCCGGCGCCCTGATCATCGCGCTGTCCACCGCGCCGTTCCTGGCCAACGTGGTGATGACCATGCGCCGCAAGGACCGCGACCCCGAGAACCCCTGGGACGGCAACACGCTGGAGTGGTACACCAGCTCCCCGCCGCCGGCCCACAACTTCGACAGCCTCCCCGAGATCCACAGCGAGCGGCCGCTGTTCGACCTGCAGCACGCCGACGAGCTCACCGTCCACGCCGACGCCACCACCACGGGAGCCCGCTGATGGCCGTAGCAGACGCCGCGCTCCGCGACAGCCCGGAGCACCACAAGCCCGGCGGGATCAGCTCCTCGCTGCTGGGCATGGTGCTGTTCATCGCCTCCGAGGTGATGTTCTTCGGCGGCCTCTTCGGCGCCTACTTCACCATCCGCTCGGCCGCCACCCAGTGGCCGCCGGAGGGCACCCCGCACCTGGACACCGTCTACGCGCTCGGCCTCACCGCGGTCCTGGTGAGCTCCAGCGTCACCATGCAGCTCGGCGTCTGGGCGATCCGCCGCAACGAGCAACGCCGCCTCGTCCTGCTCCTCGCCGTCACCCTGGTGCTCGGCGTGACCTTCCTCGCCGGTCAGGCCAACGAGTACCGCACGCTGATCGACGAGGGCATGACCCTGTCCAGCGGCGTGTTCGGGTCGACCTTCTTCACCCTCACCGGCTTCCACGGGGCCCACGTCGCCGGCGGCGCCGCGTTCATCCTGATCGTGCTGCTGCGCGCCCGCTCCGGCCAGTTCACCGCCCGCTACCACGACACCGTCGAGATGGCCTCCTACTACTGGCACTTCGTCGACGTCGTGTGGCTGGGCCTGGTCAGCACCATCTACCTGCTCAGATGACCCGGAAAGGGAGCTCGGGGTGATCATCGCCGCCCGCCTCTTCATCGGCATGGGGCTGTTCGGCCTGGTCGCCGGCGCCATCTACTACCTCTTCAACGACAACCCGGAGCTGGCCGGCGTCGGCATGCTGGGCGCCTTCTTCTTCGCCTGCCTGTTCATCGGGGTGATCCTGTACTCCGCCAGCCCCGCCAACCGCCGGCGCACCCCCGCCCCGGACACCGGCCTGCCGGGGTCGGCCGACCCGCAGCGGGGCGCCGCCGACGAGCACGGCAACATCCACCACCTGGCGCCGACCTACGCGCCGGTCGTCTACGCGGTGGCCGCGACGGCGCTGCTCGGCGGCTTCATCTACCGCAAGAACATCGCCGCGCTGGGCCCCTGGGGCATCGGGCTGGGCGTCGCGCTGTTCCTGGCCGCCACCGTCATCTGGTACCGCAACGTCGCCGTCGACACCCGCGCCCGCCTCGCGCCCCACGGCGGCCCCAGCGGCGCCGAGCACGGCCTCGCCACCCACCCGGACGTGCCCGAGGTCCCCGACGAGCCGCCGGGGCCCGCCAACTACTTCGAGCAGCTCCGCGAGGCGCTGGAGGTCGGCGACCCCGACTGGGCCGCCGCCGCCTACGCGCCCGACGCCGTCTACTACGAACCGGCCAACCCGCCCCACGAGGGCCGCGAGGCGATCCGCGCCTACCTCAACGACCTGCTCAAGGGCCACCAGAACCTCCGCGTCGACGTGCGGCGCATCGGCGTCAACGGCGACAGCGCCATCGTGGAGTGGACCTGGTCGTTCCGCAGCGGCAACCGCCGCGTCAGCGACCAGCCCGGCGCCTCCGTCGTCCAGGTCGGCCCGGCCGGCATCGTCTACCACCGCGACTACCTCTGAGGACGGGCCGGTGGCCGCACGCTCCAGCCGCCGGCTGGTCACCGGCGTGCTGCTGGCGGTCGCCGTGGTGCTCCCGGTGGGCGCGGTGCTGCTGAACCGCGAGCGGCCCTGGGCCGAGTACGCCGCCCGCACCGCGCCGCCCGCCACCGCCGCCGCCGTGCACGCCTACCCGCCCGGCAAGGCGGCGCCGGCCCTGCGGCTCCGCACCCTGGACGGCGGCCGCGTCGACCTCGCCGGCCTCCGCGGCCGACCCGTGGTGGTCAACTTCTGGGCGACCTGGTGCGAACCGTGCGTCCGCGAGTTCCCGCTGCTGGCCAAGGCCGCCGCCGACCACCGGCCCGACCGCCTCGCCGTCGTCGGCGTGCTCGCCGAGGACCGGCCCGCCGCCGCCGACCAGTTCGTCCGCCGCAACGGGGGGACCTGGCCGGTCGGCGTGGACGCCGACCGGCGCACCGCGGCCGCCTGGGGCGTCACCGTCGGCCTCCCCCACACCTTCTTCGTCCGCCCCGACGGCACCCTCGCCTCCCACCAGCTGGGCGAGCTCACCCAGGCCACCCTGGACCGCCAGCTCGCCGCCGTCCTCGGCTGAGCCCGGTGCCGGCGTGGCCGCCCCGACCCCCAAGCCGCCCCGCTGAGGAGGACCGATGGGCCCGCAGCCCGGGACCGGGCCGCTGACGCCCGGCAGTCCCGTCCGGGTCAGCCTCGAGAAGCCGCGCCCGCCCAGCGTCGAGTACCCGGCGGTGGTCCGTGACGACGACGGCGTCCACGTCGTGGTGCGGGCGCCCTGGGGTGAGCAGGACCCCAGGGACCTCGGCTTCGTCCGCTTCGAACCCGGCGACGTGTTCACCGAGCACTACTGGCGCGACCGCTGGTACTCCGTCAAGGAGGTCCGCGACCGCGGCGGTGGGCTGAAGGGCTGGTACTGCGACGTCGCCCGGCCCGTCCGCACCCTGGCGGGGCTGCTGGTCTCGGTGGACCTGGACCTCGACCTGTGGGCGTCCGCCGACCGGCGGACGATCCTGCGCCTGGACGAGGAGGACTTCGCCGCCAGCGGCCTCGCCGACCGCGACCCGGCCGCCGCCGCCCACGCCCGGCGGGCGCTCGAGGAGCTGGAACGGCTCGCCCCCAACGGCTTCAGCGAGGTCCTGGTGGCGGCCCTGGTCCGCGCCGCGCTGCTGCCGCACCCCGCCGTCCGCGCGGTGGAGCTCGCCGGCTCGCGCGCCGCCGGCCGGGCCACCGCGCCGTCCGAATGGGACTTCCGGGTCGAGGTCGACGACGTCGACGGCGTCGCCGCCGACCTCCCCGGGCTGGTCGCCGAGCTGCGGCCGCTGGCGCGGCAGTGGGACCGCCTCAGCCCGGACCCCTGCTACACGCTGGTCCTCACCGGCCCCGCCAGGGTCGACCTGCTGCCCGGTGGCCGGCCGCAGCGGCCGGCGCCGCCCTGGCGGCCCGGCGCCGGCACCCTGGCCGGCATCGACGCCCACTTCTGGGCCTGGACGCTGCGGCTGGCGTCCAGGCAGCAGGCCGGCGACCACGAGCTGGTCGCGCGCGAGCTGGCCGCCATGCACCAGCACCTGCTCGGCCCGATGGGGGTGCCGCGGGCGCCCGCGTCGGTCCAGGCGGCGGTGGCGGCCTACCGCCCCGCCCGCGACCGCCTGGAGGCCCGCTTCGGCGTCACCGTCCCACGGGCGCTGGAGCGCGAGGTGGAGCGGGCGCTGCCCGCCCGCCGCCAGGGCCGCGGCGCCGCCGGCTAGCGTCCTCCGAGAAACCTCGCCAGGGTGCTTGCATCCCAAGCGGCCGATGTTAGTGTTCGCCGGAAATATGCCGCATGCCGCATGCCGTACGAGACGGCGCAACTGCCGCTTCCCCCGGACTCGGCGGCCAGCGACCGAAGGGTGGCTGCCGTGCCACAGCCAGGAACGGTCGTGCCGCAAGCGCGGTGGCCCGTCCCCACCGGCGGCCGGCGGGTCCAGCGGCGGCACCCGCACGCGCCCATCCCGCTGCTGGCGGCGCTGCTGTCCGCCCTGGTCCCCGGGCTGGGGCAGCTCTACACCGGCCGCCGCCGGCTCGGCGTCGTCGTCCTGGCCGCCACCGCGCCGCTGCTGCTGCTCGCGGTGGTCGCCTCCCGGCTGGGCCCGCTCGCCCTGCTCCCGCTGCTGCTGCGGCCCTCGGTCCTGGTCGGGCTGCTCGCGCTCGACCTGGCGCTGGCGCTGATCCGCCTGGGCTGCGTGGTCGACGCGTTCCGCAGCGCGCAGCTGCGCCGCGGGCCGCCACCGGGCGGCCGCTACGCCGCCCCCCTGGTCGGGCTCGCGCTGATCGCCGCGGCCACCGTCGCGCCGCACGTCGCCGCCGGCTACTACGACGTCCAGGCCTACCGGCTGCTGAGCTCCGTCGCCGGGGCGCCCGCCGGCGAGCCGGCGACCTGGTTGCAGCGCGACCGCGCCAGCGTGCTGCTGCTCGGCGGCGACGCCGGGCCCGGCCGGGTCGGCCTGCGGACCGACACCATGATCGTCGCCAGCGTCCAGCGGACCAGCGGCGCGGTGGCGCTGTTCGGGCTCCCCCGCAACCTCACCCGCGTCCCCCTACCCGGCCGGGCCGCCGCCGCCTTCGCCTGCGGCTGCTTCCCGCAGCCGCTCAACGCCCTCTACGGCTGGGCGCACGCCCACCCGGCGCTGTTCCCCGGCGGTCCCGACCCGGGCGCGACCGCGCTGGTGGGCGCGGCCCAGGAGCTGCTCGGCATCCCCATCGACCACTACGCGCTGGTCGACCTGTCGGGGTTCGTCGACGTCATCGACGCGCTCGGCGGCGTCGCCGTCGACGTGGACGAGCGGGTCCGCGACCGGCTCTCCCCGGCGACCCCCGGCGGGCCCTGGCGCTCCTTCGACATCCAGCCCGGCCGCCGCCACCTCGACGGCCAGGCGGCGCTGGCGTACGCGCGCTCCCGCCGCGCCACCAGCGACTACGACCGGATGCGCCGGCAGCGCTGCCTGCTCGCCGCGCTGGCCAGGCAGGCCGACCCGGCCACGCTGCTGCGGGCCGTGCCGCGCCTGGTGCCGCTGGTGCAGCGCAGCGTCGCCACCGACGTCCCCACCCGCGACCTGCCCGCCCTGGCGCGGCTGGCGGCCAAGGCCCGCCGCGACCGCGTCGCCACCCTCGGGCTGACGCCGCCCCGGTTCGCGCCCACCCGGGACGCCGCCGGCTACCCGGTGGTCGACGTGCCCGCCGTGCGCGCCGCCGTCGGCCAGACCCTGCAGCACCCCGAGCCCGACCGCGCCGGCGCCGAGGCGCCCGCCACCGGCTGCGGCTAGCGGGCCGGTCGGACGGCGGACCGGCACGCCGGCAGGTGGGATGGGCGAAGCCCCGGGCCCGGCCCCAAGGGGGGATTGGGTCGGGCACCGGAGCTTCGCCCGGCCTGGGGGCTTCGCTCCCGATAGGTCGCCGTGGCATGATGCGTTGGGCCGACCCGGGGCGTCGGTGGCTCGCTTGGCGGCGGCTCCGCGCCCCGGGTCGGCGTCCGTGCGGCCGGCCGCGACGTTGCGGCGCGACCGCGCGGCTCCGGGGCGCCTAGCGGCGCCGCCTGCCCTCCTCGAAGATGCGGTCGAACGCCTTGCGCGCCCGCGCTTCGGAGAGGTCGTGCAGGTAGAGGACGATGCCCGCGATCGACAGCATGATCGCGGCAGCGGCGATGAGCGGCCCATACATGGCGGCGGCTCCCTTGCGCAGGTAGCTCGGTGGTGGGCTCCGCCGGAACATTGCACATGCCGCAAGCGGCGTCAACTGCGCGGGTGGACCGTTCGGCCCCACGCCCGCGGACGGTGCGCGTTCAGCCCCCCGCGCGCGACGATCACCCGGTTGCCGTCGGGGTCGGCGACCTCCGCCATCCGTTCGCCCCACGGCTGGGCTACAGGCGGCCCTTGGCCAGCTCGGTGGAGCCGTCGGCGGCGACCAGCAGGACGGCCAGGCCGGGGTCGCGCTCGGAGGCCTCCTCGACGGCCTTGGCGACGGTCTCGCCCTTGAGCCGCTCGCCGAGGCCGGGCTCCTCCAGCTCCGCGGGGAGCAGCAGCAGGTCGGCGCCGTGCTCGCGGGCGTAGTCGACCATGGCGTCGGTGCCGTGCTCGCCGGGCAGCCAGCCCCAGGCGTCGACGCCGTCCTGGCGGGCGGCGGCGACCTTGCGGGCCAGCGGCTCGCGGCCGAGCTTGACCAGCTCCTGGTCGGAGAGCGGGTCGCCGAACTGCGCGCCCTCGGCCTGGGAGGCCCACTGGTTGGGCAGCGGGTCGCTGAACGCCGAGGCGGCGTCGCGGTCGTAGAGGACCACCCTGGCGCCGTTGCGGCGGGCGAGGTCGACGGCGGCGGCATGGACGTGGTCGAGCTCGGCGTCCTCGGAGACGAACGCCACCAGCAGGCGGGCGTCGGCGACGGCGTCGCCGACGGGCTGATCGGTCACTCGGTCCTGGCCTCCCGGTCGCGGCTGGGTGCGGGCCGGGCCAGTTTCACACCGCCGCCGTCGTCGGTGCCAGCGACGGCGGGGTCGCGCGAGGCCGCCCAGATCGCCTCGAACCGCTCAGCAGTGACGCCCGGGGGGTCCCGGCTGGCGGTTCCGCGACCTGCACGGTGCTGGGAAGGGTGCGACCCCTCGGCCTCGGGTTCGGGCGGGGCATCGTAAGGGCGGCGTCAAAGATCGGTCAGCCCGGCCGGGCAGCGATTGAACCGGTTCGCCCGTCCAATCGGTATATGCTGGAGGAGCCGGTTGCCGGCCCTCCGCCCTCGGGGCCAGGCGGGATGCTGAAGCCCGGGTGACCGCGACGGGGCGGCGACCGGACGCCAGCGACCCGTCCGTTTCCGAATCGAGGGAAGAACACGATGGCCAAGCCGATCCAGGTGCTGGATCGCGTGACGATTCGCTTTGCCGGCGACTCCGGTGACGGCATGCAGCTCACCGGCGACCGATTCACCAGCGAGACGGCGGCGTTCGGCAACGACCTGTCCACCCTGCCGGACTTCCCCGCCGAGATCCGCGCCCCCGCCGGGTCGATCCCGGGGGTGTCGGGCTTCCAGCTGCACTTCGCCGACCACGACATCCTCACCCCCGGCGACGCCCCCGACGTGCTGGTGGCCATGAACCCCGCGGCGCTGCGCGCCAACCTCGCCGACCTGCCCAAGGGCGCCACGCTGATCGTCAACGCCGACGCGTTCACCGCCCGCAACCTCGACAAGGCGGGGTACGCGAGCAACCCGCTGGAGGACGGGTCGCTGGCCGACTACGCCGTGCAGGCGGTGCCGCTGACGTCGATGACGCTGGAGGCGCTCAAGGAGTTCGACATCTCCAAGAAGGAGGCCGAGCGGGCCAAGAACATGTTCGCGCTCGGGCTCATGTCGTGGCTGTACCACCGGCCCACCGGCGCCACCATCGCGTTCCTGGAGCGCAAGTTCGCCGCGCGCCCGCTGATCGCCAAGGCCAACGTGACCGCGTTCAAGGCCGGCTACCACTTCGGCGAGACCACCGAGGCGTTCGCGGTCTCCTACGAGATCAAGCCCGCCAAGCTGCGGCCGGGCACCTACCGCAACATCTCCGGGAACCTGGCGCTGTCGTACGGGCTGATCGCCGCCAGCCAGCTGTCGGGGCTGCCGCTGTTCCTCGGCGCCTACCCGATCACCCCGGCCTCCGACATCCTCCACGAGCTCTCCAAGCACAAGGCGTTCGGGGTGCGCACCTTCCAGGCCGAGGACGAGATCGCCGGGTCGGGCGCGGCGCTGGGCGCCGCGTTCGGCGGCGCGCTGGCGGTGACCACCTCCAGCGGCCCCGGGATCGCGCTCAAGGCCGAGACCATCGGCCTGGCGGTCTCCCTGGAGCTGCCGCTGCTGGTGATCGACATCCAGCGCAGCGGCCCGTCGACCGGGATGCCGACCAAGACCGAGCAGGCCGACCTGCTGCAGGTGCTGTTCGGGCGCAACGGCGAGGCGCCGGTGCCGGTGGTGGCGGCCTGCACCCCCTCCGACTGCTTCCACGCCGCCGTGGAGGCCGCCCGGATCGCGCTGAAGTACCGCACGCCGGTGGTGCTGCTGTCGGACGGCTACCTCGCCAACGGGTCGGAGCCGTGGCTGCTGCCGGACGTCGCCGAGCTGCCCGACATCTCGGTGGAGTTCGCCACCGGGCCGAACCACGAGGGCGACTTCTGGCCGTACCTGCGCGACGAGGCCACCCTGGCGCGCCCCTGGGCGGTCCCCGGCACGCCGGGGCTGGAGCACCGCATCGGCGGGCTGGAGAAGGCCGACGGCACCGGCAACATCAGCTACGACCCCGAGAACCACGACCACATGGTCCACCTGCGGGCCGCCAAGGTCGCCGGCGTCGCCGGCGACATTCCGCCGCTGGAGGTCGACGACCAGGAGGGCGCGCGGCTGCTGGTGCTCGGCTGGGGCTCGACCTACGGGCCGATCGGCGCGGCGATCCGTCGGGTGCGGGCCGCCGGCGGCAAGGTCGCCCAGGCGCACCTGCGCCACCTCAACCCGCTGCCGGCCAACACCGGCGAGGTGCTGCGCCGCTACCACCGGGTGCTGATCCCCGAGATGAACCTGGGCCAGCTCCGCATGCTGGTCAGGGCGCAGTTCCTGGTCGACGCCGTCGGCTACAACCGCGTGCGCGGTCTCCCGTTCAAGGCCGAGGAGCTGGCCGACGAGATCTCCGCGCTGCTGGACGAAGGAGCAGGCAAGTGACCACCGGCAACGGGCAGGGCAACGGCGCCGCCCCCGTCAAGCTGACCGCCAAGGACTTCAAGAGCGACCAGGAGGTCCGTTGGTGCCCCGGCTGCGGGGACTACGCGATCCTCTCGGCCGTGCAGGGGTTCATGCCGTCGCTCGGCATCCCCCGCGAGCGGATCGTGTTCGTGTCCGGCATCGGCTGCTCGTCCCGCTTCCCCTACTACATGAACACCTACGGGATGCACTCGATCCACGGGCGCGCGCCGGCGATCGCGACCGGCCTGTCGGTGAGCCGCCCCGACCTGTCGGTCTGGGTGATCACCGGCGACGGCGACGCCCTGTCGATCGGCGGCAACCACCTGATCCACGCGCTGCGCCGCAACGTCAACCTCAAGATCCTGCTGTTCAACAACCAGATCTACGGGCTCACCAAGGGCCAGTACTCGCCCACCAGCGAGCGCGGCAAGGTCACCAAGTCGACCCCGATGGGGTCGCTGGACCACCCGTTCAACCCCGTCAGCGTCGCGCTGGGCGCCGAGGCGACCTTCGTGGCCCGCTCGATCGACTCCGACCGCAAGCACCTCACCGAGGTGCTGGGCAAGGCGGCCGCCCACCGCGGCACCGCCTTCGTCGAGGTCTACCAGAACTGCAACATCTTCAACGACGGCGCCTTCGACGCGCTGAAGGAGCCCGACACCCGGGCCGACAACCAGATCCGGCTGGAGCACGGCAAGCCGATCCGCTTCGGCGCCGACGGCGAGAAGGGCGTGCGGCTGACCGAGGAGGCCAGGGTGGAGGTCGTCGACGTCGCCGACGTCGGCGAGGACGCGCTGCTGGTCCACGACGAGCACCGCAAGGAGCCGAGCCTGGCGTTCATGCTGAGCCGGCTGGCCCACAGCACCCACAAGCCCACCCCGATCGGGGTGTTCCGCGACGTCGACCGGCCGGTGTACGACGAGCTCATGGCCGAGCAGCTGGAGGCGGCGACCGCCGAGCAGGGCCGCGGCGACCTGGCCAGGCTGCTCCACGGCGGCGACACGTGGCAGCTCGGCTGAGCCTGGCCACGCGCGGGGACCTGGCCGAGCTGGCGGAGGCGGCCAGGGCGGCCGGCCGGATCGGCATCGACACCGAGTTCATGTCCGAGGGCCGCTACCGCGCCCTGCTCTGCCTGGTCGGCGTGGTCGTCCGCGACCCGAGGGTGGACGGGGACGGCCAGGCGGACCGGGTGGAGCTGGTGGACCCGCTGGACGACGAGGTCGACCCGGCGCCGCTGGCGCGGGTGCTCGCCGACCCGGCGGTGGAGGTGGTGGTGCACGCCGGCCGCCAGGACGTCGCCCTGCTGCGGCGGGTCTGGCGCACCGAGGTCCGCGGGGTGTTCGACACCCAGGTCGCGGCCGGCTTCGCCGGGTTCGGCGCGCAGACCGGGTACGCCAACCTGCTGGCCGACGTGCTGGGGCTGCGGCTGGCCAAGTCGGCCAGCTTCACCCGCTGGGACGACCGGCCGCTCAGCCGCGAGCAGCTCGCCTACGCCCGCGACGACGTCGCCCACCTGCTGCGGCTGGCCGACGCCCTGACCGCCCGGCTGGAGGCGAGCGGCCGCCTGGGCTGGGCGCGGGAGGAGTGCCGGCGGCTGGAGGAGTCCACCGACCAGCGCGACCCGTGGCTGGCCTGGCAGCGGCTGCCCCGGATCGCCAGCCTCAACCCGGTGGCCAGGGCGGTCGCCCGGGAGCTCGCCGCCTGGCGGGAGCAGACCGCCTCCGCCGAGGACCGCCCGGTCGGCGCCGTGCTGGCCGACGCGCCGCTGGTCGAGGTCGCCAAGCGCCGCCCGGCAACGCTGCCGGCGCTGGAGCGCATCCGCGGCCTGCAGCCGTCCACGCTGCGCCGCCGGGGCGAGGCGATCCTGGCGGCGGTCGCCCGCGGCCTGGAGGCCGAGCCGCTGCCCGCCGAGGCGGTCGAGCGGCCCGACGCCAACCCGGTGGACGTGCCCGCCGTCGCCCTGTCGGAGGCGCTGGTGCGCGCGCGGGTGCTCGACGCCGGGCTGGCCTACGAGCTGGTCGCGGCCCGCAACGACCTCGCCCAGGTGGTCGCCGCCGTCCGCCGCGGCCAGCCGGAGCCGCCGGTCCGGACCCTCCAGGGCTGGCGCCGCGACCTGGTCGGCGCCGAGCTGCTGGAGCTGCTGGCCGGCCGGCGCTCGCTGGCGGTCGACCCCGCCGGCCGGGTGCGGATCAGCCCCGGCTGACCAGCGCCACCCCACGCATGCCGTAGGCGTAGTGGCCGGGCAGGTGGCAGGCGAACTCGAGCCTGGCCGGCCCGCCCGCGCGGAAGGTGTAGGTGGTCGCCGCCTCCCCGCCGGCCGCCACCGACACCTCCCCCGGGACCTCGCCGTGGTGCTCGCGTTCCCGGCCCTGCTCGTGGCGGCGCTGGACCGCGTCGTCGCCGAGGATGAACTCGTGGTCGATCGGGTCGGTGTTGCGCAGCAGGAACCGCACCGTGGTCCCCGGCGCCACCCGGACGACCTCGGGCTGGAACCTGGAGTGGTGCATGGTGACCACCACCGTCGGGGTGGCCTCGCCGCCGGCGCGCAGCAGGGCCAGGCCGCCGGCGAGGGTGAGGACCGCGACGACCGCCAGGTGCCAGGGGCGTGGGCGCACGTCTGGTTGGACGTCGCCGGCGCGGCGCCGGTTCCGGGCTTGCGGGCGGCGCGGCGGCGGCCTAGCGTCGTGGCCGTGGCGCACCCCCGGACCTACGCGGACGAGGACCCGCACCTCGCCGAGCTGCGCGAGGCGTGCCTGGCGTTCCCCGAGGCGACCGAGGTCGAGGCCTGGGGCCGGCCGACGTTCCGGGCGGGCAAGAAGATATTCGCCGTGTTCGAGGCCAACGACGAGCACCCGTTGGCGCTGGTGTTCAAGCCCGACCCGGCCGAGCGGCCCGCGCTGCTGGCCGACCCGCGGTTCTACGTTCCCCCCTACTTCGGGCCGAGCGGCTGGCTGGCGCTCGACCTCACCGCCGCGCCGGTCGACTGGGGCGAGGTCGCCGAGCTGCTCGACACCTCCTACCGGCAGGTCGCCCTGCAGCGCATGCTCAGGGCGCTGGACCGGCCGGGCTGAGCCCGCGCGGCCTACGAGGCGCGGGCCCGGCCGCGGCGCGCCAGCCCGACGACGCCCGCCAGGCCGGCGACGCCGGCCAGCGCCACCCCCAGCCACGGCCAGGCGGTGGGCCGCCCGCCCGCCGGCGTGGCCGGGGCCGGGCGGAGCGGCGATCCCGGGTCGGCCAGGCCGGCCGCCACCGGCGAGGGGCTGCCGCGGCCGCTGGTGTCGACCGCCAGGTCGTGGGTGAGCTCCCCGGCGGTGGTGTCGATCCGCAGGTAGCTGAGCCACATCCCGGAGGCCGGGACCCAGCCCATGCCCTTGTCGGCGCGCAGGTCGGCCAGCAGCTGCGGCGACGCCGGCCCGCTGCGCTCCAGGGCGACGCCCGCCTCGCCGCCCGCGGCGGGCCCGGGCAGCAGCGCCGGCCGCCGGTCGGTGAGCAGGTACAGGTCGGCCTGGACGGCGTCGGACGGCTGGTGGCCCAGCCCGAGGATGCGCAGCGGCACCCAGGCGTCGGTGGTCGGGATGGTGAGGTGGATCGGGGTGCCCTCGCCGAGCCGCTGGCCGCGGGTGCGGGCGGCGCGGGCGTCGAAGCTGACGGCCATGAAGACCGGGCTGCGGGCGGCGTAGAAGTCCAGCACCTCGGGGGCGTCGACCGACAGCCCGAAGCCGTGGTCGCGGGCCCAGTCCCCCACCGCCTTGCCGCCGCCGCGCAGGACGGTGACGTCCAGCGCGTCGACCCTGGTCTTGAGCAGCACCTCCGCGCTGCGGCCGTCGGCCGCGACGGTGGTCGCGGCCGCCAGCGCCTCGGCCTGCGGCTGGGTCTCCCTGACCAGCCGCTGCAGGCTCCACTCGCCGCCCTTGCGGACGTCGCTGGGCACCCCGGGCAGCGGCACGATCGAGCCGAACTCGGCCCCGCCGCCGCTGTAGGTGAACGAGGTCAGGTAGTGCTCGACGCCGTCGTGGTAGCCGGCCAGGGTGGTGGTGCGGGCCAGCTGCACCGTGCCGCCACGGCCGACCAGCCCCCCGCAGGCCACCGCCGGCTGGGCGCCCAGCAGGACCACCACCAGCACCGCCAGCAACCCCACGATCCCGCGCCGCGCCATCGCGCACCTCCCAGCGTCGCCCGGGCCTCGGCCTGGCCGGGTTCACCTGCATTGGACGGGCGCGGGTCCGGCGCGGTTCCCGGCGGCCGCCGGGATCCCACATCGGCATGGATCGGAGCGGGACGACGACCGGGAGGGGGCGCCGCGACTGGGCGCGACCTGGTACGTCTGCAAGCCGGTCGAGGGCGCCCGCTTCCGCGCCGGGGTGCAACAGCTCGGCGACCGCTGGGCTGCGGCGCTGGCCTGACGGCCGCTCGGTCAGGCGCAGCTGGTCTGGAGGTCGTGGGCGTCGCCGAAGCCCTCGCCGCGGAGCTGGAACTCGACGCTGCCGTGGCCGGGCACCACGGGGCTGAGCTGCACCTGCGAGGAGCGTAGCCGGCCCTCCGGCCCGACCCCGGTGATCCGGCAGCGCGCCCGGCCCTTGCGGTCGCCGTCGTTGGAGACCCGCAGCTCCACGGTGATGTCGGTGCCGCCCGGCTCGGTGTCCTGCCGCAGCACCTCGGCGCGGAACGGCCCCACGCCCTGGAAGGCGTACCAGGCCCCGAGCACCAGCAGGGCCACCGCGGCCAACACACCGACCAGCACGGTGGCATGGCCCTGGATCGGGCTCGGGGTCGGCAGCCCGGCCGGGTTGTAGCGGACCGCGTAGGAGGGGCCGTCGACCGGCTGCTCGCACCGCTCGCACACCTTGCCGCCGGGCTGCACCGGCGTTTGGCAGCGGGGGCAGACGCGCACGTTCACGAGCGGACGGTAGCACCGGGTATCCTGCTGCGCATGGCCGGACGGCACGAGGGCAAGGGCACCGTGCGGGTGGGGACCGCCTCCTGGACCGACCCGACGCTGGTCAAGTCGGGCTGGTACCCGAAGGGGGTCGCCAGCAGCGCCGAGGGCCGCCTGCGCTTCTACGCCTCCCGGTTCCCGATCGTGGAGGTCGACGCGACCTACTACTACCTGCCGCGGGAGGAGCAGGCGGGGCTGTGGGTGGAGCGGACCCCACCGGACTTCGTCTTCAACATCAAGGCGTTCAGCCTGCTCACCGGCCACCCGACCCAGCGCAAGGCGCTGCCGGAGGACCTGCTGGAGGAGGTCGCGCCCGAGCACCGCGACAAGCAGCGCCTCTACGCCTCGCACCTGTCGGCCGACGGCATCGCCGAGGTGTGGCGCCGCTTCCAGGACGCCCTGCTGCCGCTGGACTCGGCCGGCAAGCTCGGCGCGGTGCTGCTGCAGTACCCGGAGTGGTTCACGCCGCGCCGGTCCAGCCGCGAGGAGCTCCGCGCCGTCCGCGAGCGCCTGCCCGGCTACCAGGTCTGCGTCGAGTTCCGCAACGGCGCCTGGCTGGCCGAGGGCCGCGACCGGGAGCGCACCCTGGAGCTGCTGTCGGAGCTGGAGCTGCCGCTGGTCTGCGTGGACATGCCGCAGGGCTTCCGCTCCTCGCTGCCGCCGGTCGCCGAGGTCACCGCGCCCGACCTGGCCGTGGTGCGCTTCCACGGCCGCGACCCCAAGGCGTGGCAGAAGAAGACCGTGACCGAGCGGTTCCGCTACCGCTACGACGAGGACGAGCTGCGCGAGTGGGTGCCGAAGGTCGAGCAGCTGGCCGAGGGCGCCCGCGAGGTCCACACCCTGATGAACAACTGCTACCGGGACTACGCGGTCAACAACGCCCAGCAGTTCATCGACCTGCTGAACAGCGCAACCGTGCCCGTCGCCAAGGCCGGGGGTTGAGGCACAGCGCTCCTGGTCCGACAAAGCTCGGCGAGCTGCTGCGCGCCCGACGCTCAGGGGGCCGGTGGCCGGGAGGACCCGGCGGCCGCCTGCCGCCCGCCCACCAGCGGCCGGCACACCGCGACCACCGCCACCGCCGCGACCAGCAGCGACACCAGGATCCCCACCCCGGACGGCTTGCGCACCATCAGGTAGACGATTTCCACCAGCGCGACGAGCTGCAGCCGCATGGCACCGTGCAGCACCGGGTCGCGCGCCGCTGCGGTCAGCTCCGCGGGCGCCGCGGCGGCACCGTCGCCGGCGGCTGCCAGCGCCGCCTTCAGCCGCGTGGCGCGCGGGCCAACGCCGGCGACGGCAGCGGCGATGGTGACCGCCAGCACCCCGACCGCGGCCAGGATCCAGCCGTCGGTGAACGACCAGCGTTGCCCGGCCATCGCCAGCCCGGTGAGGATCAGCAGCGCCATGCCGCCGTCGGTGAGGCGCTCTGTGGGCAGCTTCTGCCAGGTGCGCAGCTCGCCGACGGTGCCGGCGCGCAGCAGCCCGGCGTAGGCGATCAGCTGGGTGGCCATGCCGCCGCTGAGCAGCACCAGCCCGACCAGGTGCCCGAACTTCAGCCAGGTGTACAAGTCACCCATCGATGCCTCGCAGTGGTGCAGTGCCGGCCCTGAGCGTTCTGGGACCTCGGTAGACGGAGGATGCGAAGAGGTCGATCGGAGTGACAGTCATGCCGAGACGTCCTTCCTGCGGTGGTCCTTCCTCTGGTGGCTGGAAGCGGATCGGCGGCCCCTGCTGGTCACGCGCCCGCAGCGCCACCGCGGCCGCGAGCCCCGCGCCGGCGCTCATGCCGCCGACCGCGATGCGCTCCGGGTCGGTGCCGAGCTCGGCGGCGTGCTCGGCCGTCCAGGCCAGCGGCCGGCGTCATGGCGCGGCCCCGGCCCGACGTCGACCCGGCCGTTCATGCCCAGGTGCAGCGTGCAGGAGTACCGGTAGCTGCCGGGCGCGCCAAAGGTGTGTTGGAACGTCCCCGATGCCTGGTCGCCAGAGCCCCAGCCCGTGCCCTTGACGTTGTGGGTGACGCCGCCGTCGTTGAACGACCAGGTGACGGTCTGGCCCTGCTTGATCTGGATGACCGGCGGGTGGAACCGGCTGCCGCGCATCGCCACCTGCGTGGCGCCGACCACCGGGGGCCCATCGGCCGCATTGGGCAGCAGCTGGATCACCACCACGGTCGCGACGACGACCGCGGCCACGGCGGCCAGCAGGACCACCCACCAGCGGGGCCGGCGCCGCCGTCGTTGCGTCGAGAGGTCGGAGTCCGCGCCGAGCCGTCGGTGCGCGGAGGTTGCGTCGATTGTCATGGAATGCTCCTTCCTGGCCTGGTCGCCATGTCGGCCATCCCCCAGTTCGGGATCGGTGCCGACCATCCTCCCGGTCGCCACCCCCGGGATCATCCGCCATCCGTCGGGCATCTCTGCCTGATCACGCACCGATCGGCGCGTAGCCTGTTGCCAGTGGAGGCCTTGGCCCGAACGGCTGCCGCACCTGGATCCCCAAGCCGCCGGCACCACGACCACGCGGCCGACCACCACAAGCAGGCGGGCGCGCGCACCGGGACCAGTCCGGCCGCCGCGGCCAGCTGGTCGGCGGAGGTGAGCCGGCCAAGGTCGCCGTCAGCGTGATGCGGTGTCGACGGCGAAGCCGCGTAGGAGTGCTCCGGTGGCGTCCGGATCCTCGAACATGGGTGTGTGGCCAACGTCGAGGACCTCGATCCGAGCCTGCGGGACTCGGCGGTAGTCCTCGGCGGAGGATGGCTGCCATCGCCGGTCCCGGGAGCCGAAGATCACCAGGACGGGTAGGCCGAGTTTGGCGAGCCGATCGGGCACGGGCCGTTCCCTCAGGAACGCCAGCGACGCCTCGTACGTCGCGGTGAAGCTGCGGTAGGTCATATCGCGGACGTCGGCGATGACCTGGTCAGGAAGCACTACCTTGCGGGTGAACCCGGTGCCGAGGGCGCCACGGATCGTGTTGCCGGTGCGCAGCCGCCAGCTCAGCTGCCCCACGACCGGCACGGGTAGCAGGCGGCTGATCAGGCTGTCGCCGATGTACGCGTCCGCCCGCGGGCCGGTGTCGATCAGCGCGATCGCCGCTACCAGGTCGCGCCGCTGTTCGGCCAGTGACGTGGCGACCATGCCGCCGGTGGAATGCCCGACGACGGTCGCGCGGCGCACCCCGAGGTGGTCGAGCACGGCCCCGACCCTGCGTGCCTGTTCGGCGACGCGGTAGCCGCCGGCCGGTTTGGCTGATCTGCCGTGCCCAAGCAGATCCACGCGCACCACATGCCGGTCCCGCAATGTCGGCATCACCGGATCCCACCATGCCGTCGAGCCGGCTGTGCCGTGCAGGAGCACCACCGCGGGTGCGCTGGGCGGCCCGCTTTGCACGACGTGAAGGTCCCCGCCCGCCAGCCGCACGATCGCTTCACCCGAAGCCTCGGCTGTCTCCGTGAGGACTGACAAGGTGTTCACCCCGAGCAGGGCGGCCAGTACGCCGACGGTCACCGGTGCGATCCGTCGCCGTCGGCCCCACGCTCGCCATCCGCGCGGGGCGCGCAGCGTTGCGTCGGCGCGGCTGTGGGTGTCTTGGCGTTGCGGGATGGTGACCTGGTCCATGACGCCTCCCTACGGTTGGGCTGTCTGGGCCAACAGGCCTGGATGCCCAGGCCAGTGGAGGGGTGTCCTTCCTGGGGTGGTCCTTCAGCTGGCGGGTCGTGGCGTGGGGGCAGCGGGCCTGGTCGGCCGCGACCGCCTCACTCGGCCAGGGCGCGGCGCAGGGCCGCGGCGAGCTCGGCGATCTGCCGCTGCGAGATCTCGGCGGACAGGATCGCCTGCGACCCGTGGAAGGTGCCGGGCCACTGGTGCAACTCGACCGACACGCCCGCCTGCAGCAGGCGCAGCGCGTAGGCGATGTCTTCGTCGCGGAGCGGGTCGAACTCCGCGGTGGCGATGTAGGCCGGTGGCAGCCCGGACAGGTCGGCGGCGCGCGCCGGGGCGGCGTACGGCGAAGCAGGCGACGAGCCCAGGTAGTGCCGCCACGTTGCGGCGAGCTTGTCCCGGGTCATCCAGGGCGTGTCGGTGAAGTTCCGGGCCGACCAGGTCTCCTGCCGGTCATCCAGCTCGGGCTGGTTGAGCAGCTGGAAACAGATCGGCGGGCCCTGCTCGTCACGCGCCCGCAGCGCGACCGCGGCGGCGAGCCCCGCGCCGGCGCTGTGCCCACCGACCGCGATGCGCTCCGGGTCGGTGCCGAGCTCGGCGGCGTGCTCGGCCGTCCAGGCCAGCGCGGCGTAGGCGTCGTCCAAGGCGGCCGGGAACCGGTGCTCGGGTGCCTGGCGGTAGCCCACCGAGATCACCACCGCGCCGGAGCGCTCCGCCAGCCGCGCGGCCCACGGGTGCTCGGTGTCCAGGTCACCCATGACCCATCCGCCACCGCGCAGCCACACGATGGCGCCCTGCGCCTGGTGCGGGCGGTAGATCCGCACCGCCACCTCCGGATCGGCGGGCACCGCGCGGTCCTCGACCTCCATTCCTGTGGTGTCCGGTGCCGGCGCCGCGGCGGCCAACTCGGCCAGGCCCTTGCGCGCGGCGGCCGGGTCGGTCAGGTCGGCCGGGGGGAACAACGGGATGAATGCTTCCAGCTCGGGGTCCATGTCGGCCATCCTCATGGTTTCGGGATCGGTGCCGACATCCTGACGGTCGCCACCCCCGAGATCATCCGCCATCCGTCGGTCATTTCGCCCCCGCCACGCACCGACCGGCGCGTCTATCCTTTATCCTTGTGCCATGGAGGCCCTGGCCGTACGGCTGTCGCACCTGGATTCGCAGGCCGAAGGCGCGCTCCGGGTCGTGATGTTCTACGACACCCTGATGCGCCGACGGGTGGACCTCCCGGCGCTCGCCCGGGCCTCGGCGGGCCTGGCCGAGTGCGTGGCCGGGATCCGGCTGCACGGCACGGGGCGCGCGATCCGGGTGGGGCCCGACGGCCGCCCGGCGCCCGCTCCGGAGCCGCCCGCGTCCACGACGGCACCGATCATGCTCGATGAGGAGGAGATCGGCACGGTGTGGCTGGAACGCCCCGGCTCGCCGGGCCCGCTGGACGACCTGCTGCTGGACCGGCTCGCCATCGCCGCCGCGGCGGTCGTGGAGCGCTACGGCCCGGCGCGCACCACCATGGCCGACCCCGCCCTGGTCGAACTGGCCATCAGTGCCGACAGCGACCAGGCGGCCAGAGCCCGGGCGCTGCGGCTGCTGGGCTTCGCCGCCGACCTGCCGGTCCGCGTTGCCGCGGTACGGTCGCAGCTTCCGCTCGACCAGGTCGGCGGCCTGGTCTGCCCGGCCCGCCCGGTGAAGGCGGCGCCACTGGCCGACGTGGGCGTCATCCTGGCCACCACCCTGGACCCGGCCCGGTTCCCGGCGGGCGTCCGCGCGGGCATCGGCGCCGCCGACAGCCCCGACCGGTCCTGGCGGCAGGCCCGCACCGCCCTGCGCTTCACCACCGCACGCCAGCCGGTCGTCCACTACACCGACCTGGGGGCGTTGGCGCTGCTGGCACAGGTGCCGCAGGACGCCGCGCGCGACAACGCCGACGTGGCCGCGATCTCCCGTATGGCCGGCAACCCGGACGACCTGGAGACCCTGGACGCCTACTGCGACACCGGCTCCCTCCGCCGGGCCGCTGACCTTCTTCACCTGCACCACAGCAGCGTCGCCCGCCGACTCGAACAGCTCGGCAAGACCCTGGGCATCGACCTCAGCGAGCCCACCGGACTGCTACGGGCCAGACTCGCCCTGACCGCATGGCGGCTCCTCAACGACTGAGAAGAACCCGCCTCGTCACCCGGGGATGATCCGACCGGCGGTGCGTGCGGGCTTCACGTCAGCGCAGCACGACGAACTCTGCGAGCGGTGGCGGCGTGGTCCGGACCGCGAGCATCAGCAGTGGTCGCCGCGCCAGGCCTCACGGCCCTCCCGGACCAGGAACACGACCACCCCGAGGGCGGCGACCGGGTCGGCCCACCACCAGCCGGCCACCGCATTCAGCCCGATCCCGCCCAGGACGATCAGCGACAGCCACCAGCAGGCGGTGGTCTGGGCCGCGTCCGCCTCCAGCGAGCGGCTGCCGAGGGCCACGGCGGTGCGGCGCTTGGCCCGGGCCAGCCACCACATCACCCCGATCGACAGGGTGGTGATGGCGATACCGGCGGGGCTGGCCTCGGGCCGCTCCTGGTTCCACAGCGTGAGCAGGGCGTCGACGGTGATATAGGCCGCGAGCAGGAATAGCGACCAGGCGACCAGCCGCTCGGCCCGGCGCTCCAGCCGCTCGATCGCCTCGTGATCGAGGGCTCGCCGCTCGGCGAGCAGCCGCCAGATCAGCACCGACCCCGACGCGCTCTCCACGAAGCTGTCGATGCCGAAGCCGAGCAGGGCGACGCTGCCGGCCGCCAGGGCCGCCGCGACCGCCACGACGCCCTCGACCAGGTTCCAGCCGACCGTCAGGTACTCGAGCCGCAGCCCCCGCCGCAGCAGCGACGCCCGCGCGCCGTCGGCGCCGGCGGGCCCGGCGGTCGCCTCCGTCATGGATGCACCACCTTCTCGTGGCCACGGTGCTCGGGGCGCTCCAGCTGGAAGGTGGAGTGCTCGATGTCGAAATGGCCGGACAGGCACTCGGCGAGCCCGTCGAGCACCCTGCCGGCGTCGGCCTCGGGTTCGACCACCACGTGGGCCGACAGCACCGGCAGGCCGCTGGTGATGGTCCAGGCGTGCAGGTCATGGACATCGGTGACCCCGGGGGCCTCCAGCAGGTGGCGGCGGACCTCGGCCATGTCGACACCCTTGGGCGTGGCCTCCAGCAGCACGTCGACCGCCTCGCGGAGCAGCCGCAGGGTACGGGGCAGGATCAGCAGGCCGATCAGGGCGGAGGCGATCGGGTCGGCGGCCTGGAAGCCGGTGAGGGCGATCACGGCCGCGGCGGCCACCACGGCCGCCGACCCCAGCAGATCCCCGAACACCTCGAGGTAGGCGCCGCGGAGGTTGAGGCTCTCGGCCTGGCCGCGGCGCAGCAGCCACATGGACACGGCGTTGGCGACCAGACCGACGAGCGCGACGGCCAGCATCAGCCCGCTGGCGATCTCGGGCGGCTCCTGGAGCCGCCGCCAGGCCTCGACCAGGACGAACCCGGCGACCCCGAACAGGAGCACGGCGTTGACCACCGCGGCCAGGATCTCGACCCGGTAGAAGCCGTAGGTCCGCTCGGGCGTGGCCGGACGGGCGCCGAACCAGATCGCCAGCAGGGCCAGCCCGACCCCGGCGGCGTCGGTCAGCATGTGCCCGGCGTCGGCCAGCAGGGCCAGGCTGCCGCTGATCAGCCCGCCGACGACCTCCACGACCAGGACGGCCGTGGTCAGCAGGAACACCAGCAGCAGGCGGCCGCGGTGGGCGCCGGCGGCGCTGGCGCCATGATCGCGGCCCATCAGCTCACCTGCAGCTCGGCGCCGTGCTGCTCCTGGGCGTGGCGCAGGCCGTCGGCCAGAACGCGCCGGACATGCTCGTCGGCCAGCCGGTAGTAGGCGACCCGGCCGGCCTTGCGCCGGCTGACGATGCCGTTGTGGCGCAGGAGCCGTAGCTGGTGGCTGGTGGCCGACTGGCTGCGACCGATCGCCAGGGCCAGGTCGCACACGCACAGCTCCTCGGTGAGGCTGAGGGCATGCAGCAGCTTGGCTCGGGTGGGGTCGGCGAGCAGGGCGAACATCGCCGCGAGCCCTTCCGCCTCGGCCGTGGTCACCACCTGGGTCGCCAGCGGACCGACGACCTCGGGATGAAGGCAGCGGGTCTCGCATCCCTCGAGCGGCGCCTCATCTGAACGAGTGCTCATGCGTTCGCACGTTAGCGGGCGAAGGTACGCCTGGCAACCCGCTCCTCCCGTGGGCATGCCGTGGCAGCGTCCTCGAACAAAGGCGATCGGCGCTGGCCGGTTGCGCCCGCGCCTCCCGGTGGTTACAACTGGCGGCGCGGTGCCCAACCGGACGACGGCTGGAGGCCACATCGAGGCGTCTTGACGCCGTGCGACGCTCGGACCCGATGCTGGTCGTGCTGGGGCTGCTCACCCTGGTCACCGGCCTGGTGGATGCCGCCTGCTACCTCGGGCTCGGGCAGGTGTTCACCGCCAACCAGACCGGCAACGCCGTGCTGCTGGCCTTTGGCGCCGCCGGCGCCGAGGGCCTGCCCATCCTGGGCCCGACCGTGTCGCTGGTGGTGTTCCTGGTCGGCGCCGCGGCCGGCGGGTGGCTGGCCACCCGCCGCGTCGGGCCGGCCAACACCCCGATGTCCCCAGTGGCGCGGCGACGGTGGTTCACCCTGGCGCTGGCGATCGAGCTGGGCGTGGTCGTCGCGGCGGGCGTGGTGGCGATCGGGCTGCCGGTCGACGGTGAGGGCGCTCGGCGCTACGCGCTGATCGCGCTGCTGGCCGGGGCCCTGGGCCTGCAGAACGCGACCGTCCGGCGCCTGGCCGTGCCCGACATCACCACCACCGTGCTCACGATGACCCTGACGGGGCTGGCCGCCGACCTGCACCTGGCCGGGCGCAGCCCACGGGTGCGGCGCCGCATCGCCGCGGTCGTGCTCATGGCCGCGGGGGCGCTGGTGGGGGCGCTGCTGCTGCAGGTGAGTCTGGCGTTGCCGGTGCTGGCCTCGGCGGCGGTGATCGCGCTGGCCGCGGTCGAGCTGCGGTTCGGCCGCTCCCGATGGCGTGGCGAGGAGCCGGCCGAGTGAAGCGGCGCGCTGCTGCCCCGGTGCTCGGCCGCTGATCGCCGACGCCGAGGGGCCCGGCCGCCGGCCGGGCCCTTGCCTGGGGCTGTACATGTGGGTCAAAATCTTGACCTATGAGCGAGACGCTTCCGTTCTCCGAGGTCAAGGCGCACCTCTCTGAGGTGGCCGATCGGGTGGAGCGCGAGCACGACCGCATCCTGGTCACCCGCAACGGACGGCCATCCTTCGTGCTTCTCAGCCCCGACGACCTCGCCTCGCTGGAGGAGACGCTCGACATCCTCCAGGACGAGGAGCTGATGGAATCCCTACGGACCTCGCGCCGGCAAGCCGCCGCCGGCGATACCGTGCCACTGCGCGACCAGGTGTAGGGACGGCCTCGTGTTCGAGGTCGAGATCACGCCGGAAGGGCTGCGGCATCTCAACCTGCTGCCCGGCAAGGTCCGCGACGCCGCGCTCCACGCGATCCTCGGACCCATCGCCGAGCGCCCGCGGCGCGTCGGCAAGCCGCTGATCGGCGAGCTGACTGGGCTGTACGCGGCCCGGCGGGGAGACTACCGGGTGATCTACGAGATCGACGACGATCGCAAGGTCGTCGTCGTGCACCGAGTTCAGCACCGCCGCGTCGTCTATCGACCGCGGTGACGGCCGGCACGGGGAGGCCGCACATGACCGGCAGGAGCGGCGACATCGGCGTGGGGCTGGTCAGCGTCGGCTGGATGGGCAAGCTGCACAGCCGCGCCTACCAGGCCCTGCCGTCGGTCTACCCGGAGCTGGGGCTGCGGCCGCGGCTGGTGCACGCCGCCGACACCGCCGCCGACCGGGTCGCCTACGCCCGCGACGTCCTCGGCTACGCCCGCGGCAGCGGCGACTACCGCGACGTCCTGGCCGACCCGGACGTTGACGTGGTGTCGATCTGCGCCCCCAACGCCCTGCACCACGAGATCGGCCTGGCGGCCGCCGCCGCCGGCAAGCCGTTCTGGATCGAGAAGCCGGTGGGGCGGGACGCCCGCGAGACCGGCGAGGTCGCCGCCGCCGCCCGCCGGGCGGGGATCGCCACCACCGTCGGCTTCAACTACCGCCACGCCCCGGCCGTGGAGCACGTGCGCGAGCTGGTGGCCGCCGGCGCGCTCGGGCGCATCACCAACGTGCGCGCGGTGTTCTTCGCCGGCTACGCGGCCGAGCCCAAGGGGGCGCTGTCGTGGCGCTTCAGGCGCGAGCTCGCCGGCAGCGGCGCCCTCGGCGACCTGCTCAGCCACGTCGTCGACCTGATGGGCTACCTGGTCGGCCCGATCGCCGAGGTGAGCGCGCTCACCAGCATCGTCTACGCGGAGCGGCCGGTCCTGCCGATGGGCTCCGGCACCCACTTCGCGGTCGTCGAGGACGGCGAGCTGGGCCCGGTGGAGAACGAGGACTACGCCGCCGCGCTGGTCCGCTTCTCCCCCACCGCGGACGGCCCGGGCGCGGTGGGCACGCTGGAGGCGTCGCGGGCGATCGTCGGGCCGCAGTGCGGGCTCGGCTTCGAGCTGTACGGCACCGACGGCTCGGCCGCGTGGAGCTTCGAGCGCATGAACGAGCTGCGGCTCTGCCTCGGCCGCGGCGGCCCGCACCAGGGGTACACCACCGTGCTCGGCAACGCCCACCTGGGCGACTACGGCCGCTTCCAGCCGGGCCCTGGCATCGGCATGGGCTACGACGACCTCAAGGTCGTCGAGGCCAAGAAGTTCCTGGTGGCGGTGGCCGGCGGGGAGCGCCGCAACGCCACCGTCGAGGACGCGCACGCCGTCGCCGAGGTGCTCGCCGCCGCGGTCGCCTCCGCCGCCAGCGGCACCTGGCAGGCGGTCCCGGCCGTGCCCGGCGCCACCTTCGGCCGCGACCCGGCGCCGGCCCGGGACCCGGCAGGCGGCTGAGCCTGGCCGGGTGTGCTCAGCGGTCGATGGTGGCCGGGGGGATGAAACCGGTCACGGGCAGCAGCGAGTCGCCCAGCGGCGTGGCCGGCAGCAGCCGGGTCGAGCCCCGCGCCGGGTTGCCGCGGCCGAACCCGCCGTCCAGGAACGCCAGCCGGTAGCCGTCGAACCTGGCCAGCCGCGCCGACGGGTGCGCGGCGCCCAGGCGGACGGTGCGGCTGGAGCCATCCACCAGCGTGAACGAGAGCGCAAGCGGCGCCGCCCGACCGGCCTCGACGGTCGCCCGGAGCCGGTTGCCGCGCTCGGAGGCGCCGGCGATGGTCATCGCGCGCTCGTCGGGCGACAGCTCGACCCGCAGCGTGTACAGGCCGCCGACGCCCTCCTGCCTGGCCGCCGTGAACGCCTGGGTGGCGCCGGCCACCGTCACGGTGCCGGTGACGACCGACCCCCGCAGGGCCGCCCGCAGCCGCGCGGCGCCGTCGCCGGCGCGCAGGTCCAGCCGGCCGTCCCGCTGCGTCCCGGTGAACGACACGCTGCTCCCGAGCCCGTCGCAGGCGTAGGCCACGACCTTCCCGTCCGCGGTGACCGCGACCGCGACCACGTACCGCCCACGCTCCGGCACGGCAGGATCGGTGCCCGCGACCGCGCCCACGTACTCGGCGACGTCCGCCGCGGCGCCGCGGTCCTGGCCGCCCCCGCAGCCCGCCGCCAGCACGGCGGCGAGGGCCACCACCACGACCCGCCGCATGGTCACTCCCTGCCCGGCGTCTCGTAGCCGCGCAGCCGGCGCATGCGGTAGGCCTCGCGGGTGGCGGTCCGCAGCAGCCACACCCCGACCCGCTCGGGCTGCGGGAGCGCGCCCAGGTGCTGCGCCAGCAGCAGCCAGGTGACCTGGCTCACGTCGCCGGCGTCGCGGGCGCTCAGGCCGTGCGCGCGGGCGACCGCCCACACCGCCTCGCCGTACCGGTCGACGAGCCGGTCCCAGGCGGCCTGGTCGCCGCCGCCGGCCCGCGCCACCAGCTCGGCCGTGTCCTCCGTGTGCGCGACGTCGAGCCGCTCGTCCAGAACCAAGGTCAACATCGGTGCCCCTTCCCCCGCAAGATCCTCCCTGCGATCCGATACGGAAGACCGTGCGCCGTGGGTTCACGCCGATCGGCTACCGTGACCGCATGCGCATGACGGTGCTGGGCGGCTGCGGCGCCTGGCCGGCGGCCGGGCAGGCGTGCAGCGGCTACCTCGTCGAGCACGACGGGTTCCGGCTGCTGGTCGACCCGGGGTACGCCACCGTCCCGCGGCTGCTGGAGCGGGTGGCGGCCCAGGACGTGGACGCGGTGCTGCTCAGCCACGGCCACCCCGATCACTGCGCCGACCTGAACCCCCTGCTGCGCGCCCGCGTGCTCGGCGGCGGGGCCGCGCCGGCGCTGCCGGTCCACGCCCTGCCGGGCGCGGCCGACCGGGTGCTGGCGCTCGACGAGCCGGGCACGCTCGCGGGCGCGTCCGCGGTGTCGGCGTTCGCCGCGGGCGAGTCGTTCGAGCTCGGCCCCCTGCGGGTCGACACCTGGCCGCTGCCCCATACCGTGCCCAACGCCGGCCTGCGGCTGGTGGCCGGCGGGCGGGTGCTGGCCTACACCGGGGACACCGGGCCGAGCGACGCCGTCGTCGAGCTCGCCCGCGGCGCCGACCTGTTCCTGGCCGAGGCCAGCTTCCCCGAGCAGGTCCCGGCCAGCGCCGCACGGTACCTGTCCAACGCCCGGCAGGCCGGCGAGGCCGCCGCGGCGGCCGGCGCCGGGCGGCTGCTGCTCACGCACCTGCTGCCCGGGACCGACCCCGACCTGGCCGGGGACGCGGCGCGCCGCGCCTACCACGGCGACCTCGGCGTCGCCCGCGGCGGCGTGGTCGTCGACCTCGGTTGAGCCGGCGACCCGCGGCGCTCAGGGCAGGTACTGCTGGGCGATCCTGGTCACCTGGCCCTGCTCCACGGTGATCCAGAACGGCGGCGTGCCGCTGTTGGGGAAGTAGCTCGCGAGCTTGGCCAGGTCCACCGGGACGTCCTTGGTGGAGCTGCCGGTGGCCTGGGCGGCGAGCACGTTCACGGTGATCGGCGCGCCGTCCCGCACCGGCAGGGTCCGCAGCCTGGGGTTGACGTTGCGGATGTAGTAGTCGTTGGGCGGCGGCGACTCCTCGCCGTCCTCGGCGGCCGCCTTGGCGGCGGCGTCGCCGGTGAAGAACTGGATGAGGTCGAAGGTGACCGTCCGCCCGCCCGGGTCGACGGACTTGATGTAGACGGGATGGCGCCCGTCGGCCAGCACGGCCGGCTCGGTGGTGGCCGGGACGGTGGTGAGCGCGGGCGCGGCCGGCTCGGTGGTGGCCGGCGTCCCCGCCGCCCCGCCGGGCTGCTCGTCGCCGCCGCAGCCGCTCAGCGTCGCGGTCATCAGCAGGATCAGCAGCGCGGCGAGCAACGGGCCCATGGCGTCTCCTGTCCGGGTCGGGCGCGATGGCGTGTGCGGGTGCAGCATAGGGAGCCCAACGTCGACGAGAAAGGGTGGCGCCATGACCAGGACCCAGCGGCGTCTGCCCCGCTGGTCGGAGCTGCGGCCGCTGCTGCGGCCGCGGCCGCTTCAGCTCGACCCGACCGAGCGCCGGCTGTCCCGCGCCCTGACGATCGCCGATCTGCGCGCGGTGGCCAGGCGGCGCACGCCCCGCGCGGCGTTCGACTACACCGACGGCGGCGCCGAGGCGGAGACCAGCATGCGCCGCGCCACCGAGGCGTTCGAGCGGGTGGAGTTCCGGCCGCGGGTGCTGCGCGACGTCACCGCCGTGGACACCACCACCACCCTGCTCGGCCGCCCCAGCGCGCTGCCGCTGGCGTTCGCGCCCACGGGGTTCACCCGCATGATGCAGCACGAGGGCGAGCGCGCGGTGGTGCGGGTGGCCGAGCAGGTGGGCATCCCCTACGCGCTGTCGACCCTGGGCACGACCTCCATCGAGGACGTCGCCGCCGCCGCGCCCGGCGCCCGCCGGTGGTTCCAGCTCTACGTGTGGCGCGACCGCGGCGCCGGCAAGGAGCTGGTGGAGCGCGCGCAGTCGGCGGGCTACGAGGCGCTGATCCTGACCGTGGACGTGCCGGTCGCCGGGGCGCGGCTGCGGGACGCCCGCAACGGCCTGACCATCCCACCGTCGCTGACCCTGCGGACCGTCCTGGACGCCGCCACCCACCCGTCCTGGTGGTTCAACCTGCTCTCCACCGATCCCCTGGAGTTCGCCTCGCTGACCTCCTCCGAGGGCACCGTCGCCGAGCTGATCAACCGCATGTTCGACCCCAGCCTGACCGTCCAGGACGTCATCTGGCTGCGGGAGACCTGGTCCGGCCCGCTGATCGTCAAGGGCATCCAGCACGTCGACGACGCCCGCGTGGTGGTGGACGCCGGCGCCGACGCGGTGATCGTCTCCAACCACGGCGGACGCCAGCTCGACCGCGCGCCGACCCCGCTGGAGATGCTGCCGGAGGTGGTCGAGGCCGTGAGCGACCGCGCGGAGGTGCTGCTGGACGGCGGCGTGCGCAGCGGCGCCGACGTGGTCGCCGCGGTCGCGCTGGGCGCCAGGGCCTGCCTGGTCGGCCGCGCCTACCTCTACGGGCTGATGGCCGGCGGCGAGCGCGGGGTGCGGCGGTCGGTCGACATCCTCGCCGTGGAGATCGCCCGCACCCTCCAGCTGCTCGGGGTCGACGCCGTGGGCGCCCTGGCGCCCGGGCACGTGCGGCTGCGGCCGCGCCCGTAGCGGCGCGCCAGCGCCGGCCGGGCCCCGAGGGGAACCCGGCCTTGAACTTGTGTCATCAAATGCGAGATATTACACACTCGAACGCGAGGCAGAGACGGAGACCGACCATTGGCTGGCCTGACCGATCGCGTCCCGGTGCTGGAGATGGTCGGCGTCTCCAAGCGCTTCGACGCCACCCAGGCACTCGGCGGCGTCTCCCTCGCCCTGTACCCGGGCGAGGTGCACGCGCTGGTCGGTGAGAACGGCGCCGGCAAGTCCACGCTCATCAAGATCATGACCGGGGTCCACGCCGCCGACGAGGGCACCATCCTGGTCGGCGGCGAGCAGGTCACGCTGCGCAGCTCGGCCGACGCGCAGCGGCACGGCATCGCCGCCATCTACCAGGAGCCGACGATCTACCCCGACCTCAACGTCGCCGAGAACATCTTCCTGAGCCACCGGGACCGCGGCGTCGCCGTCCGCTGGGGCCGGATGTACCGGGAGGCCGAGGCCATCCTCGCGCGGCTGGACGTCCACCTGGACGTGCGCACCCTGGCCAGCGGCCTGTCCGTGGCGGCCCAGCAGGCGGTGGAGATCGCCAAGGCCATGTCCCTGGACGTGCGCGTGCTGATCATGGACGAGCCGACCGCGGCCCTGTCCGCCCACGAGGTCGCCCAGCTGTTCCGGCAGGTCCGCCACCTCACCGCCGGCGGCGTGGCGGTGCTGTTCATCAGCCACCGGCTCGACGAGGTGTTCGAGATCGCCGACCGCGTGACCGTGCTGCGCGACGGCCGCCTCATCTCCTCCAGGCCCCGGGCCGAGGCCACCCCGCAGCGCGCCATCCAGGAGATGGTCGGCCGGGAGATGTCGGAGTTCTTTGCACGGACCGAACACCGCCCCGGCGAGCTGGTGCTGCGCGTGGAGGGGATCGGCAGGGCGGGCGCGTTCGCGGGCGTGAGCTTCGAGGTCCACAAGGGCGAGGTGCTGGGGCTGGCCGGCCTGGTCGGCGCCGGGCGCACCGACGTCGCGCTGGCGCTGTTCGGGATCGCGCCGGCGGAGGCGGGCAGCGTGGAGCTGGACGGCCGGCCGGTGACGATCCGCTCGCCACGCGAGGCGATGCGCCACGGGATCGCCTACCTCTCCGAGGACCGCCGCCAGCTCGGGCTGTCGCTGCCGCAGTCGCTGACCGCCAACATCACCCTGGCGACCCTGCGCCGCTACCTGACGCGGCTGCGGCTGGTCGACACCGGCGCCGAGCACGCCGTGGCCGAGCGGTTCCGGCGCCGGCTCAGCATCCGCGCGCCCTCGCTGGACACCCCCGTGGAGCGGCTCTCCGGCGGCAACCAGCAGAAGACGATGCTGGCCAAGTGGCTCAACGCCGAGCCCAGCGTGCTCATCCTCGACGAGCCCACCCGCGGCATCGACGTCGGCGCCAAGGCCGAGGTCCACCACATCATCGACGAGCTGGCCCGCGCCGGCATGGCGATCGTGCTGATCTCCTCCGACCTGCCGGAGGTGCTGGCCATGAGCGACCGCATCCTGGTGATGCGCGAGGGCCGGCAGGTGGGGATGTTCGGCCGCGCGGAGGCGACCGAGGAGGCCATCATCACCGCCGCGATGGGGGCCGCATGAGGGCGCGGCTGGGCCCGGAGCGGCTGCGGGAGCTGTCGCTGCTGGCCGTCATCGCCGTCTCGGTGGTGGTGTTCAGCCGGCTGGTCGACAACTACCTGAGCGGCAGCTTCTTCAACCGGGTCACCACCAGCATGGCGATCACCGCGGTGCTGGCGGCGGCGCAGACGCTGGTGATCCTGACCCGCAACATCGACCTGTCGGTCGGCTCGATCGTCGGGGTGACCGCCTACCTGACCGGCGAGTACCTGGCCGGCCACCAGGCCACCGCGCCGCTGCTGGCCGTCGCCCTGGCGATGGGCATCGGCGCCGCCCTCGGGCTGCTGAACGGGACGCTGGTGGCCTACGGGCGGGTGCCGTCGATCATCGTCACCCTCGGCACGCTGGCGATCTACCGGACCTGGCTGATCGACCACGCCAAGGCGCGCACCATCACCGCCGACTCGCTGCCCCGCTGGCTGGTGGAGTTCCCCCAGGGGACGGTGCTGCGCCTCGGCGGCCTCGACATCCGCGTGGTCCTGGCCGTGGCGGTGCTGGTGATCGTGGCCCTCCAGCTCGCGCTCGGGCGGCTGCGCTGGGGCCGCTGGGTCTACGCCGTCGGCTCCAACCCCGACGCCGCCCGGCAGGAGGGCCTGCCCACCGAGCGCATCATCCTGGGCGCGTTCGTCATGTGCGGCGCCCTGTCGGGGCTTGCGGGCTTCATGTTCCTGTCGAGGTTCGGGACCATCACCGTGGCCGCGGGCCAGGGGCTGGAGCTGGCCGCGGTCGCCGCCGCCGTGGTCGGCGGGGTCAGCATCCTCGGCGGCTCCGGCACCCTGGTCGGGGCCCTGCTGGGCGCGCTGCTCATCGACCTGCTGGAGCAGAGCCTGGTGCGGGTGCCCGAGGTCAGCGAGTTCTGGCGCGACGCCGTGCTCGGCGCCCTGATCCTGCTCGCCATCGCCGGCGACCTCGCCATCGGCCGGCGGCTGCGGCGGCTGTGGACCTCGTCCTCGCGGCGGGAGCGGGAGGCGAGCGTCGGTGGCTGAGCGGGTCCTGCGCTGGAGGACGGAGCTGCTGCTGGCGGCGATCCTGCTGGCGGTGGTCGCGGTGAACGTGTCCCTGTCCCCGTTCTACCTGCGGACCGGGAATTTCGTGAACATGTTCCAGCTGTCGATCGAGAAGGCGATCGTGGCGGTGATCATGACGCTGGTCATCGTCAACGGCGAGATCGACCTGTCGGTCGCCTCGGTGATGGGCTTCTCCGCGGCGGTGGTGGCCTCCCTGCACGACAGCGGCGCCGTCCCCTTCGCCGTGGCCGTGCTGGTCGCGCTGCTCGCCGGCGCCGGCGCCGGCCTGCTCCACGGGCTGTTCGTGGCCAGGATGGGGCTGCCGTCGCTGGTGGTGACCATCGCCGGGCTGATCGGCTTCCGCGGCGCGGCCCGCATCCTGGTCGGCGACCGCTCCATCGGCGACTTCCCCGAGTGGTTCGACCGGCTGGGCCAGGAGCCGCTGGTCGGCCGCTTCTCGCTCGCCCTCATCATCTTCCTGGTCGGGATCGTGGTCGCCGGGGTCGTGCTCCAGCGCAGCGCCTTCGGCCGCGCCGTCTACGTGATCGGCAACAACGCCGAGGTCGCCCGCTACTCGGGCATCGACACGGCAAGGGTCAAGCTGGTGCTGCTGACCACCTCGGGGTTCGTGGCCGGGCTGGCCGGGGTGCTGTTCGCCGCCAGGCTGGGGTCGGTCCGCGGCAACCTGGCCGAGGGGTTCGAGCTCGACATCATCACCATGGTGCTGCTGGGCGGCGTCAGCATCTTCGGGGGCTCGGGCACCCTCGTCGGCGTCGCCCTGTCCATCCTCATCATCCTCAACCTGCGCAACGGCCTCGGGCTGGCCAACATCCAGGCCACCACCCAGACCGGGATCATCGGGGCGCTGCTGATCGCCTCGGTGCTGGTCCCCAACCTCGTCGTCCGCTTCGGACGCCGCTGGCGCCGGGCCGCACCGGAGCCGGGGGAGGTGAGGCCAATCCAGCGTCCAGCGACCGTCGACACAAGGAGGAAGGAATGAAATCGCGGCTCACGCTGCTGGCCGGCGTGCTCAGCCTGGCCCTGGTCGCCGCGGCCTGCGGCGACGACGCCCCGGCGCCGTCGGAGACCACCTCGGGCGCGGGCGCGGCCGGCGGCGTCGTCACGTTCCAGGGCGGCAAGGAGTTCAAGTCCATCCTGCTGCCGAAGTTCACCGGGGTGGCAGTCTTCGACCAGGCCAACCAGGGCGCGCAGGAGGCGGCCAAGGAGCTCGGCGTCGACGCCGCGCAGTTCCTCGGCCCGACAGCAGACAACAGCGTCGCCGGGCAGATCGAGATCGTGACCAACGCCGCCACCCAGGGCGTGAACGCGCTGATGATCTCCAACAACGCCGGCGACCAGATCGAGCCGGCGGTGAGCTCGGCGGTGCAGGCGGGCGTCACGGTGGTGAGCTGGGACTCGCCGATCCCCTCCGGCGAGGGCGAGAGCGTGTTCGTGGCCCAGGTGGACTTCGACGAGACCGGCACGGTCATGGCCGACATGGCGCTGGAGATCCTCGGCGACGCCGGCGGCAAGTTCGCCATCCTGTCCGCGTCGCCGGACGCGGCCAACCAGAACGCCTGGATCGCCGCCATGAAGAAGGCGCTGGAGGACCCCAAGTACTCCAAGCTCGAGCTGGTCGACACCGTCTACGGCAACGACGAGTCGGAGAAGTCCTACAACGAGGCGCTCGGGCTGGTCGACAAGCACCCCGACCTGAAGCTGATCATGGCCCCCACCACCGTCGGCATCGCGGCCGCCGCCAAGGCCATGCAGGACGAGCGCCTGTGCGACAAGGTCAAGGTGTCGGGCCTGGGGCTGCCCGACGAGATGAAGGCCTACACCCAGAACGACTGCGCGCCGCAGTTCGCGCTGTGGAGCTTCGTCGACCTCGGCTACCTCACCTTCTACGTGGCCTACGGCCTGGCCACCGACCAGATCGAGGCCAAGGAGGGCGTCAAGTTCAAGGCGGGCCGCAAGGGCGAGTACACCATCGAGAAGGACCCCACCCGCGACAACGGGCTGCGCGTGCTGATGGGCCCGTTCACCAAGTACGACAAGACCAACGTCGGGTAGACCTAGTCCAGGTGGAAGACCTCTTCGAGGGCCTCCATCATCTGGTCGGCGGGCCGGCCGGAGCCGGTGAAGTAGGGCGCCATCAGCGCCTGCCAGCGCTCGTTCACCGGCTCGGCCGCCATGCCGGCCACGGCCTCCTCCAGGCTGCCCTCGGTCTCGAAGTAGCCGAACAGGGTCCCGTCGGGCCGCAGGAACAGCGAGTAGTTGTGCCAGCCGTGGCGGCGCAGCGCGTCCAGCATCTCCGGCCAGACCGCCTGGTGGTGGCGCTTGTACTCGTCGAGCAGGTCGGGACGCACCCGCAGCACGAAGCCGACCCGGCGCATGGCGCTCAGCGCACCTCCACCGCGGCCCGGTAGGGGTTCAGGCGCGCGTCGTCGGGGTCCAGGTCGGTCACCAGCAGGCCGATCTCGTCCAGCGCGAACATGCGGGCCTGGGCGCGGGTGCCGAGCTTGCTGTGGTCCACCGCCAGCACCACCTGCTCGGCGGTGGCGCTGAGGGCGCGCTTGACCTGCGCCTCCTCCAGGCTCGCCTCGGAGGAGCCCAGCGTCGGGTCGACCGCGGCGGCCGAGCAGACGAGGACGTCGAACAGGAAGTCCGCGGCGCTGCGGATGGCGACCGGCCCCACCAGGCTGCCGGTGCGGGGCTCCACCGAGCCGCCGGTCAGGGTGGCGACCACGCCCGGCTTGCCGACCAGGGCCTGGAAGGTGTCCAGGCCGTTGCTGACCACCACCAGGTCGCGGGCGCCGTCCAGCGCGGCGGCCAGCCGGTACACGGTGGAGGAGGCGTCGAAGGCGATCGTGCCGCGCTCGGGGATCAGCTCCAGCAGCTTGCCGGCGATGCGGGCCTTGGCGCGGGCGTTGTGGCGGTGCCGCTCGGCGAACGGCTCGGGGCCGACGGCCACGGCGCCGCCGCGGATGCGGCGCGCCACGCCGAGCGCCTCCAGCTCGTCCAGGTCGCGGCGGATGGTCATCTCGCTGACGCCGAGCTCGCCGGCGAGCTGGTCGATGCGGACCGTGCCCGTCTCCCTGATCCGCTGTTCGATCAGGTTGAGCCGCTCGTAGGGGCTGCTCGGCGCTACCGCGGCGATGACCGGCCTCCGTGTGAGTTGAGGGTTACATCGTACATTACACGACAACGCGTTCGGCGCCGGCGGCGAGCCAGCCGCGCGCGTCCTGGAGGCTCGGGAAGTGGCCAAGGGCCAGCCCCTGGACCACGGCGTTGCCCAGCGCGGTCGCCTCGGGCGAGCCGACCGTCACCGGCACGCCGGCGTGGCGGCCGTAGAGCTGGTTCATCAGGCGGATGCGGGCGGCGCCGCCGACGACCAGCAGCTCCCGGACCGGGGTGCCGGTGATGGCGGCGAGCTCGCCGACCACCCGGGCGGTGGCCGCGGCGATCGACTCGAGGATGCAGCGGACCACCGCGGCGCGGGAGGCGGCGGCGCCGAGCCCGGCGGCGGCGCGGATCTCGGCCTCCATGTCGGCGGGGGCCAGGAAGCGGTCGTCGTTGGGGTCCACCAGGCCGACCGGCCGGTCCACGGCGGCGGCGGCCGCGGCCAGCTCGGCGACGTCCGGGTCGCCCCAGGCGGCGCGGCACTGCTCCAGCAGCCAGAAGCCGGTCAGGTTCTTCAGGAAGCGGACGCCGCCCAGCGCGCCGGCCTCGTTGGAGAAGTTGGCGGCCCTGGCCCGCTCGGAGGTGTCGACCGCCGGCCGCTCGGTGCCGACCAGCACCCAGGTGCCGCTGGACACCACCACCGTGCCCGGGCCGGGCACGCCGGGGACCGCCACGAACGCCGAGGCGGTGTCGTGGCTGCCGACGGTGTGCACGGGCACGCCGCGCCAGGCGCCGACCCGCAGGCCGGCGGGGACGACCCGGGGCAGCAGGGCGGCGTCGACGCCCACCGCCGCCAGCAGCTCGGCCGACCAGGCGCCGGTGCGGGCGTCCAGCAGGGCGGTGGTGGAGGCGTTGGAGCGCTCGGCGCCCTCGAACCCGGTCAGGGTGCGCACCAGCAGGTCGGGCAGGAGCAGCAGCCTGGCCGCGCGCGCCAGCTCGGCGCGGTCGTGGGCGGCGAGCTGGAAGATGGTGTTGAGGGGCAGCAGCTGGATGCCGGTGATGGCGTGCAGGCGCGCGGCGCCGACGCGGTCGACGGTGGCGCGCCAGCCGCCGGTGCGGTCGTCGCGGTAGCTGTAGGGCGGCGACAGCAGCGCGCCCCGGCCGTCCAGCAGCCCGTAGTCGACCCCCCAGCCGTCCACGCCGATGGAGGCGGCGGGGCCGGCCGCCAGCCCCGCGGCCAGGCCGCGCCGCACCTCCGCGACGATCCCGTCCCAGTCCCAGCGCAGGCTGCCGTCGGCGTGGCGGACCGGCCGGTGCGCCCAACGGTGCAGCACCCGCGGGTCCGGCGCCGGCGCGGCCAGGTCCACGGCGACCACCCGCACCGAGGTGGCGCCGAGGTCGACCGCGAGCACGCGCATGGGCGCGCGCGTCACAGGCCGGTGGCGACGGTGCTGCGGCCCCGCTCGGCGATGCGGGCGGCGCGGTAGCCGCTGGCGCGGTAGGCCGCCAGCGGCGCCAGCGCGGCGCCGCCCCGCCGGCGGGCCTCGGCGACCAGCGGCCGCACGTCGGTGCGGAACGCCGCCTGCAGCAGCTCCTGGGCCAGGGCGGGGTCGTTGCCGTCCTGCGCGGCCTGGAGGGCCTCCCGGTCCACCAGCAGGGCCTGGGCGTAGGCCAGCAGGACCGCCTCGGTGGACTGGATCAGGTCCTCCAGGGGGTCCTTGAGGTTGTGGCTCTGGTCGATCATGTAGGCCAGGTCGGGCGCGCGCCCGCCGCCGGCGGCGACCAGCTCGCAGAAGATCAGGAAGAGCTGGAACGGCTTGACCGAGCCGGTGGTCAGGTCGTCGTCGCCGTACTTGGAGTCGTTGAAGTGGAACCCGCCCAGGCGCCCGACCATCGCCAGCCGGCTGACCACCTGCTCGATGTTTGCGTTGGGCAGG